>ERZ650311.1749-NODE-1749-length-10247-cov-8.138834_pt1 | contig 10247 bp, 11 predicted proteins | sample MGYA00376247_ERZ650311 | MGnify/ENA primary metagenome ERZ650311 (study PRJEB26733, sample SAMN07839324) | wastewater metagenome | biome: small river; feature: stream; material: water | place: USA: North Carolina | collected 2016-07-28 ... | reverse complement strand
GCAGAGTTTCGGAAACCTTTGCTACTGCAGCTTCGATGCCAAGCTTTAGATCCATTGGTTGTGCGCCAGCTGCAAGGTTACGTAGACCTTCTTTAACCATTGCTTGCGCAAGAACTGTTGCAGTAGTTGTTCCGTCACCTGCTACATCGTTGGTCTTTGTAGCAACTTCCTTAACAAGTTGTGCGCCCATATTCTCGGCTGGATCTGAAAGTTCGATCTCTTTTGCAATTGTGACACCGTCATTTGTAATTAGCGGTGCACCAAAAGATTTTGCGATAACTACGTTGCGACCCTTAGGTCCAAGAGTTACCTTTACGGTGTCAGCAAGGATGTTGACGCCGCGTTCCATTGAACGACGTGCGTTCTCATCAAACTGTAATTGTTTGCCGGCCATTTATTACTTCTCGATAACTGCGAGGATGTCGCGAGCTGAAAGCACTAAGTACTCTTCGTTGTTGTACTTAACTTCAGTTCCGCCGTACTTGCTATAAAGAACAACATCGCCGACCTTTACATCCATTGGTACGCGAGCGCCATCGTCGAAACGACCAGGACCCACAGCAATAACTGTGCCTTCCTGTGGCTTCTCTTTTGCAGTATCTGGAATTACAAGGCCAGAGGCAGTTGTCTGCTCTGCGCTTCCCTGCTTAACGACAATACGGTCTTCTAGTGGCTTGATTGTTACGGCCATCGATTGGACTCCTTAGCTCGATTTAACGAATTAGCACTCTCGTGCTCACAGTGCTAAAGGATAATAAATCGACGCTTAAAACGCCAAAGCGGAGTCCGCCAGCGCACCTTTAGGCGCAATCCCGCCTGAAACCATTAAAGATCCAAGGCTCGCCACCATCGCCCCGTTATCGGTGCAGAGCCCCGGGCTTGGAATATGGAGCCTGACCCCGGCTTTGGCAGAGCGCTCCTCGGCTACCGCTCGAAGGCGCGAATTTGCAGCTACACCACCTGCGATTACCAGGCGATCGATTCCGGAATCTTTACATGCTCGTAGTGATTTCTGCATCAGTACATCAACAATCGCTTCTTGAAATGATGCAGCAACATCGGCTCGAACATAGTTCGGGCTCTGCTCTAGGTAACGAGCAACTGCAGTCTTAAGCCCTGAAAATGAGAAGTTAAATGGGCGAGTTCGCCAATCCTCTGCAGTTGTAAGCCCGCGTGGGAAATCTATATTGATTTGGCCGAACGCTGCTTCGCGATCTATTGCGGGGCCGCCTGGGAAACCTAAATTCATAATGCGTGCAATCTTGTCGAAAGCTTCGCCAGCTGCATCATCCATAGTGGCGCCGAGTTTTTTAACATCGTTGGTGATGTTATTTACCTGCAAGATAGATGAATGGCCACCGCTAACAAGTAACGCAATCGTTGGTTCGATCTCTTCCTGATGAGTTAAGTAATCAACTGCAATGTGAGACGAGAGATGATTTACTCCATACAGCGGTTTATCTAGCGCAGTTGCCAAACCAGTTGCACCAGCAACGCCAACTAAGAGCGCGCCGATGAGTCCAGGACCTTCAGTAACTGCGATTGCATCCACATCACTCAGTTTTACATTTGCATCGCTAAGTGCTTGGTTCAAAACATTTAGGAATGCCTCTAAATGTGCCCGGCTAGCAATCTCTGGCACTACTCCACCGAAACGAGCATGCTCATCCATACTTGAAGAGATTACGTTTGCTAATAATGTTCGGTCGCGGACAATTCCGATTGCAGTCTCATCGCATGAAGTTTCAATTCCCAGAACTAAAGTCATAGCCCGCGCCTCATAATTTGGGCATCTCTGCCATACCCGTAGTAATTTTTACGGATATTTAAACTCTCATAACCAAGGGATGTATAAAGTGCAATTGCTTCTTTATTTGAAACATCTACTTCAAGCATCATTGCAATCGCGCCGCGAGCTTTTGCCCATGACTCCAAGCGCGCAATTAACTCTTTAGCAATACCTTTTCGGCGATATTCGGGGGCTACTGCGATCGTCATGATGTCACCTTCGCCGCCCGCGTTAGGCAGAAAAGCACCGGCGTATGCAATTATCTCTTCGCTACTTTCGCCAATAAGAAAGTATCTAGTTGGCTTACCAATCTCTGCGCGGAATTGTTCAGTTGGCCAAGCGGTATGTGGAAAGTACTTTCTATCTAGTGATACCAATACTGGGATATCTAAAACAGATGCTTCGCGATAGGTAATCATTTGCGATCCACCGTCGCTACTGCATCTGGATGGCGTAGATACATCGGTTCGGCAACCGCCACCAAATGTGGAAAAGAATTTAACTTTGGATAAAGATTTTCAGTATCCGTTGTTAATGAATACTTAAGCGCGCCCTCCCCAAAGATTGGCAACTTTGGAATTTCAGTCGGAGCGGTTACCTGTGGTTCTCCAACTCGCTTGCCATTTACATACTTTGCCCAATAGAGCTCTTTACGTCTGGCATCTGTTGCAACAATAAATTCTGGTAAATCAATGTCATATGCGATTGCATCTAAAGAACAGATGCCGTGGATTGGTAAGCCTTGTGCAAAAGCAAAAGCTTTGGCAAAGACTATTCCGGTACGTAGACCAGTAAATGGACCTGGTCCCATTCCGACAATTACTTGATCAATCTTCTCTTTCGCAGCTTTCGCGCCAAACTTTGCTAAAACATCGCCATGCGTAGTTGCGCCATCTTCAACTTCTAACCAAATAAAGTCGTCACCTTTTAGGAGTGCGAATTGGGTGCGAGCAGTAGCAGTATCGATAGCTAAGGTAATTTTCATAATGAAAAACCCTGCCAGCGCGCCCCGTGACCAACAAAGGTAACTTCGCGAACATCGCTATCGCGATTGATATGAACTTCTAGATAATCACTAGAGATCTTCTCAACCAGCTCGCCTCCCCATTCGATGACGGTTATGGCCTTCTCGGCATCGAGATCTAAATCTTCCAATTCAAATAGCGGATTTGCACCAGCTAATAATCTGTATGCATCCATATGGATTAATGGTGGATTAGAGCGATAACTGCGGGCAATCACGAAGGTAGGTGAAGTTACCTCTTCGATTCCAAATGCTGCGGCAATTCCTTTAGTTAGCTCGGTCTTGCCTGCGCCAAGTGGGCCAATTAGTGCAACCACATCGCCGACTTTAAGGCGCAAGCCAAGCTTGCGCCCCAAGTCTTGCATCTCTTCCGCGGTACTAATTTGCACACGGTAAGAATAGTGGAGATTAACGATTAATTGTCTGTGTAAAACTTAAGTAGCTCAACGTAAGAAGCGTCTCCGATACTTAAGTTTCCTGCCTTACGAATTAACGTATTGGTTGCACCGTTTTTCGCAATCTTGCCGGTGTTATTTGCGTTAATCATCAAATCTACAACAGCTAAATATTGCTTATTAGTAAAGTTGCAATGATTAGTTCCTGGAGCTGCGGCACTTGTAGTGATTGGCAATCCATTGCTATCAAATTTGGTCCAACTTGATGGGCTAGTACTCCAAATAACTAATTGCTTATTTAATGGAGCCACATATCCTGTTGTATTAACTTTCTTAAATGCAGCTGCCTTCTCTGCGGCATATTGCTGAGCATAGATATTTGCTAAACGCTTCGCTGCTCCAGCTGGAGTAATCGGATCATTTACGCCGGTCATGATAATTGTCGGAACATTTACCTTTCCAGTTGTGGCTGCCAAATTATTTAATTTAGCAACTGCAGCAGGATCTGCCTTAGCTCTTGGAGCAGAGGCAATTGCTTTAAGTAGTTTTGAAATTCCTGCATCTCCACCAAGGGCAGCGCTAAATGCTAAAGATGATCCAGCTACTCGAGTTGAATAATCAGTCTTACTATTATCAAAAACTGCTCCGCCAGTTTGAAGTTCAAGATCATGGGTAGCTAAGACTGCAAGCGCTGCAGCATTTGCACCATTTTCAAGCACAGCTAGCGCTGGGCTAACTCCAAAGGCAAAGGTCAATTCATTTGGCCCCTTTGGTCCAGAAGCGCCATCAAAGTGCGCTGATTGAGTAGGAATACCTGACATTAATCCCAACATCAAAAGCGCTGCGCGAGCGGAAACCCCATCTGCGGCAAGTGATTTACCTAAATCGCTTGCGGTATCTGGCCAATCATTTGTGGTTATTTTTGCCTGAAGTTTTCCTAAAACCGTAAAGACTTTAACTAAATCTTGCATTGATTCGGCATATCCTGCCGCCCCAGCGCTGTAGTTTCCGGCCTTTATTGAAGGATCAAATAGAACTTTGAAGCCCCAAAGAAAATCTCCGGCCATCTTTAGCTCTGCAGAAATATTATCTGCTACGCATAATGGTGCAGCGACATTAATTTGATCAGGATATTTCTCCTGCATTAATTGGGTAATTATTCCGCCAAGTGATTGGCCCCAAGCCATAACTTTCTTGGTGGTTGGGAACTGACTCTTAAATGTAGAAATTAACTCTTTGTTAGTTGCAAGAGCTGAATCTGCGTTCCATCCTTGACGAGCAAATCCAGAACCTGCCAACGCATAACCTTTTGCAAGTAGATAGTTGGTAACTGTTAAATCACGTGAGCCTTGACCCGGCGCTGTTTCAGGGGTGTTAGTTACTTTATATCCGCCATAACCAGGAATACCTGCGGGCACATCAACATTTGGACGATAACCATGTGAGTAAATCAAAACCGTGCCATTGAAATTTGCCGGAACCTGCATCGCATACGGTGCGCCATCTGAGGTCACGCCTGCACATGAATTTACTGGAATCTTTCCATCACATGCCGGAGCGGCCGATGCTGATGGAACTGAAACTACAAATATTGATAATAAAAGTGCAACTGCACCAAGTACTTTTACACGCATTTAATTTCCTTACGTCGTTGTAAAGATTGCTCTCCAAAACTCCTGGTTAGCTCTCCTGATAGGTGCGCGTTATTCTGCCACTCATTCTGGTCGTAATCTCGTAAGTGATGGTTTGACAGGCACTTGCCCAGTCATAGGTATCAAAGTTCTCCCCTATAACTGTTACCCAATCTCCTGATTTAGCTTTGGAATCTGGCCCAAGGTCGACTGCAAATTGATCCATAGATACTCGCCCAATTAATGGCGCACTCTCTGAATTAAATGTAACTCCGGCGCCTTTTGCATTTCGCGGAATTCCATCTGCATATCCCATCCCAACAATTCCAATTTTGGTATCTCGCTGCGTAGCAACTGTTGCGCCATAACCAATTGGGTGGCCAGCCGGCAGCTCTTTTACCAAGACCAACCTGGCGCGAACTTTCATAATTGGTTGATAGTTTTCATTTCGACCAAGTGGTGAGAGTCCATACATAGCAATTCCGACGCGCACCATATCCAAACGTGCATCTCTATTTGAAAAGGTAGCCGCGGTATTGGAGATATGTCTAATTGGATTTATGCCTTTAGCATTTAACTCGGAAATGCGAGCTTCAAAGTTATCTAGCTGCTTCTTATTCTGAGCTTCATTTGGTTCATCAGCGCGAGCAAAGTGAGTCATTACTCCAACTACTTTGCTTAAATCTCGATTTAATAACTCTGCCCACTCAGTTGAAAATCCATTACGCCCCATACCGGTCTCAACTTTTAAATGGATCCGTGCGCCAGGTAACGCATTAACTTCATCAAAGGCGGCAAGAGATGAAACACCCAAATCGATATTTAATGAGACAGCTTTTGCAAAATCTAGCCCTGGTGGGTTTAGCCAAGCTAAGACGGGTGCTTTGATGCCTGCTTCTCGAAGGGCGAAAGCCTCTTCTAGTAATGCGACACCTAGGTAATCTGCGCCAGCTTCTACCGCTGCCTTTGCGCAAGGTATAAGACCATGTCCATATGCATCTGCTTTAACAACTGCCAAAACAGGCACACCAGCTTCAGCTTTGATTCTTTTTAGATTCTCTTTTAGCGCTTTGAGATCAATTAAAATCTCTCTCATCGTTCGATTACCACCATTGCCGAAGCGATTCCTGCATCGTGTGAAAGTGTTAGATGAACTTCAGCGCCGTCGATTAAATCAGCAATTTTGTCGCGAAAGAGAAATACCGGACGACCGTTCTCTAAATTAACTACTTCGCAATCTTGCCAATTTAGACCAGCGGGTACATGAAGCGCCTTTGCTAAAGCCTCTTTTGCTGCAAAACGTGCTGCTAATGATGCAATGCCCTTGCTCTTTTCGCCTTCGGTGAAGAGACGATCTTTAAGACCAGGTGTGCGCTCTAAGGATTCTTGAAAACGAGCGATATCAACAACATCAATCCCGATGCCATCAATCATCGCTACCTCGTTTGTTTCTCGGACGGAACAAATCTATCTACGGCGATAACCATAACTAATAGCGCACCACCAATAAATAATCCACCAAGCAAATCGCTTAACCAATGGGTATTTCTAAATGCAGAGACCACGGTTACGCCCAAAGTAAATGCCCCTGCTAGAAAACCCATCGCATATGGATGCCATGCATCTGGATGTGAATAGCGATAAAGAATGTATGCCAAAACGCCCCAGGTCAGGATCGCATTGGATGCATGACCTGATGGATATGAAAGCCCCCCGGCATAAACAAGATCTACATTTAATCTAGGTTTGGTGCGACCAACACCTAACTTTGCCAATCCCACAACTAAATTAAGGGCTAAGACCGCCAAGATAGAAAGATTAAGTGGTCGCCAAGATTTAAATCTGCGAGAGAGAAAGAAGGCAGTAACTAAGAGAATGGTTGCGGTTACACCGCGTAAACCTAAATTATCGATGCGCATCAAAATCATGCGCTGAAAAGAATTTAGCGTAGGTCGGTGAGCGTTAAAAATAATCGCATCTAAGTGGATTAGGGGTCCATTTGTTATTACCTGTTGAGTAACAATTAAAAAACCAGCAAAAAGTGCGGCCACCCATCTAAGCGCTTTATTAAATTGCTGGCGACGTGGATCCACTTATTCCACCGTTACAGATTTAGCCAAGTTTCGTGGCTGATCAACATCAGTTCCGCGAGCACAAGCCATCTCATAGGCGAAAACTTGTAACGGAACGGTTGCCAAAACTGGTTGCAACATTTGTGGTGAGCTCGGAATACGAATTACATGCGCTGCGCCTGGAATTTCGATACCTTCAGCTGCAATTGCAATTACCTTTGCACCACGTGCTCGAACCTCTTGAATATTCGAAAGCATCTTCTCGTCCAAGCCATGTTCGTGAGTGTTAGGAACTATTGCGATAACTGGCGTGCCCTCTTCAATCAACGCGATTGGACCATGCTTAAGTTCGCCACCTGCAAAACCTTCGGCGTGGATATATGCCAACTCTTTTAATTTGAGTGCGCCTTCAAGTGCTACCGGGAAACCTACATGGCGACCAAGAAATAGCACTGTGTTCTTCTCTGCAAATTTACGAGTGAGCTCGCGAAGAGGTTCCACGGTTTCTAATATCTGTTCTAACTTTGCCGGAAGCTCGAGCATCTCGTTGTAGATTTCAGTAACTTCTGCGCTCTTTAAAGTTCCGCGGATTTCGGCTAAATGCAGACCAATTAAGAATGTTGCCACAATTTGAGTTAAAAGCGCTTTAGTTGATGCAACTGCAATCTCTGGCCCCGCATGTGTATAGATAACCGCATCTGATTCACGAGGAATTGTTGAGCTATTGGTATTGCAAACTGCCAATACCCGAGCGCCAAATTCCTTAGCATGGCGAAGCGCCATCAAAGTATCCATAGTTTCACCTGATTGCGAAATCGCAATAACCAGAGTGTTCTCATCAACAATTGGATCGCGATAGCGGAATTCAGATGCAAGTTCTACCTCAACAGGTAGATGCGCCCATTTTTCGATTGCATATTTTGCAACTAACCCTGCGTGATACGCAGTACCGCAAGCTAAGACCACAATCTTCTGAAGTGATTTAAGTTCAGCATCCGAAAGTTTTAATTCATCAAGCGAAATATGGCCATCGACCATTCGTCCAAGCAAGGTGTCTGATACTGCCTTTGGTTGTTCGAAAATCTCTTTAAGCATAAAGTGCGGAAATCCGCCCTTCTGTGCAGCTTCAGCATCCCAAGTAATTTGATATTCACGCGGTGCAAGTGAATTTCCTTCAAGATCTGTGATCGAAATTGAATGAGGTGTAATTGTCACAACTTCGTCTTGGCCAAGCTCCACTGCGCGCTTGGTGTATTCAATAAATGCTGCCACGTCAGAAGCCATGAAATTTTCGCCATTTCCAAGGCCAACAACTAGTGGTGAATTACGACGAACACCAACGATTAAATCTGGTTTATCTGCATGAACCGCAAGCAAAGTAAATGATCCACGCAATCGCTTCACGGCTTCGCGCATTGCCATCGTTAAATCGCCGGCATGTTCTTTACGAAGATCGCTTAATAAATGTGCGACCGATTCAGTATCTGTTTCTGACTCAAACTTATGGCCATGATTTTCAAGTTCGGCTTTTAGCTCTGAGTAATTCTCAATAATTCCATTATGGATGACGGCTAACTTGCCTTCATTATCTAAATGAGGATGTGCGTTGCGATCGGTTGGCCCGCCATGTGTTGCCCAACGGGTATGGCCAATACCTGAATGAACTTCAGGAACTGCGCCAAGTGCACCTTCTAAATTAGAAAGTTTTCCGGCTTTTTTCTCAACAAATAATTTATTAGAAGTTCCAAGTGCGATACCGGCAGAGTCATAACCACGATATTCGAGGCGACGAAGGCCTTCGATTAAAGGAGTAACTGCTGATTGTGGCCCCGTGTAACCCACAATTCCGCACACTTTACTTCCCCAGTTCTCTCTTAACTACCTCTGCAAGCTCTGTTGCAACGCTGGAGGCAAGAGTATCAGTGGAGGCTTCAACCATCACGCGAACTAAGGCTTCGGTGCCAGATGCACGTAAAAGTACGCGACCTGCGCCATTTAGCTCTGCTTCACTCTTCTCAACTGCAGATTTAATTGCGACAGAAGAAGCAAGTTTCTCTTTTGCTACATCTTTAACATTTATAAGTACCTGCGGAAACTTCTGCATTATTGATGCTGCTTCCTTAAGTGTTTTTCCAGAACGCTTTACTTCTTGAAGCAGAGTTAACGCAGTAAGAATTCCATCACCCGTATTAGCAAATTTACGATAGATAACATGGCCAGATTGTTCGCCGCCTAGTACCAAATCATCCGAGAGCATCTTCTCTAAAACATAGCGATCGCCAACGCTAGTTACTTCAACATTAATTCCAGCAGCTTCCATCGCTTTAAAGAAACCTAGATTGCTCATCACGGTCGACACCACAGTTGACTTCGCGAGCTCGCCACGAGAATTTAAGCCAGCAGCCAAGATGGCAATAATCTGATCACCATCAACTTCTTCTCCATCAGCATCGACAGCTAAACAGCGATCCGCATCGCCATCATGTGCGATACCTAGATCAGCGCCATTTTTCTTAACTTCTGATTTTAAGAAATCTAAATGTGTCGAACCAACGCCATCATTTATATTCCAACCGTCTGGAGTATTTGCAATCGCAATAACTTCAGCGCCAGCGCGACGTAGCGCTTCTGGGGCTACAAAACTTGCTGCACCATTTGCACAATCAACCACAACCTTTAGGCCATCAAGCTTCTGTGAAACAGTCGAAAGTAGATATTCGATATAACGATTTGCGGCATCTTTATCTTCTATTACGCGACCGACTCCGCGACCTGTTGGGCGCTCCCATGGCTCAGACATTCTTGCTTGAATCTGATCTTCGATTGCATCATCAAGCTTTCCGCCACCGCGTGCAAATAACTTAATTCCGTTATCAGGCATCGGGTTATGTGAAGCAGAGAGCATTACGCCAAGATCTGCACCAGTTGATGCGACTAAATATGCGATTGCAGGTGTTGGCAGAACACCAACGCGATAAACATCTACGCCCGCACTTGTTAACCCAGCAACTACCGCTGCTTCTAGAAACTCTCCAGAAGCGCGCGAATCGCTACCAACAATGGCTTTTGGACGGTGGTCCTTTATATTTTCAACGAGAATGTGCGCCGCAGCAACTGAAACATTGAGTGCAAGTTCAGCAGTTAAATCGCGATTAGCAAGCCCACGGATACCATCGGTACCGAAGAGTCGCTTTTGCATAGCGAGAGTGTATTAACGCTTTGAGTATTGAGAGCGCTTACGAGCCTTCTTTAGGCCGTACTTCTTACGCTCAATAACACGAGCATCACGTGTTAGGAATCCAGCCTTCTTAAGCGCTGGACGGTTTGCATCAACAT
>ERZ650311.1748-NODE-1748-length-10250-cov-6.762138_pt1 | contig 10250 bp, 8 predicted proteins | sample MGYA00376247_ERZ650311 | MGnify/ENA primary metagenome ERZ650311 (study PRJEB26733, sample SAMN07839324) | wastewater metagenome | biome: small river; feature: stream; material: water | place: USA: North Carolina | collected 2016-07-28 ... | reverse complement strand
CGGTTGCGACTTTTGCGATTGGCGAGGCTGGAGCAGCCAATGCTGCCTTGCATGTGATTGCAGGTTTGTCTTTACATGATGCTGATTTAGCGAAGCGCTTGGAAGATTTCCGTGCCAAGCAGTCTGACACTGCTCGCTCAATGAATTTGCCAGGATATTAATTACATGGCAGATCGTATGGAACCCATTTTGCCGGGTTCGTATTTAGGAATTTTAGGTGGTGGTCAGTTGGGGCGGATGTTTACCCAAGCTGCTCAAGCTATGGGATACAAGGTTTGCGTACTTGATCCTAGTTCGGATAGTCCTGCCGGCTCAATTGCTGAAAAATTTATTCAAGCGCAATATACCGACAGTGCTGCTTTAAAAGAGATGGCCGCATTATGTGCATCCGTTAGTACTGAATTTGAAAATGTTCCGGCGCAAGCTTTGGACGAACTTGAATCCTTAGGAGTGTTCGTTGCGCCCCGCAGTAGCTGCGTGTCTTTGGCCCAAAATCGCATTGCTGAGAAAAACTTCTTAGCTACTTGGAAATCTGAAACCAATATTGGACCAGCTCCAAACTTTGTTATTGAGCATGAGGCTGATATTGCCCATACTCCAACTGACCTGTTTCCAGGAATTCTCAAGACTGCCCGGATGGGCTATGACGGTAAAGGTCAAGCGACCGTCTATAGTGCTGAAGAATTATCTACTGCATGGAATGAGTTTGGGCGGGTCCCTTGTGTTTTAGAAAAGCGCATGGATTTAGATTTTGAAGTATCGGCTTTAGTGGTGCGTGGTTATGACGATGCTGTAGTAGCTTATCCCGTATCGCAAAATATTCATCGCAATGGTATTTTGCATACCTCGACTGTGCCAGCGCCATCGCTTAAGCCTGCCCAAGAAAAGAAAATCATTGATGCTGCTAAAGCGCTGATTCGTAAAATTGATTATGTTGGCGTTCTTTGCGTTGAATTCTTCGTTCTTAAGAATGGCGATATTGTTGCAAATGAAATTGCACCACGCCCTCATAACTCGGGTCATTACACCATGGATGCTTGTGTGAGCAGCCAGTTTGAACAACAAGTAAGAGCCATGGCCCGATTGCCATTGGGTGATACACGCCAGTTAGCACCCGTATCCATGCTCAATATATTGGGTGATCTCTGGTTTGGGGGTAGCGAGGATCAGCCAAAAGAGCCTGCTTGGAACAAAGTGCTTGCCCATCCCGATGCAAAGCTACACCTCTATGGAAAATCCGATCCGCGTGTCGGCAGAAAAATGGGTCACATCAACTGTCTAGGCGAAGCCTTAAATGAGGCGCGTCAAAACTGTGCAGCTGTCGCTACAGAATTAGGGATCGAGCCCTAGAAGTATGTCCTCAGACAGTACCCCGCTGCAATCTTCAGCAGTCATTAATGAAGCAGTGCAAAGCTTGCATGACGGTGGTTTGGTTGCGTTCCCTACGGAGACAGTTTACGGCTTGGGTGCGGACGCCAAGAATCCGGAAGCCATCAAAAAGATATTTACCGCTAAAGGTCGCCCCTCAAATCATCCATTAATTGTTCACTTAGCCGCCCCAGATAAATTTGATCAAGCAAAAGTGGATTGGGTTCCATTGCTGGTGCCATGGGTGAGAGATTTGTCTGAAGAGGCGCTAAAGCTTGTTAATACATTTTGGCCTGGGCCACTAACGCTTGTTTTTAAGAAAGATAAAAGCGTATTAAATGAGCTTACTGGCGGCCAAGAGACAGTAGCGATTCGTGCACCGGCTCACCCCATTGCTCAGGAATTATTACGAAAATTTAAGGGTGGCGTTGTTGCGCCCTCAGCCAATCGCTTTGGAAAAGTTTCTCCTACTAGAGCTGCCGATGTTCGAAGTGAGTTTGAAGGCATGCTCGATTTGATGATCTTAGATGGTGGCGACTGTGAGGTGGGTATCGAGTCCACCATAATTGATTTATCTTCGGGCGATAAAGCGGTACTACTCAGACCAGGGGCGATTACACCAAGCGAGATCTTTGCGAAAACTGGTGTAAAGGTTTATATGCCGGGGGAGTTGCAGGGTAATGAGGCTGAAGGTGAAGAGAGGGGTGATTTGCCCAGAGTCTCTGGAAGTCTGAAGGCGCACTACGCACCAACTACCCCTCTGCGCTTGTATGCTCCGGGCCGTGTTTTAGATGCTTTGAGTGAGTTCCCAGACATAAAGTCCAGGGTTGCGGTAGCGGTATGGGATTCAGAATCTTCATTAAGCGAAGACGGCCATCCCTCTGCACACTTTGAGGAGATTGAGGTTCCCAGTGATAGCAGCACTTTTGCAAGTCGACTGTATCGCTCATTACGTGATTTAGATCAACAAGGCTGGGATTTAATTTTGTTCCCAGAGCCACCAGCGGGCGAGGAGTGGGATGGCGTTAGAGACAGGCTTCAGCGGGCGTGCTTTGGTTCTGGACCATCTTCCAGTAGCCACGACAATAGCTGATCATGGGCCTCTAAACCTCTCCATGCGTTGGGGTGGTTAATGAATGAGGTGACCGCATACATCTTTCCAGATTTACTCAAGACATATCCTGAAATTGCTCGTACATCAGCAAGTGACCCTGTCTTAATTCTAGCTTCTGGTTTTTTCTTGAGATGTAAAAACTTCCGAAGTTGACCCATCAAGCGATTGCGCATGGTGCCATCAGTGCCGGCAAGCGGCAGGCTGTTATAAAAAAGATCTCCTACTGGAAGATTGCGTGCGGCTAATAACAGTTGATTCAATTGACTTGCAGAGATGGCTTCATTGCGAGATAAGCCTGACCCATTTTCGATAACTAGTCCCTGAAAGTCCAAACCATTTTGTTTGAGCCAGCTCTGAACAACAAGATCACCATTGGCGGTAGTTGCTGGCTTACCCATTTTCTCTAGAGCAAGAGTTAAGAGTAGTTGACGTGCCATCACATTATTAGAGTATTTATTGATATCCAAAACATCATCGGCTAGAGGAATACCTTCAAACTGCAGCAACAGTCGTGCCGCGAGCGGCACAGTGCCGTTTTTGCCAACTGGAGGTCTTGCCCACGTACCACCAGCCAATTCCCAGGCGGCAGCAAAACCCTGAGTAAGAAAGGTATTGGCATCCAAAGCAACGATATTAAAGTTCACGCCTTTACAGGAGCTGGGAAATGCTCCAGAAAACTGGGCAGTTAAAGGCTGATCAGTATTGCTGATGCCTTCGGGATCTAGGTTAAAGCGAATATTGCTTTTCCAGTTATCACATGAGCGATCCACCAATTGCATTTGGTTAGACACCTTGAGTTGTGAAAGTGGTGGGGTGTAGCTGATATCGATAAAGTCAGCAGTGCGTGATTTACCTAACTGAAACGAGAGCGTTCTAAAAGCATATAGCAGTGGATCGGGTGGAACGTTATAAGAGCGCAAAGATTCACCATCAATCGTGTTGTGCTCCATGACGCTAGCTGCGTAAGCACTACGATCGAAAAATAGATTGCCGTCAATCTTCTGAATGCCAAGAGCTTGAAGTTCCTTCATCATCTTGGCAAGTTCTTCGGGAATGAGTTTAGGATCTCCAGTGCCTTGTAGGTATAAATTGCCCTTCAAGACTCCTTGGCGAATCATGCCATCGGTATAGAGATTGGTGCGCCAGCGATATTGCGGACCCAAAATATCCAAACCAGCCAGCGTTGTTACAAGTTTCATAGTAGAGGCAGGATTCATAAGATCATTGCCTCGCCAATCCAATACTTTTTTAGCGGTTAGCTTTCCAGGGCGTCCTGACTCAATCTCTGTGACGGAAATACTGACGGTATCAAGGGGGATTTGATTGCGCTCTAGGCTATTCGCTACGGCTTGAGGAATTTTTAATGGAACAGAATCATTGGCAAGGGCGAGTGAACTTGCCATCCAGAAAGGGGATGCAATAAAAACTGTCAAATAAAGAAAATAAGATCGCATTCCCCATAGGATAAACCTACATACCCAAGGTTTGGGAATCCAAAAGTCTAAAGCTTGGAATATCGGGATCGATACCTGAGAATAATTTGATTTTGCTCTTCTAGAAGTTGGATAAAGGTAGTCATTTGCTGTTCTAGATGACCGTCTTTTTCCAAGGCTTCACAGGCCCTGATGAATTTCTTGGCGGATAGTAGTTGCGCTCCCCCTTTAACTTTATGAACCATGCCCCTAAAGCTTGCTTTATCAACCTGCTCATTTTTGAGTATGTGCAAAATCTCATCATGAACTTTTTTGATTTCGTCCAAAATGATCAGAATGTAATCTGGACTCTCTTTCAGGAGGTTTTCAAACGCATCAAACGAGTATTCTTCCTGAGCTCTTGTGGATGGCGTGATTTCGTTTAATTCTTTAATTTGAAAATGCCGTGACAGTTCATTCTCTAAAGCCATTAAGCTGAGAGGTTTAATGAGAACGCCATTCATGCCCGCATCTAAAAATTGATGCCGTGATTCCGTTGCATAGATATCAGCGGTGATGCCGATAATAACGAGATCGCCATACCCTAATTGTCTGAGGTGTTTGGCAAGCTCGGATCCTTGCATTCCAGGAATGGATTGATCTGTGAGTAAGAGATCAAAATGCTGGCAACTTATAAGATCAAGCGCAGTAGTGGCGTTATCACAAATCGAAGCTTCAATCCCTAAAGCCTGAAGTTGTAAACAAATGATTTGCCTACTGGCAGGATGATCCTCTACTACCAATGCTTGTAAAGTGTGCCGAAAATCTCCAAAGTTTTTTGGGACTAGCTTTTCAAAAGTCTGGCGATGATCGATTGCGGAAGAGTCAGATACAGCAATACTGGTGCGGGGGAGTGCTAAGCAAAAATGGATATTACTTCCGAATCCTGGCGCGCTTTCAAAGTAGAGCTGGCTATCCATAGAGGTAACCAATTGGTTGGTAATGGTGAGTCCAAGGCCAGTTCCACTGGATTGATCTGTATTACTAGGTATTTGTTCAAAAGCTTCTAGCGCAAGCGCAATCTCATCTGCGCCCATCCCAACGCCGGTATCAATTACCCTAAATTCAATTAATTGGCCGGCATGATCATCAGCTAGTACGCTAATGGAGAAATAGATTTCGCCATGGTGGGTAAATTTAATCGCATTGCTAATGAGATTTTGCAATATTTGACGCAAACGTAAAGCGTCTAACATCAGAACCTCTGCAATACGTGGATCTTTCGTGGTGTGTAGTTGGAGATTCTGTTTTCGAGCTACAGTTGAAAATGCTGAATCAATGTCATCAAGCAAAGCATTGAGATTGCAGGGTTCAATGTTAAGTGTGAGCTTGCCAGCCTCAATTTTTGATAGGTCCAATACTTGATTGAGAATTCCTAATAAAGATTCTGCTGATGAATGGGCACTTTTTAGCAAAGCTTTTTCATTGCTGGGAAGCCGGCTATTGAGTAATAGCTCTTGTACACCCAAAATGGCATTCATCGGAGTGCGTATCTCATGACTCATGGTAGCTAGAAAGGCAGACTTTGCTGCATTCGCATTTTCTGCCTGCTCCTTAGAGGACAGGAGTTGCTGTACCTCTTGCTTTTGATGAAATTGCTTCTGATGCATACGCCAGATGATGAGCGAGCCAAGAAAAATAATCGTTAGAGTCGTAATCCAGGGTAAATAGTTGTTCGATGAGGGGCTAGCTTCGTGCGCGATGGGATTAAGGCTAAACAGTTGACGCGATGAAACTGGATCTAGATTGTTGAGAAAGTTCTCTAGAACATGATGCAGTGGATCATTTTGGTAAGCGATAAGCCAGCGATATTCAAAAGGCTCTCGGTTATATAGGCCATCGATTTGCAATTTTTCTTTATTTAGCTTTTGAATCAGTTGATGCGCTAAGCGTATTGGTAATACAAGCGCTTCAACATCATTTTTGAGGAGATCAAAAATCAACTTCTCAGTAGAGCTTGAGATATTCGCTTTTGGATGATTCGGAATTGGAGTATTTTCAAAGCCTCGGTCAAAGTAGCCGATATTCATGGGCTCAATTGCCAGTTTGCTTTTTGTCTTCTTGACTACGATGGCATCATGACCCCAAAAGATGGCTTCTGATAAGGAGCCGAACTTCAGATGCTCGTCACCCAAAGTGGGCGGATCAATAATGAAGTCAACTTCACCATTGGCAAGTTGCTCGAGCCCTTCCCGATCAGTTTTGCGCCATTTTGGTAAAAACTGTTGCTTCGTAAATTCGCTTAGTTTGCCCAAAAGACTATGAAAGACACCAGATTCACCCCTTTCATTAACCTCTAAGAAAGGGGCATATTTCTCATGAATACTGAAATGTACTACTGGATGAGCATCGATCCACCGCTGCTCTATTGGGCTGAATGTGTTTGCACATGTATTACCCAATGCCCCAGTTAGAAGGGCAAGATAAGCAATATGAATGATGGATCGACGCATGCTTATTTAGCTTTCGATGATGTTATTCATGCGACAGAACAAAATAAGATCGGCAATATTGTTAATGCCTAACTTGTCAAAGACTCTGGTTTTATAGGTAGCAACAGTTTTATTGCTGATGTGCAGCATGTCTGAAATCTGTTGGTTGGTATTGCCTTTGCCGAGATATTTCATCACTTGTAGCTCTCGATCAGAAATCAGCGCCAGCTTGTCATTATCGCTAAGCGAGCTATTGCCATTTTTGCCATGGGTGAAAAAGTTATAGCCTTGTGAGATGGCGACACAAGCTGCCAAGATGACGTCAGCCCCTGCAGTTTTGTTCACAAAGCCATGCCCCCCTAATGAGCGAACCCTACCACCATAGACGGCTTCATCCATGCTGGAGAGAATCAGCATACGTACATCGGGATACATCAATCCTATGCGCCGAATAACATCAAAGCCATCGGTCTTGGGCATATCTAAATCTAGGATGATCATATTGGGATTTACCTCTTTTATAGACCTGAGGCACTCCTCGCCGTTTTGCGCTTGTCCTGCAATTTCAAATAACAACTGGTCTTGCAACATACTTTTAAGAGCCATCAGCATTGCTGGATGGTCATCTACTAACATCACGCGTTTTCTCATTACTTGTCTCCGTTTTGGTTTGGGTGTGGATGAGGGTGCAGCGAAAAAATGGCTTTAGCGATACGGCTATCATTAATTTGAAGCATTTGATGGCGGCTTACTGGTGACATCATGAGACCGCCGTAGGAGTGATCGGCAACCAGGGTCGCCGCATTTTCTAAATCTTTCACTAAGACAACATTGCTCGCATAAATTTGTGTGGGCGAGTAGGGTGACTTTCTTAATTGACTGAGAACATGGCTCGCTAATTCATGCTCACGAATCTGACCCATATCAATATGGACACCTTCCATTTGCATCTCTAAGATCCAATGCAGTTCTTCGGCGCTGCTAGAAAATTTTAAGAAATGAAGCAAGACGCCCAGTCGTCTTAAGCGTAGCAATCCCTCTTTGCATTGATTCGCAATATCAGACTCAGGAATAGATGGAATTCCAATCGCCACTAGACCAACTGGTAGACGAGAATTCAATATGAGTTCACTCATCGCGTCGATATATCCACTTGAAGCGATTGCATGCGCAGGTACTGGCAAAATTCCAGGAATAAAGCGACCGCTGCGATACCAATAGGAAATCGTATCTAGGCCTTCCATAAAGAGGCGCAGCAATTGCATGTCAGATGCAGTGAGTAATGGTCTAAATAAAGATCCTGTCAGTTTTGTTCCCTTGCAGTTAAAAATGGGTTCATGACTAATCGCTTGTCGCTTGGACCAGGATTGGTGTTCTTCGAGGGCTTGGCTACTCAGGCCAAGCCAGGGGTCGCCACAGGCGTCTCGTACTTCTTGGAAGGGTTTGTTCTTCCATGCCTTTACAAGCGTGTACAGCCGGGATTTCGGGCTCATCAGCATTCTCCAATCGGTGACTGTCCAGTCTAGGCAGGACGGATTGGAGCGGTAAGGGCTTTAGGCTGATTTATCTGTAGGAATCGCCCTACCAGCCTGTCCCCATTATAAAAAGCTGCCAAACCCTTAAAGAATTTATGGTGATCCGCCCTTGAAATACTGGGAATGGGACCTATATAATCAGCACTCCCTACACGCGAGTGCTAAAAAGGTGATTTATCAGTAGATTGCCCTAAAACTCCGTGTAATGAGATTGTAAAGCATTGATTTATATAGTTTATTTAAATAGTTAACACTTACTAACATAGGAGAAGAGATGAATTTGCGTCCTTTACATGATCGCGTAATCATCAAGCGTTTGGATCAAGAATCAAAAACTGCTTCCGGAATCATCATTCCTGACGCTGCTGCAGAAAAACCTGATCAAGGTGAAGTTTTGGCAGTAGGCCCAGGCAAACGTGATGACAGCGGCAAATTAAACGCACTTGACGTCAAAGTTGGCGATCGCGTTTTGTTTGGCAAATATGCAGGTCAAACAGTAAAAGTTGACAGCGAAGAACTCATCGTGATGCGTGAAGACGACATCATGGCTGTTGTACAGAAGTAATTTCGGTATTTAAGAGAGGAATTTAATCATGGCAGCAAAAGACGTTGTATTTGGAGATAGCGCCCGCACCAAGATGGTCGAAGGCGTAAACATTCTTGCTAATGCAGTAAAAACAACTTTGGGACCAAAAGGTCGCAACGTAGTGATCGAGCGTTCATTCGGCGGCCCTACTGTTACTAAAGATGGTGTATCTGTAGCAAAAGAAATCGAACTCAAAGACAAGCTCCAGAATATGGGCGCGCAGATGGTGAAGGAAGTTGCTTCTAAGACTGCTGACATCGCTGGTGACGGTACAACTACTGCTACAGTTTTGGCGCAATCGATTGTTCGTGAAGGTATGAAATATGTAGTTGCTGGTCATAACCCAATGGATTTGAAGCGCGGTATTGATAAGGCAGTAACTGCCGCTGTTGGTGAATTGGCAAAAATCAGCAAGCCTTGTACAACCACTAAAGAAATTGCTCAAGTAGGTTCTATCTCTGCAAATAGCGATCACAGCATTGGTCAGCGTATTGCAGAAGCAATGGAAAAAGTAGGTAAAGAAGGCGTTATTACTGTTGAAGATGGCAAGTCTTTGGAAGACGAGCTCGAAGTCGTTGAAGGTATGCAGTTTGACCGCGGATATCTCTCTCCATACTTCATCAACCAACCAGAAAAGCAAGTTGCCGTATTAGAAAGTCCATACGTTCTCTTGTTTGACAAGAAGATTGCCAATATCCGTGATTTGCTCCCAGTACTCGAGCAAGTTGCAAAATCAGGCCGTCCATTGTTGATCATTGCAGAAGATGTTGAAGGCGAAGCCTTGGCAACTTTGGTTGTTAATAACATTCGCGGCATTATCAAAACCTGCGCTGTTAAAGCTCCTGGTTTCGGTGATCGTCGTAAGGCGATGTTGGAAGATATCGCTATTTTGACTGGCGGTACTGTCATCGCTGAAGAAATCGGCCTCACACTCGAGAAGACAACGCTTGAGCATTTAGGTCAAGCGAAGCGTATCGAAGTAGGCAAAGAAAACACCATCATCATTGACGGTGCTGGCGATGCTAAAGCTATTGAAGCTCGTGTGAAGAACATTCGTGTTCAGATCGAAGAAGCGACTAGCGACTACGACAAAGAAAAATTGCAAGAGCGTGTTGCCAAGTTGGCTGGCGGTGTTGCGGTGATTCGTGTTGGCGCTGCTACTGAAGTAGAAATGAAAGAGAAGAAAGCTCGTGTTGATGACGCATTACATGCAACTCGTGCAGCCGTTGAAGAAGGTATTGTTCCTGGCGGTGGCGTAGCGTTGATTCGTGCAATGCAAGGTATCAAGGGATTGAAAGGCGATAACGCTGATCAAGACGCTGGTATCAGCATCGTATTGCGTGCTATGCAGGAGCCATTACGTACTATCGTTAGCAATGCTGGTGAAGACGCAGGCGTGGTTGTTAATGCCGTTCAAGCAAGCAAAGGTAACAATGGCTATAACGCAGCTACCGGTGAATACGGTGACCTCGTTGCACAAGGCGTTATTGACCCAACTAAGGTAACTAAAACTGCTTTGGTAAATGCAGCTTCTGTTGCTGGCCTCTTGTTGACCACTGATTGCGCGATTTCTGAAGCGCCAAAGGATGAGTCTGCTGGTGGCGGCATGCCTGATATGGGCGGCATGGGTGGTATGGGTGGTATGGGCGGCATGATGTAATAGCCTCACCCCTCCAGCTAGCTTGCTGTAGAAACAAAAACGCCTGGTTCAAAAGACCAGGCGTTTTTTTATTTGTTATAGTG
>ERZ650311.1747-NODE-1747-length-10254-cov-4.375331_pt1 | contig 10254 bp, 9 predicted proteins | sample MGYA00376247_ERZ650311 | MGnify/ENA primary metagenome ERZ650311 (study PRJEB26733, sample SAMN07839324) | wastewater metagenome | biome: small river; feature: stream; material: water | place: USA: North Carolina | collected 2016-07-28 ... | reverse complement strand
ATGTTCTCGGATTAGCATCCGTTGTTCTTGGCCCAGGAAATCGCATCGATTATTTTTCACAGAGCGCAACAGCGCTCGGCGTTATTCGAGAAGAAAAATTAGTTGGCGATGCAATATTAGAAATTTTACGGAAGGCTCGTCGTACAAAACTTCCCCAAATCGCACATATTGAAATGCCCCGCGGTCCAATTGGTGAAGGAACCAGAAAGCTCTCAATCCATGCGCACTATCTCTCTGATTATGACTCAGTTGTCGTCACATTTACCGATGAGAGTGAGGCAGAGCGCATCGATGCGGTTCGCCGAGATTTCGTGGCCAATATTTCACATGAGCTTAAGACACCCATCAGCGCACTTCGTACCTTGAGTGACGCGGTTTCTGTTGCAGCAACTGATCCACAGGTAGTGAAGTTTGCAACGATGATGAATAACGAAGTTGAACGCCTTTCACACTTGGTTCAAGAAATTATTGATCTCTCTCGCCTGCAAGATGCAGACCCACTATTAGATGCAATCACCGTTGATATCGATGAGGCGCTCGATGCCGCCTACGACTATTACGCTAAGACGGGCCGCCGCGTGTCTATCGAATACGCGCTGATCAAAGACATGAACGACCACGCCTGGCGCGCCGACCTGCTCGCCGAAAAGTTGAACGCTCGCGGCAAGGGCTGGGTGCACGTCAACCCGATTCCGTTGAACCCAACGCCCGGTTCGATCTGGACCGCATCGCTGCCAGAGACCACGCGCGTGTGGATCTCGCGCCTTGAGGCCGCTGGAATTCCGACGACCCTGCGCGACACCCGCGGCAAAGAGATCGACGGCGCCTGCGGTCAGCTAGCCGCGGCCGACTAGCGCGCCTCAGCGATTCCAGAGTCGACTAGCGCTTTGCCAGACTCCGGCTCAGTCGCTGCGCCGGCAGGGCCAGACTGGCGACGATGAACATGAACGCCATGATTCCAAAGATGTAGCCGAGCATGCCCGGCACGCCACCTTCGTCCGTTGGGTCAATAAAGAAGTATGGCCACCAGCCGGTGATCGAGCCACGCACGATTGTGAATACCAACCAGGCGAACGGAAAGGCCCACGACCAGAAGGCCGCGCGCCAGGTCAGTGGCTTGTGCTTGGTGAACAGCAGCCACTCGACGGTCAGGAGGATTGGCGCCCAGACGTGCAACATCTCGTTTGGTGCGGTCGGCCAGTCATAGCCGATGTCGGCGGCAACCGGCGGAAGGTCACGTAGCAGGGCGTTGTAGACCACGCCCACGATCACATCAGAAGTGAGCAGGCTGACGCGGGCCAGTGCCAGCCACCGCGGTTCGAGGCCGCCGAGATCGTTGCGCAGCGCGAATGCGGCCGCCACGAGCATGAGCGCTCCGGCGGCGATGCTGGTATCGATCGTGAAGTAGGTGAAGTACTCACCCGGGCGAAACACGTCGTTGGCGACGCGATCTGTGATTTGCCAAGCGATGCTGCCCAGCATGGCGAGCCCGATGGCCGCACGGAAACCAATCTTTAGGAACTGCATTGTTGCCCGCTTTCGTCGTTGATACAAACTATGCCCCAGCGCAGGCATTATTCCTTGGCTATTTTGGTTGCGCCACATTTTGGCAACAATGTTCGGTTATCCCTATATTTCACCACGTCGTGAAAAAGTGAACTTTTACCCTTGTTGCGGGGGACGAGAGAGAAGAGTCTTTGATGCGCGCACCATTTTTCAAGATGGCCACCAAGGTCATTAGCGGCCTAGCATCGGTCGGCCTAGCAGCGATGGGAATCGTCGCGATCGCCCCCAGCGCGAGCGCAGCGACCGCCGTCGTGAACTCGATCACCTTCAAGGCGCCGGTCCACACTTCGTACGACCACGCCACCGGTGGTGGTGCCTTCAACGACGGCAGCGTGACCTACTCCAAGGGCGAGCTCCTCGGCACCAACTACAAGTGCGGCGATTACGCGTCGTTCGTCTTCGAGCTGACCCTTTCTGGCTCGCCAACCATGGTCGCGAAGGGCAACGGAAAGTACGACACCATCGTCGTGCTTGACTACACCACCGACGCGACCGGCCAGTCGGGTGTCGGCCTTCAGCCAGACATCACCGCAGCCCACCTCAAGGTGAACTCGGGCGTTATCGCTGCCCCAGGAACCGGAACCGGCACCAGCGGTTCGGATGGCGGTTTTGCGCCAGCCGGTTCGGGCATGACCACCGCGGCCAGCGTCACCAACGCGAGCCAGGTGCAGAACGGCACTTTCTTCACCTCGGGTTCGACCAACCGCATCACCTTTACGGTGACCGACCTCGCTCCAGCGAGCACGACCATCGTGCGCAGCGACGCCAAGATCATGTGCAAGGCGGGCATGAACCCGACCGGCAACATGCAGGCCAGCCTGATTTCGGCCACTGCAACCAACGGCTCGGCAACCGAAGCCGTTAGTGCCGGAAACCAGACCGTGAACTTCCGTGGCGTGGGCGACATCATGGGTGCATCAGCGCCGATGCTCACCATGACTAAGAGCATCTCATCGAACGGCACCGACTGCACCACCACTGTGTCGACTCGTTCGTTTGTCAGCTCACCGGCCAGCGTCATGTACTGCTACTCGGTAACCAACAATGGAACGCAGCCAGCAACTAACGTGCGCCTGCTCGACGACAACGCGACGCCAGGCAACACCGGCGACGACTTCTATGTCACCCTGACCTACACCTATAACTCGGTCACCAGCTCGTCGACCGGCACACCGCTCACGATTGCCTCGCTGCCGGGTGGTGGAACGGTCGCCACCGGAACCCGCACGGTCACGTACGGTGCCGACGGCACCTACACCAACATCGCCACGACTAGCTCAGGCAACCACGCATCGCTGACCAAGTCGGCCACCGCCGTAGTCGGCACCGCGCCAAACCTAAACATCGTCAAGACCCAGACCTCCGGCAGCCCGACCGCCGTGGGTCAGACCATCACCTACTCGATCGTGGCAACCAACAACGGTGCCGTCACCATCGACAACGTGAACCTGACCGATGCCAACGCGACCCTCGGCTCGTGCAGCCCGGCGCTGCCGGTCGCTTCGCTGGCAGTCAACGCGACCATCACCTGCTCGGCGACCCACGTTGTCACTAACGCCGATGTTCTTGCTGGTGCGGTTACCAACACCGCTGCCGGCAGCTTTGCCTACAACAGCGTGACCAGCAACCGCAGCTCGAACACCGTTTCGACTCCGTTGAGCGCGGCCATGACCGTAGTAAAGACCGACACCACCTCGACCGCCCCGACCGCAGCCGGTGACATCGTCACCTACTCGATCGTGGTCACCAATAGCGGTTCGTTGACGCTCTCGGCAGTCAACCTGACCGACGCCAACGCAACCATCGGCTCGTGCAGCCCGGCCCTTCCGGTAGCCTCGCTCGCTGCCGGCGCGACCATCACATGTTCGGCATCGCACACCGTGACCTCGGCCGAGGTGACCGCGGGTTCGATCGCCAACGTTGCAATCGCGAGCACCACGACCGGCCCGATTGCCAACGTGAACTCGAACACTGTCAACACGTCGGTAACTCCGCCAGCACCGGCTCCGGCACCGCAGAACAACGCCAACCCGAACCTGGGCATCACCAAGTCGCTAAAGGGCAACGCGCCGAAGAAGGTCGGAGACCCGGTCGTCTACAAGGTGGTCGTCACCAACACCGGCAACGTGAACCTAAACGACCTCAAGATTGAAGACATCGACGGCAACACCCTGGTTTGCCCGCCGAACGCGAACGCGCTTGCCGTGGGCGCATCGCTCGAGTGCGAGGTCACTCACGTCGTGACCCAGGAAGACATGAACGCCGGCAAGATTGTTCGCGATGCGGCAGCCAAGTCGAACGGCAACGCTTTGGCGAAGACCTCTAACGAGGTTGTCGTTCCGCTCGCGCAGACCGACTCGCTCGGTGTGAAGCAGAAGAAGATCGATGGCGACCCAAAGAAGCCGGGCGACAAGATCACCTACGAAATCGTGATCACCAACGACGGCAACGTCTCGCTCGAGGACGTGATCCTCGACAACCCTGAAGTCAACATCAAGTCGTGCACCCCGGCGCTTCCGGTGGCCAAGCTCAACCCGGGCGAGACCATTACCTGCACCGCCGACTACGCGGTGACCGCGACCGATATCGCTAACGGTTTTGTTGCCAACTTCAGCATCGCTCGCTCGAAGAACTACAGCGCGCAGTCGACCACCGGCAACGAGGTTGAGACCCCGATCGCAGTCAAGGCCGCTCTTGCCGAGACCGGCGACGAGGCCTTGCCAGTGTTTGCCTTCTCGGCTCTGCTGCTGATCCTCGGCGCATGGGTAGCAGCACCTCGCAAGGCTCGCGCCTGAATCGAAGGAATCGACTCGTCGTCGGGCTCGCGCTGATTGCGGCGGGCCTGACGATTCCCGTCGTCTACCTCGCCTCGCAATCGGCTAACGACGCCGATGAGGCGGCCAAGCAGCAGGCAGCAGCGCTGTCGGTGCAACTCGAAGACCCGAACGTAGTCGGTAGCGATTCCGGCACCGCCGACATGGACTCATCGAGCGAAATCCCTCAGCCCAGGGCGATAGCGACGTTGCGTATCGCAAGGTTCGGTTCCGACTGGACCCGCGTGGTCTACGAGGGCACGAGCGTCAACAACGTGCTTACCCCGTATGGCGTCGGCCACTACACCAAGACTGGGATGCCCGGCCAGGTAGGCAACTTCGCGCTGGCGGCACACCGCGCCGGATCGGGCGGACCATTCCGCAACATTGACAAACTCGTCGACGGCGACCTGGCAGTCGTCGAGACGGCTAGCACGCGCTTCACCTACCGGTTCTTGCAGAGCAAGGTTGTCGAGCCGAGCGCAATCGGCGTGATCGCACCAGATCCAATGGGGCTGACCGCCCAGCGCTCGAGCGACGCGTTACTGACGCTGACCAGCTGCACCCCGATTCACGTCAATACGCAGCGGTTTGTAGCCTGGTTCGAGCTGGTCTCGGCTGAGGCGCTCTAGCCCCGCCGAAGTTCCACTGCAAAAGTAAAGCCCCACTTGACTAAATTGTGCTGCCGACCTAATCTGGCTTCGTGACCACAGTTAATCTCGACAAAATCAAGTTCGGCCTCGACACATTCGGCGACGTCACCGTCGATGAAAACGGCAATCGCCTGAGCGACGCCCAGGTGATTCGCAACGTTGTTGAGGAGGCCAAGCTGGCCGATGAACTCGGCATCTATGCCATCAACGTCGGCGAGCACCACCGCCCAGACTTCGCTATCAGCGCGCCAGACACCGTGCTGGCCGGCATGGCGACCGTCACCAAGAACATCATCCTCGGCACTGGCGTGACGGTGCTCTCGAGCGACGATCCGGTTCGCGTCTACGAGCGCTTCGCCACCCTGCAGGCCCTGTCCAACGGCCGCGCCGAGATCACCGCCGGCCGCGGCTCATTCACCGAGTCGTTCCCGCTGTTTGGCTACAACCTCTCCGACTACGCGGCACTGTTCGAAGAGAAGCTCGAGCTGCTGGTTCAGCTGCTCGAAGCTCAGCCGGTCACATGGAGCGGCACCACGCGTGCCTCGCTCAGCAACCAGGAGGTCTGGCCAAAGACCGAACAAGACATCAAGCTGCGCGTCGGCGTCGGCGGCAGCCCCGAGTCGGTAGTTCGCGCCGCTCGACTGGGCGTGCCGATGGCGCTCGCAATCATCGGTGGCGATCCTGCCCGCTTCGCCCCGTTTGCCGACCTCTACCGCGACGCCCTCGACCAATTGCACAAGCCACAGCTGCCGATCTCGATTCACTCGCCTGGCCATATCGCCGAGACCGACGAGCAGGCCATCGAGGACCAGTGGCCGCACTACCAAGAGATGTACGGCCGTCTCGGTCGCGAACGCGGCTGGGGCCCGACCACCAAGGGGCACTACCTGCAAGAGGTCGAGCACGGCTCGCTCTATGTCGGTTCGTCAGAGACCGTCGCGCGCAAGATTGTGCACGCCATCACCTCGGTTGGCGCCGAGCGCTTCGACCTGAAGTATGCGACCGGCCCAATGCAGCACTCCAAGTTGCTGAGGTCGATCGAGCTATACGGCACGCAGGTCATCCCGCGCGTTCGCGAACTGCTGGCCGAGCAGGCCTAACCACCCGGCCGGCAACTCGACCGAGCGCGTCACCTGCACCCTCGTTTAGGCTGGTTTCATGCGTTCTTTTGGTAAGTCCCTAGCCGCCGTTGCCCTAGTCTCGGCGTCGTTTCTGATCAGCGGTTGTTCCGCAGACACCACCGACACGACCGCGACTCCGGCCCCGAGCATCGAGCCGGTTGCGACCGAGCTGCCATCGACTTCGCCGACCAAGACCGCTCAGCCTTCAGACCCCAACGTCCAGGTCTCGCTCATGGACGAGCAGGCCTTTGTCGCCGCCATGAAGCCGCTCGGCTTTGCGTGCGACGCCAGCGTTATCAAGGCAATCGAGCTCTCGGGCACTGCCATCGAGTTCTCGACCATCGCCTGCCGTCGCGGTTCCGAGGCGGATGTCATCTTGACCCTGGCCGCCGACCAGAACGAGCTCGAGCTGGTCAACCTGCAGTCGTGCAAGACGGCAACCGGCACGCAACTGCGCACGCCGATTCTCGCCGGCGGAAACTGGCAGATGCTCTCGGCGGCATCGAATCGCCCTCTGCTCGAGCAGCTCGGTCGAATCCTCTCGGGCAAGACCGTGACAATCGCCGACGTTTGCGCCTAGTCGACCAACAGAGAGCACTTTGGGTTCGCGTCGACCGCGATTGCTAGTCGACTAGCGGCAGGCGGATGCTGGTGTGCAGGCCGCCGAGTTCGCTTCGCGTCAGGCGCATTGTGCCGCCCAGGGTTCGCACGATCCCCTGAATGATGCTCATGCCCAGGCCGCTTCCGCCATTTTCGCGCGAGCGTGATGGGTCAAAGCGCTTGAATGCGTCCATTCCCTTGTCGTATGCCTCATCCGGCAATCCTGGCCCCGCATCCTCGATGTCGAGTTGAGCCCATGCGCCGTCGGCCGCCAGCGTGACTCGAACCCGGTCCTGCCCCTGCGTGTGTCGCGCGATGTTCCCGAACAGGTTGGCGAGCAGCTGGCGCAGCAGGTCTTCTCGGCCGGCGACGCGCAGGCCAGACTCGACCTCGGCTGCGACCTCGCGGCTCGGCTGCAGCACGCGCAGGTCGTCTGTCGCGGTCTCGACGACCTCGCTCAGGTCAACCTCGTCAATCAGGGCGATGGCCGAGGTGGCCTCGGAAAGTTCGGCGATCTGCAGCAGGTCGCGAATCAGGCGTTCCATGCGCTGAATCTCGGACCCCATGCGCTGGTGCGCGCGGTCGACCGCCTCGGCGGCCAGCCCCGGCTTGCTGATCATCTCGAGGTAGCCGCGAACCACGGTAAGTGGTGTGCGCAGCTCGTGCGATGCATCGCCCAAGAACTCCTGCATGCGCTCTTGCGCGGCGCGCTCCGCCGTCACTGCTTGCTGCAGACTGTCGACCATCTCACCCAACGCGCGCGACAGTTGGTCAACCTCGCTTGCGCCAGCCTCGGGAGCTAGGTCGTGGTCTAGGTCACCACTCGCGATGCGTTCCGCTTCCGCGGTAAGCCTCGCAATCTTGCGGGTCTCGCGACGCGTGATCAGGGCAATCGCCAACGCGCCTAGCAGCACGGCGGCAAGAGTCGCAGCACCCAGAGCGGCGATGCTCGATGCCCTACCCGACTCAACCGACTCGAGCGAGACCGCAAGCACCACCCAGTCGCCGTCGCTGAGTTGAACGGCGCGCATGCGGTAGTTGGCCGATTCACTCGTGACGCTGATGGCCGATTCGGTAGCTTTCTCGAGCAGCGCGGTCGTCGGTCTTGTCGGCACGACATCGGCGCCCGTGCTCAGGTTGCTTAGTTGCCCGGTTGGGTCGATGTAGCCCACCTCGAGCGTCTCGCCAGCCTCGCTCGCCACCAGGAATGCGGCCGCAATCTTGTCGTTCTTTTCGCCAATGATCTTCTCGGCACCCTGATCGACAACTCGGTCGAGGCCGGCAATCGCGACGGCCTCGTTCGAAGCCACTGCGATGCCACCCAGAATCAAGCCGAGCGAGCTGATCACACCGGCCGAGGCCAGCGTGAGTTTGGTTTGCAGCTTCATGCGGGGCGCCTGTTACGGCTCGATCTGAAAACCGATGCCGCGCACGGTCTTGATGCCCTGCCACGAATCGGTGTGCAGCTTGCGGCGCAGATAAGAGATGTATGTGTCCACCACGGTAGCGCCGGTCGCGAAGCCCATGCCCCAAACGCGGTCGAGAAGGTGATTCTTGGTGACAACCTTGCCCTGGCGTTCGACCAGCTCGAGCAGCAGGCGGAACTCTGTAGGCGATAGGTCAACGGCAACGCCATCCATCGTCACCTCGTGGCGGTCTTCATCGATGCGAATCGGGCCACACTCGTGAATACCCGACTCGTCAACGGTTCCACCCGTGCGTCGCAAGATTGCCGCAACGCGAAGGGTCAGCTCTTCGAGGCCGAACGGCTTGGTCACATAATCGTCGGCACCGAACTTCAGGCCGGTGGTCACGTCGGTGCGGTCGCCGCGAGCGGTGAGCAGAATCACGGGGGTCTGGTCGCCGTGCTCGCGCAGATCCTGCAGCAGGTCGAAGCCTGACATGCGGGGCATGTTCACGTCGCTAATGATCAGGTCAAAGCGCTCGGCGCGCACCAGCTTGAGAGCCTCGAATCCGTCGACCGCCGTCGTGGCCTCGTGCCCCGAAAGGGCGAGTGCATCGGTCAGCATGTCGCGCATTCCCGGTTCGTCGTCTACAACCAAAATTCTTGGGGCCATGTCAAAAGCCTATTGAGCGGGCAGACAAGTTTTCGGCTCCAAAGAATGCCAAGTGGATTTCACAGGCAAATCACAAAACGCCTGACGTTCAATAGTTGTGCACCGACTTTTGGTCGATGTTGATTCGGAGCCCGAGACCCTTTCCACTCGGGACCCGAACCGACCACCAGCGCTGGCAGCCGCCAGAGCCAACATACGAATTGAGTTCAAATGTTTAGCAAAGCAAGCAAGACCGCAGCAGCGGTTGTCCTCGCAGCAGGCCTAGCGCTTGGCGGTGCATCGACCGGTTTCGCGATCGACGCAACTCCAGAGCCAACCGCAACCACCCAGCCAACCGCAGCCCCACTGAAGCTGACCAAGGCTGAGCGCACCGCCCTGAAGACCTACCGCGATGCCCTCGCTGCCTTCAAGACGGCACAGCAGAAGTTCGTGGCCGACAAGACCGCTTACCAGGCAGCCAAGAAGGACTACCAGGCAGCGATGACGGCTTACCAGGCCGCCATGAAGGAGTGGGCAACCGCTAACGCGACCCAGATCGCTGCAATCAAGGCAGTCCGCACCGCGTTCTCGCAGGCAACCGCAGCGGCCAAGACCACCCTCACCGCCGCTCGAGCAGCCGCGACTGACGCCGCTGGAACCAAGGCAGCAAACGAAGCTTTCGCAGCAACCGTCGCAGCGGCAAAGGCAACCATGGATGCCAACCTGGCGGCAATCGGCCCACTGCCTGCCAAGCCAGTCAAGCCAGAGGTCGTCAAGCCAACCAAGCCTGAGAAGCCGGTAAAGCCGGTCAAGCCAACCCTGGCTCCGACCCCTGCACCAACCGCAACCCCATAGTGTTTTGCACCGGAATGTTGCCGGTGCAGCTCAAATCTGAAGCGGATCTTCAGATTCACTCTCCTTAGTGATGGTTATGCCCGCCGGTTTCGGCGGGCATAACTGTTTAAACTTCAACCATGAATTTCATGGGCGCCATCGGCAACAGCAAGGCAATCGTCAGATCACTCCTCGCCATCGCAGCGGCTGGAGCACATTGCCCGCACCGCTTGGAAGCAGCCGGCCGCCATGGTGCGCCGCATTCCCAACGGCATCCCGGTCTTCGCCTATGGGCGCAAGCCCAAGCCCGATGTCCTGCCGCGGCTGATCAAGCAGGCCCGGCGGCGCGCAGAGTTCCTGACCGGCCGCGCGCTGCTCACGCAGACCTGGGTCGGGCGCATGGATGGGTTCCCGTGCGAAATCTGCGTACCCGTTGTGCCGATCATCGCGGTGTCGTCGATCACCTACTACGACACAAGCAACGCGCTGCAGACTCTCTCCAGCAGTGCGTACGACACTGACCTGACGGGCCTGGAGGGGCGCATCGTGCCCGGCACGGTCGTGCTGTTCGATGAATATTGGAATTATCCGGGCTGGCGCCAGCATGAGT
>ERZ650311.1746-NODE-1746-length-10256-cov-5.136849_pt1 | contig 10256 bp, 19 predicted proteins | sample MGYA00376247_ERZ650311 | MGnify/ENA primary metagenome ERZ650311 (study PRJEB26733, sample SAMN07839324) | wastewater metagenome | biome: small river; feature: stream; material: water | place: USA: North Carolina | collected 2016-07-28 ... | reverse complement strand
GTCTAGACCCCGGCCGCCCGCAGAGATTGACACCCCCCCTCCCCTGGCCGACCTGGCCGCCCAGCGGGCGCCGACCGACCTGACCATCAGGCCGACCGGGCCTCCTCACGCTGCTTGTCGCGGCTGTGATGGGTGGCGCACAGGCTCTGCCAGTTGGACTCGTCCCAGAACAAGGTCATGTCGCCGCGGTGCGGCTTGATGTGGTCGACCACGGTGGCGACCTCGACCCGGCCAGCGGCCTGGCACATGACGCACAGCGGGTGGCTGGCCAGATGCATCTTGCGGGCCTTCTGCCATGTGTAGTCATAGCCACGAGCCGTGCTGCTCTGTTTGTCATTCCGCCAGCCGCCAGACTGCATAGTCTTGATCCGGTTGGGGTTGAGCACCGGCAGAGCGGTGTTGAGTCGCTGCAGATTCATCGGGCAGGCGGAATGCAAAAAGCCCGCAGGGCAAACCATGCGGGCTTCGGAAATTCAGGGCGAGCTTCTCCATCGAGTGCCACTAGCAGTCGCTACTGGATCTAGCCAGGCTGTAGCTGCAGTCATTCAACAGAGAGTCGTCGCGCGACAGGCTCAGCAGCCTGTGCAATCGACGGAGTGGATGCTACACCATTTTCGGGACCGCGTGCAAGCGCTTACTTATCGAACCACGCGCCACTGCCACACAGCGGTCAAGGTAGTTCAACAGCCAGCGCCCGTCCTGCCCCTGCGGCGGATCGGTACGGCCCAGACCACGACAGGCCGGGCAGACCTTGGCCGACAGCGCGGGAGCGCCCTTGACCTGCATGAACTTCAGGCCGTGGCAGCTCGGGCAGACCGGGTCCAGCCAGTGACACAGCACCGCAGCCGCCAGGGCAGCGGGGCCGCTCATGCCACGCTGCAGCGCTTGCACCGCCAGCTGGTCACGCACGGCAGGCAGGCTGTGCAGGCGGTCGAACACTCGGCGCAGCTCGACCTGGTGCCAGTGCAGCGCCACCCGGTTGGCATGCGCCAGATCCGGCTTGCCGTTGAGCAGGGGCAGGTCACGCGCCACGCGGGCAATCTGCTCGCGGCCTGGCCGACGAGGCAGTGCAGCCGCTGCCCATTCGCTGTGCAAGCGCAGGGCAGCCGCGCCCAGGCGCGACGGACTCCATCCGGCGGCGATCATCAAATCAGCAGCGGTTTTGCGATCAGGGCTGACCGACAGGTCCGATGTGTTGCCGGCTACCAGGTAGCGCTCTTCAACAGTGGCGTGGATGCAGTCAGTCATGGGTGGTCTTGGTGGATGTGGTGATGTCGTTGTCGGCAGCGGTCAGGCCCCACGCCTTGGCCGAAGTGGCAGCAATCTGCTGGGCACGTCCCACCAGTTGCCCTGCTCGGACGGGTCCGGCTTGAAGCTGGCCGCCTTGAGGCGCTGGCCCACTGCGGCCCGCAGGCCCTGCCAGCAACCGTGGTGCTCCGGGTCCTGCTCCATGCTGATGACCTGCTGCTGCGCGTAGGCCCAGCAGCCGCGCGTCATGGCCAGCGCCGCATAGTGCGCGGCGGTCGTCTCGAAGGCGGCGGTCCATGTCATGCGCCTTTGCGGTGTTGGGCCAGCAGCTGGCGGGCCACCTTGAGCTCAGCTTGGTTGACCGGCAGGCGCTGCACGTCGGCGCGGTGCACGAGGCGGCGGGCAAGGTCGAGGCCGAAAGTGGCGCTTATGTCGCCACGGCCGTGGCCGTTGGCTTTGCTGATCAGTTCGCGGCCCAGGCTCATTGCGCCACCTCCACGCGACCACGCCAGCTCTCCCAATCGAACGGGATCATGTCGCCGCCGTCCTCGCGCAGCCGGTCAAACACGCGCGCTCCCAGGTACTCACGCACATCGCCCTCGCTTTCGTTCGACAGCAGGATGGTCGGGCGGCGCTTCTCGTAGCGCTCGTTCAGGATGTCAAACAGCATGTCCTTCTCGAACTTGCTACCGAACTGCACGCCGACCTCGTCGAGGATCAGCAGATCCGGGAACGTCATGGATTTGATGACCTGCGTTTCGGTCTGCTCGCTGTCACGCGCCCAGGTGTCCTTGATGCGGCGGATCGCCCGCTGCACGGTGGTGAACAGCGCGGTGCGGTTGTCGCGGTGCATGATGCGCAGCGCAATGCCGACGGCCAGGTGGGTCTTGCCGGTGCCGGGTTTGCCAACAAACAGCGCGCAGCGGCCCGTCTTGAGCACCTGGTCGAAGTTGTCGGCGTATTCGACAGCGAACTGCAGCGCAGACGCCTGGGCTGGCGTCTCGGCCACAAAGCTCTTGAGGCTGCGAGTCTGGAACCGCTCGGGGATGCCGGCCGATCCGATGCGAAGCTCCCATTGCGCCTTGCGCGCCTCGCGCAGCTTGGCCTCTTCGGCGGCCTTGACCTTGGCTTCGGCTTCCCTGGTGCAGGCCGCGCACTTGGACCAGACGCTGCCTAGCCAGTTGATCGACTCGTAGGGGCCGTGATCCGCGCAGTTCACGGTACGGGTTGCTCGCTCGGCGGCGGGCATCATGTTGGCGATCGATTTCACAGCTTCCTCCTGACGCCGTAGTCCTTGCTGGCGAAGTCTTCGTTGGCCGGTGCACGGCGGCTGGCCGTCTTGGCTGCTACCGCACCGACCTGCAGCCATTCGGCTTTCAGGCCTTGGGAGCCTCGGTTGACCCACTCCCGCAAAAATGCGTCCAGGGTCATGCCGGCCTTGCCCGCCTCCTCCTTGGCGCCGTCCAGCACGGTCAGCGACACCGGGGCGCGCTTGGCTTTGCGCAGGGCCAGCCAATCAGTCCAGACCTGCTCGGCAACGTTGTCGGGGCGCTGGACCGCAACCGCCTTGGCGGGCTTTCCCGCCTTGGCCTGCGCCTTGGCTTCAGCCTGTTCGGCATCGAATGCTTCATCCAGCTTCGGGAACGTGGCGGCGGGCGCTTGCGCACGCGCTTCTTCTATTGACGGTTCTACTGACGGTTCTATGACGGTTAGGCTCCCACCCATGGGAGCCGTCTCGGGACACCGGTGGGAGCCCTCTCGGACACCCATGGGAGGGGTGACACTGGCGGGAGGGGTGACACTGGCGGGAGGGGTCTTGGCTGCGCAGACCGATGTTTTGGACGGCAAATCCGGCAGGCTGGCCAGCTTGGCGACGTTGAATCGGAACTGCTTGGTGGAGCCGGGAGCGCCGCCGGTTGCGTTGCCGACGACCGTCAAATAGCCGTCCTGGACGAAGCCCTGGACAATCCTGCGGGCCTGCTTTTCGCTCAGGCGGATCTTGGCACCCACAGCCGCCATTGAAGGGTACAAGCTGCCGCCGTCATCGCCAGCCCAGTCGGCCAGTGCCAGCATGGCCAGCAGCTCGCTGCCGGCCGCCGGGAACTTGTCCCAAACCAGGGTCATGATTCGGATGCTCATTGCTGCCCCCCTTTGGTCGGGGCCGCAGCCACTGTGATATCGAGCCCGTTGATGCGGGCGTTGCTTTCGGTCATAATCGCTTCACTCTCTTTCGAGTAGCCCACCCGAGCTGTTGCTGCAGCGTTGACGGTGGGCTTTTTCTTGCCTGCTGTTTGGAGGTTGGCCGCAGGCATCGCCATGGTGATCACACGCCCAGGCCGGCCTGCTGGGCCACGGCAAACACCGGGTTGCACTTGGCACCCGTCACGCTGCAGGCGCGGGCCGGGCCGCGCGCCAGGCGACGGCTGGCCACCAGCGAGGTGACGCGACCGCTGATGCCGTTGGGGTTGACGCGCTTGCCCAGCTGCTCTTCCATCACGAGGCAGATCTCGTTGAGGCTGAGGTCGCGGCGCCGGCGCGCATGGGCCAGCCGCACCGCGTTCATCACCAGTTGCTCGCCGCGCGTGAGCTTGGCGGCCGACATGGCCTTGAAGTTGTCGGACTGGATGTCACGGCTGGTGACGGCGGTGTGGGTGTGCATGATGGGCAGGCTCGGGATGGATATCAGGACTTGACGCGATAGGCCGCGACATCCGGGCCGGTGCTGGCCTGCGGCTGGGCCACAGACGGGCCTTGCATGCCGGTGCGCAGGGCCCGACGATGGGTCATCATCAGCTCGTCGTAGGAAGCGCCGTGGTTGTCCAGGCAAATCAGGTCACGCAGGTATTCGCTCATGGTCATGCCCAGGCTGGTGGCCTTGCGAGCGGCCAGCAGCTTGGTCGCGTCGGGGATGTGGGTCTTGACCTCTTCGGTCAGCTTGCTGGGCTCGAAGGCGACGAACATGGCGGCTCCTTGGCAGTCGTGGAAGATCATGGGCGGTCAGCTGGCGCGGGAAATGAGGGCGGGCCGGACCAGTCGGCTACGATGGGAGTTCTCACGCTGACCATCAACCAGAAAGGACCGACCCATGAAACGGGACATGGACTTGATACGCCGCATCGCTTTCGCCACAGAGGAACTGGAAAGCGGGGAAACCCTGGAAGGACTGGAAGACGTAGACCCAGCCGCGTTCGAGCAGCACGTGGTCTGGATGCAGGAGGCCGGGCTGATCGAAGCCGTCATCACGGAATATCTTGGCGCCGAGGACAGCCTCATCATGGTCCAACGCCTGACATGGCAAGGCTGCGACTTTCTCGACGCGGCACGCGACGAGGGGCTGTGGTCCAAGGCCAAGGCAACGGTCATCAAGCCCAGCGCGTCATTCACCTTTGGGCTCCTGAAAGAGTGGCTGACCGGAGAGATTCGGCAGGGCCTTCCGAGCCTCGGGATGTGACTCCAACACGGTCAGCAGCTCTACCGCACAGGCCAACACGCCATGTAGCACGAGAGGCTTGCTGGACAGGTGGTGCACAAAGGCAATGCGATCCCGAAAACGGATATCAGTGCCGGCTGCACGAAGCCAGGATTCGGCCAGCTTCACCAGTTGCTGCTCAAGGGTTGGGTCAGACATCAAGCCTCCTGTACGGCCAAAACAGAAAAAATGGCGGGCCGGCCGAGTCGACTACGATGGGAGTTCTCACACTGACCATCAACCGGAAAGGACCGACCCATGAAAGACTGGCTGGATTCACAGCGCATCGAAATCTCCTGCCCGAACTGCACGAACCAGATCGGCGTGACCCTGGGGCAGCTCAAGGCGAAATTCGACCTGGTCTGCAGTGCCTGCGGGCACCAGATCAGCGTCAACGCGGCACAGGCCGAGGGCGAGATCGCCAAGGCCAAGGAAGCGCTCGAGGACTTGCGCAGAACGCTGGACGGACTCGGCCAGTAAGCGCAGGTCCGAGACCAGCTGCTGCGCGTCCACCGACAACGAAACCTGCAGCTGAGCCATCACGCGCCCTGCCCGGCCGCAGCCGCTTCGATATCGGAAAACCCCCAGCCGCTGTACGCGGTCCAGTCGACGTCGGGGCGCAAGGTTTTGCATCTGATTGCGCCGCGCGACTGGACTTCGATGCGCATGCACAGCGACTCGCCCAGCTTCCGGTCACCCGAAATTGCAGCCTGCAGGTAAGCAGCGGACGATCGGCATCGCTCCGCAAAGTCTGCGCGCTCGGCAGTCGACATCTGTTTAAGGTACTTGGCCAGCTCTTCCATGGATCACATCATACCAAAGGGTATGAGTGCCGTCTTACCTTTTAGACGTTTACCTAAAGGTCAAGGCCATGAAAAATCCCGCGATGGATGAGACTGTGATGAGCCACCGCAAGGCAAGGCTGAAAGAATTGATGGAATCTGCATGTCATGGCTCATGCCGTGAACTCGCGGAACACACGGCCATGGTGCTTGACAAGGGGATCTCTGAAAACTACGTCAGCAAGATGCTCTGGCCGACAGGCAAGCCTCAAAGCAAGCCAATTGGGGACAAAAAACAGCTCGAGCTTGAAAAAGCATTCGGCCTGGAGCGCGGCTGGTTTGACAGGCCACTGGGCTACGCGGTGCCGAACGCCGCCCTTGTGGGCACTGCAAGCCCCCTCAGCAAGCCCACGCAAGCAGCACACGCAAGCGGGATAGCGCACTTGGAGCCAGCATGGCCATTTCAATCGATTACTCGAGAGCAATGGTCGCAGATGAGCCCAGAACAACGCAGCAAAGTGGAGATATTCGCCATGGGTATTGCTGCATCAATGGCCAGTGGTGCCAGCGTAAGCCCTACTGAAAAACGCCGCGCAGCATAGCAAAAGTATTGCCTTTTCGACCAAGATCAAGGACGGACTAAGCTAAAGCCATAGGAGAAACTGACCAACAACCCACAGACGCCGCCCTAGGGCGGTTTTTTCCGTTAAATTTTTACCTTTTGGTATGTTTGTTCATACTTTTTGGTACTATTACGCATGCCGCAGCGAAATCCAGCGGCAAGGGCGGACGGATCGACGTGCAGCCCGGCAGGCCAGGATCGGCGCAGAGGCAATGTGTAGCGCCGCCATCCCGTTCAGACGCAGCAAGCCATGCGCCTGGACCGCCCGCAGCGGCCCCTTAACAACCCACCGGATACCCCAGGCGCGACTAAGCGGCCGGCCACAGGCCAGCCCCACGTAGAAAGCGCCCTGCTCCATCGACCCCCAGCAGAAGACGAAGGCGGGTCAAGTCTGGCTCTCCCTGCACCCAGCGCGTCGCGTGGCGCGCGCAGAAGTCACAGGCCAGTCCGCCAGGTTCAACCCGGCGGCGCCCACCTGTCGTGGCGTGGTAACGGCAGGCACAGGCCTCGAGCAGGTCCAGCGAATGAGCCCCACGGGGCAAGAGGGTCGCAGGAAACCGACGAGGCCGAAAACCTCAGCGCCTTCACGGAGAGGGTGCTGGGGTTTTCAACCCACCGAGAGGACATCACACCGATGAGCACCCGCATCTACCTGGTCACCGACCGGGAAACCCAGGCCATGCGCCTGATCCGCGCATCCAGCCAGGCCCAGGCCGTGCGCCACGCGGCGCAGTCGCGCTACAGCGTCGAGGTCGCCAGCCAGGACGACCTGGTCGAGCTGCTCGACGCCGGCCAGGCGGTCGAGTCGGCAGCACAGGCTACCGAGGCCGAGGGCGAAACGGCCGCCTGATTGATCGCACGCGCACCCCGGAACGCCGGGGGCGCCCAAGCAAGCCCGCTGGGACGACCGACCACATGGGGTGGAAGGCGGAGTGCATGTGTTCCCCAGCGGGCTTCCTTGGGCGCCGAGCCGGCCAGGTCTTAGCCGCCTGGCACGGTCGATCCTTTGGTTGTTGTGAGCAATGCGTGCTTGACGCAAGCGGCTCGGCGCTCAACCTGCACTTCCCTGCCCGGCGCACCGCCGGGTTTCAGCCCGCCAGCCGCCTACCGGCTGCGCGGGCGTTTTTATGCCCCAGGAGGTCCCCATGAATGTCACGCCTGCCCGCAGCTACCGCTGCACCTACCACCCACGGGACGCCTACGGCGGCACCCAGCTGTCCGAGTCGGGCGTGCTGCCTGTCATCCAGGTCAAGGCCAGCAGCGCCGAGCATGCGCAGCGCGCCGCTGCGGCGATCACCGGCTGCGCGATCGAGTCGGTCGAGCGCGTGGACGATGCCGAGGTGATGGCGTGAACCGCGTCATGCACCTGGTCCTGGTGGCCGCAGCCGTCATGGGCCTGCTTGCTGTCGCAGCGCTGCTCGACGGCCCGAGCGACCACGAATTCGAGCAGGCCCAGGCCGCCGATCTGCAGGACGCCACCGAGCAGGCCCGGCGCGAGGCGCACCAGGTCCGCACCGAGCTGGCCCGCCTGGAATCCGAGCAGGTCGAGCCGGTGCCGGCTGCCGAGCTGCCGCGCTACGCGATGCTGGGAGTCAGCAAATGAGCGCGCCGAAGCACACCCCTGGCCCCTGGAAGGCCGTCGACTACCTGTCCCGTGCCGAGTTAATTGAAGACCAGAACGGGAAGAACCTGGCTATGCGGCAAGACGGGACGGTTGCTGATATACGCCTGATGGCCACATCCCCCGACCTTCTGCGCGAGTTGCGCGCCGCCCACCAGATCATCCGCAATGCCTTGGCAGTCATGACGGTCGAGCAGAAGGAGGAATGGGGCCGGCTCAACGGGCGCGACGGCGTGGACGGCGAAGGCGTCACGCGAGCCAACGAACGCGAAGCCGTGATCGCCAAGGCGGGCGGTGCGACATGAGCCATCCCATGCCGCCGTCGACCCTGCGCGCGTTGGCGGCCCTGGCCCTGCTGCTGGGCCTGGCCTGCGCGGTTGTCAACGGCTGGTTCTTCGCCCTGGGCCTGGAGCGGCTGGAGCCCGACGCCACTGCGCGCGCCCCGCTGCTGCTGGCCGGCTGGTTGATGGTGGCCAGCGAGCATGTGGCCGTCGGCCTGGCCGCACTGCTGCCGGTGGCCTTTGCAGGCCTGCGCCGCCGGCTGCTGTGGCTGGGCCTGGCGCTGCTGGCTTTCGAGTGCGTGTCGATGTTCGCCGCCCAGCGCGCACTTGAGCACGGAAGCGTGATGGCGACCTCGGCACAAACCTCGCACGCGGCCGGCCTGCGCGCGGCGATCGACAGCCAGCGCGCCACGCTCGAGCAGCTGCGCAGCAACGGCGCACGCCAGTCCGAGTCGAGCAACAGCTGGCGGCAGCACCTGGGCGCCGCCGCGCTGCGCGATTCGCTGGCCGGTCAGCAGCGGCTGCAGGCGCTCGAGTCCGAGCTGGCCGCGCTGCAGGGCGGCATCCGCCCGACGCTGACCGGCGTGCTGGGCAAGTCCGGCGCCACCGCGTTGGCTGCGGCGCGCGCACTGCTGATCGGAGTCATGGGCTTGGTGCTGATGAGCGCTGCGGGGCAACTGTGGGCGGCGGGTCGCACCGGCACGGCACCGGCAGAGGCGATCAGCCCACACCCAGGAAGCAGACCGTCAACGCCCACGCCGCAGACGGCGGAACGGCCCGCAAAGCGGACTGCCGCCGGTCAGGCAAGCCGCCATACACAAGCCAAGCATCCGCCGGCACTGCGCGCCAAGGCGCGCGACAGGCCGGATAGCCAATCTTGATGGTCATCAATTTCAACCCGCTCACCAAGGAGAACCCCATGAGCACACCCACCAGCGCCGCAACCGATGTCGGCGAGTTCATCACCGACCTCGATGGCGGCATGTTCGACCGCAAGCTGTCGATCGCGCTGTCCCAGGTCGCCGCCGCCGCGGTCGACAACGACAAGGCCGGCGAGGTCACGGTGAAGTTCAGCTTCGCCAAGATCCCTGGCACCAAGCAGGTGCAGTGCAAGCACTCGCTGAAGTTCACCCGACCGACCGCCGACGGCAAGGCCAGCGAGGAGGAATCCCGCTCGACGCCGCTGCATGTTGGCCGCTTCGGTCGCCTGAGCCTGGCGCCCGAGAACCAGCTCGAGATCATCAACCGCGCCGGCCAGCTGACCGGCGCCGACCAGTAACCCCACCCCACCAGGAACACCAGCATGACCTTTACCGTCGAAGCCATCCGCGAGCTGCAGGAATCCCACGTCGTCGAGCAGGCCAACCGCAATGTGCGGCTGATGTCGGGCGACAAATCGGCCGTCGTCGCCCTGCCCGACCGTTACACCACGCACGACCTCGAGAAGTTCCTGCCGACGCGACGCCGTGCGCGGGGCCGCATGAGCACCAGCTCGGTCCGCGACTTTGCGGCCTACACCAGCGCGCACCGCGAGCCGGGCGCAAGCGTCTTCATCGACGCCACCAAGATGCGCGCTGTCGGCGTGCTGAACCTGGGCACCCCGCTGGAACCCGGCCATGCCGACAACCTGGCGGTGCTGGAGCTCGAGCAGACCGCCGCCTTCAAGGCGCTGCTGCAGGCACGCAGTGGTCACAAGAGCCAGGCCACGCTGGCCGAGTTCCTGGAAGACTGGCCCGACGCGGTGCAGGCCTTCTCCGGCACCGATGAGCTGGCGGCTCCGAAGGCCATCGCGGCAATCCGCAAGATCACGATCGAGTCGCTGCGCAAGCTCGAGAGCGAGGAGCAGCAGCTCAGCGCCACACGCAGCGCGTTCGAGTCGGTTGCCGCCACCAGCACCGAAAAGCTGCCGACGCACATCTACTTCCGCTGCGTGCCCTACGCCGGCTTGGCCGAGCGCACCTTTGTGCTGCGCCTGGCGATCCACACTGGTGACAAGGTCCCGTCGCTGAGCCTGCGCCTCGTCAACGAGGAGCTGCACGCCGAGCAAATGGCCCAGGAACTCTGCCATCTGCTGCGCACGACGCTGGAGCTGCCGGCCTACGCCGGCGACAGCCCGCTGCCGGCGCTGATCGGCAGCTACGCGGCCGCCGCCTGAACCTAGCTCCCTACAACGTCTCACTAGCCCGCCGCCGCGCGGGCATTTTTACGCCAAGTCCCATGCCATCGATCACCC
>ERZ650311.1745-NODE-1745-length-10258-cov-4.129080_pt1 | contig 10258 bp, 11 predicted proteins | sample MGYA00376247_ERZ650311 | MGnify/ENA primary metagenome ERZ650311 (study PRJEB26733, sample SAMN07839324) | wastewater metagenome | biome: small river; feature: stream; material: water | place: USA: North Carolina | collected 2016-07-28 ... | reverse complement strand
GTGATCAGTACTGCAACAAGTTGCCGCAGAGCGCGGCGACCGACGCACTGCGAGCCGCGCCGAGCGTGTTGCTCAACTCAGTGATTCGCTGACCGCCTGCGCGGCAGCCAAATTCGAAGCAGGCAACACGACGGGAGCTGCACCAATTTGTAATTGCGCTTCTTGACCATTTGCATTGACAAACGTCACCGCTGCTGGCACGTTGGCTGCCCCACCAGATGCGGCCTCTGGCTGGCTGACGGACGTTTGCTTGGTCGCAGCCTCAACAGCAACGACCAAACCGTCCTGAGGGACTGCGACGCGCCCCGAGGGCGTTTCCACCTGAACTTTGATATCAGGCGATGTGAATTTATCCACAGCCACCACGCCGCTATCGACGTTCAGGTTGGCTTGAAATACTTTTGCAGCGTCCGAGGCCACAATTTGCCCACTGACCGTGACACGCGTGCCAGCGCCGACGGTCGCCGAACTGGGCGTGACGGTGCCATCGTCAACTTTGATGAAATTCAGTTTGACTTGAGAGTTGACTTGGGTCGAAATCACATCACCCAAATAAACGCTGTCACCCGCAGACAACAAAATGGACAAACCGTTGCGGATAACGACGACCGAGCCCGATGCCTGAGCGACTTTGGCGATCGGGACATCTAATGGAATGGTGGCATCGGCTGCATTGGATGCATCCGTTGCTGAATTGGTAGTTGCTTGTGCCAACTGAACTGGAGCCGGGTCAACGAAATCAATGGCTTTACGAAGTTGCGCCATCAATTCAGCAGGCACGCTTGCATCAGCGAAATCGCCCGTGGTCGTAAAGAAACCTTCGATACGCTCAATCCGGCCATCCGCGGTCACATGCAAGAGATCAAGACCATCTTGCATGATGGGATCACCCGATGCCAACCAGTCTTGAAATAGCCGCCCCATCCCACTCGTCGCCTCTGGCGCACGCGTGAACAGACCACTGATCAAGTCAATGATTCCATTTGTTTTCTTTTTCATTACTTATCAATATTCGCCATTTTTGTCAATCTGGAATCGACTTGGCTGGCTTGAACTTGAATGCGAAAACGCACCTATCCAAAACAACCAAGAGGTTGATGGATTGCAAATTACGTGCCTTGCTTTTTTGACAGGTTTTGAAAACTGCGCAAGCCCAGTGCAGGCAAGCCTTCAACAGAGCAACGGCTTCTGTTGGTATGGAGCGATAGCGTTAGGGCGCTAGTGCTTTTTTAGTAAAAACGTCAGGAACATTGCATTCCGACAGTTCTGACTCGAGTTGCGTATCGCCCACGATGTATTCACGGCGCTGCACAAAATTGCGCTTCATTCGTGCACTGTAGGTTTCAGACACATGGGCCACCGAACGGTGGACGGTTTTCATGGTGTCCTTGCTTTTGACGCCCCGTTTTTTGTCAATTTCACGTTCGTTAGCTTCCGACAACACCATGTAGTGCTGCGCTAAATTTTCGAAATCCTTCGCTCCTTGCTGCTGGCCTTTGCGCTGCAAAAGCGCAGCCACATTGAGTTGCAAGGCGGCGCATCGGTTGTAAAGGTAGGACAAACGGGTTGGGTCCCGATAAGACTGGTACTGCGCGCGAACCTCGTCAAATGGCGACAACTCAGCCGCTTGACCTACCGATGAAACGACAAGCATCAGCGCAATCAAAAGTCTGTTAGTTGACATAAGATAAATCGTATAGCCAATACTTCTCAAGAGAACTCATTTCAATTTCATTGATTCTTTAAGAAGATTGACGTAGGTCCAGCACGCCCCACCAGTGCATAGTTATTGGAATTCATCAGTCGGGTGATACGAGAGGAACAAAGCGAAACAAGGTCCGTTGAGTAGTCCTCTACCGTTACCACCTGAGGATTGAGACTTGAGAAGTCAATTTCATTCAAAATAATCTCGTCATAGCCTTCAATATCAACATTGAGGTAGTCAATATTCGCTATCTTGTTCGAAGCCATCAGCTCACGAACACTCAATGCTGGCACGTGCTTCGATTGCGAAAATCCACGCTCGCTTCCGACAGTATTACTCACCGTTCCAGTTGCGGCCACACCACTCGTGGCATCTGATTTACTGGGAAGAAGCAAGGCGACTTCACGAACACCGTTCTCATAATCAGCACTCGGGACAATCGCACTCCAAATGTTCACGTCATCCGAGCGAACCTTGTTGAAAAGTTGAATTGTGTTGGGGTTGGCATCCACGTTGTAACCCCTCCATCCTTTCATCCAAAGATAAGCCGTATTGGAGTGCGTAAAAGGATGGTAAGAGCCGATATCAAGATAAACCCCGGACTTCTTACTTTTTGGGAATAGTTTTCTGACCAAAACATCTTCAGCCCATTGTCCGAAGTGGCCCTTGATTGCGCCTGAAAATACGGCACTTGAAAGCTTGCTCAAACCAATCATTTGAATTCCTAATCGCTAATAGCTCATTGTAATTATCGAAAAATAATTACAAGTTCACCAGAAATGAAAAAAGGGTTTGCATTTCTGCAAACCCTTTAGTTCATTAAATTTTGGTGGGACCAGCGGGGGTCGAACCCACGACAAACGGATTAAAAGTCCGCTGCTCTACCAACTGAGCTATGGTCCCAACACGCATCGTAAGAAACGTTAATCTCATACCCTGCGAAGCCTAAAAGTATAGCGCATTTTTCATGCGTTTAGCAATGCGCGCGAAGAAATTTGATCGATCACCCAACCTGCTGCGCACTGGCCAAACGTGGCTGTCACACTGACGACCGACCCATAACCGCTGCAGTTCAGCGAACCATCGCCCTGCACTGCACAGCTGGCGTCGGGTGGTGCCACTGATTCACGGCTGAACACGCAGGCAACACCTATTTTTTTGCCATCGCGCGCTGCCCCATGTTCACGTCGCAAGTTGTAGCGCAACTTCGCCAGCAAAGGATCGTGGCTGGTGGTGGCCAAGTCATCCACATCCACTTTATGGGCCAAGCGTTTACCGCCCGCAGCACCGACGCATATGAACGAGACGCGCTGCTTCAGTGCCCAAGCAGCCATGGCTGTTTTGGCTTTGATTTGGTCGCACGCATCCACCACGGCATCCACAGCGGTGCCATTCAAAATACTGGGCCAGTTGCTGGGCTCGACGAAATCTTCAATACACGTGACGACGCAGTCGGGATTGATGTGGGCAATGCGTTGACGCATGGCTTCAACTTTGGCCATGCCCACCGTGTTGTCGAGCGCATGAATTTGGCGATTGATGTTGGACTCGGAAATATTATCTAAATCAATCAAGGTGAGTCGCCCGACTCCGCTACGTGCCAAAGCTTCCACCGTCCATGAGCCAACGCCACCAACACCCACTACCACCACATGGGCCGCGCGGATTTGGGCAGCGCCGCCCACACCATAAAGACGGTCCAGCCCGCCAAAACGGCGCGCAGTGACAGAGATGGATGCCGTCGAATCAAGCACAGGCAGTGCGTTCTAAACGCGCAGCTTGTTGGCGCAAAGCGATCACCGCGCCGAATACCAAAGCAACAAGGGTCAATACCGCATTCACACTGAGCGTAGAAATGCCGCTCAAGCCTTGTCCGAAGGTACAGCCCATGCCGGTCACGCCGCCAATACCCATCAAGACGGCGCCGAGCAGATGCTGCGCCAGATCACGTGGATTGGCGAAACCTTCCCAGCGAAATGTCTTGCTTTGAAGCGAAGACAAGGCAGACCCCACCACAACGCCAACCAACGCAGTAACGCCAGCTGTCAACACCTTCGACTGATCGCTGTAAAACATCAACCAATCCAATGTATGCGCCACGGGGGCAACAAAGCTCAGCGCCTCCATGCGACCAGATTGCGTGCCCAAATAAACGGGCTCTAAGGTTTCAGGATGCTCAGGCACAAATCCCCAGTGGCCGCTGATCCACCACATGAACACCACCAAGCCCCCTACGCTCAAGCCTGCCAAAAGATTGTCAAGGCTAAGAAAATCTTTGTGACGCAAGACGGAGAGCAAAAGCAAGCACCCGAGCAAGTAACCCATACCAGGCACGCCCAGCGTATTTAAGTTGGCGGCGTCAGACCATGGCAAAAACAAGGTGTCGACCGTGTTGGTACGCAGCACCGCCGTGATGCCTTTGAGCGTGGCGAATGCGCTCACCCCCATGACCACAAACACCACCCATGACTTAAGGTTGCCGCCGCCCATGCGCACCAAGGCTTTGTTGCCGCAGCCCGACGCGATGACCATGCCATAGCCAAACATCAAGCCCCCCACCAAACTGGATGCCCAGTTGATGCGGTTGGTGTGGTACAGGGTTTTCGTGGGATCAATCAATCCCCCATCACAGAGGGCAGCAAAGCCAAGCATGGCCACACCCATGGCCATGATCCACTGCCGTGCGCGAGTCCAGTCGCCGAGGTTCACCACATCCGACACCGCACCCATGGTGCAAAAGTGCGTGCGCTGCGAAATGGCGCCGAGCAACAACCCCCCTACAAAAAAGGCCCAAAGGACCTCTTGGGTACGCGCAGCGATGTCGCTCACTTCAATTTCGCCAATCGCTCGTTGGCAGCACTCGCGGCTTCGGTGTGCGGATAGGCCTTGACCAATTCGGTCAAAGTTTTACGCGCTGCTTTGATGTCTTTCAATTCGAGTTGGCAATTGGCAACTGACAACATCGCTTCAGAAGCGCGCGCGTGGTTCGGCGCACGCGTCAACAAGGTGTTGAAATTGCGAATCGCACTTTTGTAGTCGCGGTTGGCGTACTGCGCGTTGCCCAACCAAAACAAAGAGGGCAACAGGTAGCCGCTTTTGGGGTTGCGGTTGACGAAGTCATTGAAAGCCGTGCTGGCTGACGCGAAATCACCATTGCGAAAAATCGACAGGGCTTCGTCGTAGGCCTTGGTTTCAGCAGGATCCGCCACAAACTCCACGCCATCGACCCTGACTTTGGTGGGTTCGAATTTTTTCAAGCGGTCGTCCACGCCTTGTGACAAGGCTTGGGCGCGACGCAGCTCTTGGCTGAGTTCTTCTTTTTCACCGCGCAAACGTGCGGTTTCTGCACGCAATGATTCAAACTGGTTTTGCTGTTCTAACAAGCTGCGCTGAAGGTTTTGAATCTCTTCGCCCTGACGCTCGACGCGTTGGCGCAAATCCAAAATGGCACGACGGGCTTCGTCGTCTTCAAACAAGGCGGCGCGGGCCGCTGTGGCCAACATCAAATTGGCAACCAACAGGGCTGCCGCCAACCAAAAAGAAGGCGTTCGTTTCATTGGTAGTTCAGCGCCGCACGACGGTTTTGAGCATAAGCAGACTCATCCGAGCCTTGGGCCACAGGTTTTTCTTTGCCAAAACTCACCGATTCCATTTGCGCTTCGGGCACACCCAAGACGCTCAAAGCACGACGCACTGCTTCGGCACGTTTTTGTCCCAAAGCCAAGTTGTACTCGCTGCCGCCCCGCTCGTCGGTGTGGCCCTCGAGGTTGACTCGGCGGTTGCGGTCAGCGCGCAAGAAACGCGCGTGTGCCTCGAGTGCGCTTTGGTATTCGGCTTTCACAGCAAAACTGTCGAGTTCGAAGTAAATGATGTGCTCTACGCCTGCTGGGCCTTGTTTGATGCCTTGCATGGCACCCAAACCACGTGCGGCCATGCCGCTGTTGACGCTGCTGACTTGGCTGGCACCGCCGGAGCGGTCATCCACCTGCACGTCGTCAAGCTTGACGCCAGATGCGCAACCCACCAAAGCCAAAACCACGGTCGAGATCAGGAGAAGTTTTTTCATGGACATATCTTTCATAAAAATCAAGGTAAAGCTTTGCTGAAGGGGCCCCAGTTGGGCTCGCGTAAATCACCACCCTGCCCGGCCAAGCGGGCTTTGATGCGGCCATCCAGCGTTGTGGTCATCAAGGCCTCACGGCCATCTTGTGTCGTGGCATAGGCAATCAAACGGCTATTGGGAGCGAAGCTGGGGCGCTCATCACGGCTGGTCTCGGTGATGGCGGCCACGTTGCCGCTGGCGATGTCCATCACGTGCAATTTAAAAGCGCCGCCAATGCGCGAAATATAGGCCAACCAACGACCATCAGGACTCAAAGCGGGTGAAATGTTGTAGGTGCCATTGAAAGTCACTCGGTTGGCGGGACCACCCGACGCGGGCATGCGGTAGATCTGCGGCGAGCCGCCACGGTCACTCACAAAATAAATGGCTGTGCCATCGGGCGAAAACACGGGTTCGGTGTCGATGCCCGCAGACTGGGTCAATCGGCGAGGCTCACCGCCATTGGCATCCAACACAAACAGCTGAGAGCCACCATCGCGGCTGAGTGTCACCGCCAAGTTACGGCCATCAGGCGACCAACTCGGTGCGCTGTTCGAACCACGGAAGTTGGCCACCACGCGGCGCTTGCCTGACGAAACGTCATGCACATACACCACGGGCTTGCGTGATTCAAACGACACATAGGCTAATTGACCGCCGCTGGGCGACCAGCTGGGAGAAATGATGGGCTCAGGGCTGGCCAAGGCAGACTGGGCGTTTTCACCGTCCGCGTCAGCCACCCACAGGTTGTAGCGGTTGCCAGCCTTGGTCACGTAGGCGATGCGGGTGGAGAACACGCCTTTGTCGCCGGTGAGTTTTTCGTACACAAAGTCAGCAATGCGGTGCGAAGCCAAGCGCAAATCGCCGGTCACAACGGTGTAGCTCATGGCGCCAAGGTCTTGCCCACGCACCACGTCCCACAAGCGAATGCGCACGTCATAGCGCCCATCGCTCATGCGGCTCATGCTGCCCGTCAGCAGCGCATCCGCGCCTTTTTGACGCATGGCACTCAGATCGGGGCGTTGGGTCTCATCTGTCACCACGCCTGCGGTGACACCACGGAACTGACCGCTGCGTTCTAAATCGGCCTGAACAATGGCAGAAATCTTTTGTGGCGACGTTTCTTCACCGCGCAAAGGCGCAAAAGCAATCGGCACCTGTGTCAAACCAACGCCGGACACCTCGACGCGAAACTGCGCCCAAGTTGGCAGGATAACCACACAAGCAGTCAACAGCCCAAGGGCCCATCGGAAACAAGAACGTGTCATGGTGAATTGAGAGAGCCGGATGAAGTGACGGATTTTAGTGCGTGGATGAGTGGCGATAATGGCCACTCTGCCTGACTTTTGAACATCGATCTATGACCCCTGCCACCCCATCAGCTGCGTCCGACGCCTTATGGCAACGGTTACGACGTGTGGCGCCTTGGTTTTCAGGACATCCAGGCGCGTTGGCGCTGGGAATTGTTGGCATTTTGATTGGTTCGCTCACAGAACCGGCCATTCCAGCCTTGATGAAACCTTTGTTGGACAACGGTTTTCACCAAGGTGCGCTGGATTTGTGGAAAGTCCCGGTTGTCTTGCTGTTGTTGTTCGGCCTGCGCGGAGTCGCTGGGTTTGTCGCTGCTTATTGTTTGGCCCGCGTGACGCACGCTTCCATGGCGCGAATTCGTGAGCGCCTGTTTGAAAAGCTTTTACGCGCAGATCCTCAGCTGTTCCAACACCAACATGCCAGCGGGCTGACTAATAGCATGGTGTACGAGGTGAACAATGGCGCCTCATTGCTGATCTTCACCCTGCTCTCTTTGGCCAAAGACGCCATCACCCTGGTGGCCTTGATGGGCTATTTGCTGTTTTTGAACTGGAAACTGACGCTGATTGTGTTTGCCATCTTTCCGCCGATTGCCTGGGTGGTCAAACACCTCTCGCGTCGCTTGGACCGTGTCACCCGTGCCAGCCAGGACGCCACCGATGAACTGGCCTATGTGGTGGAAGAAAACGTGCTCGCCTACCGCATGGTCCGTTTGCACAACGCACAGACAGACCAAGCACACAAATTTGCCACGTTCAACCACAAGCTGCGTCAGTTGGCCTTGAAATCGGTGGTGGCCAACTCAACCATGACGCCACTGATTCAAATGCTGGCCGCGCTGGCGCTGTCTGGCGTGATCACGGTCGCACTGTGGCAAAGCACCCCCAGTGGTGGCAGCCAAGCCGTGACGGTGGGCAGCTTTGCCTCCTTCATCACGGGCATGTTGATGCTGATTTCGCCCATCAAGCACATCTCAGAAGTGGCAGGTACCCTAACGCGCGGTGTGACCTCGTTGGAACGTGGGCTTGACTTACTGACACAGATTGCGGATGAGTCCCAAGGCACGCACACCAGCGCCCATGTGCGCGGCGAAGTGCGCTTTGCACATGTGCATTTGCAATACCCATCCGCCACACAAGCGGCTTTGAACGATGTGAGCCTGACCATTCAACCCGGGCAAACTGTGGCCTTGGTTGGCCCCTCGGGTTCGGGTAAAACCACGTTGGCCAATTTGCTGCCACGCTTTTTAGAACCCACCAAAGGGACGATCACCTTGGATGGCGTCCCCTTATCCGAATGGTCACTGGCCAGCCTGCGCAGCCATGTGGCCTATGTAAGTCAAGACGTGGTGATGTTCAACGATTCGATTGCGCACAACATTGCCCTGGGCCAAGCCGTGGACACCGCACGCATCTGGAAGGCGCTGGAAGCGGCCCACTTGGCCGACTTTGTGCGCGGCTTGCCCGAGCAAGAAAACACACTGGTAGGACACAACGCGACACAGTTGTCAGGCGGTCAACGCCAGCGTTTGGCGATTGCGCGCGCGCTGTACAAAGATGCACCGATTTTGATTTTGGACGAAGCCACCTCCGCTCTCGACACCGCTTCAGAGCAGGCCGTCAAAAATGCGTTGAAGGTCTTGATGCAAGGCCGCACATCGTTGGTGATTGCGCACCGTTTATCCACGATTGAGCATGCCGATGTGATTGTGGTGATGCAAGCCGGGCAGATTGTCGAAACGGGCTCACATGCGGCGTTGATGGCGGCAGGCGGTGCCTACGCACAACTCTACAAATCGGCTGAGCATGGGCTCATTGACGATGCGACTGCCCCATCACCTGCTTAAACAGCGCCACAAAGGCCAAAGCTTCGTTGCGTAGGCTGAACCGTGTTTGCAGCGTCCGGGCGGCGGCCTGACCCAGGGCGTCGCAAGCCACAGGGTCTTGTATCAAACGGTCGATCGCTTGGCCCAACGCCACAGGGTTGCCGACCTGGAAATGAATGCCAGTTCTCTCGTGCTCGGTCAACTCAATGCCGCCGCCGACATTGCTGGTGATGACAGGCAGACTGAACGACATGGCTTCGGCCATGGAGTTGCCAATGCCCTCCCCGGGCTGCAGCGTGGGTTGGATGTAAATATGGGCCGCGCGGAAAAAGTCAGGAACATCTGACCTGAACCCATGAGCCACCACATGTTGGCGCAGCTTGGGCGACTGCGCAATGCGGTGACGAATGGCTTCGCCGCATTGCCCCACGATGTCCAGCTGCCAATTGTCAGAGGCTACATGCTGTTCCACCGCATCCAACAAAACAGCCAAGCCTTTGATCGGTCTGTCGTTGGCCACACACAGCAAACGCACCCGTTCGCTCGTGCTGCGATGACGCGGCCCCACCGATTCGTGTTCATCCATCAGTTGGCCGTAGCCTGGATATATCACCTCAAACATGCCAGGGTGCTTGGGGTAGAAGCGACGCGCTTCGAGGCTCAATTTGTTGGCAATCGCCTGCGACATGCAGGTCACGGCGTCCAAAGCAGGCGACAGGTAGGTGAACCAGTCTTGCAGATACCAAGCGCTCACGCCGCCAATGGCACCACGTGAACCGATCACCGGCACCTTGAAATGGTGACGACGACGCGCTGTCAGGGCCACCGACAAGGCGCGGCTGGTGTAGCACAGACACACATCGGGCTTGCACTTGACCACTTGCTCGGCGTAGCGCTGTGCAGCGTGTTTGTCAAAACGCCCCTTGAGCTTGACCAACTCCACCACCGAAATGTCTTTGGACCAATCGCGTGCGGTGGCACTGCGCGGAGGCTCCAGCACCACATGCACGGTATGCCCCATGCGCTCCAACTCTTGGAGCAGATGCAAAGAATAGCGATCTAAATCGCGGCTAAAAACGAGGACAGACAGCGCTTGCGTCATGGTTACAACAACACAATATCGTATTGCTCTTGCGCCATCGCAGCTTCGCTGCGCAGCGAGATGGGCTTGCCAATGAAGTCGCTCAGGCCCGCCAAATGCTGGCTTTCTTCGTCCAGCAACACATCAATCACGGCGGGTGAGGCGATGACACGAAACTCGCGCGGGTTGAACTGACGCGCTTCACGCAATATCTCGCGCAAGATGTCGTAGGTG
>ERZ650311.1743-NODE-1743-length-10278-cov-30.409567_pt1 | contig 10278 bp, 8 predicted proteins | sample MGYA00376247_ERZ650311 | MGnify/ENA primary metagenome ERZ650311 (study PRJEB26733, sample SAMN07839324) | wastewater metagenome | biome: small river; feature: stream; material: water | place: USA: North Carolina | collected 2016-07-28 ... | reverse complement strand
CCCCCTACCGCGACCCTCGCACCGCGTACGGTCGCCGCATCCCCGTCGGCGAGGCGACCGAGCTTCCCGGCATGCCCCCGGAGGTGCAGCAGCCTCGAGCGGCTGCCGCAGCCGGCGGCATCGACGAGCAGCCCCCGCAGCGCCGAGGCACGGTCGCACGTGGCGGCCTGCGCACGCTCGCCGGGCCGATCGGTGCGGCAGCTGCGGCGGCTCCCGAGGTGCTGGACGTGGCGCGCGTGGCGCGCGCACCGGGCTCCACCGGCATCGACGTGGCGACCCAGGCGTCCGAGGGCATCGGCCGCCTCGCGTCCGCTGGCGCGGGCGCCGTTGGTGGCGCGAAGCTCGGCGCCGTGGTGGCGCCATTCCTGGGGCCGCTGGCACCGGCCGCGCCGCTGGTGGGTGGAATCGCTGGCGGCGCCGCTGGCTACTTCGCCGCCGACAGCGCTATCCGCGGTGGTCGAGAGCTCGCCGGGGTGGATCCGCGATCGCCGGTCGAGCGACTCGCCGTGCCGGCGGCGGCTGCTGCGCCACGGCGCGACGCCGGCGGCGGCCGTGGGTTCGTCAACCCGCCGACCATCGGGGACCTGCCGGCGCCGCAGCCGGGGCCGAACACCATCATCCGGGACGGCAACAGCTACTCCGGCCCGGCTGACATCACCGAGGGCGCGCAGATCCGGCGCCCGAACCAGGCGCTGCGCAACGGCGGGCAGTTGAGCGTGGCCGGCGGCGGCGAGGAGGTCGCCGCGATCGACGCGCGCACCCGCGCCATCAACGCGGCATCGGCGCAGACCCAGCGCGCCCTGGACGCCTACGGGCCCGGCCCGCAGGGCGGCGGCGTGACCGGCATCGGCGGCGGCACCCTCAGCAGCGCCAACAACCAGCGGTTCGACGCGACCCCGTCGGCGAGCGTGCTGCCGGCGCCGGGGCAGTCGATCGGCCAGTTCCAGGCGCTGCGCGCGGCCGAGCGCGAGGGCATCCGCCAGCGCGAGACCACCGAGCGCGGCCAGGACGCGCTGCTCGAGGGCCAGCTCGCCGCGACCGGCGCGCAGCGCGGCATCGCCGACCTGAATTCGCGCACGCAGCGGGAGGTGGCCAACATCGGCGCGACCGCGCGCACCACGGCGGCCGAGACCAACGCCAACGCCCGCGCCGCGGCAGCGGAGGCGGCGGCGCGCCGCTTCATCCCGGTGGCCGGCGGCCAGCAGGTGGTGGAGATCGGCGGCCAGCCCACCACGGTCACGCAGCCTTCGCGCGTGTTCGACATCCAGGGTGGCCGCTACGTCGACCCGCCGGCGCCGCAGGGTGCTGGCGGCAAGCCGGCCCAGACGCAGGCGCCCAAGGCCGGTGAAGTGCGCCAGGGCTACCGCTACATGGGCGGTGACCCGGCCTCGCCGGAGAGCTGGAAGAAGGTCGCCTGATGGCCGGGCCCTGGGACGAGTTCTCCGGCAAGCCGTGGGAGGACTACGGCAAGCCGGGCTCCATCGCGGACTTCCCGAACGCGCCGGGCTTCGCCTCCACGGTCAAGCGCACCGCGGGGCAGATGCTCACGACGGGCGCCACGTCGGTCGAGGACCTGACCGGGCCGAACGCGGCCACCGCGGCGGTGCGCCGGGTCGGGCAGGGGGTCATCGACAACAACCCGGCCGGCATCCAGTCGATCGGCGACATCGCCGACAGCCCGTGGCTGACCGTGAAGGAGGCCGTCGGCCAGTTCGTGCCGCAGCTGGGCGCTGCTGCTGCAGGTGCTGCTGGCGGTGCTGCCGTCGGTCGCCGAGTCGCCGGCGCACCAGGTGCTGCCGTCGGCGCCGGCATCGGCTCGCTGCTGCCGATCTTCAGCCAGGAGTACGGCGGCATCCGTGAGGAGCAGAAGGAGGGCGGCCAGGAGGACAAGGGCCGCGCGCTGCTGGCCGCCGGCGCCGCGACGGCGCTCGAGCGACTGGCGATGCCGATCGGCCTGAAGGGCGGGCTCAAGGCGCTCAAGGGTGGAACGTCGATCCCGGGCGAGATCGCCAAGGGTGCGCTGAAGGAGGGCGGCACCGAAGCCGCGCAGACCGCGATCGAGCAGGTCGGCGCCTTCAAGGACCCGACCACCAGCGAGTCGATGCAGGAGCAGGCGCTCGCCGGCGTCATGGGCGGCATCGGCGGCGGCGTGCTGGGTGGCGTCAACGCTGGTGCGCAGAAGGCCTTCGGCCAGCCGAAATCCGGCGAAACGACCGACTCGGCGGATCTGGAGCAGTCGCCGGCCGCCGCGTCGCCGCCGGCTCCCGCGACGCCGCAGGCCATCCGCGCGCAGAAACTCCCAGAGACCGGGCCGCTGTCCGGCGCGGTGAACGCCGGCATCGAGGCGCAGGCTCAGGGCCTGGAAGCCGCAGCGGGCCAGCAGCCGCTGACCGAGGACGAGATGCTGGCCGCCGAGTTCCACGTGGAGCAGCGGCGCCAGGACGGCACGCCAGCGGGCCAGCGCTTCGCCGCGGAGTTCGACGCCGGCCGCGTGTCGCCGCGCGAGGCGCTGGAGGCCTTCCGGCTGACCCAGTCGCCCGAGTTCGCGCTGCCGCAGCCGGGCGTGGATGCCGCGGAGATCGACCCGGCCGCCGCCGGCGCGCTCGTTGCGCCCGGCGCGCTGCCGCAATCGGAACTGCTGCCGGTCGGCCAGGCCACCGAGGTGCCGGTCGACGTCGCCGAGCCGGCCGCGCCGATCGAGGAGCCGCGCGCCGCGCGCACGCCGGGCGTCGAAGGCCAGACCATCGACCCGCGATCGCCGAACGCCGTGGCGCAGTACGTCGACCGCGTGCGCGCCATCAACACGCCGGCCGCGCGCGCGTTCGTGCAGGACTTCGAGGCCGGGCGGATCACGCCCGCCGACGTGATGCAGCTGGTCGCGCCGGGTCAGGAGAACGCCGACGCCAACCTGCAGACCGCGCGCCGCGCGCTGGGACTGAAGGACGTGGCCGGCACGCAGGCGCCGGACGGCACCCGGCTGCTCGGCCCCGACGGGCTGCCGCTGCCGCCCGCCGCCGCGCCGCGCACGCTGCGCGACGCCCAGGCCAAGCGCGCCGCCGAGAAGGCGCAGCAACAGGAGGCCGCCAGTGCCCAACCCGCTCCCGTCCAGCCACCAGCAGCCGAGGCGCCCGCCGCCCAGCAGCAGCCCGCGCCAGCAGCCCCCGGTGCCGCGCCGGCCGCCACCGTCGCGCAACCTGCGCCGGTAGCTGCCAACGCGCCCGGCAGCGCCGTGATGCCCGCAGGGCTGCGCGTGACGTTCGGCGGCAAGACCTATCCGGTGGAATCGGTCGAGGATGCGCAGCGCAAGTGGACCGAGTTCCGAGACGAGACTCAGGCCGGGGTGTCGAGCATCGGAAACGGCGTGCGAGTGACCGACGGCGCCGGCCGTTTCGTGGCCAGGATCAGCTACAACGGCCGCGCCTGGGACACCGAAGACGACGGCAAGGGCGGCGGCCGCGTGATCGCGGAAGCGCCAGATGCGACGCCGCAAGTCACGAAGTCAGCCTCAGCCAGCGCGCCGAAGAGCGGCCTCAGCGAAGGCGAGGCGCTGGGCGTCACGGCCGAGCCGCGCAAGGGCAAGGTGCCGGGCCTGGATGAGGTGATCGCTGCTTACACCACGGCCAACGGTGGCGGCCCGCTGCCAGACAACCTGCGCGCCACGGCAGCAAAGCTGCACCGCGCGCTGGCCGGCCATAGCGCGCAGACGGTTCGAGACCTGGCGCACCCGAACAACCCGAAGAGCCGGGCGGTCATCGAGGCGCTGTCCGGCAAGAAGCTGGCGCGCGGCGCCATGCAGTCGGCCAACATCGCCGAGGGCTGGCTGCGATCGCTGCACCCGAAGCCCGTCACGCCGCAGGTTCCCGCGCCCGCCCCGAATGCGGCGGCGCCGGTCAGTACCCAAGCCCCCGCCCCTGCGGCCGGGGCGACGGTGGCCGCCGCGCCTGCCACCCCCACCGATCCCGTCGCCAAGCGGCGCGCTGTGCTCCAGGCGCTGCGCGACTGCATCGCGGGCTGATCCTCCAACCACCGTTCTCCGAAGGAGACTTGCCATGGCCAACATCGTGTTCAACATCGCCAAGGGGCGAGTCATCGAGTACTACAACCGGGTCAAGTCGAACGACCCGACCAACGCGGCGCTGATCCTCGTGCCGCTCGAGACCTCCGGCCTCGAGTCCGACGCGACGCTGATCGACAAGGACGACCTCGCAGCCGTGCTCTCCGGCGCGACGAACGAGCAGTCCACGATGGGCCGCAAGACGCTCACGGACTCGGATCTGGCCTCGCTGCCGGCGCCGACCGACGCCAGCGACTACTACGAGGTGTCGCTGCCCACCGTGACGTGGGCTGCCGCCACCGGCAATGCGATCAGCAAAATCCTGGTCTGCTACGACAGCGACACGACCGGCGGCGCTGACTCCGCGATCATCCCGCTGACGATGTTCGACTTCGCCGTCACGCCGGGCGGCTCGGACATCCAGATGACCGGCGGGGCATTCTTCCGGGCATCGTGATGAGCCCGAACGAAGCCGCGGTCCTCAGCGCCCAGATCGCAGCAATCGAAGCCCAGGCGCGCGCCGAGACCGCGGGCGCGCTGGCCCTGTTCGACGCGTCCGCAGCACTGCGCAAGCTGGTCGACGTGCCCGCGCCCCCGCCACCGGCGCCGCTGCCTCCTCCGCCAGCGCCGCAGCCCCCGCCGCCGGCGCCGCAGCCCCCGCCGCCGGCGCCGCAGCCTCCCCCGCCTTCGCCTCCGTCGGAGTTCGTGGTCGAGGTCACGCCCTTGGCCGAGTCCAGCGTGGTCGTGCCGCAGGGGTGGATGGCGAACAGCGCCAGTTACGAGCGGTGGCAGACTATGCCGCCGGTCGATGGAGACGAGCCGTTTGCGTTCGCCTTCCGGCATGCCGACCGTACTGGCGGTCGCTGGGTTGAGTCCTGGAAGAGTGCGCAGTACACGCTGCTCATCGACGGCGAGCCTCGCTTGGTGGTTGCGCGGCCCGCCGGGAACGTCGGCGTCTTCATGGTCGATCCGACCACGCTGGGGCACGGGTGGCACGTGTTCCGCGTGGCCGGGCAGTCGGGCGAGACCTGCTACCCGTGGCCCATCTTCGTGCGGCGCAACCCCGTCGCCGGCGACCCGCCGGCAATGCCCGTCGTGCGCTCCAGCCACGACAGCCACGGCGACCGCTCGCGAGCCCTGATGGCCTGGGTGCCGGCCCGCTTCGACCCGGTGACGCAGCCGCTGCCTCTGCGCTCTTACGATCACTTCGCCAACACGCCGATGCGGCGCGACCTGTTCATGACCTACGCGGCGCCGCTGCGCTCGGGGGATATGTACCGGCCGCGGCGCACGCGCGGCGTTGCGGTGACCGCCAACCGGCAGGGCTACCTCATCAACGAGATCCACGGGGCGCTGCCGACGTTCCCCTGCCTGGACGGCCCGCGCGGTCGAGGCAGCCTCACCAGCCCGACGTGGATCGGCGTGGGCCGCGAGGACGCGCAGGGCTACGCCAACATCTACGCGCTCGACGGCGGCTACCGGCTGGTCCGCATGGCCCCGGACGGCTACATCACCACGCTGCTGGGCTGGCGCAGCGCTGGCGACATGGCCGCGTACAACACGCCGCCGCGGGCTGAGGACCATGAGCTCGTGGGCGACTGGAGCCGCGTCCCGAGCGATCGGCGCGGTCTGCGCGAAGCCTGGCAGATGGCGTGGGACACCCGGACCACGGTGCGTGGCAGTGGTCCCCCGATCCCGAACCCGCCGCGCGGAGACGAACCCGTGCATCCGGGGTCGGTGGTGGGGTACATCGCCGACACCCAGCACGATCGCATCCTGCGGGTCACTCTGCGCGGCGACGTGCACGATGTGCCGCCGGTGATCGAGGAGCTGATCGTCGGGCTGGGCGACCCGTGGGGCGTGCAGTACCACCAAGAGACCAACACGCTCGTGGTGGCTGAGCGGACTCGGCACCGGATCTCTCGCTGGAACCCCGACAACGGCGCTTTCGTCGACGTGCTGGTCGAAGGCGCGGCGGGGTATGCCGATCTCGACCCCTTGCAGACCCGGCGAATGAAGCGGCTACAGCCGCTGTCCGCCATTCGGTCGCAACCGTGCGTCATGCCCGAGGGCCTGCGCCTGCAAGATGGATGGGCCTACTACAGCGGGCTGGCCAGCCAGGATCTGCGTCGTGTGAACCTCACGACGAAAGTGTGGGAGGTGCGCTACGCGATCAGCGATGGTGCAGCAGCTCCGGCTGGAGCGCAGTACCTAGTCTTCGACCTGAGCGACGGCACGGTCGGGCCACGCGGCACGGCGTTCTTCCAACTGTGGTCTTCGCAGATGGGCCCCGTGGCGGCGGCGATCCTGCCCGACGGCACCCCCTGGAGCTTCTGGGACAACGGCGGCAACGGCCCCGGTCCGACCTGGGATGGCTTCGGGTACGGCGCATCGGTGGGCGTGGGCAACGGGCGCATCGTCGTCGGCTGGAGCAACGAGGGCCTGGGCGTGATCGGCAAGGCTCGCGGGGAGCCGACCTACGACTGGGATCGCTTCTACAAGCCCGCTACGGACGCATGGCTGCGCGAGGGTATGCATCTGCTTTACGGCCCCGGCGGGTTCGGTTACTACGGGCTGCCGTTGCCGTGGGGCAAGAGCGCGTTGACCGACACCTACCTGTCCATGTACGGCCACACAAAGGAGTGAAGCCATGGCTCTTGTTCTCAAACACCAAACGGTCGCGCAGTTCGTGGCGCGCGTCCGTGAGGCGTACCGCAACGGTGAGCGCGCGCAGCTTGTGCGCATCGCGCGGTTCATCCTGACTCGGCTGCAGGCCGGTGACATCACGGACGCGCAGTGCCGGTCGGCCTTCGGACTGACCAACACCCAGTGGAACAACCTCAAGGCGAAGATGCAATCCTACGTCGACGCCGACAACGCGATCCGCGCAGCGGTCGGGGAGTGAAGACATGCCCATCGTCAGCCACACCACGGAACTCGGCGCGATCCAACAGGATGGCGGCCGTCAGGTCGTCGTCCGTATGCTGGACCAGTTCGGCGAGCAATACACGCAGAGTTTCTACGCCCCCGGCGGCTTCGACCTCGACACGCGCATCACGCAGATGAAACTCGACCTCAGCGAGCAACTCGCGGTTTCCGAGTTCGAATCTCTGGTCATCGGCGCGGAGCCCGCCTCTCTGCGCGCGTAAGGAGGTCTCGACGTGGCCACGTACTTCGTCGCGAGTGGGGGGAGCAACACCGCCCCCTACGACACCTGGGCGAAGGCGGCCACGTCACTGGCCACGGCTCTCGGGGCCGCTACGACCTCCGGGGACGTCGTCGTCATCCAGTACAACGCGGTCCCGACGACCGATGCGGAGGTGTCCGCAGACACCACGTACAACATCTACGGCATTGCCATCGTCTCCGCCAGCAATGACGGCGGCTCGGCGTATACGCCCACCGCGATGGGTACGTCCTACTGGATTGGCAATTCGACAACTAATCGCACGATCAATTTCAACTTCGGGTCGATCCGATCGAAGTGCTACTTCTACGGCTTGACGCTGCGCACGGCAGGGTCCACCAACGACATCATCTCCATCAACTCTGGCTCCGGGGCCAACGGTCCTTCGCTATTCCAGGACTGCTACTTCTGGAACGGTAACTCCAATTCGAGCAGCACAATTCGTGTGCAAGGCGCCAATGGCGAGTTCCGGTTTTTGGGGTGCACGTTCCGTTTCGGGTCTACTTCGCAGAGCTTCGACCTGAACGGCACTGTTGAGCTCATCGGGTGCTCCTTGAGTGCGTCTGGGTCGACACCGACAAACCTACTTTCGGCCGCGGCGTCTGCCGGGCAGCAGCAAATCAGGTTCATCGGGTGCGATCTCTCGCTGGTCACAAACACCTTGGTGCCGTCGATCACAGGGGCTATCGCACGGGTCCTGTTCGAGCGTTGCAAGTTGGGCTCCGGCGTTGTGGTGCTCGCGGCGCAGACAAACATGCTCGGTCTCAGCGAAGTGTGGGTGTTGGACTGTCACACCGGCGACACCCACATGGTGTTCGGTTACTACAACGGCCTCGGGTCGCTGACCAAAGACACCGGCATTTACTACACGACGACGGGGGCCTCCTGGAAGATCGTCACCACGAGCTATTGCGGCCGCTTTGCCCCGTTCGTAACGCCTTGGATTGACTGGTACCACGATGGGACCAGTTCGATCACGCCTTATTTCGAGGTTCTGCGAGACGGGTCTTCCACGGCCTACAAGGACCACGAATTGTGGGCAGAGTTCACCGCCAAAGTCACGAGCGGCGTCACGACAGCATCGCAGTACCAAGATCGCGCGAGCGCTGCGAACTACCTGACCTCGGGCGGGTCGGATCAAGCTACCGGTGCCGGCGCGGGGTCGTGGACGGGCGAGGGTGGGACCCTCTGGAGCGGCAAGATCGACTCTGGCAGCAGCTTCACGCCAGCCGAGGTCGGGTACATCCGCGGCCGCATCCAGTTCGCCGTAGCGTCAGAGACCGTCTACATCGACCCGGTGATCCGGACCTGAGCGCACCATGACGACAGTCACGCAACTGTCGCCCTCCGGTGGCTGGGTCCAGTACGACACCGGCTCCGAGATTTCGCGCCTGCTACCCAACGGCGGGTGGCTGTACGTGCCTGCGTCGTCGTTCGCCGCGGCTGTCGGCCGAGCGGACGAGACCAACTCGAGCTCCGCGCTCACTGCGGTCCAGGTTCGCGCCGCAGGTCGCTCCGACGAAACTGACAGCGCTTCGGCTCTCGTTGCGGTTCAAGTGCGCGCCGTCGGGCGTGCTGACGAAACCGACTCAGCGTTGCAGCTTAGTTCCGGCGTTGGCGTGGGCTTGGTCAGCGAGACTGACACCGCCTTCGCTCTCACCGCGGTACAGATCCGCGCCGCGGGGCGATCGGACGAAACCGACACCGCCGCTGCTCTCGCTGCGGTTCAGCTGCGTGCTGCCGGGCGTGCCGATGAGACTGATGCTGCCTACGCATGCCCGGCGACGCAGCTGCGCACTGCCGGCCGCGCCGATGAAACCGACAGCGCGTACGCCCTCAGTCTGGGCGGCACAGCGCTGCCTGTCGGGCGTTCAGATGAAACCGACGCCTCCTTCGCACTCTCGGCCGTGCAGCTGCGCGCTACGAGCCGGGCAGACGAGACCGACAGCGCTTCTGCACTGACTACCGTCCAACTGCGCACTACGGGGCGCGCTGACGAATCGGACAGCGCCTCGGCTCTCGCTGCGGTGCAGATCCGTGCGGCCAGTCGGGCGGACGAAAGCGACACCGCATCTGCGCTCGGCGCGATGCAGGTTCGCGCTGCGGGCCGGGCCGATGAGACCGACACGGCGTATGCTCTGGCGGTTGGCACGCAGGGTGCCGTCGGGCTCGCCTCGGAGAGCGACAGCGCCTTTGCCCTGGCCGCCGTGCAACTGCACGCCACTGGCCGCGCCGACGAAACCGACGCCGCATTCGCCCTGTCCGTGGGCCTGGGCAGCGCCGTCCGGCTCTCGACCGAGACCGACACGGCCTACGCCCTCGCCGCGGTGCATCTCATGGCCGTGGGGCGTGCGGACGAGACCGACGCGGCGCAGGCCCTGGCCCCGCTGCTGCTGCTCACCGCCGGGCTGTCGCTCGAGATCGACACGGCGTTTGCCAGGACGGCGCTGCAGTCGCGGCTGGTCGGCCGGGCCGACGAGGTCGACATGGCCGCGGTGCCCGGCGGCACCTTCGGCCTGGCGCACGTCATCTCGCCGCGGCTGTGGGTGGTGCCTTCCGAGCGGCGCTACTACGCCGTCCCCTCCGAGGACCGCACGTACGCCGTCCCTTCCCAGGATCGCACGTACGTTGTCACACCTGAAGACCGAGGAACAGAACCATGACCGTCGCAGACCGCACCTTCGTCGCCGTTGCAGGCAAGGCCTCGATCGACCGCGACCCGGACGACGAGCTGGACTACACGCTCAACTGGGGCCCGTTCCTCGCGCTCAGCGGCAACGACACCATCGCCAGCGTGACCACCGACGATGTCGACGTCGAGGTCTACGACACCACGCACGACGATACGACCACCACGATCTGGGTGCGCGGCGGCACCGCCGGCACCCGCGGCTCCGTGCGCGTGCGCATCGTGACCAACGGCGTCGGCGCGCAGCCCCGCACGAAGGACTGCACGGTGTACTTCAAGACCAAGGAGCAGTGATGGGCAGCGTCACCGCCTGCTTCGCCCGCGTGGCGAAGACCCTGAGCCCGGAGG
>ERZ650311.1741-NODE-1741-length-10296-cov-4.114344_pt1 | contig 10296 bp, 11 predicted proteins | sample MGYA00376247_ERZ650311 | MGnify/ENA primary metagenome ERZ650311 (study PRJEB26733, sample SAMN07839324) | wastewater metagenome | biome: small river; feature: stream; material: water | place: USA: North Carolina | collected 2016-07-28 ... | reverse complement strand
CACGCCAGAGCGGCTAGCGAAGGCGGACAGCGATTATTTGCGCTTCCGTGGGGATGAGGGCCTGACGGGACACGTCATGCGTGACGCGCCTCTGGATCGCATGTACAGCCGTCACGCCATCGATCCCGTTGAATACCAGGCGCTGCAAAAGTTGAAACTGCACTGGCACTGCTCTGGAATGCCGGGTGCAATCCGGTCCGCCGATCTCAACCGCGTATTCGCGGCCGATCTTGCCGCCATGTCGCACATGGCCGCGAGCGAAGCGCAGGCGCATCATCGCCAGCAATGGCGCAAGGCCGAGGCAACGCTATCGCCACGGGCGCGCATCGTTGTCGAGCGCGTCGTCTGCCGTGAGCAGACAATCGAACACGCCGGATATGCCATCGGTATGACCAGCAAGCACCGCGCTAACGCCGCTGCATCGGAGCTGCTGCGTGATGCCGGCTATCGGCTCGCCACACTCTGGGGAATGCACTGATGTTGATAACTCGCGAGCCTGATCGATTGCGCTTGACAGGGTACACCCAGATTGAGCAAATCAGGCATTATCCCGAATCACGCGTTGATGACGCCTCGCCCAGACATGGAGCGGGGCGGATTGCGTTGGGGCTTCGGCCCACAAATTTGCAATAACCCGAAAAACGCTAAATGGCTAAAGCAGCAACCGATATCCGATCTTTGGCGCGCAGCCACACCGAGAGCGCGCTCAAGGTTTTGGCCGGCATCATGAACGAGCCGGAAGCGCCGCCTGCTGCCCGCGTCGCAGCCGCTAACAGTCTGCTGGATCGGGGATGGGGGAAGCCTACGCAGCCTGTCTCGGGCGATCCTGACGGTGCTCCGCTCGTCATCACATGGCAACGGTAACAATCCCGTATTCGCCCAGACCGCAATTCGTACCCTATCACGACCGCACTGAACGCTTTTGCAAGATCGTCGCGCATCGTCGCTTCGGCAAAACGGTCGGCTGCATCAACGATCTGATCAAGGCCGCGCTGACCAACACGCGCAATGTGCCGCCGCCTCGCTATGGCTACGTCGCCCCGACCTACACGCAGGCCAAGGACGTTGCGTGGGGCTATCTGAAACACTTCTCCGCGCCGATCCCTGGCATTCAGATGTCGGAATCGGAGCTGTGGGTCGAATACCCCAACGGCGCGCGTATCAGGCTCTACGGCGCTGATAACTACGACCGGATGCGCGGTCTGTACTTCGACGGCATCGTCATTGACGAGCCTGCGCAGATGGACCCAAGGGCATGGCCTGAGGTTATCCGACCGACGCTATCGGACTATCAGGGTTGGGCGACATTCATCGGCACGCCAAAGGGCCGAGACTGGTTTTACAAGATTGATCGCGCTGAGAGCGGCGCGGAGCTGGATGGCTGGTATCGCCTGGTTCTCAAGGCCAGCGAAACCAGGATCATCACCGATGATGAGTTGACCAGTCTGCGGGCTGGATTGACCGACGAGCAATACGCTCAGGAATTCGAGTGCAGCTTCGAGGCTGCTGTAATTGGAGCGTACTACGGTCGTCTGATGCAGCAGGCCGATCAGGACAAGCGCATCAGCAACGTGCCGTATGAGCCGACCGTGCCGGTCTATACGGCGTGGGACTTGGGCGTGCGCGACCTGACAGCGATCTGGTTTGCGCAGGTTGTTGGGCGTGAAATCAGGCTGATCGATTATTACGAGGCCAACGGTGTTGATCTCGGACACTACGTCCGGGAAATCATGAGCAAGCCCTACCTGTATGCCGATCACATCGTTCCGCACGATGCGCAGGCCAAGGAATTGGGCACGGGCAAGAGCCGCCTCGAGGTGCTGGAAAGTCTGGGGCTGAAAAACCTGACGATTGCTCCGATGCATCGTGTCGAGGACGGCATCAACGGCGCAAGGACGATCATTCCGCGCTGCTGGTTCGACGCGGCGAAATGCGCGCGCGGTATCGACGCGCTGAAACTCTATCGTTCCGAATTCGACGAGAAGCTGATGACGCTCAAGCCGCGCCCGCTGCATGACTGGACATCGCACGCGGCCGATGCGTTCCGCTATCTCGCAATGACGCTGGATTCCAAGATCGTGAACACTGGCTTCAACCGGCGCATTGAATACCGGAATTTGGGCGTCGCCTGATGGCCTCCAAAAAGATGTCGCCCGACGAGCTGAAAACCATCCTTTCAGCCGAGAAGGCGACCGCGTCCGCCGTCCTCAACAGCGCAGAACTCGCTGGCGAGCGCAGCGACGCGATGGACTACTACTACGGCCGCATGGAAAAGGACATGCCATCGGCCGAGGGGCGCTCGAAGGCTGTCTCGACTGATGTTGCCGACACCATCGAAGGGCTTATGCCAGCCCTGATGGACATCTTCTGCGGCTCTGACGAGGTTGTCCGGTTCGAGCCTGTCGGAGCAGAGGACGAGGAAGCGGCGCAGCAGGAAACGGATTACGTCAACTACGTTTTCATGCAGCAGAACCCTGGCTTCCTGACGCTGTATTCCTTCATCAAGGACGCGCTGCTGCAAAAGAACGGCATCGTCAAAATCTGGTGGGAGGACAAGGACAACGAACGCCGGGAAACGTACTACGACCAGCCCGACGACGCCTTTGCCATGCTTGCGATGCAAATTCTGCAAAGCAATGGTGACATGCAGATTATCGAGCATACGCAGAAGGCCGATGATCAGGGCCAGGTCACGCATGACGTGACCGTGCTGACGACGCAGAAAGTGTCCCAAGCCCGCGTCATGCCGATTCCGCCTGAGGAATTCGGCATCTCCAAGATGGCGCGCTCTATCCGCGACGCTAATTATTGCTTTCACGAGGTCACGACCAAGACCGAGAGCGACCTGATCGAGGAAGGCTACGACGCCGATCAGGTCAAGAGCCTGGATGCGTATATTCAGGCCACGAACATTGAAACCATTTCGCGCGACAGCGTCTACGAGAGCCAGCGCGTTGCATCGCCGGCGGCTCCGAACAGCGGCTCTCGCCTTGTCCGCGTGACAGAGCATTACATTCGGCTCGACTACGAGAACAACGGAAAGGCGCAGCTCTATCGTGTGACGACGGGCGGGGAGCGCGGCGAAATCCTGCGGCGCGATGGTGTCGAGGATATTGAGCCGTGCGACATGATCCCGTTTGCGTCGTGCACGCCGATTCCGGTCACGCATCGTTTCTGGGGGCGCTCGCTGGCTGATGCCGTGATGGACATTCAGCGGATCAAGACTGCGCTGCTGCGGGGCAAGCTGGATAATCTCTATCTGCATAACAATCCGCGCGTTGAGGTCGCGGAGTCGTTCGCGGGACCGAACACGCTGGATGACCTGCTGGTGTCGCGTCCGGGCGGCATCGTGCGCACCAAGCAGCCGGGCGGCCTCAACTGGCAGGTTGTGCCGGATATTTCTGGCAGCATCTATCCTGCGCTGGAGTATTGGGACAGCGCGCGCGAAATGCGCACGGGCGTCACACGACAGGGACAGGGCATCGACGCCAACGCGCTACAGAATCAGAGCGCAACCGCGGTTAACCAGGTGTTCACGATGGCACAGGCGCGCATGAAGCTGATCGCGCGCGTGATCGCGGAAACTGGCGTCAAGGATATTTTCTCGCTGCTTCACGCGCTGATCTGCAAGCATGGCAGCAAGGCTCAGACGGTACGGCTGCGCAATAAGTGGGTGCAGGTTGACCCTCGCCAGTGGCGCACGCGCAACGACATGACAATCAATGTCGGGATCGGCAACGGCGGCAAGGCCGAGCAGTTTGCGCAGATGATGGCAATCGCCAACATCCAGAAGGAAATGCTGGCCGGCGGCAAAGCGCACCTTGTTGACGATACCAAGCTCTACAATACAGCCGAGCAGATTGTGCGGTTGTCAGGCCACAAGAATGCGCAGGCGTTTTTTAACGATCCGAGCGAGACGAACCCGGATGGCTCACCGAAGCATCCGCCTCAGCCTCCGCCGCCCGATCCGGCGATGGTCAAGGTGCAGGCCGATATTCAGATGAAGCAGCAAGAACTGCAAATGAAGCAGCAGGAGATTGTCGCCGGCGCGGAAATCGAGAAGCAGTCCGATCAGCGCAAGGCCGAGATTGAAGCCGTGCAAGCGCGGGCAGATATTGAAACGCAGAGTCGCAAGACCGAGGCCGAAATGGCTCAGGCGCAGCAGAAGTTCGAGCTGGAACGAGAGCTGAAAATCCTCGACTTCAAGCTCAAGCGCGAAATGCAGATGGCCGAACTGGAAATGCGCCGCGAGCAGCACCAGCAGGCATTGCAGGCCGGCGTTTACAAGGCCGTACAGACCGCGGAAGCCCATGAACACAAGATGGAGCAGATGCGGGAAAGCAAATCGGGAGATAGCGATTGATCGCCTTCTGTCTTGCCTCGACCGATCATGGCCCGATGCTTGTCAACCGGCTCGACTACAACCATTCGTTCAACGGCGCGTTCTATGGCGTTGGCGCTCAGTTGATGGAAAACGGCGCTTACGATCCGCGCGACGTTGACATGCTCAAGAACCTTCTCATTGTCCGCCGTGAGCATCATGGCGACGGCGTTGTGGCGCTCGACTGCGGCGCTAATATCGGAGTGCATTCGGTTGAATGGGCTCGCCTGATGAAAGGCTGGGGCAATGTCATTGCGGTCGAGGCTCAGGAGCGCATCTATTACGCACTGGCTGGCAACCTGGTGCTTCAAAACTGCTTCAACGCTAGAGCAATTTGGGCAGCGGTTGGAGCCGAGGCCGGAACCATCAGCTTCCCTGAGCCTGACTATACCCGACAGTCCAGCTTCGGAAGCTTCGAGCTGCGTCCGCGAGCAGGCGGAGAGTTTATTGGCCAGCCTGTGGACTATGGATCGCCTACTGCGACAGTCGAGTCCATCACCATCGATTCACTAGAGTTGCAGCGGCTTGACCTGCTGAAAATCGACATCGAAGGAATGGAGATTGAGGCGCTGGCTGGTGCGAAAGATACCATTGCGCGCTGCAAGCCTATCCTCTTTGTCGAGGTCATCAAGTCGGACCGCGATCTGATTGCGGAAGCCCTTCGCAATGAGGGATATCGGATCATCCCGCACGGCATGAACATGCTGGCGATCCACGAGGCCGACCCGACGATGGCGAATATCTCAGTCGAGCGGGAGGCCGCGTGAGCATTAACGAGTTGCGAGCCGAGTTGAGTTTGCCAGAACTTACGATGAAGTATGAAGAAGCTGGCAGGGTTGAAGTTTACATAACCAGGATTGGCGGCGCGGAAATCGTTGTCGAGGCCGGGCACGATAAAAGCTATGTAGCGGCTGCGATACGCAAGGCAATGGAGACTCCAGCGTGACTCTCGACGCTGAGAAATATCGCGCCTACGCGAATGATCTGCTGCGCAATCCTGACGACCCCGAATCCATCGTCAATCAGTTCAGCGTCCTCAGCGAAAAGAAAGAATACGCCAAGCACTATCTGCCGCTCGCCAAGCGCGCTTATGAACTAGCGCCGGGCGAGATCAACACGATGTTCAATTATGCCAGCGCGCTCCATCGCAATGGCTATTTCGAAAAGGCTCTGAGGCTCTACAAGGCATGTGTTGACAAGGCCGATGCGGAATGGATGCCGGTTGTTCTTCATCATATCGGCATCGCCTACCGCACGCTGAACGACAACACGCGCGCGGCTGACTATTATCAGCGCGCTTACGATCTTAAGCCCGATCCTTCGATATTGAAGGACAAGGCGCTTGCGCTGCTGGCTGGCGGCGATCTGTACGAGGGACTGAGGCTGTTCGAGGCGCGCAAGGAAAGCGCCAAGGCTCGCTTTGCGCAGAACGGCTCGCGGCTGGTGAACCAGCAGAAGCTGCCGGACAACGCCGTGCATTGGGACGGTGAAGACCTGACCGGCAAGCATCTGGTCGTCTACCACGAGGAAGGATCGGGCGACTTCATTCAGGTCTGCCGCTTTATCCCGCGCCTGCGCCGATTGAAGCCGGCTAGCATTAAGCTATGCGGGCCGGTGCCGAACCTGCTCGATCTTGTTGCCGACAATATCGAGGTTGATGGCATCGTCCCGCTGTCAGAGTTCGACGCGGATTATGTCGTCGGGTCATGGTCTGTGCCGTGGCGCACCGGCGTCACTTACGCAGACGTAAGCGGCAAGCCGTATTTTGCGGCCGAACCGCTCAAGCTGCCAAGGCGCGGCAAGCTGAATGTCGGCCTCGTGTGGCGCGGTAATCCGGCTTACGGCATGGACGTGCATCGGTCGATGCCGTTCGCAAGCTATGCGCCTCTGTTCGATCTGCCGGGCGTGGCGTTTCATTCGTTGCAGGCCGGGCCGCCTGCTTTGGAGGTCACAGAACTTGGATACGATGGCTTCGTCGCCAATCTCGAACCGTTTTGCAGCGACTGGCGCGCAACCGCTCGCGTCATTCAATCCCTTGATGTGGTGGTGTCAGTTGACACTGCTTGCGCTCACCTGGCCGGCGCTTTGGGCAAGCCCGTCTATATCCTCACGACCTGCGCCTCGGACTGGCGATGGAATCGCGCCACCGAGCGAACGGTCTGGTACGACTCCGCCCGCGTCATCCGACAAGCGACGCAAGACTATTGGGAGACGCCCGTCCTCCGCGTCCGCGACGCGCTAAAAGGAATGCTGGATGAGCGACGACAGGCTGCTTGACGCGCGCAATCGCGCTGTCAGGGCGCAGGCGCTCGTTGACGATCCACTGCTGAAAGAGGGCTTTGACGCGCTGGAAGCCGCCTATATCGCGACGTGGCGCGCAACGAGGCCGGAAGACCAGAACGCCCGCGAGAAGCTCTACCTTGCGGTCAACGTCATTGGGAAGCTGAGAGAGCATCTACAGTCGGTCATTGCGAATGGTCGCATTGCCGACGCTGAACTGCACGCGCTCACGCAAGAGCAAGAGCGCCGCAAGCGGTTCGGCATAATCTAAGGGACAACACATGGACGGACAGATGCAGCCCGCCTCGCCAGAGGCAGGGAGCGAAGTCGCGTGGACTCATACCGCAGGCGGATCGGGCGAGCTGAGCGTTTCCGAAGCCGCTCGCTCGCTGGCAATGGCGCGCTACAAGCGCGACGCTGGCGACCAGGAACAACAGGCAGCGCAGGCGGAGACGCCAGCGGCAGCCGAAGCAGAATCGGCCTCGCAAGAGGCTGACGCCGCCCCTCAGGCAGAGGCTACCGGCGAGACGCAGGCAGACGACCCGGCAGATGATCTGCCGCCACTCGAATTGCCGAGGTCTTGGACGCGAGATCAGTCGGACAACTGGAAGGCTCTACCCCGCTCGGTTCAGGAATTTCTGAGCCAGCAGGCCAGCAAGGACAGTGAAGCCGTTCGGAGATCGCAAAACGAAGCCGCTGAGCAGCGCAAGGCTTTTGAAGCCAAGCTAAGCGAAGTGGAGAAGGTACGACAGGACTACGAAAGCAGGCTGCCGGCACTTGCAGCGGCCATTGAAGCGACGATCCAGAACCAATTCGCTGACATTCAGTCGATTGCGGATGTGCGTCGTATGCAGGCGGAAGACCCCTTCCGCTTTCAGCAGTGGCAGATGCATCAAATGGAGCTTCAAACGGTTCAGGCCCAGAAGGCCGAGGCTGAGAAGCACCAGACCGAGACGAAGATTCGCGAGCGCAACGACTATCGCGTAGCGCAGACGAAACTGCTGCTCGAAAAAGTGCCGGAACTGAGCGACGCGAAGAAATTCGCCGAGACTCAGACGCGCGCGGTTGAGTTTCTGAAAGACTACGGTTTCGCGGACGCGGAGCTTGCCGAGCTTGGCGAGAGCCGTTTCAGCGACAACGCAAACTTTCAGCGGCTCGTCCTCGACGCAATGGCTTTCCGCGATGGCCAGAAGGCCAAAGCGCAAGTTCTGAAAGCATCGCCTCCGCCCGTTCTGCGGCCGGGTGCCCCGAAGGCACCCACAGCGGGCATTCAAGCCCAAATCCAGACCCTCAAATCGCAACTCGACAAGGCGTCGGGTCTGCAAGCCGTTCGTATCGGTGCGGAAATCACCAAGCTCGAACGTCAGGCAGGCCGCCGCTAGTCATCTGACCTCAGAAGGAAATAGCGCCAATGACCATGGCAACCTCTGCGTTCTCCACCTTTGCCGCTATCGGCAACCGTGAGGACATCACCGATACGATCTACCGCATCGATCCGACCGATACGCCGTTCTATTCCGGCGTCGAAAAGGCGAAAGCCTCTGCCGTCAACCACGAATGGCAGACCCAGGCTCTCCGCTCCGTCGCGGCCAATGCGCAGCTCGAAGGCGACGACATCACGGCGGTTTCGCGTACCCCGACCGTTCGTCTCGGCAACATCTGCCAAATCCTGTACACCAGCGCCCGCGTCACTGGTACGCAGCGTGTCGTTGATCACGCCGGCCGTGACGACGAAATGGCGTATCAGGAAATGCTCGCTGGCCTCGAACTCAAGCGTGACATCGAATACAACCTCGTCGGCCTTTCGACCGCGAAGGTGACTGGTGCCACGACCACGGCGCGCAAGTTCGCCAGCGTCAATGCGTGGATCACGACCAACACCGACAAGGGCGGCGGCACTGCGGCCGATCCGACTGCGGCGGATGGCACGAGCGCGCGCGTTGACTCGGCCACGCTCTCGGCCTTCACCGAGGCGCGTCTCAAGAACGTCATCAAGAAGTGCTTCGATCAGGGCGGCAAGCCAACCGTCGTGATGCTGAACAGCTTCAACAAGCAGCAGTTCAGCACCTTCACGGGTCGCGGCACTCCGATGCAGGATCAGGGTGAGCGCAAGATCACTGCGGCGGTTGACGTGTACGAGTCCGACTTCGGCCGGCTCAAGGTTACTCCGAACCGCTTCATGCGCCAGCGTGACGCCTTCGTGTTGCAGATGGATATGTGGGCGACCGCCCCGCTTCCGGGCCGCAGCATGGTGTCGTTCCCGCTCGCCAAGACCGGCGATAGCGACGCCAAGGTGATCCTGTCGGAAATGACGCTGGAAAGCCGCAACGAGAAGGCTTCTGGCGGCGTGTTCGATCTGACCACTGCCTGATAGCAGCCAGTCACCCTCAACATAAGGCGGTCCTTCGGGGCCGCCTTTTTCATTGGAGAATGCAATGGCTCTATCTGGCACTCATGATCTGCTTGAGCAGGTGGTGTACGCTCAGGTGGCGAATGTTTCGTCAACCTCTGTCGTATACAGCCGCGCTCCGTTTCGCGGGCGCGTCGTCAAGGTTGGCGTGGTGCTGTCGTCTGCGGCTTCGACTGCGAACGCGACCTGTACGACCTCGTTGGCGGGCACCAACATCACCAACGGCGTTGTCACTGTTACGCAGTCCGGCTCCGCTGCCGGCTCGACGTTCACCGCGACTCCCTCAGCGGCGAACAACTGCAACGAGGACGACAACATCGGTTTCACCTTCTCCGGTTCGGGGACGGCGGGTGGTCCTGTGACGTGCTTCGCAGTGGTGCGGAGGGCGTAACATGGCATTTGTTGGCGGGACCGGCCGTCTCGGCAAGGTCCAATCCGTGGCCTACACGGGCACTGCCGGCACGATCTCGACCGCCATCAGTGCGGGCGTTCAGACCGTGCGCATCGTCGTCACGAGCAACGCTTATGTCGCTGTCGGTGTGTCTCCGACCGCGACGACTTCCGACACTTACGTTCCTGCCAATTGGCCGGAATACATCAACGTCATGCCCGGTGAGAAGGTGTCTGCGATCCAGGCATCTGCTGGCGGCACGCTCATCGTGACGGAAATTCCGTGAACGACGGCGGCATCGTCAACCGGGCGTTCTATGACGCGGGGGAGCGTGAATTTACGTTCCTCCGCGTTCAGGACGTTGAGCCGATTCTTGAGCACAATGCGATGCTGCGCCAGCAGGAACAGCATGGCGAGAGCTTCCGGCAGATCGGATCGGTGCCAAACGTGATGATCGAAAAATGGCTGCATGAGGAATTGGACCGGGGCAACGTCGGTCTGAGGATTGGCAGCGAGGAATTTGATCGCCTCATCTGGCGCAAGCTGCAAGACCCCGAATATGCGAAATTCCGCACTGACGGCGTGAAGTTCAAGCTGGGATACGGCGACACATGAGCTTTGCCGATTACACGTCCTTGCAGAGCGAGATTAGCGACTATCTCGCACGCGGCGATTTGACCGACAAAATTCCGTCGTTCATTCGCTTGTGCGAGGCAAAGCTGAACCGCATCCTGACCTGCAAGGATATGGAGCAGCGTTCGACCGCAACGATTGATATTGCGTCGGACGAGCCTGAGTTTCTGTCGCTGCCGACCGACTTTCAGGCGATGCGCC
>ERZ650311.1739-NODE-1739-length-10313-cov-8.529928_pt1 | contig 10313 bp, 17 predicted proteins | sample MGYA00376247_ERZ650311 | MGnify/ENA primary metagenome ERZ650311 (study PRJEB26733, sample SAMN07839324) | wastewater metagenome | biome: small river; feature: stream; material: water | place: USA: North Carolina | collected 2016-07-28 ... | reverse complement strand
GTGGTAGACACACCTTCGCTGGTCTCACGTCCGCACGTCGCGGACTGACCCGCGATGGTGCTGTCATGTCCGCTGCGAGAGACTGCGCGGAAAGCGCCGACGTGCGCCCTGACGAGGTGACCGGCGAGCGGCCAACGACCGCCCGTTGCACGGCGCTGCGCGTCGTCGTGCGCGAGGATGACCTGCGGCGGTGGGCCGCGCTGTGCGTCGAGACGGCGGACTACCTCGTGGGCGACGTGCGCACGCTCCCGACCGAGGAGGCCGTGCGCGCGCTCGACACCGCCGGGGACGCCGTGCGGGACGCCGCGCTCGCGCTGTGGGCGCTGCGGGCCGAGGCGCGCAAGGGGGCGGCGTGATGGGCGAACAGCACGCTCTGTGGCGACTCGCGGCCCCGGCGCACGTCGTGTGCTTCTCGGGCGGGCACTCATCGGCGCTCGTCGCCATCGAGGTCGTGCGCCGCTACGGGCGCGGTGACGTGGTGCTGCTCAACCACGACATCAACCCGCGCGTCGAGGACGCCGACGTAAAGCGCTTCAAGCGCGAGGTCGCGGACTACCTCAAACTCCCGATCACGTACGCGAATCACGCGCACGTTGAGGAATGGGACCAGTTCGACGTGGTTCGCGACGCGGGGGCGTTCAAGGTCGGTGATGGCCACTCGCTCTGCACGTCGCGTCTCAAGACGCAACCGTTCTTTCGGTGGCTCGCAGCGAACGCGCCGCCCGCGGTGACGACCTGCTACTACGGGTTCGACGCGAACGAGACAACGCGCATCCAGCGCCGCGCGACGATCATGGCGAAGGGCGGCTGGCGCACGGACTACCCGCTCGCGCTGTGGAAGCACCGCACAATCACGAGCACGCGCGAGGTCGGCATCGAGCCGCCGCTCGGCTACAGTACGTTCAAGCACGCGAACTGCGTCGGGTGCCTCGAAGCGGGCTGGCAGCACTGGTACGCGGTCTACGTCACGCGCCCCGACCTCTGGCAGAAGGGCAAGGACGCCGAGGACTTCATCGGGTACACGATCCATCGCGACGCCTCGCTCGAAGAACGAGAGCCACAGTTCGCCGCGATGAAGGCCGCGGGCGTCGTTCCCACCGAGCACGTCCCGCAGCAAACGTTTTGGGCGAACGCACGCAAGGCCGTGCGGTCGTTGCCGGTGCTCGCCGAGGAGCGCGACGCGCGGCCGTGTGAGTGCGTGTTGTGAAAGGATGGTGGCCGTCACCTTCGGGCCAAGCCAGCGACCCGCGCTGCGCGGCGCTCTCGCTCAACGGACGCGGCCTGTGGTGGTCGCTCTGTGACGCCGCCGACGGACGCGGAGCCGTGCCGCTCGGGGCGATGACGCTCGACGCGGTGCTGCTCGCGCTCTCGGGGCGCACGCCCGAGGCGCAGGTGCGCGCCGCGTGGCTGGAGCTTCACGGCGTGCGCCTCGCGTGTGCCGAGGGCGGCGTGATCGTGCTCGACCTCCCCACGTGCGACGTGCGCGATGAAGACCCGCCCGCCCCGGACGAGAAGGCGCCGCGCGTCGAGCGAACCGCCGCGGCGGCGTCACTTCGTGCGTGGTTCTCGAAACTCCACCTGAAGACCTGCGCGGAGCGCGTCCAGTGGCTCGATAGCGAGCACGGACAGAGGGCGCTCAACCGTCTTGGGTTCACGAGGGACGAGGCCGTGTCGATGGCAGAGGGTGCGGGTCAGCGAAAGGGTCGTTTCGGGCACGAGCGACCGGCTGCAACTCGGGGCGCTCCGGTTGCTAAGACCGGAAGCAACCAAGAGCAACCGGTTGCTACCGCACCGGAAGCAACCACGGAAGCAACTGCGGTTTCCCCCGCTCCCCCTTCCGAAGAGAAAGAGATCGAAAAAGAAAGCACGTCGTCGGAAGCGCGCGCGGTTGCAACCACGGAAGCAACCCACGGAAGCAACCCACGGAAGCAACCCGTTGCTCCCGACCACCCCCTCGTCACGGCCCTCGTTGCGTCCGGTGGCATCGTCGAGCCGGACTACGAAACCGCGCGACACCTCGAAGCCGCGCTCGTGAAGACGGGCGTGACCACCGACCTCGCGACCGCGTGGGGTGCGGACCTCGCGACCCCGACGGGCCGCAAGGTGTCGTGGCCGTGGCTGCGAACGCCCGACCGCCCCGTCACCGCGTCCTTCCTGCGCCAAGCCAAGTTCTCCGAAGGACACGAAGCGTGGAGTCGCGTCGGTGACGGCTTCACGATGTGGCGGCACTGGTACTCCAGCCGCGAGAAGGCCCGCGCGAAGTTGCCTCCGTCGCCCCTGCTGCCCGCGCTGCCGACGGAGGCCGAAGCGCGCGCGCGGGCCAAGCAGTTCAAAGAAGACCTCGCCCGTCGGCGCGCTGCCGACCAGAAGGATGCCGCCCATGGATGACCTCGACCTGTTTCCCGATGCGACGCCCGCCGCCCCCGTGAACGACGACCCCTTCCCGGCGCCTCGTGACGGCGCGACGGAGTGGGTCGCGGAGGCGTGGCGCGACCGTCCGAGCGCCGACGCCCTCACCGACCCCGGCGCAGAGATGGCGCTCCTCGGCGCGGTCATGCTCGACTACTCGCTCCTCGCGGACGCCTGCGCGCGGGTGGGCCGCGAAGACCTCAGCGACCCGCGCCTCGCCACCGTGCTCGACGCCCTCGTTGCGATCGACGGCAAGCCCGGTGCGACCGACCGCGGCGCGGTGAGCGTCCCCGCGCTTTGCAACGAGCTGCGCCGCGTCGGGCAGTACCACGCCGTCGGCGGGGCGCAGTTTCTCGAAGAGCTCACGAACCGCCTCCCGACCGCCGTCCACATGCACAGCTACGCCGCGCTCGTCGCCGACCACGCCGCGCGCCGCCGCCTGCGCACGGCGGGTCACGCGCTCGCGAAGCGCGCCGCGGACGCGCACACGCCCGTCGACGTCGTGACCGACCGCGCGCTGCGCGAGGTCGAGCACGCGGGCAAGGGCGGGCTCAAGGTCGAGTCGCAGGTGTCGGTCGGCGCGTCGCTCGCGCGCCTCGCCGATCGCGTGGGTGAGGTCGAGGCGCGCGGACTCCCGCTCCCGTGGCCGATGATCGACCGCGCGATTCGAGGTCTGCGCGGCGGGAAGACCATCTACATCGCCGCGAAGACCTCCATGGGCAAGAGCTCGCTCGCGCGCAACCTCGCCACCGCGCTCGCCGCCCCGTCGGTGTACTACCGCGAGGGCGACGAGCACTTCACCGATGCGCCCGTGCCGGTGCTGTTCTTCTCGCTGGAGATGCCGACGGACGAGAACGCCGCGCAGGTGATGGCGTCGGTCCTTCAGTGCTCCGGCGCGGACGTGGAGCGCGGCACGGTGGACATGGACGCCTACTGCGCGGCGCTCCGCGTGCTCAAAGGCGCCCCGCTCACGTTCGACGACGCAACCGACTCGGCGGCGCAGATGCTCGCGCTCGCGCGCCAGTTCGTGCGCAAGCACAAGCGCGCCGGGGCGAAGCAGGCTGTCGTGATGGTGGACTACCTCCAACTCTGCGACCCCTTCGGGTTGCAGTTGGAGAAGAACCCGACGCGCGAGCGCATGGTCGCGGTGATGTCGCGGGAGTGGAAGCGGTTCGCGGTGCGCGAGAACGTGCCCGTGGTGATCCTCTCGCAACTCAACCGCGACTGCGCCGACGAGGAGTGCCCGCGCCTCAACCAACTCCGCGAGTCGGGGAGCGTCGAACAGGACGCCGACGTGGTGATGTTCCTCTGGGGCAAACTCCCCGACGGCGGCGCGCTGACGCAAGACATCACCTGCACACTCGCGAAGATCCGCGGGGGTCCGCGGGGCGTCACCGTGCCCCTCACGTTTCACCGCGCCTCGACGCGCTTCTACGAGGCGACGACCGCGGCCCTGCACGCGGACCTCCCCAACAACGTTCGCCCGCTGCGACCGGGCACACAGCGCGCCTCGAACGACCACGACCCGCGCTTCCGCGACACGCTGCCCGACGACTTCTACGACGACGCGGTGAACGACGATGCGCAGTGACGACCCGATGCCCGCGCCCTACGTCGCCGCCCGCCGAAGCGCGCTCGACGCGATCCTCGCCGCCGACCTGGCCGTGAAGCGACTGCGCGCCGCGGGCGTGCGGGACGGCGGCTTCGTCGCCGAGCTCACCGCCCGCTGCGAGGCGACCACCGCGACGATGGACGACCTCACGCGACGTGCGAAAGAAGCACGCGCGAGCGTGACCTGTGACCACGACGCGACCGTAGAAACGGGAGCGCACGAAGCGTCGCAAGGGCGACGCGCGCGGGAGACGACGTGATGGACAACGACGCTATGACCGCCGACGAGGCCATCGAAGCCGCACGCGAACTGCTGGACGACGAGAGCGGTGACCCCGCGCTGCTCATCGACCACGGGCTCGACATCATGGAGGCGCTGCTCGCGGAGATCGACCGCTTGAACGCGCTTCTCGATGCGCGCAGGGAGACGACGTGAACAACACTGACCTGATGACCGCCGACGAGGCGCAACGCCTGCTCACCACGTTTCAGCGCGGACGCGAGCGCGGTGACGCGGCTGACGTGTGGGGGCCGCTCGACCGCCTCGAAGACGCGCCCCGCACGGTGGTCGCCCGCGAGGCCGAGGTCGCCGCGTTGCAGGCGTCGATGCCGGTTCGCGACCCCGTGACCGAGGAGGAGATCGACGTGGCGCTCGTGTGGATTCGGCAGAGCGACTGCGACACCTCGCGTCGCGCGGCGCACACGGTCGAGCAACTCGCGAACGACCTCGCGGCGGTGAGGGGTGATCGCGACTCGCTTCGTCGCGAGGTCGCCGAACTGCGGGCGGAACTCGACGCGCTGCGAGGTGCGCGGTGAAACTCCTCGTCGTCGAACACCAACACGGCGCAGGGGGCACACACCACGTCACCGCCCTCGTCGCCGCGCTCTGCGCCCGAGGCATCCACGCGCGCGCATTCCACCACGCCCCGCCGCCGATGGACCGCCCGCGCGACCCGTGGTCCGTCGCGCTGCACTACGCCGCCGAGCGCGCCGCGTGGTGGCAGGCTGTGCAGGAGGGCCACGAGGAGGCCGACGTGGTGGTCACCGATCGGTGGGTGCTGTCCACTGACGCGATCGCCCTCGCACGTCCGTCGTACGACACCACGGCGTACGCGATGGTAAGGCTCGCGCTCGTTGAAGCAGGTATACTCCCGACGCCCGATCTCGTGGTGGTGCTCGACGCGAGCGACACCACGCTCAACGCGCGCATCCTCGCCCGCGGCGTCGAGGTGACCGACACCGACCGAGCATGTCGCGAGGTGTACCGCAACGCCGCCGTGCTGCGCGTGTGGGCCGCGGTGCGGGTGGACACCGACCGCCCCGTCGAGGTGGTCGAGGCCGAGGTGCTTACGCTCGCGCTGCGGGCATTGGACGAACTGCGCGCGAAGGGGCGGGCACGGTGAAACTCGCGCTCTCGCCGTCGCTCCTCAAGCTCAACCCGCACCTCGCGCCCGCGCGGTCACGCTCCCGACGTGCGCCCGCCGTCGTCACGTACGCAGTGACGCGCGCGGGCGACGCGGTGGTGTGCGCGCTCGACGGGCTGCGGCTCGACGTGACGCCGAACAGCCGCGGGCACTGGTCCGTGCGCAGCCGCCACGCGAAGCGCGTCCACACGCTCGTCGCCGCGGCCCTCGTCGGGGTGACGCCGCCGTCGCTCCCGGTGCGCGTGACGATCACGCGGCGGTCGCCGGGGTCGCGGCGCATGGACGACGACGGGGCCACGGCGAGCGCGAAGTACGCCCGCGACGCGGTGGCGACGTGGCTGCGCGTCGATGATGGCGACCCGCGCGTGACGTGGACGGTGACGCAAGAGCGCGCGCCGTGGGGTGTCGTGATTCGCGTCGAGAGCGTGACAGCGAGCGCAGCGAGCACGTAGAGAACAGCGGAGGAATGACAGCATGATGGACACCGTGCTCAAGATCGAAGTACCGCCGTCGATGACCCGCCCCGAGGCCGAGGACCGTCGCGCGTCGATGACCTCGCGCGGCCTCACTACGTGGTCGTTCACGTGGTCGCATGTCACGCGGTTCGCGCGCGAAGGCGGCTATGAGGAGTGGCTCCGTGCGGGCGGCTACGACCCGAAGACCGCCGAGGCCGCGTGGGTCGAGTTCTCGCGCGAGGAACCCGTCGCGCTCTTTCTCGGCGCGCGCAAGGCGGTGGAGTGCGTCGCCTGCGGCGTGAACCTCAACGACTCGTGGCCCGGGTGCCCGACGTGCGGCGTGTGCCTGCGCGCGTGCTGCACCTGCAAGCGTGCCGAAGCATGAAAGCCCTTCGCATCAAAGCCCTCGCGCTGCACTTCGGGTACGCGGAACACCTGCAAGTCTCGACGCTCCTCGTCCACTGGCGCGGTCGCCCGTTCACCGACGCTCGCGAGGCGATCGACTCGTTCGTCGCCGCGTGCCGCGCCGCGATCACGCCGCCCGCGCCGAAGCGCAAGCCCTGCTGTACGGCGACGCTCGCGGCGAAGCCGAGCGCGAAGGCGTGCCCGGACTGCGGCGTGTCGTTCGTGTCGAAGCGCAAGACGGTGGAACTCGATTGCTACCTCGACGGCCTTCGCGCGATGGACTGCGACTCAGCGACGGATCATCTGTACCCGCACGGCAACGCGCCCGCCGAAGTGGAGAACGGCGAGTCGCACGTCGGCGGGTGGGAGTTCTTCAAGGGCTTCCCTGCCGACTGTGACGTGGTGGAGGTGGACGGAATTGACCAGCCGTTCCGTGAGTATGGGCGCGGCGCTGCCGACTACTGCGTGATCCACGTCGGCAAGGCGGCGACTCGCGCTTCGTCACGCGGTCGCATCGAGCCGGACACGAGCGACGCATGAAGCGCCCCGCCGACACCACCGCCCGCCACGTCCCCGGCGAGCACGTCGTGTGGTGGCACGACGGCGTGCCTGTGTTCGCGCGCGTCGTCGTGAAGCCGCACCCGTCGCCTGGTGGCACGCGCGGTCGCGGCTGCGCGGTGGTCACGCTCGTGACGCTCGACGTGTGCGGCGTGCGCTGCGAGGCTCGCGCGGAGGATGTGTACGCGCCCGATGACGTGGCGCGGGGAGGATGACGATGACCGAGCGCACCCCGATTGAGGTGCTCTCCAAAGCGCTCCGCAGCGAAGAGGATTCGCGTGGTCGCGCGGTCGTGGAGTGGATGCGCCACCCGGTGCCCGCGAAGCCGGTCGCCGACGACCTCCGCGACGCCCTCGCAGCCAACGCGCTCGCGCAGCGCGCCCTCGCGCTCTACGAGGCCAACGTGGCGCGTCTCGCCGTCGCGCTGGATCTGCCCAAGGGCGAGCGCGTCACCGTAAGCGCGGAACGCTGGCGCGAGCGTGACGGCGTGGTCGAGTGGTGGAGTGAGGGCGCGTGGCTCCCCGCGGGGTCCAGCGAGGACGGCGTGGTGCGCCACCCGGAACACGGCGTCGCGGTGATGACCGGGTATTACATCGGGTGGATGGGCCACGGCGGCGGCGTGAGCTACACGGTGACGCCGCTGGAGAACGAGGACAAGACATGAACGACTCCAGCAACAACGACGGCTTCGTGGTGCGCTCGCGACCGGACGCGGGCATCGTGGTCGAGACGCGCCCGCTGTCCGACGAGGACATGCGCAACCTCGACGTGGGCGACTTCTTCGAGCGCGACCGCCCGCCGCGTGTGATGCACGCCGTCAACGCCGCGGTCGAGCGCGACGCCACGCCCGCCGAGGCGACGCTCCTGCGCACGCCGCCCCCGTCGCTGTGGCGCACGTACGTCGCGCACTGGCGACTCGCGGTGCCCTTCGCGCTCGCGACGGTCTACCTCGCCACGCTGCGCTCGCTCGCCGGGGCTGCGCTGGCCGGGGTCACGGCAGGCATCGCCGCGCTGCCGCTGCGGTGGTGGCGCGAGGAGCGCGACGAGCACAGGGCGCGGCAGGAGGCTGCGCTGCGCAACATCGAGCGCCGACGGGCGCAACGGGAGGCCGAGCATGGATGACGCCGCTCATCGCGCGTTGATCTTGCCGCTTCTCAACGAGATCGGCGCCATCAACAAGCGGTACGGTTTCCGCGCGAGAGACTCACGCAGTCCCGAAGACAACGCTCGCTTCGACGACCTTTGGGCGCAGATTCGCGCGGTGGATGATCGCTACGACGCGGCGAACCCGTCGCGCCTGACCTTCGAGCGGTGGGCCGCGGCGGTGCAGGAGGTCGGCATCCCGCCGAAGGGTGAACCGTCGTGCGATGCGGGTTGGCTCTTCGAGGCGCTGCGCGCGCCACCGCCCGTGCGTACCGTCGTGGATCTCCCGTCACCCCTTCTGCTGCCAGCGCATATCGTTGTGACCGCTGAGGTGGTAACTGAAGTCGAAGCGCTCGGTCGTGAGATGGAGCACGCAATCCTCAGGAGTGTGCTGTGACCCCAACTGCCGACGACCTCGCGGAGATCGCAGACCTTCAGGTGGCCGAAGCCCTCGACGCCGCGGAGTCGCGCGGGCTCGTGCCGCCGGGGTGGGCGTCGGACGAGTCGCGGGCGTGGGCGTGCGTGCTGTGTGATGGGACTGGCGTTGCTGGTTGGTCGCCGTACGGCACTGCCATTCAATCTGCGTGCGGCGCGTGCGCGGTCAGGGTGACGCTCGGCTCGCGAATCGTCACGCGAGGTGGCGACGGTACACAGCGAACCCCCAACACGACCGACGACCTCTGCGCGGTGCTCGCGATCGACTGGCACCGCGCCGAAGTGCTCGCCCGCGAGGTGGTGCGCGAACTACGACAGTACGGGCACCGGGGCGGTGACGTGCGCGTGGTGTGGCGCGTGGTCAAGATGGAGCCGTGCGGCGAGCATGACCTCATCAGCCCGACGCTGCGCGCGGTCGATCGCGCGGAGGTGTGGTCGGGACACGTGAATTTGCTTCACGCGGATGGACGCCGCGGGGTTCTGGAGACGCGCGAGCCGTGGCACCTGTGGGGCGATGGCGCGTGCGGCACCGACAGAGCCGACGATTGCGGCGAGCGACTCGACGCCGCCCGCGAACTCGTCGCGATGGGGCTGCGCCTCGGACGGATCACGGACGACGCCGTGACGCTCGTGTGTGTGCGGGAGTAGCCCGCCGCGCCGCATGGAGGCCCCGTGCGGGCGACGGGCGGGTCGAGACGGGCGCGAGGGTGGACCGGGCAGGAGAGGGCGCTGCGGGGGCTACAGCGAGAGCGCCCACGTCGCGCGGTCGCACGTGCGCGACCACTCGGCGAGCACGTGCCCGTCGGGGTCGCAGCGCGCGACCCACGCGCACCACCCGCCGACCTCCGCGGCGAGACGGGCGTCAGCTTCGGCGAGTGCTGCGGTCTCGGTGGTGGCGGTGAGCTCGTCGCCCACGGTGTCGAGGGCGCGGCGGCGGACGACGGAGAAGGTGTAGTAGGGCATGGTCGGTGTGTCCTTTCAACGCCTCAACCCCCGGCCCTTGCGGGTGCGGGGTCGGGGTGGTGAGGATGGCGTGGTCACTTCCGCAGGCGGGCCACCGCGCGCGCAAGCGCCTCGCGTGTCGTCTCCGCGTGCCCACACGCGACCTCGCGGTCGTCTACGAGGATGCGCGCACGGGCCGGGTCGTAGGAAGACCCCGTGAGCGAGCCCTGCGCGGGGCGGAAGCGCAGGGCAACCCGTGCCACGTCGATCCCGAGCAGCGCGGCAATCTCGGCGCGGTCGGCGTCAGCGCGCTCAGCGCTCTCGACGCGCCGCACCTCTGCGGCGAGATACGCCTCTGCGGCAGCGCGAGCGGCGCGCTGCGACGCGGCCGGTGCGACGCGACGCCAGTCGTCGGTCGCGCTCGCCTCGACGACGCTCCACCGCACCTCGGGGGAGGCGCGGAAGGGGTGGCGGCTCTCGGCGCGCGCGATGGCGACCGCGCGCCCAGCGGGGGTGGTGCCGATCGTCTCGTAGGTCGTGGTAGTCGAGGTGGTCATGGTCGTGTCTCCTGTGATCGTTGACGGTTCAGACTTCCTCGCGCCCATCCCACGGGCGGAGGAGGCGCACTTCGCGAGCGGCGAACCCGTGCGGGCCGATCGAGACGGCGCCGCGGTACTCGCACACGTACGCCTGCATTTTCTTGCCCTTCAGGTGGCCCTGCCACCACGCGATCTGATCGCAGCCCGCCACGTGAATCCCGTTCTTGCGGTACTGGACCTTCTCGCCCTTGCGGGCGCTCACCCACGCGCCGGGGGTGTAGGTGCCGTCCGCGTTCTCCGTGGGGAGCGACCACTCGGTGCCCGAGTGGACGGGGCTGGTGGTTCCGGTGAGGGCCTTGATCGCGGTTCCGGTGGGCATGCCAGGGAGCATT
>ERZ650311.1737-NODE-1737-length-10324-cov-5.122018_pt1 | contig 10324 bp, 12 predicted proteins | sample MGYA00376247_ERZ650311 | MGnify/ENA primary metagenome ERZ650311 (study PRJEB26733, sample SAMN07839324) | wastewater metagenome | biome: small river; feature: stream; material: water | place: USA: North Carolina | collected 2016-07-28 ... | reverse complement strand
ATCTCGGCATCTCGTCGTTTTGTTCTCAATTTGCTCATCGCATCTATTCCAGCGATGGGTTTGGCTTTTCTATTTGGTAAATATATCAAGGCAGTGCTGTTCTCTCCAATTCCAGTAGCGAGTGCTTTTATTGTTGGGGCGCTGATTATTTTTTGGGCTGAACGTCGTCAACAAAGTCTTGTGAATGTGGATACACACATTCAGTCGGTTGATGATCTCACTCCTGTCGATGCGCTGAAGGTGGGCATTGCTCAATGCGCAGCATTAATACCAGGAACATCACGCTCTGGTGCAACGATTATTGGTGGCATGTTATTTGGTTTGCCACGCGCTGTTGCAACAGAGTTCTCTTTCTTCCTGGCCATTCCTGTCATCGGTGGTGCCACCGCTTATGAATTGCTAAAGCTTTGGAAGAACCCGGTTGCTTTTTCTGGTGAATTTACGCTAGCCATTATTGTGGGGTTCATAGCTGCATTTATCTCCGCCTTTATTTGTGTGCGTTGGTTAATTCATTACGTCGCTCATCACAACTTCATCCCATTTGCTTGGTACCGCATTGGATTTGGTCTGCTAGTCCTATTTACTTCGTACACCGGCCTCATCGCTTGGTCGCACTAATTTCTTAACCCACTTAAAAAGCTGAGGCAATTTAGTATGGATGCATCAATAGACGCAATTACCAATAATATTCAGCTGGCTCTAGCCCCTGTATTTTTACTGACTGCAGTTGCAACTTTGATTAATGCAATTTCAGGGCGTCTTGCTAGGTCCGTTGATCGGATGCGCGAAATTAGACGCGTAATCAATGAGGGGTTAGTTAAGGATGCTGTGCTTTTGCAGCATATGAATAAGGAGGCTGATGAAGCTCAAATTCGTGGCCGTCTTTGCACTGCCGCCATCTTTTTTGATGTGCTCAGTGGCGTATTTATTTCACTTACGGTGCTTGAGCTGTTTTTCTTTCAGGCAGGCGCTGTTCGCTCATTACAAACAACTTATGTGATTTGGACGTTTGTATTGGGCCTCATCTTTTTTATGACCTCCCTTTCTATTGTGCTGGCTGAAGTTGTTTACGCTTATCGCTCAGCTGGCTGGAATACGCCACATGGCTTAAATAAATGATGAGAACTGACAGAATTCGCTCGTTTGTTTTAAGAGCTGGCAGAACTACTGCCGGTCAACAGCGCGCCATTGAAGAGCTTGGACCGCAATTCCTGATTCCATATCAAGCATCCAATCTCAATTTAATTGAGGCGTTTGGCGGGTCTACCAAGCCAAAAATTCTAGAAATTGGTTTTGGGATGGGTGAGACCACCGCCAAGATTGCGGCCTTGCGATCAAGTGATGACTTCTTGGCAATTGAGGTACATCCACCAGGCGTTGGTGCTTTGCTGAAACTAATCGGCGAAAATCATCTGACGAATCTAAGGCTGATTCGCCATGATGCTGTAGAAGTCCTCGAGCATATGATTGCGCCAAATTCTTTGGATGGCATACATATTTACTTTGCAGATCCATGGCATAAAAAACGGCATCATAAGCGGCGCCTCATACAAGCAGAATTTGTCAAACTGCTTGTTTCTAGATTAAAGCCTGGTGCCTATTTGCATTTGGCAACTGATTGGCATAACTACGCCGAGCAGATGCTATTGGTTTTAAATGCAGAGCCTGCCCTGCAAAACACTTCAAGCGAATTAGTAAAAATTGAAACCTTTACCACTGAGGATGTTGCTAGCCTTGGTGAGATTAGTAATGAATTTAAGCCAACGCTTGAGCAGTTAAATGGCCAGCATGCTGGGTATGTTGAAAGACCCGCATATCGACCAGTCACCAAGTTTGAGAACCGTGGCATAAAGCTAGGTCACGGCGTTTGGGATCTGGTTTACAGAAAAAACTAAGCCGTTTTAAAGGCCTACGCAAACATATTTCATTTCGAGATATTCATCCATACCAAAGACGCTGCCTTCACGTCCCAAGCCAGATTGCTTTACGCCACCAAAAGGGGCGACCTCGTTGGAGATTAAACCGGTATTGACGCCAACCATGCCGTACTCAAGCGCCTCTGCTACTCTCCAGACACGACCGATATCACGGCTATAGAAGTAAGAAGCCAAACCAAACTGGCTGTTGTTAGCTAGCTTGATAACCTCTTCGTCATTCTCAAACGGGATGATTGGCGCTACCGGACCAAATGTTTCTTCATAAGTAATGAGCATCTGGTTGCTTACGTTTGCCAAAATAGTGGGTTCGTAAAAGTTTTTGCCTTCAATTGGCTGTTTGCCACCCGTAACGAGTTTTGCCCCCTTACTGAGAGCATCAGCCACATGCTTTTTGACTTTCTCTAATGCGGCAGTTTCAATTAATGGGCCTTGGGTAATGCCGGTCTCCATGCCGTTGCCCACTTTGATGACTGAAAGGGCTTTTGCAAACTTCTCGACAAACTCATCTTGTATTTTTTTGTGGACATAAAAGCGATTGGCGCAAACACAAGTTTGTCCTGAGTTTCTAAACTTGGAGGCCATCGCTCCGCTAACCGCCGCATCAATGTCGGCATCTTCGAAGACGATAAACGGTGCATGCCCGCCTAACTCTAGGGCCAGTTTCTTAATAGTAGGCGCACATTGCTCCATCAAAATACGGCCAACCTCTGTAGAGCCGGTAAAGGAGAGGTGGCGGACTATAGGCGAGGCGCAGAGTGTCTTACCAATAACAATGGATTGATTGGCATCGGCAGTTACGATATTAATGACTCCATCTGGAATGCCGGCGCGCTTGGCAAGCTCAGCCAAAGCTAACGCAGACAAAGGGGTGAGTTCGGCTGGCTTAATCACAATCGTGCAACCCGCAGCTAATGCGGGTGCAATCTTGCGTGTGATCATGGCAATCGGAAAGTTCCACGGGGTGATGGCAACGCAAACCCCAATCGGTTGCTTGAGTACCATCAAACGTTTATCACTCCACGTGGTACCCAGTATCGAGCCTTCAACTCGCTTCGCTTCTTCAGCAAACCACTCTACAAAAGAGGCGCCATAAACTACTTCGCCAGCAGCCTCAGCTAATGGCTTGCCTTGCTCAAGCGTCATGAGCTTGGCGAGATCTTGAGTATTTTCAAGAATGAGATCAAACCACTTGCGCATAATCGAGGCACGCTCTTTAGCTAACTTGCTGCGCCATGCTGGTAGCGCATTTTCTGCTGCTGCTATAGCTAGTTCAGCATCTTGTGTTTCAAGGTTGGCGACATTGGCAATGAGTTCTTCTGTAGCAGGATTAGTGACGTTAAAAGTCTTTTTTGAGTTATGCCACTGACCATTTATAAAGGCCGCTTCTCTAAAAAGATTGGGGTCTTTTAGTTGCGCGCGAATGTCTACTTTTTGCATGATGTCTGACCTTGATGTGGATGCAAATTATTTTATCCCCTAATAAGTAAAAAAGCCTCTAGACTTTTAGATCTAGAGGCTGTGATATTGAATTACGTACTTAGTGCTGTTTAGCGTTGTTCATTCGCCTGTGTTTCGGTAGTGCGCAGTTTTTGGGCGAGTAGATCAAGTACTCCATTAACGTACTTGTGGCCATCGGTGCCGCCAAAGGTTTTGGCAAGTTCAACTGCCTCGTTGATTGCTACCTTATAGGGTACTGAGAGATCGGCCGCCAGTTCATATACTCCAATCAAGAGAGCTGCATGCTCTACTGGGGATAATTCATTGATGGGGCGATCTAGTGCGGGGGTGATGATAGCCTCAAGCTCATCGGTACGAGCCAATACACCATCGAAAATACCCTGGAAAAGATCAAGCTGGCAACGACGAAATGCAGGGTCTTCGGATAACTGCTTTGCGATAGCGGCGCCATTGGGGATGCTGCCCGCACGACGCATGACGAGGCTTTGGTATACGCCTTGAAGAGCGTATTCACGAGCGCGACGACGCGGAGTTAAAGAGCGCTTAGCTGGGACTTTTGCATCTTTGGCCGCTACTAAGTTTTCTGTATTTGGAATGGATTTAGTCATATCGTTAATCTTGACTTGAGTTGATTTCAATATCGAGATCTGGAGTGAGTGCCAGCGCTAGGTTGGCCATTTCGACAACCGCTTGAGCGCATTCAGCGCCCTTAACCTCTACACGAGCGTGCGCCTGTTCGTCGGTATCACAAGTCAGTACACCGTTTGCAATTGGCAAGCCAGAATCAATAGAGATACGCGTAATGCCTGCAGCAGATTCATTGGATACCAACTCAAAGTGGTAGGTCTCGCCACGAATAACTGCACCCAAGGCAACTAAGCCATCAAACTCACCAGTCTCTGCCATTTTCTGCAGGGCAAATGGAATCTCTAGTGCGCCTGGCACAGTAACGAGCTTGATATCAGATTGATTTACACCAAGCGAAAGCAATTCATTAATGCAGGCATTGGTTAGTGCTACACAATGATCTTCATTAAAGCGCGCTTGTACAACGCCAATACGTAAATCTTGTCCATTTAAATCGGCCTCTAATACGCCTACAAAATCATTTGAAGAGTCAGTCATGATGTTTTCTGGATTAAGGTTTAAATGGGGTGTAACCGGTAACTTCAAGCTTGTAACCAGACAGGCTTGGTACAGGGCTAGGATTAGCTAGTAAGCGCATTTTGCCTACGCCAATATCTTTGAGAATTTGTGCGCCAATGCCGTAGCTTCTGAAATCGGTTTTACGAGCCAAGGGCTTTTGTTCGGCATCATGAGGGCGATTGAGTTTATGAAACTGGGCAAGCCAATCACTATCATTTGGAGCGGCAATCCCAGATGCATTTAACAAGACAGCTACGCCGGCAGGGGCTGCAGCAAGCGCTTGGAGTGCCTGAGCCAATGGCCAGGAGTGCGTGCTGACGTTAGAGTCCAGAAAATCCAGAACAGTAACTGGTTCATGAACGCGCACTAATGTTTCTTCTGCTTCAGAGGGCTTGCCGTGCACTAGCGCAACATGTACACATGAGCTTGGAGTATCGCGATAAATAATGCCTTGGAACTTTCCCCATGGAGTAATAAATTCACGTGTGCCTTCGCGCACCACAATGCTCTCATGTTGGCTGCGATATTGAATTAAGTCGGCAATGCTGCCGATCTTGAGTTGATGTTCCTTGGCAAACTCTAACAAGTCCGGAAGGCGAGCCATGCTGCCGTCATCCTTCATGATCTCGCAAATAACTGATGTGGGCGAGCAGCCAGCCATTGCAGCAAGATCGCAACCAGCTTCGGTATGTCCAGAACGAATCAATACACCACCAGGCTGGGCCATTAGTGGAAAGATATGACCAGGTTGAACCAAATCACTTGGCTTAGCATTGGGCGCTACAGCAGTCTTAATTGTTAGTGCGCGGTCTGCTGCTGAAATACCAGTTGTCACACCAGTCGCAGCTTCAATGGATACGGTGAAATTCGTGCCCATTGAGGTGCCGTTATCCCGCACCATCAACGGTAGGTTGAGTTGCTGGCAGCGCTCACGAGTCAAGGTTAAGCAAATCAAGCCACGGCCATGTTTTGCCATAAAGTTGACTGCTTCGGCCGTCACATGGTCGGCAGCCAAGACTAGGTCGCCTTCGTTCTCACGATCTTCTTCATCGACAAGGATCACCATTCTGCCGGCGCGTAGCTCGGCAATGATTTCTTCGGTGGAGGCAAGGGTGTTTGGCATAGCCCTCTATTTTAAGCGCAGGAGGCGCTTATGGTTCGCTCCTACCCCAATATCCCGTCTTTCTGACAGTAAGAGCCTTGAGTATGTGTTTTGGCCTTGTCCTCATCCTTTGAAAATGGGGCATGTCAGAGTTAAAGCACCCAAATTCAGAGGGATTCATTTTGCTAGAGGTATTGGTGGCAATGACCATGATTTTGGGCGTCTGGATTGGTTCTATTGGAGCTTATCAACGCCTCGCTTTAACCCTGGCCCAACAGGAGACTCAAAGATCGCAAATGAGAAAGGAATTGGATGTTTTTGAAATGCAAGAACACAGCAGGAGCAGCATCACTACTACAGATAAAAATCTAAATAATGACTTTACTCGAGTGTCTAGTCGGCATCGCGCTCTGCGCACTACTACTCAACCCGCTCTTAAAGACAAGCGCAGATTTAGTCATCAAGCAAATTGAGTATGAAAAAACACAAGCGTTAATTTCAGAGGCCGATCGTGCATTTGCGCTTATAGGACGTGCTATTCGGATGGCAGGTTATCAAAATATTCAATCTACTTTTAAGGGTACAAATCAATCAGGAAGATCACAAAGGAATATCTATCTTGAGTTAAATAAAAATTCTGGATTTCAAGGGTCTGATTCATTGATCATTCGTCATGAATTAGCAGATGGCATTGATTTTGATTGCATAGGTAATGCCATCACGAAAGAGCGCACTAAGAATCATTTGGCACTTCAGGGATTTTTAGTGGATCGTCAGGTAGCAATTCCAAAGGGGCAAAAAGTAAATGGGGGGTCATTGATTTGTCAGTCGCTTGATCGTCAAGGGCGCATTCAAAATACTACGCTGATGAATGGTGTAAATGGCATGCTCATTGAGGAGCTCGATGCCTCAAAATCCCAGCCCATCAAGGGGCAAAGGTTATTTAAAGTAAGGCTGAAAATGACTGATGGAGTAAATCTGAACTTAGATTTAGAACGTACTTTTGCAACTAGGAATTTCTTGTGATTTTGGCATGGGTGGTTTCACTGCTGTTGCTATGCTCCTCGCTGATTGTGTATTTGGAAAGAGCAAGTTCCTTGCGGATAATTGAAGTGAATACCTTGCAACAAGCGAAGAATCATTTTATTAACGCTGAAAACTCTGTATTGGATTGCGAAAAGAATCTGACAAATCTTGCTCAGTTGCATGCTAATCATTGCTTTATTCAATCGATTGGTAAAAATCATTGGCTCATTTCTAGTAAAGAAAAACCAGCAATTCAAATAAGTGTTTTGATTGACGAAAAGACTGGTGCTGCGACGCGAATCAATTGGCGACAAGTATTTGAATAAGTCTGAGCAAGGATTTAGTTTGTTAGAACTTATGGCGGTTATCTTGATCATCGCCATCGCCGCTACGATGACGATGCCTTTATTGCAACATCAAATCGCAGCACGAGAAATCGATACTATCGCGAGAAGATTTATTGTGCATGCTCATTTTGCCCGTCAGCAAGCTATCCATTTGGGTCAGCCCTTTCTGCTGATGCCGACTGTAAGAGAGGATTGGAGTTCGGGATGGGTAGTCAAAAGCGGCTGTATTGGTAAATCAGCAAATGCAGCTTGCATTGAAAAGCGCTGGTTTATTCAGGGGAATATTCAGCCTATTCACTTTAAGAGCAATGGGAAGCAGTTCATAGATCCCAATACAGGCAAGAAGGGCATCCTTTTTAATGCGTCTGGAGCGGCTAAAACGGCCCAAGGGGGATTTGTTGCTAATCGCCTAGTCTTGGGTCATGAAAGAGTCCCTGACTTAGAGCGTCAAATGATTTTAGGGAGTGGAGGGCGTTGGCGGATCTGCGACCCTGCAACAGATGCAAAGCGTTGCCATTGAATGGTTTAATAGAACCTATGTATAGCGCAGTTGACCACCAGTTTATGAGTGAGGCCTTGGCCGAGGCTCGAAAAGCACTTTATTTATCCAATCCTAATCCGAGGGTGGGCTGTGTCATTGTCAAAAACGGCCAAGTCATTGGCAGAGGTTTTACTCAAAAGGTGGGTAGCGCTCACGCTGAAGTGCAAGCATTAGCAGATGCGAAATCACTTGGTAACGATCCTGCTGGATCTACCGTATACGTCACACTTGAGCCCTGCAATCACACAGGGCGCACGCCACCTTGTGTAGACGCTCTGCTTGCTGCTAAGCCAGCAGTCGTTTTTGTCGCGATGTCCGATCCTAACCCCTTGGTTGCTGGTAAAGGTTTAGAGCGCCTCCAAGCTGCTGGCATTACTGTGTATTGCGGGCTAATGGAGTCTGAGGCACGCGCCTTAAACCCAGGATTTATTTCTAGAATGACGCGGGGTTTGCCTTGGGTGCGCATGAAGATTGCTGCAAGCCTTGATGGCAAGACGGCTTTACCAGATGGCCGTAGTCAATGGATTACTGGGTCACTTGCTAGAGCAGATGGCCATCATTGGCGCGCACAAGCGTGTGCAATTGTGACTGGTGTGGGTACTGTGAAAGAAGATGACCCGACTCTGAATGTGCGCGATGTTCAGACAGAGCGTCAGCCTTGGCGCATCATCGTAGATTCCAAATTAGAAACACCGCCAACGGCAAAGATTCTCAATGGCGTTGATCAATCTGGTGTCATTATTGTCTGCGCCAGGCTAGATAGTCCTGAAATGCAGCAAAAGGCGAAGATATTTACCGATCGAGGTATTGAAGTAATCGCTATGGCCGATAGTGCTGGCAAGGTTGATCTACCAGCACTTTTTGCTTATCTCGCTAAAGAGCGCGAGATGAATGAGATTCATATTGAGGCGGGCTTTAAGCTCAATGGTTCCTTGCTCAGGGAGAATTGCGTTGATGAGCTCTTGCTTTACTATGCGCCATTTTTCATGGGTGATGGTATTGGTATGGCCAATGTCTTGCCCCTGAACAGTCTTAACGATAAACACGTATGGGTACCGATTGATCAGAGCCTGTTTGGATCCGATCTTCGTATGCGCCTAATAAAGAATCATTTGGAATAACTCAGAACTAAAATCACACTATGTTTACTGGAATCATTACTGCAGTTGGTCAAATAAAGAGCGCTCAAGCAAAGGGAGACGGCTTGCACTTAGTAGTTGAGGTGCCGGCGGGCTATCTAGATGATGTTGCCTTGGGCGATAGTATTGCCATTCAGGGCGCTTGTATGACGGCTACCCAGTTAACGAGTAATTCTTTTGCTCTCGATATTTCTCGTGAGTCTCTAAACAAAACGGTAGGCCTAGATAAAGTGGGCCCAGTGAATTTAGAGAAGGCCATGCGCCTTAATGATCGCTTGGGCGGTCATTTAGTAAGCGGGCATGTAGATGGCGTTGGAAAGGTCGCGCACTTTGCGCAAGTGGTTAACGATGCTTATGGTTCTTGGCTATTGCGTATCGAAGCGCCTAAGGAATTAGCGCAATATCTGGCCTACAAAGGCTCTATCGTTGTCAATGGCGTATCACTCACGGTGAATCAAACTGAAGATACGGCCAATGCTTGCATCATTGATATCAATATCATTCCGCATACTTTGGAAAACACCACGCTTGGTAACTTAAAGTCAGGTGATGCCGTTAATCTTGAAGTAGATCTGATTGCACGCTATGTAGCTCGAATGCTTAACAAGAGTTAATTTTGCTTTTTTAGAGTTTCGATCTCAGCAGGTCTTGACGATCTCTCTGAGATAAGTATCTTCAATAGACTCAATCAAAGTCTCATAAGTTTCTGCTGAGAAAAGATAGAAAAGAGGCTTGTTACTACTTAAAACAGCCACAGGACGATCTTTTGCAATTCGAACAATTTTTCTAGGATTGCATCTTAATTCAGCAAGGCTAACTGCGGTTTTGATCTCAAGTATGTCAGCGATATTCATATGAATGACCATTTTAGATGGCTTAAGTCTCTCTAAGGCGTGGGGTTATATAGCCCTACTTGCATTAGTCCCAATTTGGGACTAAAATAAATAAGTGAGAATCATAGCTAAAAAACATCTGATAAATTTTTGGCGTATTCACCCTGATTCTGAGCAGCAGCTAAAGGCTTGGTATGACGAGGCGGTACATGCAAGTTGGAAAAAGCCGCAAGATATCAAGAATCAGTATCGAAGTGCGAGTTTTATTGGGGGCAACAGAGTTGTCTTTAATATAAAAGGGAATACCTATCGTTTGGTAGTGGCGGTTGCCTATGGATTTGGGGCGGTATATGTGAAATTTATCGGTAGCCATGCTGCATACGATCGAATTGATGCTTGCACAGTGCAGTTGGAGGAAAAATGAAAGAATTAAAACCTATACGTAACAAGTTCGAATATAAAGAGGCACTTGCACAAGCCTCTTACTATTTTGACCATGAGCCAAAACCTGGTACTAAGGATGGAGACAGGTTTGAGATTCTCTTAATGCTCATAGAGGCTTATGAGAGCAAGCATTATGCGATTTCTCCACCAGATCCAATTGAAGCAATAAAATTCAGAATGGAGCAATCCGGCTTAAGCCCAAAAGATTTACAGCCGATGATCGGTGGCTTGAATCGCGTCTATGAGATATTGAATCGCAAACGCCCTCTTACGCTGAAAATGATATGGAGATTGCACTCTATGCTGGGTATACCAGCTGACAGCTTGATTCAACAAGCTGATGAGCTGCAT
>ERZ650311.1736-NODE-1736-length-10329-cov-5.364123_pt1 | contig 10329 bp, 13 predicted proteins | sample MGYA00376247_ERZ650311 | MGnify/ENA primary metagenome ERZ650311 (study PRJEB26733, sample SAMN07839324) | wastewater metagenome | biome: small river; feature: stream; material: water | place: USA: North Carolina | collected 2016-07-28 ... | reverse complement strand
GTCAACCGAGCGGATCATTCCGCACAACGTCTCGATTCCCGACGTCCGTTCATCACGACGCAACGCTCGGAGTTGAATCTCAGCCGCCCGGCACCTAGATTTCCGCCCCTTCGGCCCCGCCGAGGACAGGTAGCTCAGTTGGTAGAGCACAGGACTGAAAATCCTGGTGTCGGCGGTTCGATCCCGCCTCTGTCCATTCCATAAAAAACAGTGTCCCGACCCCGTGAAAACCGGGGTGAAACAGCCCTCAGGGCTGCGTATTTGCCGGTGACGGCCGGGGGGCCCAATAAGTGGGACAATTCACGTTGTCCCCGCCATACGAACGCCCGAGTGACACTGTTTTTTTGGTTACAATCGAGCTGATTTTGAGTCACAAATTGCCCTCTATCTGTGTGGCTTTGGCCCTCTGGGGAATGACTCATTTTCGGTCGCAAATCTCTCTCGCGAGGCCATTATGAGCCCTCTCTTTTTCGCGATTATTTTTCTTTCAGCCGAGCCCATTTCGGAGAAATCTTTCGCCCTTCCGACGGACTGGGACGAACGCACGGCGGTGCTCCTCCAGGCTTACGCCAAGAAATCCGAAGAGCGGAGAAAGTTCGAAATCGCGTTGCTTCAGAATGCGTTTGTGGCGGCTACGAAACTGAAAACCAAAAACGCCCGCGACAAGCAAGAAAAAGCTGAGTTGGTCAAAAGTCGCGATCGTGATTTGCTGCTGATGCGATCGGGAGCCAAGTTCCCAGATGTTGCGATCGACATTGCAAGTCCGAAAACTGGAGACGTCGGGCGATTACGAAAACTGGTTTTTGATCGAACGCTCTTCAACCTCAAGCTTGATCCGTACTACGCTGAACAAGTAACCGTTACCGTGTCGCAAATCGTAGATGGGAAATTGTTCGTCACTAGCCCCAACGGCGAAATGGTGCTCATTGGAATGGACACGAAAGATATCGCTGACGGTTCAAAGATTGAGCTCACGCAAATCTTCCATTGTGTCGGACCTAAGCCGTACACGTCCGTAGATGGAAGCAAGTTAACACTGTTCACTTTTGAAGTGTTCCCGGAAGACAAGCTACGTGAATGGGAAGACCTGCGAATCAAATCCGTTGAAGAGTCGGTCAAAGCCCCCGCAAAAAAATAATTCAAGTACGCTTGACAATAACTATCGTACTCGCGCAGAATGCCCCCACTCTTAGTTCGATGGCATCCGCGAGTCCTCTTTCTTCTCTTCAGCCTGCTCTCAGGCTTTTAGGGTGTTGGGCCTCACGAATGCCGGTTAGTGACCGTGTTTCGTGAAGCCGACCCGCGCCATTCCGGGTAAGAGTCGGCACCCTGTTCAGCCTGAGTTTTCGTTGCGGGGCCGTCGTGCGCATACGCTTTTAGCGTGTGCTCCCACGTCTCAAAATCCATGTCCAGCGTAGCGTTTTTAGCTGCGCTGGACATGGTTTCCGCTGCCCTCTTCCGATCTCTCTCGGCAATGTTTCTCTAAATCGCACTGTCCGCATTTCTACTGCTGGACATGGACATGGAAGGTGCGCCCATGGGGATTTTCGTGATTATCCTTGCTTTCATAGGTCAAGATAGATTGTCACTAAGTCACTGGTCATCTGTGACGACGTTCCAATCTGAAGCGACCCGCAGAAAGGAAGTGTTATATGTTGGCCCTGCGCCTTTACGCTCCCGAAGTTTCTTCCCCGCCTCCTGCGGAGATTTACAGACAGGCGACACTCCGCGAAGCGTTTTACGTCCACGTGGAACCGGCGTTAGTCGGCAAATCTCCAGCGACACTAAACGAGTATCTAAAAGCGTTAGACCACTGGGAATCGTTTTCGGACAATCCACCTATTGGGGAAATAGACGATCTGGTTTGCGAGCGATTTCGGAAGGATGCTTTCGACGACGACGAATTCAGTCCGGCAACGGTGAACAAGTGGATGCGGCATTTGACCGCGATTCTCAATCGCCTGGGGCCGAAGTCCCCCAGGAACAAGAAGGGAAAAAACATCCTAACGGAAATCCCGTTTTTCGAGTCTCTTCCCGAGCAAGAACCCGACCCGGTTTGTCTTACGGTTCAGGAAATCAACGCGTTTTACAATCACTGCCGCGTTGCGGACTGGCCCAATCCCAGGCGGTCCGGGTGTCAGGCCTCGGACTTCTGGCGAGCTGCGGTTGTGATGTTGATCACGTACGGGCCGCGTCGTTCGGACCTGTTCCGGATCAAGTGGAAGCAAGTCGATTTCGATCGAGAAACGATCGGGTTTCGAGCGAAGAAAACGGGGAAGTGGCATCAATTCCCGATGACGCCCGTCGTCAAAGCTCACCTCTTGGAGATTCATTCCGATCGGGAATTCGTGTTGCCGGTGACGTCCAGCAATCACTATTTGTACCGGACCTTTCAGGAGATCCAGCACGCGGCAAAGATCAAGCGGGGGGACGGGGAGCCCTACGGGTTTCAGAACTTCCGTCAGACTTGCGCAGCCCGAGCGGACGAGCACATTCCCGGGACTGCTGCCGTGATTCTAGGACATGCAATTTCCTCAGTGACGCGGGACAATTACCTGGGGCAACAAGCCCTCTTGGCGGCGTGCCGCTGTATCAAAACCATCGCCCAGCCCTCGGCATTCGAGGCCATTCTTTCGCGGCAATCTGCCGATTATCAACAGCCCGAACAGTTCTCTGGTTCGGACTGATTTCGATACGTCCGCCCTGCCCCGCACGTCGTGCGTGAGGCGAGTGTAGTAGAAGCCCGGGGGAACGGATCCCCCCGGGCTGCGGATGTCTTTTCTTCACAAAGGGCCAGCATGACAAACGACATTGTTCCCCTGTCTGACTCGCAAGTGACAGCGACTGTAGAACGGGCTTTTGACGCGTTATCAGAGTTTCAATCTGCGCTCAATATCCTGTTGTCTGAGGCCATTCAATTCAAAGGCCTGCCCGCTTCATCGTGGGATGCGGCCGTGACAGCCCGGGCCCTCAATCTCAAGCTGATTCAGGCCTTGACTGGCATCGGGGACGAATCCTCAGTGCGGGAAGTGGGCTTTATTTGGGAGCCCGAACCAGCCCAGGAACCATGCCTGTCCTATATCGGACCATAGGCCAACCTCTTACAGATGGGTGTTCCATCTGCGGGCGATGGCCGGCGGGGCTGTTGCCCGATGTCACAGACTGCGGCGGGCCCAGTGCCGCGACTGACGGAGCGACAAAAATGAACCTGAATTCACTGAAAACTCGTGTCAACGGTGCTTTGCAGAGAATCCGTGAGGCCGAATCAGCCCGGGAAGCGGTTCGCGATATCTCGCAACTCGCAACCATCGCCCGGAGCGAAATGCCTGTCCTGATTGAAGAGGCGTCCCTGGACCAATGGGAAAACGAACGACTTCGCAAGGAAGTTCTTTCCCTGACGGTGCAAGTCGGAATCCTGACACGGGAACGGGACAGCCTGAAACGACAACTCGAAAAGCTCGATTCGTTCGGTGAGGGAATCACGTTGGACGAAATCGAAGCCGTGGAATCTGTCACGCTGCCCGCGTTGACGTTCGCCGTCGGGGCCGATTGAGCCCCGTTTCATTTCTCCGAAATCTTTTTCCAGGGAAGGAACTAGGACCATGCTTGTCCTGTCTCGTAAGGCCGACGAAGCTATTTTCATAGGCGACAATATCCGCCTTCTTATAGTGGAACTCGGTCCGACGTCCGTTCGGATCGGAATCGAAGCCCCTGATGGCGTGCGCATCATGCGGGAGGAACTTCTGGTCAGAACGAGAGGTCAAGGCGATGGCGTTCCCATCGAAAACGCTGGTGGAAACGGTCTGGCACGACAAGGGGAACCGGTTGACGATCCCAGCGGGGGAGCCGGTGACCATCGTGGATCCCGTCGACGTTCGGGACGGCGAGGACAGGCGAAACCTACTGGACGGGATTGACGGATACGCCCGGCAAGGCCAGCGATTTGTCATGATCCGGATCCGAAACTGGTTCGCGATTATGAACCGCAAACACCTTGCGTAGCTCGAAAGGAATCAATTGAGAGTGACACGTAGAGAACAGCCAACCCGCGACGAAGCCCGATTTTGCAGGCCTGCAATTGATGCCGCGAACTGGAATTTACGACATGACCGGGGCGTTCACGTCACTTGGCGGGACGATCTGAATCGGCCGCAATTCATGGCAAGGGAAGCCAACGGGAACACGTTCATCCTGCCTTATCGGGGCTGGACGATGGGACCCGCGTTTATTCACGAAGGGAAGTTTGCAGCCGTGCGCGTGGCCGGCTGGAGTCGCCCGATTCCCGTAGCGTGGATCATTCACGCGGCCGGGGACTGGGCATCGGAAGACGATCGCGTTGAATCGTGATTGTCCTGTTTAGTGAAAGGATGTCAGGATGCCCCGAGTTCAAGAGGTCCCACTGGACTTCGCCCATTTGCAAAACATCGACGATGGGAAAGTCGATGCACTGCTGCGGTTTCATCTGCAGCGAGTCGCTCAGGATTGCCAGAATCGTCCCGGTGACAAGACGAAACGCAAGGTCACTTTGGAATTCTCCGCCATGCCGGTTCCGGACGAGAGTGGGGAAGCGTTCGAGGCCTATGTTCAGATTGAAGTGAAATCAAAGCTGCCTGTCCATAGAACCAAGGCGTTCGAAATGCGATTGGGCCGCAACGGTTTCGCCTACAACCAAGATTTCCCGGAAGATTTGGATCAGCCGTCCCTGTTCCCGCAGCGAGACGACGAAAAGCCGGATGAGAAGAAATAGGACTCAGCGGGGGCTGAGTTCAGGAAAGCGGACGGGCATTCACGCCGTGTGAAGCCAAAGCAAAACGTGATAGACGGGCTGAAAACAGGCCTGTCCCGGAATAAGGAAAACGAACGTGGAAAACGAAGAGGTTGTAAAACTCATACAGGAAACGGCCGTGAGGGCCTCGTCCGCGAATGGCAAAATCGCGGTCATTCAGACCCCGGAACTCGGGCCGGGTAAGTGTCTGATTGTGAAAGGGAACGGCGACTACGGAATCGTGACTAAGGTCGAATCGCGTAGTCACCAATTGCAGGATATCGAATCTGTCACCAAGTGGTGTGTCTACGCGGCCGGGACTCTCGAAGCTCATCCAACCCTGTGGATTGGCCGGGACGGAATTCGCGTGATTATGGACGACGCGGACCGTTCCAGCCCCGTCCCGCTGATCTACTACCAGTTTCGCAAGACTCCCGAATATCTGCGTCTGTTGTCGCTACATAGTCGGCCTGAGGCATTCGAACAAAAGGCCTTTATTCGGATGCTGCGGACGGAGCTGTGGGACTGTCTGGACTTCAATTCCCGCGAAAGCCTGTTGAGGAACCTCAAGCAGTTGATTTCATCCGAGCGGGGCAGTGGAAAGTCAGTCGTGGGAGCGGGCCGTGAATCGTACGGCCGCGAAATTGAAATGTCCGTCAGTTCAACGCTGGGGGACATTCCCGAAACGCTCGAGCTGTCAGTTCAACTGTTCCAGGATTCGAGCCTGACGGGCCGACGGGTGATTGAGTGTGATCTTGAGATCTCCCCCGATTCGTTCCGATTTCAGTTAACGCCCCTGGCTTCAAAAATGGAGTCCGTTCTGGAGGACGAGCTACAAGGGATGATCGGTCTGTTACAGGCTAACCTCAGCGCAGATACACCGATGTTCCGGGGTGTCTACAAAGACTTATCCTAAGTCACCACTGGCCCGCTTATGTAGTTAAGTCGATGGCGTCCCCTTCCCTGGGACGCCTCTTGTGAACAGGAACGGACGCCCGCATGTCCCGCAGAGCTACACAAAAGACGCTTGATTTTGAGTCCCCGGAAGCGTTCTACGATTGGAAACGCGGCATCAAGGCCGAGATTCTCGGCAAGGCCAAACTGCCCCCGACGTTGCGGCGGTTGATGGAGCGTCTCGCGTGGTACGCGAACGGGAAACACTCATCCTTCCCGTCAATCCGAACGCTTACCGAGGATTTGGGATATCTCAATTGGCCGTCCGCGAAGTACACGCTGATTAAGCAAATCAATCGTCTCGTGGAACTGGGGCTACTCCGTAAGAATCAGAAGAAACGATCGGACGGCGGCGATAGCGTGAACGAATATCGTTTCCTGTGGGGCAACCTGCAGGCAACCTACATGGTTGGCCCCGCCCCGAAACGACTCCCGCCCCCCTGGCGGCCGGGTTCAAAAGTAGTCCGTCAGGAGCCCTCAAATTATGTCGTCAGTTCACCGGCCCCGGTTAACCCCAGTTCACCGGGCCGGTTAACCCCAGTTCACCGGGCCGGTGAACCCCAGTTAACCGGGCCGGTTAACCCGGGTTCACCGGCATATGAAAAGAATAAGAAACAAACAAGAAAAGATATTGAAACCATCGCCCCCTTACCCCCGGAAAGTCGCCCAGTCGAAACTGAGACCAAACCGGAAGTGACCAGCGAAGCAACCCGGGGTGAGGCGGCGGCGGCTTTAGTTGATTTTGGAATTGAAGCCCAGCGCCACACGCTGGCACAAGCTCAGGCCGCTGGCGTGACGTTCGCCCGAGTGATTGAACTCACCGACGTTGCCAAGTCGGCTGGACGCGACGGCAAGGGCGTTTGGCGAATCAAGCCGGGGATGTTGTTCGATCGCATCGTCAACGATCTCCCATGTCGGGATCCTGCAACGGGCTGGCATCCGCTGGCCCAGACGGCCCTGAAAGTCGCTCGGGCCAGAGAGGCCGCGAAACTGGCCCTTGCCCGAGGCCCAGCCGTACCCGTGCCGGCGTCACGGTCCCCGACCGTGGCTGAAACATCGTCCGGGGACAAAGACGCGGCAATCGCGATTTTGGACGCTTTGAGCGTGGATGACTTTTCGGAGCTGATGGACGCGGCGAATTTGTCCCCGATCGAACGGCGAGCGATCAAGCAACACGGGCGGCGGGCCAGCCTGACGCAATCCAAGCTCCTGCGGATGCTGGCCCAGCGTCAGCGCGCACAATCCCCAGGAACTGAACCATGCCTGCCCCTGACCGACGTTGCACGCGATGCAAGGACCTGAACCAAAGCGTTCCGGAATCGATTTACCCCGCACATTTGCCCTGCTGCCCCAAGTGCGGGAATGCGGAGTTTGAACCGCAGTTCACAGACGAATGTCCCAATCCTGATTTGGAGCCCCCGAAAATGCCCCTCACAACACGCAAACCGAAGCCCGCGGCGAATCCCCAACCTGCGGCCGCAAGTGCTCAATCCGCCCTGACTGTCGCGATGGAAATTGATGTCCCCGTCGACGAAGTGTATGTCTTGCGGTCCCTGCCCAATCCCCGGAAGAATTTCGACGAACAGAGAATCAAGAGTCTGGCTGAATCGATCGAGTCCGTGGGCCTGCAACAACGAATTGTTGTGCGGCGTGTCGCTGGCGGGGAAGTCAAAGGCTATCAACTGATTGCCGGTGAACGGCGGTTGCTGGCCCATAAACTTCTGGAACGAAAAACGATTGCCGTGCGGTTGGTTGTCGCGGACGACAATCTGGCCCGCGAAATCCAGTTGATCGAAAACGGCGAACGGGAGGACTTAAACCCGATCGAAAAAGCCGAGGCCCTGAAAGTCTCGATTGAACAATTCGGGATGACGCAAGAAAAAGCCGGGCGGTTGATGGGCGGCATGACGCAAGGTCAGGTTTCCAACCTCTTGCGGATGTTGAAACTGCCTGTCCTGTGGCGCGAACGAGTGGCCCAGAACATTGTTCCGCTGACAACCGTTCGGGATTACGTTTTGCCCTATGTGAACGTCGAGCCGATCCTGTTGCATCTGGAAGAGGCCATTGCCGACGTGGAACCGGGTGAGCATCCCCGCTGGGCCCATCTTCCGAAGTGGGTGAACGAAGCCGTTTACGACTGTACCCGTCGACTTGAGGGTTCGATTGTTGTGGACGGTGTTCACCGACACTACGACGTGACGGCGTTGCGTGAGGAACTGGCCGAAGATTTCGACGTCCGTGAGGTCACCGTCGACGATTTTGGAGACGACGCGGCGGAACTGTTGGCGTTCAAAAAAGAGGAGTTTGAACAGTTCCTGATTGAACACATTCGGACGCAAGATGCGGAAAAAGCCGAGTTGGAAGCGGACGCGGAAGAGGACACGCAAGAACAGGACGACGAACCAGCGGACGAGGCGGAAAAGAAGCCTAAGACCGCAGCGGACATTTCTGAGAAAGCCGCGAAAGATCTGGCGTCACTACATAAACGATTGTACCGCTACCGTGTCCAGTGGTTGCAGGAACGATTGGCCCAGCAAGCCCACACGATGACGGATGATCAGTTATTGCTGTTCGTTCTGGGGCTGGCGATTACCAACGGGCCCGGCACGAATCAGCGCGGCGAACGGGCGAAAAAGTTGCTCGGATATAAGGGAGATAAGTTCCTGGGTGAGGGGGCGACGTGGAATCTGTTGGGCGATTGTGATCGGAAAAAGCTGCGTCCCGCGTTGATTGGCCTGTTCCAGCAAACGATGGAATTGAAAGCCTGTAGTTTCGGCAGCGACTGTAACCCCATCGCGATTGAGACCATGGCCCGTGAGAACGGGATTGAGATGGAAACTCAGTGGGAGATTGACCGGGGTTTTCTGGAAATGCACACGGCCGAACAACTCCAGGAACTGGCCAAAGAGTTCAAACTGGAAGTGACTCCGGCCGTCCTGTCTAAGAAGTCTGCATTGGTCACGGCGTTAATGACTGTCCGCAACAAGTTTCCCAAGAGTCTCAAGACGCTCAAGCCCTGCGATCTGGTCGACTGAACAAGACATAACATTTTTCGCCATTTCGGCGAAATGGTCACCGCAAAACCTGTGGCGGGGCCGTTACGAGCTACTGGGGACGCGATCAGATCCAGTAGTCAGGCCCATGCAAACCGGGGAATGACGCGATTCCCCGGGATTCCCCAACACTCTTTCAGGACTCCCGCAAATGGCAAAAAAGAAGATTGAAACGCCCCGTGAACTGGTGAACTACATCAAGAGCGTTTTGAGTGACAAATGGTGGATCGAAGTTGGGGAAACTACACGTTGCGAGTGGTCCCCAATTCTGGGGCCGGCAAATGTGCATTACTGGTATGTGTCAGTCACAATTTTGGAACCGCTAAAGGCCGGTGCGTTCATTCAGGACACCAGTTTTCCTGGGCTTGTTAACTCGGTGGACTCGCGATTATGGGACAAGTTGAAAGAGGATTTTCTGAAGCACCAAACCGTATGGAGTCCCAATCCGCAAGCGATTGAGGCGGCGCAGCCAAAGATTGCCGGGCAGCAATTGGCGTTGACTCATCAGCCCGGGGTGTAGTCGTTACACGGAAGTTTATCACGAAAGAGGGTGTAGCGTGCGGACTTGTATTAATGCCGATGGAATCGATATCGACGTCGAAAAAATCCTGTTGTGTGCCCTGCTCAACAAGAAGCGAAAGAAGCTGACGCCCCGGGGTTTCTTCGCGGAATTCTTCGGAATGGGTTCGACCTCATCCGCTGCCCTCTGTCGTCACCTGGGGATTGATCCCGAGACGGGGGAAGTCGTGCAGCGGTATTGCAACTGCGGCCGCAAGGCCGACGAAACCGGGTATTGCGACGAATGTATCGGCGGGTGAAATCCTGACAAAACAGGCCTGACGCAACGTCGTTCAGGAGATTGGAGAAAGAGAACATGAAGCTGGATCTACATCGGGAATCATTCGCGACTGCATTGGCAATCGTGGCCACAGTGATCCCGTCCAACAATGCAAAGCCTGTCCTGAAAAATGTCATGGTACAGGTCAAAACTGACAACGTCGTAACTCTGACGACTACTGATTGTGAAATAACGATCAGTTACACGCTGAAGGATGCGACGGTCAGCGGACGCGGGGAATTCCTGTTTCCGGCGCGGCGTGTCAGCGATGTAATCAAGGAGCTGAGAGACGAACGGATCACGTTGGACGTGGAATCGGAACTGATTCGGATTGTCGCCAAAACGGGCGTGTTCCGGATCCCCAGTCAAAGTGTTTTCGACTTCCCGCAGCCTGCTGCGTTCGTCGAAGCGGGCGTCAGCACGGTTGCCGGGAACCTGCTGAAAAAGATGATCCGGCGGACCGTGTTGGCCACTGACGAAGAATCGGCCCGCTACGCTCTTCAAGGTGTGCTGTTCGTCTTCACGCATCAACTGACGGCCGTTGCGACCGATTCCCGTCGGATGTCGCTGATTTCGGCCCCGTCGGATTTGAATGGCGAACCCCCAAACAAACCGATCGTCCCGGCGAAAGCGTTGTCGCTGGTCGATAAGACGGTTCCCGATTCGGCCAGATCGGAAGAGCACACGTCTGAACTCCAGTCACGATCAGCGATCTCGTA
>ERZ650311.1735-NODE-1735-length-10334-cov-9.317638_pt1 | contig 10334 bp, 9 predicted proteins | sample MGYA00376247_ERZ650311 | MGnify/ENA primary metagenome ERZ650311 (study PRJEB26733, sample SAMN07839324) | wastewater metagenome | biome: small river; feature: stream; material: water | place: USA: North Carolina | collected 2016-07-28 ... | reverse complement strand
TTGTTACCAAAGCTTGGGCCCTTGCCACAGATGTCGCATGTTGATGCCATTGCGGTACTCCTCTTATCGTCAAACCTGAATCGATGAAGCCAACCGCCATACGCGGTGAGCAGGCGGAAAGGGTATCAAGAGGGAGGCAGATTCAGCCAATCCGCATCGTAAGAGTGCCAGCCCTCGCATTTTTACGCGTAAAAAATCGAGTGTGAGGCGGGCTACAGCCAACTCTCGCAATTTTTATTCCTAGCAGGCGCAAGATAGAGACATGTAAGAAACCTCTACAGATGTAGAGGGAATGTAAGAAACGGAGAGTTTCATGAATGCTCTAGATCTCGCGAGATGGCAGTTCGCAATTACAACTGTCTACCACTTCCTCTTTGTTCCTATCACTATCGGTCTTGGATTCTTAGTGGCTGGACTACAAACAGCGTGGTACCGAAAGAACAATCTCAAATATCTACGCGCGACTAAATTCTTTGGCAAGTTGTTCTTGATCAACTTCGCCATTGGTGTTGTTACTGGAATCGTGCAGGAGTTCCAATTCGGAATGAACTGGTCTTCCTACTCTCGCTTTGTCGGTGACATCTTTGGTGCGCCGCTCGCGATGGAAGGATTGCTCGCCTTCTTCCTCGAATCAACATTCCTTGGTCTCTGGATTTTTGGATGGGATCGACTTCCTAAGAAAGTGCACCTTGCAACGATTTGGTTGGCGGCATCTGGAACTTTGCTCTCTGCTTACTTTATTTTGGCAGCAAACTCATTTATGCAGCACCCAGTTGCTTATGTCATCAATGCAACAAAGCACCGTGCTGAGCTAGAAAACATCTTCACCGTGCTCTTCCAGAAGACCGCGGTCGTCACCTTCTTGCACACGATCCCATCAGCCTTCTTTGCCGCTGGTGCATTTGTCGCTGGTATCTCTGCCTACTTAATCCTGAAGAAGAAGGATGAGGAGATGGCGCGCCCGACTCTCAAGTTGGGTCTTGTTACAGTCATCATCTCCTTCCTCTTGGTCGGCGTAACAGGTGACGTCATTGGAAAGGTGATGACAACCCAGCAGCCAATGAAGATGGCGGCAGCGGAAGCGCTCTATGAGACAACTGATTCAGCGCCATTCTCACTCTTTACCGTGGGTACTCTCGATGGATCACGCTCTGTCTTCCAGATTGATGTTCCTTCAATGTTGTCATTCCTTGCCACTGGTGATTTCAACGCCACCGTTAAGGGCGTCAATGACCTACAAGCTGAGTATGAAAAGACCTATGGCCCTGGCAACTACACACCAAATATTCCATTGGCATATTGGTCATTTAGATTAATGATTGGCTTCGGTGCGCTGGCATTCTTCTTGGCCATCTTCGTCTTATGGCGCACTCGAAAGGGTGGATCACTTCCAGCAAGTAAGTGGTTTATGCGCTCCATGATCACAATGCCATTTATTCCATTGCTGGCAATCTCTTTCGGTTGGATATTTACCGAGACAGCTCGCCAACCTTGGGCGGTCTTTGGGTTGATTAAGACTGAGGATGGAGTGAGTGCAGTTGTTTCAGCAGGCGCGGTCCTCTTCACCATGATTGTCTTCACCCTGCTCTACGGAGTTCTTGCCGTTATTGAGGTCGGACTAACACTTAAGGTGATTAAGAACGGACCTGCACCAGAAGTTGATTATGAGAGTCCGCAATTCGGCGGCAGCTCTGACAAGCCACTCGTGATGAGTTACTAAGGGGGATATTGAAATGACATTTCAAACAGTATGGTTCCTGCTTATCGCAGTGCTCTGGATTGGTTACTTCATCCTAGAAGGATTCGACTTTGGTGTCGGAACACTTCTTCCATTCGTATCAAAGAATGAGGCAGATCGTCGCGCAGTATTGACCACTCTCGGACCGGTCTGGGACGGAAATGAAGTCTGGGTATTGGTAGCAGGCGGTGCAACATTTGCTGCATTCCCAGAATGGTATGCAACGCTCTTTAGCGGTTTCTATCTTCCGCTCTTCCTCATTCTTGTTTCACTAATTGTGCGCGGTGTGGCATTTGAATACCGCAGCAAGTATGGAAAGGCGCAGTGGCGCCAGCGTTGGGATATTGCAATTGTTACAGCAAGCTTTATTCCCGCTCTTCTCTGGGGTGTTGCCTTTGCAAACATTGTTCGTGGAGTTCCCATCGAGATGTCCAAGGATGGAAACCTTGAATATGTCGGCGGTTTCTTCAATTTGCTCAACCCATACGCGCTCTTGGGCGGAGTAGTGACGCTCACTGTATTCCTCACACACGGCGCGGTCTTCTTAGCGTTGAAGACCGAAGGGGGAATCCGTGAGCGCGCTCGTTCGCTTGCACTCAAGTTGGGCCTTGTTGCCGCAGTTGCTGCAGTGGCATTCCTTGCTTGGACTAATGCAATGCTTCCTGAGTTCAATGGACTTGTCTTTGGGCTTTCAGTATTTGTTGCAATCTTCTGGCTCGCAGGCCTCTTCTCGGTGTTGAAGGTACGCGAGGGTTGGGCATTCATCTTCTCTGCCGCCACTATTGCAACATTTGTGGCAACGCTCTTCTATGCGCTCTATCCACGAGTGATGCCAAGTTCAATCAGTTCAAAGTTTGATCTCACCATCACTAATGCATCAAGTACTCCTTATACCCTGAAGGTAATGACTGTGGTGGCAGTGGTAATGACTCCACTTGTCTTGGTCTACCAAGGTTGGACATATTGGGTATTTAGAAAGCGCATCAGTGCATCTCAGATTTCAAACCCTGAGATGGGAATGTTGGATACCGTTCACTAGTGAAATCTAAAGACTTGCGGCTACTGCTCTCGTTGGGTAGTAGCCGCAAACTTTTCATTGGTGCAGTTCTCGGCGCAATCATCAACACTGCCGTTGTCATTGCCAATGCATTTCTGATTGCTGCGATTGTGGTGGGGCTGATCTATCAGCACCCTTCGCTAGCCACTCACATAGCCTTATTAGGCGCGTTGTGGCTCTTCCGCGCAATCTTTACATCGCAATTCGATCGCTGGGCATCCGTGCAGGCAAGTGCGCTCAAGGCCGAACTAAGAAAATCGATTACCGATTCATCAACTGCTATCTCAGCGCTTCCTTCGACAGAGCTGACGACTCTGCTTGTTAAAGGAAGCAATTCACTAGATATCTATCTCGCTCGGTTCTTGCCGCAGATGTTTGGCGCGGCCTTCACTCCAATTGCGGTAATAGTTGCCCTGGCGTGGATGGATATCACTTCGGCAATCATCGCGGTAATAACGATTCCGATGATTCCAATCTTTGGAGCGCTCATTGGTCGATATACAAATGATGCAGTCCAGGCAAAGTGGCAATCACTGGGCACGCTGAGCAAATATTTCGAAGATTCGCTACGCGGAATTTATACGCTGGCAATCTTTGGGCGCCATAAGAATCAAGGTGAACGCATCCAGGCTATGGGCGATCGATATACCGACGAAACCATGAAGGTATTACGTATTTCATTTCTCTCCGCACTTGTTCTCGAACTTGCCGCGACAATTTCAGTTGCGCTCATCGCAGTCTCTATCGGCTTGCGCCTCGTTGGCTCGAGCATGGAATTCTTTCCCGCTCTTGCGGTTCTCGTACTTGCTCCCGAGGTGTACTTTCCGCTGCGCAATGCCGCCTCGCTCTTTCATGCTTCTGCAGATGGCGGAGCCGCTCTTGCGCAACTGACTGAGTTAAGGGCAAAACTACCGAAAAAATATGAATCCTGTGGAATCGAAGCATCCGCGACTAGTGGCTTGAAATGGAGTGCATGGAGTTCACCTTTTGGAGCGGGCTCTCTTCCAGCCGGCCAACTTCTGCCCGGTAAGGTTTTAGTAATTCGCGGTGCATCAGGTTTAGGCAAGACGACGTTTCTCAATCAACTCATCAAGCACCAATTAGCCGGAGGGAACTCCGTCATTGGTTGGATTCCACAGACGCCATCGCTGATTGCCGGAACAGTGCGCGAAATATTCACGTTGGTAAAGCCTGATATCGCCGATCGGCAAATTATGGAACAACTCAATCGCGTAGGGCTTTCGATTGCAGATCTCGATAATGGACTCGATACATATATCGGCGGCCTCTCCGAAAAGAGCGCGCAGATTTCCGGTGGTCAACGGCGACGTATCGCTATCGCAAGAGCGCTTGCTATTAAACCCTCTCTCATCATCGCCGATGAACCTACCGCTGACTTAGATCCGCTTTCAGCTCAAGCGATTCTAGAAATCTTGAGCGAAGAGGCAGATAGAGGAGCGATGGTGGTGGCAGTGCTCCACGCGCCAGATCAGAGCATTAAAGGCGCGCAAGAGATTGCGATGGTGGAGCGATGAAGCTAACTCCACGTTGGGCATTTCCACTTGCTGTTGGACTCGGTGCATTCGCATTTATAGGCGGAACTGGATTGACCGTTTCTAGTGCATGGTTAATCACGATGGCTTCACAGCATCCGCCCGTCTTGGTTCTCAGCGTCGCAATCGTGATGGTTCGATTCTTCGGCATATTCAGATCTGTTGCTCGATATGGCGAAAGAGTGATTAGCCATGAGGCAATCTTTAGAAAGCTCACCGGATTGCGAGTGCGCCTCTTTGATGCAGTCTCCGGAAAACTGCGCTCAATTGATGTCTCTCGTCAGAGCAAAGCGATTATCGATGACGTTGAGCGAGCTCAAGAATTTCATCTTCGTGTAACGCTTCCTGGTTTATCCGCGATGCTGGCTGGGATAGTGACGGTTTTGATAGCAGCGTGGATTGATCTCATGCTCTTAATATGGATTCTTCCGGCAACGATTGTATTTGCATATGTCATACCGGCATCAGTGCGCAGATACCTTGACCCAGTATCAGTCGAAATTGAAGAGCTAGAGAGCGCATATTCTGTAGAAGTTTCATCGACTGCTTTTGCATTGGTGGAGGCAGAGGTCTTCGGATATGCAGATAGATATCGATCAGATTTAAGCGCCCGCGCTGTTGAGATCAAGGAGGCAGAGCAGAGGTACTTCCGACGCACTTCAATTCTTCAATGGCTCTTTATTGCCACTCTTGGGGTGACTCTTCTCGGCATAAGCGCAACTCTGCGAGGAAGCAGCGAGCTCCTTCCGGTTCAGATTTCGATGTCGCTCTTCTTGGCCCTGGTTGGCTTTGAAGGATTTACGAGTTGGTTCCCCAATCTCTTTCCCGCTGGCAAGAATCGACGTGCCGCCAAGACAATTGATGAGTTGAGTTCATTAACTTCGCCCGTCAAGAAGACAATGCAGCCATCAGATCACACGATTTCGGCGAAGAACTTCTCACCGTATTGGAATGACATATTTCTTCCTCATATCTCCTTTGAGCTCAACCCCGGTGAAACTCTGGTCATTCACGGTGCGAGCGGAGTCGGCAAATCAACTCTTGCAGCGGCGCTCTTTGGATTTGCTCGATATGAAGGAAGTCTCACAATTGGAGGCGTTGAGATTTCAAGTATTGATGGTGTTGCAACATATGTAACGGGAACTCTTCAGAGCGGACATATTTTCAATACAACAGTGAGAGAGAATTTAAAGATCTCACAGCCTGATGCCAGCGATACCGATCTTCTCGAGATTTTGAGCGCGCTTGAACTGGCCAGCTTTTCACTCGATGAAGTCATTGGAGAATTCGGCCGACATATTTCTGGGGGAGAGGCAAAGCGCATCTCAATCGCCCGAGCACTTCTTTCTTCAGCCCCGATAGTTATCCTTGATGAACCCTTAGAGCATCTCGATCACGAGCGAGGCTTGCGCTTGCAAGAGACGATCGCTCGCTGGTGTGCCGGTAAAACCTTGATAGTTATCACTCACGCGCCATGGCTTCAATACTCCAAAAAACTGGAGCTCACGAGAGAATAACGCCATGGCCACCTTCGACTCCAAACTCAGCGGAGTCATTGGCGATAAGACAGCCAAGGTATTTCAGAATCTCTACGGCTACACAACCGTGGGCGATTTACTGCACCACTTCCCACGACGCTACCTAGTCCGCGGCGAGCTGACCAATATCAGCGAACTCAATGAAGGTGATGAAGTCACAATCCTTGCGCAGGTCTATAGCGTTGCAGCTCGTCGATTTGCAGCACGTAAGGGCACGCTGCTCGAAGTTGTTGTCACCGACGGTACGGCGAAGCTTTCACTTACCTTCTTCAACCAAGCCTGGCGCGAGAAAGATCTCAAGGTAGGAAGTCACGGCCTCTTTGCCGGCAAGATAGGCGAGTTCAATCATAAGAAGCAGTTGGCTCACCCTGATTACGAGATGATTCCAGATGGAAATGATGTCGATTCCGCCGTTGCCGGCTTTGCCAATCAATTCATACCGCTCTATCCATCGAGTTCAAAGCTACCTTCCTGGAAGATTGCGCAGTCGATTGATTTGGCGCTCAACGCGCTCGATGATGTTCCAGATCCCATTCCTTCATATCTGCTTGAGAAGAATAAGTATCCGACTATTCGCCAAGCGCTGGTGCAGATTCACCATCCCACTGATTTGGATTCAACAGAACTTGCGCGAGAGCGACTAACCTTTGATGAAGCTCTTCTGTTGCAGTTGCTCTTATTAAAGCGAAAAGAAGAACTTCGAAAGCTCGACGCGGTTGCACGGCCACATAAGCCCAGCGGTTTGCTCGATACCTTTGATGCACGCTTGCCCTTCCAATTAACTGCGGGACAGAGCTCGGTTGCACAAGAGATAGCCGACGATTTAGCGGCGAGCCATCCGATGCATCGATTACTACAGGGAGAAGTTGGTTCCGGTAAGACGGTAATTGCTCTACGAGCTGCGCTGACAGTGATTGATAACGGGGGACAGGTTGCGCTACTTGCACCTACTGAAGTACTGGCAGCACAGCATCAACGGACATTTCAAAAGTTATTAGGCGATCTAGCAGATGGTGGAAAATTGGGCAGTGCTGAAGTATCGACTTCAGTTGTTCTGCTCACCGGTTCCCAGAACGCTGCGGCAAGAAAAGAGGCGCTTGCTGCCATTAAAACTGGTGAAGCTGGGCTAGTCGTTGGAACACATGCCTTGCTATCCGAGACAGTTGAGTTTAGAGAATTAGCACTGGTCATTGTCGATGAGCAACATCGCTTCGGTGTTGAACAACGCGATGCGCTGAAAGCTAAGGCGAGCATTACGCCGCATTTATTGGTCCTGACAGCAACTCCGATTCCACGAACAGTTGCGATGACAGTCTTTGGTGATCTCGATGTCTCAACGCTTCGCGAACTCCCATTAGGTCGTCAGACAATTACGACTCACTTGGTGCCAGTAGAAGAGAAACCGCATTTTCTCGATCGCACCTGGGAGCGAGTGCGAGAAGAAGTTGAACAGGGCCATCAGGTCTACATCGTGGCACCTCGCATCAGCGCAGAAATTTCTGAGGATGCTGACTTTGAATTCTTGGAAGGTGAATCCACAACGCTGACTGCAGTGGAAGAGCTTGGCCCAGAGCTTCAAACCGGCGCTCTTGCGGGACTTCGTATTGCGCCACTTCATGGTCGTCAGAACGCCGATATTAAAGACGAAACGATGAAGGCTTTTGCCGCAGGCGAAATCGATGTCTTGATTTCTACCACGGTGATTGAAGTCGGCGTTGACGTTCCTAATGCAACGCTGATGATCATCATGGATGCCGATCGCTTCGGTGTATCTCAACTTCACCAGCTTCGCGGTCGCGTTGGTCGAGGAACATCACCTGGGCTCTGTCTCCTTGTAACCAGAACTCTCGCGGACTCTCCTTCGCGCGCTCGTCTCGAAGCGGTTGCATCTACTAATGATGGTTTCGAACTATCTCGCATTGACTTAGAGCAACGTCGTGAGGGAGATGTACTTGGTACCAGCCAATCTGGCTCGCGCTCACATCTTCGATTATTGCGAGTCCTGCGAGATGAAGGCCTGATCGAGATTGCACGCAATGAGGCACAGTCGCTTATTGATGATGGGCTAGAAAAGCACCAATTACTCAATGATGCGTTGAAGAAGTTAGAATTAGATACCGCAACTGAATTTATCGATAAGAGTTAGGGGAGACGATGCGAATTATTGCTGGCGCTGCCAAAGGTCGACCTATCTCAGCTGTTGCAAGTGCAACCAGACCTACCTCTGATCGCGCGCGCGAAGCACTCTTCTCTACATTAACTTCGGAGTTCGGTGAATTTGATGGGTTACGAGTCTTAGATCTCTATGCCGGTACCGGTGCGATTGCGTTAGAAGCTCTCTCGCGCGGAGCTGCCATTGTGCATGCCGTCGAGAAAGATGAGGCCGCTGCAAAGGCAATCGCCACTAATTACGACAGTATCAAAAGCGCGCAATTCGCCGGGATCTTCCACCTCTACACCATGGGCGCCCATCGTTTCTTGGGCGATAAAGCCCAATACCAATATCACTTTATCTATATCGACCCTCCCTATGATGTCGACGACATCGATATCGTTGAATCACTTGTACAACTTCGCGAAAATGGATTTGTGCACCCTGATGCGTTGATTGCAATTGAACGCAATAGCCGTACCAAAGAGATTTCCTGGCCATATGGCTATGAGGAGATTCGCGTGAAGGATTACGGCCAAGCTCGTATTTTCTATGGAATTCCAACGGCTGATACGCCTGAAAATGGATAACTGGCGCGCCACTTGCTAGCGTTGACCACATGAAGCGCGCTGTGTGTCCAGGATCCTTTGATCCCATCACCTTTGGTCACCTCGACATCATCGAACGTGCCAGCAAGCAGTTCGATGATGTCATTGTCGCCGTCTTCGCCAACCGTAAGAAAGAGGGCCTCTTTACGACTCCAGAGCGCCTCGATTTGATTTCAGCAAATGTCGCCCAATTCAAGAACGTCAAGGTTGATGCTGGTTCTGGTCTGCTGGTCGATTACTGCAAGGCGAAAGATATTGATGTGATTGTGAAGGGACTTCGCGCAGTCACTGACTTTGATTACGAGCTCCAAATGGCACAGGTCCATACTCAGGCATCTGGCGTGGAGACCATGTTTATGGCGACATCGCCAACTCATTCATTCTTATCATCATCCATCGTTAAAGAGCTCGCTTACTATGGCGGGGATGTCTCTTCGATGGTTCCATCAAATGTCAATGCTGCGTTGCAAGCCCGCGCGGCATCACGAGAAAAAGAAGGTAAGTAAAGATGGATTCAATCGAGAAGCTCAATAGCGCAATCACTATGGTCGAGGAAGCTCGCAGCGTTCCTCTCTCAGCGTCCTGCGTTGTGCATCGCGGAGAAATCCTTGAGATCCTCGAAGGTGCACGCGAAAACCTGCCTGCAGATCTTCATGCTGCTGAACAGATCATCGCTGACCGTGATCGCATCGTTGAAGAAGGTCGCATCAGTGCCGAAACTATGATTGCAACGGCACGAGAAGATGTAGCGCGCATGGTGGAACAGACCGCAATTGTGCAATCCGCGCGCGATGAAGCACAGCGCATCCTCGATGATGCTCGCGATACTGCAGCGCAAGAACGTGAAGAGGTAGAGGCATATATCGATGGCCGCTTGGCTACGCTGGAAGTAATTCTCAATAAGACGATGGAAGCTGTAGCACGCGGTCGCGAGCGCCTCGAAGGTGCAAACGATAAAGATGTTCTCTCACAGCTCAGCGCAGATAATTAATATTCAGTCCAATGGCTTCTAAGAAACCCGCCAACGAAGGCGCTTTCCTCCTCAACACCCACGAGCTACCACGGCGTGCGGGAGAGATGAAGGAGTATGCACTCGATATCGATGCACCATTTCGCGTGGGAGTCCCACTCATTGCAGTACCTGAAGGCGACTTGATTGAGATTGATGCTCGTTGCGAATCAGTGACTGAAGGAATTCTCGTCACCGCAGATATCTATGCAGTTGCACATGGTGAATGCATTCGCTGTCTCGACCCAGTTGAGTTGGTGATTGACCGCAAGATTCAAGAGCTCTACCGCTACGAACCTACCGACGATAAGGGAAAGAAATCCCGTAAGAAGGAAGAAGATATTGATGACCTCGATGAGGATGAGGTTCTCTATGTCGAGGGGGAGCAGGTCAACCTCGAGGTGCCGATCCTCGATGCGATTATCTTGAGCCTGCCGGTCAATCCGCTCTGTGATGAGGAGTGCCTCGGCCTCTGCCCAGATTGCGGTGAGAAGTGGGAGAAGCTGCCTGAGGACCATGCCCATGATGTGGTCGATGCCCGTTGGGCCGGCTTGAGCGGGCTCGATTTGGGCTCCAGCGACATTTAGGCGATACTTACGCCATATCCGCGTGGGCTATCGCGCCACGCAGTCGAGTTAAAGGACGGTTACCGTGCCAGTACCAAAGCGAAAGATGTCTC
>ERZ650311.1734-NODE-1734-length-10339-cov-9.010793_pt1 | contig 10339 bp, 30 predicted proteins | sample MGYA00376247_ERZ650311 | MGnify/ENA primary metagenome ERZ650311 (study PRJEB26733, sample SAMN07839324) | wastewater metagenome | biome: small river; feature: stream; material: water | place: USA: North Carolina | collected 2016-07-28 ... | reverse complement strand
GTGGAACGCCGCTCCCGATATCATCGTGAACATGGCGCCAGGCGTGAAGCTTCCGGGCGAGGTCGTGCAAGCGCCTCGGACGGTTGATTCCGCGGTGGCCACCGGAACGACGATCTTTCCCGCAGACAACACGACCCCTCAGAACACCGAGGGCGATCAATACATGTCGCAGGCCGTCACGCCGACGGTTGCCGCCAACCTGCTCCGCATCTCGCACGCGGGCCACTACGCGCACTCGACGACGAACGGCATCTATCTCGGCCTGTTCCAAGACTCGACCGCAAACACCCTTGCGACGGGTGCTCCCGGTCGAGCCGATTTCGCGGGCCAAGTCACGACGGGATGCCTCACGCATGCGATGCGCGCTGCGACCACGTCCTCGACCACGTTCAAGCTCAGAGCCGGCAGCAACGGCGCGGGCACTACGACCTTCAACGGCTCGGCCGGTGCGGGTCTGTTTAATGGGACGTTCGCCTCGTTCCTGCAAGTCGAGGAGATCGTCGCGTGACGACCTTCATCAAGCAGTACGAGCAGACCTTCCCGGTCCTGACCACCATCAATCTCCCCGTCACCAAAGCCTCCGGCGCTGCGCCGACGACGGCCTATTCCATCGCCGTCGCCAACGTGCAAGCGGGCGACCTCCTCACCATCACCGGCAAGACCCAAGTCACCAACAACCTGCACAAGGCGCCGTTTTTCTCGAAGAGCAACAACGTTGGCGTTGGGTCGTATCTGTCCTACATCGACGGGCAGGGGGCGCACCAGACCATCACCTTCCCGACCGGCGGCAACGTCGATGCCGTGATGCACCACGCGACCCGGCAGGAGGCCACCGTGTGGGAGGTCCCGCAAGGTGTCTCAGGCACAGTTATCATCTGCTTCCGGCTTCAATCCGCAGCCTTGCAAGCCAAGTCGAATTGGGCGCTTCGCGTCGATCAGGGCTACGGCAACCTTCGCATCAAACACGAGAGATAATCCATGCGATTCCGTCGATCCGAGCCGCTCGATGCGGCCGATGGCGTGCGTACCCGCGTCGAGCTCGCCGATGGCCCGTGCTGGGTCGATGCGCCCACCGCGGTCACCGCCGAAGCGGTCGAGGCCGAGCTGTTGCGGCAGTCGCGCGAGAGCGCTTTCGCGACGATTGCGCAATCAGCCGAAGGCCGTCGCTCGGCCATCACCGCCGCCGCTCCCGGCAAGCAAGGCGCCTACCTCCTCAAATACGAGCTTGTCCTCAGAGCCGAGTCCGGCACGGACGATACGGCAAAAAACCAGCTCACAACGGAAGCAACCGCCAGGGGGCTCACCTATGAGCAACTCCGAGACGTTATCATCACCAAACGAGCCCAGTGGGAAGCCGCCGCCATGGCGATCGAGACCGTGGAAGCTTTCTCTAAGGCAGAGGTGGCAGCTGCTGTTGATCGCGCTTCCGTGGATGCTGCTGTCGCCGACGCACGTCAACAGCTTGCCGGGATTGGGGGATAGCACCGTGGACATGAGCGAAAAGGGCCTGGCCCTCGTGAAGAGCTTCGAAGGCTGCTACCTCGAGGCCTACCTCTGCCCCGCCAAGGTTTGGACCATCGGCTACGGCCACACCGACAACGTCGAAAAGGGCCAGACCATCACCAAGGAGGAGGCCGAGCGGCTTCTGATCAAGGATCTGGCTTGGGCCGAGAACGTCGTCGAGGGCGCTCTAAAAGTGCCCGTCACGGCCTACCAATTCGATGCCCTCGTCTCGTTCGTCTTCAACGTCGGAGAAGGCGCGTTCCGCAAATCGACCCTGCTTCGCGAATTGAACAAGGGCCGCTATGACGCGGTGCCGGGTCAGCTTCTCAGGTGGAACAAGGCGGGCAAGCCCAAGCGCGAGCTCAAGGGCCTGACCCGCCGGCGCCTGGCTGAAGCCGCGCTATGGAACGAGGTGCCGCCACCTGTGAAGCCCGGCGAGGCTGAGCCGGCACCCGAGCCGATGCCGCAAGCGGTCTGCCCGTCCACGCCTCCTGTCGCCGCTCTGGTCAAGTCCCGCACCATCTGGGGAACGGGCCTCATCGGCGTCGCCTCTGCTGGCGAATGGGTGCTTGGAACCGCAACCCAGGCCTCGCAGAAAACCGCTGAGAGCCTGTCGGGGACATCGGCTCTCATGGAGCACGTCGGCGCCGGCAAATCGACCATGGTCCTCGTCATCGTGCTTGCGGCTGTTGCCGTCGTCATCGCGGCGCGGGTGCAGGATTGGACGGGAGGCAGGGGATGATTGCTGCCCTTCTCGGCCGTCTCGTTTCCCCTCTCGTCTACGTCCCTCTCATTCTCTCGGCCTTGGGTGGCCTCTACGGCTACGGCTACCTCAAGGGATTCTCAACCGCCAAAGAACGGTCTGCGCTTCTGTTTGAGCGTGCGCTCACCAAAGCTCAACAGGAGGCCGACCACCGTGTGCAAGAAGCATTGGATGCGGCAGAGGACGTTGCTCCTCTGCCTACCGTTCCTGACGCTGTTGTCAGGCTGTGCCGAACTGACCGGCACTGCCGGAAAAGCTCCTGAGAAGCGTATCGCTGATGTTGCGTCGAAATCCGTCAAAGCCTTTGCGTGCGGGCTGAGGCAGCCGTCATGGGTGCCTCAAGACACCGCCGAGACGGCTCAGAGCGTCCGCATCGTGAACGCTCAGATCGACACCGCCTGCAAGGGGGGCAAGGTATGATCCCCGACGACGACGACATCCTGGAGCCCGCAAAAAATGCCCTACAGAGGCAACGGAGCATCGCCGCCTTGGGCGGATTCGATTTCGCAGCCCTTAGGCCCCCTGCTCCATCACGAGGGCAGGATCTCAGCTCTGGAGACTACGGCCGGACACCATCACGAGCGGCTGGAGGATCTGGAGGAAGCAGCAGAGGAGTTCAGACGCCACCGCTCGCTCTCACTGGGAGCAGTCATCGAGCGGTTTCTTCCGGACATCAAATGGCTGATCGTCATCGGAATGCTGGCCGGAGCCAAGCTCACGCTTCCTCCGGTAGTCCGCGACATTCTATCTGGCGTCGCTGCTGGCGGGCTCGGTTTCAACTGATCTACCCGCCTATAATAGTGACGTTGGCGGCTTGGTTCATCGCCAACGTGCTGTGGGGATGATCGGAGGTATCCTCTATTTCAGTCCGGTATCGGACAAGAACAGTTGCGACGACAGCCCGATCCAGTGACACAACCGGGCGAAAGTTTCGATGTCAGGCGGCTCACCGCGCTCGACGCGAGAGAGCGTCGCGTGAGAGACCTTCACGATTTTGGCGGCGTCGCGAAGCCCGAGCCCTAGATGCTCGCGCCGCGCCTTCACCATGTCGCCGAGCAAAGTCACGCAGAGGTTCCTTCTATCCTCTGCGCCACGCCTGAGCACGGGTGATTTTCCCGTTCTTCTTGGCGTCGCGTTTGATGCGTTTCAACTCGGCTTGCACCTGCTCCAACGTCATCTCGCCCGCGTGCATCTTTCGGACAAGCTCATCGCGGACTTCGGCACTGTCGGCGATCAGCCCGTCCGCCTCGGCCTTGGCCACGGCGTCCTTCTTGCGCGCTGCGATCCAGAAATCCATACGGGGGTTATCCTCTGAGTTTGGCTCGGCGCTTCTGCGCCCTGCGTTGACGCTTCTGCTCCGCCCGGTCGAGGGCGCGTCTCTGCTCGTCTTCGGTCTGAGATGGCGGCTCGCAGCCGGCGGGGGCAACATATCTTGTGGGCTGCTCGATCATCGCAAGCGCGGCCATTGCGGCTAGACCTTTCATGCCAACCATCGAGGGGCTTCCTTCACTGGGTCATAGACAAGACGAACTCGGCCCCGCGCAGTGCGGACGAGATTGCGGCGCAGATGCCCAGCAAGGCGACCCACGCGGGAACCGTCACAGGTTTGGTCAGCCACATGTCCGGTCTTCTCCTGAATCTCTAAGCGGCCGTCTCTGAACTCGCGGCCTATCTCGAACCACGTCTGAAATAACGGAGACGCATCATGGAGCCGTTCTACGTTCGGCAAGCAAGGGTCGCGACCGAAGCAGAGCAAACCGCCTGGTTTCAGGAGTGCATCCGAGAAGCACGGGCCGAAGGCGCTCAGTCTGGCCGGTTCTCGATCCACCCGGACCACACGGGCCTCGTGTTGGTTGAGGCATGGAGGGAAAAGATCGTCCATGACCAGGGACCTGTGCGCTGGTCTCTGAAATTGAACTGAGGGAGTGGTACGCTTAGAAATTCAGGAGAACCCCCCGTCATGCCGAGCGGCGACAACTACATGGATTTCCACCTGGACTACCCTCAATCGCAAGGAGCAATGATCATGACGCCGAAGACCCTGCACAGCGGCTAGACCTTTCATGCCAACCATCGAGGGGCTTCCTTCACAAATCCGGCGTGAAACAATCCGTGGGCAGTCCCGAGCACTGGCATTTGCGCTCCAACAAGCAACGTCCCGCATCGTTATGATAGCCCTCGTGATGTCCGCAGGGGCACATCTTTGGACTGTTGTTCGGGTAGCACCACGAGGGCACGTAGGGGCTTTCCGAACTTTGGCCTTTATGGCTGTCGCTTACCGGGCCGGGCATGACTGTGCGGTCCTTTGTTCAAACGTACCCATAGCGGAGATCGTGATGCGGAACGATGATTCCCCGCTTCCCTTGCGTGGCTCCGTCACGAGGATCGCAATAGCTGTTTTCGTGAGCATAGCCATCTAGCCTCTCGGCGCGTTGATCCAGGCAGCGCTCACAGAAGAACACATGCGCGTAGTAGCGCTTGACGGCTCCGCTGCCGGGGAGCGGGTTGGCTCCATCAGCGTATTGCAAACCCAAAGGTGAGCCTGCATCTCGGAGATCGGATCGCACGAGCAGAACTCCATTGCAGGATCGCCGGGATTGACCAAACCCATGTCGAAGTCTGGGCAATGGTGCGAGTGCATGACCGGGGTCATCCTTTCTAGAAAAATTCGAAAGCTCTGTCCCATAGGGGGGTCATCCTTATGAACGAGCTTCAATGGCTGCCTGCTCTGTCAGAGCGACGATCAACTGCCGCTGCTGTTCGACGTGAGCGGCGATGATCGGGAGGGCGAATTTCCATGGCACATTGAAGATGCGCCTCGACCCGGTGTCGGTGGGAATGCCAAGTTCAAGGCCGTCACAGCGACGACCAAACGCGTCGCGGATGTCTTTGTCGCCGCGGCTCTTGATGACTTCCTCGATTTGAGCCAACAGCGCTTCGCCGCTCTCAATCTCGCGATAGGCAAGGGCGATGTCAGTCGCGGTCTGTTTCGTGATCGGCATATCCGGGCCTTTCTTCAGAAACCTTCGGGGGACGAATTGACGGCATGATCGTAGAGCGTTTCGCCGATGGTCGAGGCGATTGCTTCCTCCTCCTCGGCGGTGACGTTGAGAGCGTTGTACTCGTCTGTCGTCATGCCCATGAAGTGCCACTCGTAGGGCTCGACCTTGCTCGTCACGTCGATGTCGATCTCTTGGCCGCGGAACGTGTAGCTGATCAACATGCGAGGCGTTCTCCTTATCAATCGCGCTTAGCCTAGCGCGACTTCTCCCCGCAGCATATACGCCCCGCGTCGTGTCGTGTCAAGACACGTATTGACATTTGCGTAAGCGTCAAGTATGTGCTCGCCTATGGTAATGCCCCGACTCAAACGCATGGTCAGCCTCGCGCTCGACCCCGATCTTCTCGACAGGCTCGACGCTTGGCTGGGTCAGCAAGACCCGAAGGTGGCCAAGACCGCCGTCTTCGAGACGGCGTTGCGTCGGTTCCTAGACGAGGCTTCCCCACCCAAGGCCAAGGGACGCGGGAAATGAAGTTAACTACTCAAGATACCTCGACTCGACGGGCTTCCGAAAACCCCGTCCAGTTAGGTTATGAGAAAGCCAACTCCCCTCACTCCGCCGTCCAGCCGGGTCTACGGCTATGCCCGTGTCTCGACCGTAGACCAATCGCTCGAAATGCAGTTCGCGCTGTGCTTTGGCCGGAACACCTCCGGTCGATGGGTGCCACGAGGGAGACCGATCATCGATGCTCATGACGTACACTGGAGCACTCGGAGAAACGGGCGGATGCCCAAAGCATAGGGAGGATTCTAATGCGCATCGAAGCTCAGTACGTCACGGGGAGCGTCGTCGCGGAGCGATGGGGCTATGAGCCGAACCTGCGCGCAGAGATCAAGCAAAAGCTCGCGGAGCAACTCACGATGCGGATGCGGACCAACGATTTGATAGACTTCGTGGTGACGACGGCCGAGAACGGCGACACGGTCATTACCGCTTCGATCGAGGCGGCATCGACTGGAGACGAACGCCGCGCTGCGGCTTCAAAGTAAGGAGCACCATGCTGACGTTTCGACAGATGCTCCGCGAAATCCGCGACGGCCACGAGCTATCGCAGAAGGACATGGCGAAGCGGATCGGCATCACGCCGCAGTATCTGTGCGACTTGGAGCAAGGCCGCCGTCTCGGCTCAGTCGAGGTCGTCGAGAAAATCTGTACGGCGTTCGGGCGAGGTCCGAAGGGGCGTCGCGAGTGGCACGTCGCGGGCGCGCGCTCGCACGGCTGGGACGTTTGAGGAGGAGAGATTGGGCGCACCGATGAAATGCAAGGCATGCGGCGCTCGCTGGTACGGCATCGGCAGCTATCAGTGCATGGACTGCGGCTCGGACAAGATCGACGTTGACGTGCCGATGCCGAGGAAACCACGCAAAGCGAAGAAAGCATAGGGAGTGCAATCCTTGGTCGACAAGAGCGCCACACTCCGCGCTATCGCCGATGCGATTGAGGCTGCCGTCGATGCCGGGTTTGATCCGGCGTCCGTCGCGTGCCCTAAGTGCGGAGGCGGGAGCGTGACGTTTAACGCCAAGGGGTGGCGTCGCTTCTGCACAGAGCACGGATGGAATGCAGAGGGGCGGTTCGACGAGCCGCCCGCTTCAAACTGAGGAGGCTTCAATGCGGAAGTTCAAAGGCTGGCTGGCCTATCGGATATTCCTGCTCCTGCCGGTTCCCGGCACGCCGTGGTGGGTCGAGAAACGGCTGCTGCCATGGGCGGGCGACTACGCGCTAAACAACGACAACTGAGGGAGAGGGCGGATGGCACTCGAAAGCGCGCGGATAGTCTTCGACGATTGGGAAGCCGCGAAGGCGCGTCGCGCGGAGCAGATGCCGACCGAGCATGACTGCTTGCGGGTAATGATGGAGGCCTACAGTCGCCTCAAAGAGCTCGGCTGGAATGACGCCATCTACTGCCCGAAGGATGGGACAGTGTTTGACGCTATTGGAGTCGGCTCGACCGGCATCCACGCTTGTCACTACGAAGGCGAGTGGCCGAGCGGTTGCTGGTGGACACACGATGCAGGCGACCTCTGGCCGAGCAGGCCCGCGCTGTTTCGAAAACGCAAAGCATAGGGAGCACCATCTTGCCGAAGCGCATCCAGTTGCGGCGGACGAAGGGATGGCGAAAGCCGGAGGGTGCGATCGTCGTATCCCGCCCGAGCCAGTGGGGGAACCCGTTCCCCACGGCGGACCTGTTCCGCTCCTGGCTGACCGGCTACATGACGCACTGGTACCCCGAGAGGCGTGAGGTTCTGATCTGGTCGATGCAAGTGCTCAATGGCCACGATCTCGCTTGCTGGTGTCCGCTCGATAAGCCGTGCCACGCCGACGTGCTTCTGGAATTGGCGAACAAATAGGGGAGACGCTAGATGATGACCGCCAGCGTCGCGACAGACTACCTCGAAGTAGTCGCGATACCGCAGCCGAGAAAAGGACGCGGTGCGCGACGCAAGTGCTCGTGTTGCGGCAAGCTCGAAACGCACCATCTGTTCGCGAACGGGATTTGCATGGGGTGGGCTGGCTGCGAGATGTACGTCTGGCGGCAAAAGCGTCAGATCGAGAAGCGCCGCGGGTTCAGATAGGGAGGGTCTGACGATGACTGGGGATATGAGTGTCGACACCGATATCAAAGCGGGAAGGAGAGGATCGTTGCCTCCGACCCGAGAGCGGAGCCCCGCCGGTGCTAGGGGCACCTTTCTGATCTGCTCTCCAAAGTGGGACCGGCCAGGCCGGAGGCAACGACATGCAAAGGAGGGCAGCGTGTACGAGCTTATCGGCTTTGCTCTTCTGTTCGCTCTACCTGTGTTCACGACTGCGATTTGGGCGGTGGGGCATCGCCGCAAATATGAGACGCAGGACGAATGGGACGCATGGGTGAAGGATTGGACCTCGGGTGATCTGGAGCGCTTCGATCGTGCTCTCAAAGATCGAGACTGACGTAGGAGAACATCATGCGCTACCAGATCGAGGGGGATGATCTCTGCATCCGCATTCCGCTGGATGCCATCGCCGAAAATGCGGGGCGCTGCTTAGAGGTTGCGGCTGTCAAGGACAAAGCTGCTTTGGCGCTAGCTCTCGGACGCGAGGTTTGCGAGCGCGAGGACAACGGTGAAGAGTTCTTTCTCAGTCGCGTACTCGACGCTGGGTTGGTTCGCGTGATTGAAAGCGCCGACGCATCCCTCGACTATCAGTGGGATGTCTAACCAAGGAGAGAACGATGAGCTACGACATGCCATATGAGGATTGGGCGTTCAACGACAACGCCGCCAAGGGGCCGTGGCGCGGCACTCGCAGCGTTCCGCGCGACGGGACGATCTTCCTTGTGTGGCGCGACTGCGATCAGCGCGTGCGCAACGCCTCGATCGATGAGAACGGCAAGTGGCATATGTGGCCGAACGGGGCGGGCGGGGTCTACATGCCGGACAAGCTGCCTGACTACTGGATGCCGTGGCCTGATTCGCCTGAGACGTTCGCCAAGATGGCGGCAGCCTAACGAAGGAGCCGTTGCGTCTCACGAGTTAGCGACAACGAGCGTTGTGGATCACTTTGAGGGGGTGGAGGCCTGTGCTGACAGATTCACCCCGCGTTCTGCGGGTTTTCGCGGCCCATTGTCAGCGCGAACCCCCACAACATCAACCGCTTACGACCAAACCCTCTACCTTCCAAGCTGAATACGAGGGTTCGATTCCCTTCACCCGCTCCAATGAAATTAAGGGTTTACGACTTCGGCGGTTTTGGTGCTGACAAGCGTGCTGACAATCCTATTCGTTCACGTCATGCCGAAACGTCATCTCGGGAACTCGAATCTGTATCGTTGTGCTGCGCTGGTGCGTGTCTAGGAACGAGTCAAAGTCTGCGCGGGGAAGAGCCTCCATCCTCCACCGTTCCAGCGCCCTGTTGACCACTGATCTGGGATCTGCATAGGCCGCGACATGAAACGGGAGCTTGATCGTGAGGTCTGCTCCGGGCTCAGCCCCCCGGAGAGCAACATGACACGCTCGTGTGATTTCTTCCTCCACCTTCCGCTCAAACAGGTTGGCCGTCCGATGCGAGATGTCAGGCAAGAAGCGTGAGGCGAGCGCCCGTTCGGCGTTCTGCCTGCGTTGCGCCTCGGTACTGGCGATCTGCTGTGAGCGGGCGACCTGCTCGCGGAGAGGCTTCGCTAGCTCTGCCTCACGCCGCGCAACGTCTGCTCGCATTTCGTCCAGCAATGACCTGCGTTTCTTCATCTCCCCGCTCCTTCCCATCTCCGCATTGCGGCAAGCCGCCTATTCGTGAAGCAGACCGAGCTTGAGCTTGGCCCACCGGCATCTCCGGTCGTCGCTGTCCATCTCTGCCAGTCCTTTGAGAATCGGTCTCCCCAGTCTTGCGCTTTTTGAGGAAGGCGACAACGTCTGGCCAGAGCCAGCGCTCGTGTTCTCCAATGAGAATTGGAGGCGGCAAGTGCTGGCGCTCGACGAGGCTTGGGATCGCCTTCTCTGAGATGTCCAACCTCTTCGCCAGAGTGCGGCGGGAGGCGGCCGAGGGCCAGCGCTTACGGGTCACCTTCCCCTCCACACCACCGTCCCATCGAACTTCCGCCAGCCCTTGAACCCTCTCCGCTTGTCCCGCTCAGAGGAGGGGACTACGTGGTATGTTCGAGCATGCCGGGACTTGGCTGCCTTGGCATGATCCTCGGCGTTCTTCCCCGGCACGCAGGTCTCACAGCTGATGTCGAGATTGGTCCACTCGTTGGTGCCGCCGTTCTCCAGTGCGATCAAATGCTCGACGATCCATTTGTCGCCGGGCCTGAGCTTCTTGGTGCAGCGCCAGCATTGGCCCCCTCTGTCGTGGAACAGCTGGGCTCTCTGCTGGTCTGTGAGCCTCTGGCGACGGGTGGGGGACCAGGGGGAGGTCATGCCATCCAACCTCCCATTGAGAGGCCGATAAGTATGGCCATCGCGATCAGCGACAAAAGGAAGATGACGACGAGCGCCGGCGCGTTGTCCTGATGAGCAGGATGCTCGGGCCAATGGGCCTC
>ERZ650311.1733-NODE-1733-length-10346-cov-5.863376_pt1 | contig 10346 bp, 12 predicted proteins | sample MGYA00376247_ERZ650311 | MGnify/ENA primary metagenome ERZ650311 (study PRJEB26733, sample SAMN07839324) | wastewater metagenome | biome: small river; feature: stream; material: water | place: USA: North Carolina | collected 2016-07-28 ... | reverse complement strand
CCACCGCAGCCAGTTCGGCGATATGCACGCCGAAATCACCCGGGTGTTCCAACGCTACCACCTGTTCGGCTTCACCGGCACCCCGATTTTCAGCGTCAATGCCTCGACAAGCGGCAACCCGAACCTGCGCACCACCGAGCAGGCCTTCGGCGACCGGCTCCACACGTACACGATCGTCAACGCGATCGACGACAAGAACGTCCTGCCCTTCCGCATCGACTACGTGAGCACCGTGAAGGTCTCCGACCGGCTTATCGACAAGCAGGTCGAGGCGATCGACTGGATCAGGCGCAAAGACGGAACCTACGACATCGCTGCCTTCCCCAAGCACGGCGGCCAAGCCATCAACAAGGATCGGCTGTCTGTCGGTGAGGTGGCCGACATGATCGGCAAGGAACTGGCCGACCGCATCACCAAAGAGCCAGGGCAGGCGCTTCCGCTGGACTGGGCAGATGCAACAGGCACGCTCAAGGGCCTGGACCTCAAGGTCGGCGGCGAGGGCATGAAGGCCTTCTACGACCGCATCGTGCCCAACACCCTGAAGGACGTGCTGCGCAAGGTGGGGGGCGCTGGCATCGAAACGATTGACGTTGCCGGTGGTCCGACATCATTCGGGTCGATTAAGGTCTACGAGCGCAGCCGCGTGAGTGAAAGAGAGGCCGCGGAGCACGTCGATAGAACCAAGTCAAACGATGATCTGTATATCGAGACTGAAGGGGATGTCATCCCCGCAGAAGATGCGGTGAATTTCCGTCCAGGCCGGTACAACGAAGGATCCATTGGCGAAAGCTACATCGACGCGATCGTCAATGCTGGCTACGGCAGAAAGTTCTACATTGATCGCGAGAGGGTGCCGATGCCGCAGCCCGGCTTCACCATCACCCCAGCCATGCGCGAGAAGGCAGCCGGCGGCCTGCCGTTGTTCGACCGATCGACTGCGGCTGTCGGCGGCATCCCGGCCCAGAAGGTGCGCCTGATGGCCGCCCCGATCGCCAAGCGCCTGCACATCGACCTGCGGGTGGTGGACACCCCAGCCGGCCTGCCGATCGCAGCCCCGTCCGATGCCGTTGGCCTGTACCACAATGGCACGATCTGGGTCGTGGCCAGCAAAGTCAACACCCGCCAGGACATCATGCAAGCCATCGCCCACGAGGCGGTGGCCCACCTGGGCCTGCGCCAGCTGCTGGAGCCCGCCGAGTACCGCCAGCTGATGTCCATGATCAACGCCGGCGCCGCAGCTGGGGGCAAGCTGGCCGAGATCCGCGCCAGCATCCGCAAGACCTACGTCGACCAGAGCGGCCGGTTCAATCTGAACCCGATGGCCGAGGCCGACGAGATCGCCGCGCGCGTGGCAGAGCTCGGGGTGGATGCCGACGGCAACTTCCGACCGGGCTTCGAGTGGCTCAAGGCCATCTTCGCCAAGGTGGTGCAGTGGCTGCGCTCCAAGGGCCTGGACATCCCGTTCACCAACGCTGAACTGCAGGGCATGCTGGTGCGCGCGCAGACGCTGCTCGAGCGCGGCCCGGACGCGGCCGGCCGGATGGGTGCAGCGTTCGCCCGGCGCAGCGATCGCGCCGACGTGCGGCGCATGAACGAGAACCAGGTCGAGCGCGAGATCCGGCTGCTGATGCCCCGGGTCGAGCGGGCCTACGAGAGCGGCGACCTGGCGCTGGCCGAGCGGCTGGACGCCCGGCTGGAAACCCTGATGGACGCCATGGAGACGAACCTGCTGGAAATGCAGGAGGACACGCTCGACAAGGCCTACGACGGGTTCAACCGTGCGGTCCTGGAGAAGGAGGGGCAGGAGGGCGACATCGAGGCCGACCTGGTGATCGATCTTGCCAACCGATGGATCCAAATCACCACGCCAGGGTCCTACGAGTCCAAGGAATACTCCACCGACGCCGAGCGCGCCGCGACCCTGCGCGCACTCCTGGAGGACTACGCCTGGAAGCACGGTGGACTCAAGGAGAATCTGTCCGACGAGATGATCATCGAGGCCGCCAAGGACGCCGCGGCCAGCGTCTACACCATGCGCAAGGCGCGCCAAGACCGGGCCCGGGCAAAGGCGCTGACCGAGTACCGGCCTGACGACATGACGCCGGAGCAGCGCGATGCCGTGCTTGCGTCAATGGAGAGGGCTGGCGAGGCCAAGTTCGCCGACCAGCGCGCGCAGCGCGAGGCTGCCAGCCGGTTCTCCGGTGAGCAGACGCCAATCCCTGAATGGATGCGTGCCACGCAGTTCATGCGCCGGCCGGACCTGGGCGCGGCCACCCAGCGTGCCGGCAACACCGCGGCGCACTACCGTGGCCTGGGCCTGCAGGCGCTGGGCCGTCGCCAGATCACCGAGCTCTACGGCAACATCCTGCCGCAGCTGCCCATCTACAGCAAGCTCATGGCGCAGATGGACGCCGACAAGAACGAGGCCGGCGCCGAGGCCGACCAGATCGCGCAGGACTGGGGAAAGCTCAAGGACGAGCGCCAGCTGGCCGAACTGATGCACGACGCCACCCTGGCGCAGATGGACCCTGAGCGGCCGCTCATGCGCGGCGATGACCCGTTCACCTATGACCGGCTCCGGGCGCAGTTCGTGGCCCTGAGCCCGGAGGCCCGCAAGGTCTACGTGGAGGCCCGCGACACCTACCGCACCCACCACGAGAACGTGCGCAAGGCGATCCGCGACCGCATCGAGCGCAGCGAGCTGCGCGGCCAGCGCAAGGCCGAACTGCTGGCCCAGATGGACAGCGAGTTCTACCAGTCGATCAAGGGGGTCTACTTCCCGCTGGCGCGCTTCGGCGACTACGTGGTGATCGTGCGCGACCCCACCGGAAAGACCCTGAGCGTCAACCGCGCCGAGACGATCAACGAGGCGCAGGCCCTGCAGGAAAGTCTGCGGCAGGCCTACCCGGGCATGTCGGTCGGCAAGGTGCTCAAGTCCAAGGAGTTCAATGCCGGCCGGGACGCCGTCGGCCGCGGGTTCATGCAGAGCCTGTACGAGGCCCTGGGCCGGGCAGACATGGACGACATGCAGCGCGCCGAACTGGAGGACATGCTGGGCCAGCTGTACCTGTCGGCCCTGCCGGATCTCAGTTGGGCCAAGCACGGCATCCACCGCAAGGGCACGCCGGGCTTCAGCCAGGACGCGCGCCGGGCCTTCGCCCAGAACACCTTCCACGGCGCCAGGTACCTCGCCAAGGTGCGCTACAGCGACCTGCTGGAGAATGAACTGATCGACGCCCAGAAGCAGGTCGACGCGCTGTCGGAGTCCGATTCCTTCGATTCGGTGAAGGCGCAACAGGTGATTGACGAGATGGTCAAGCGCCACGATGCCGCCATGAATCCGGACAGCAACGCGCTGTCGACGGCCCTGACCAGCCTGGGCTTCGTGTTCCACCTGGGCCTGAGCCCGGCCTCGGCAATGGTGAACCTGACCCAGACCGCCCTGGTGGCATTCCCGCAGATGGGCGCCAAGTGGGGATTCACCAAGGCATCGGCCGCGCTGCTCAAGGCCAGCCAGCAGGCGGCGGCCAACCGCAACGACATCAGCGCGGTGCTGTCCCAGGAGGAGCGGCGCGCCTACGACGAGGCGGTGCGCTCCGGCGTGATCGACGTCACGATGGCGCACGATCTGGCCGGCATCAGCCAGGGCGAGGATGCGAAGGTGTCCTGGAAGCTGCGCCCGGTCATGCGCTGGGCATCCTTCCTGTTCCACCATGCCGAGAAGTTCAACCGGCAGGTGACCTTCGTGGCCGCCTACCGGCTGGCGCGCGAGGCTGGATCCATGCCGGTCCAGGCCTACGAGCAGGCGGTCAAGGCCACCTACGACGGGCACTTCGACTACTCGGCCAGCAACCGGCCGCGCATCATGCAGGGCAATGCCGCCCGGGTCATCCTGCTGTTCAAGCAGTACGCCCAGAACATGGTCTACACCCTGACCCGGCAGGCCTACCTGTCGATGAAGGGCAAGAACCCCTATGAGCGGGCGCAGGCGCGCAAGGCGCTGGGCGGGCTGCTGGCCATGCACGGGGCGGCTGCCGGCGTGCTCGGGCTACCGATGGTGACCACGCTGCTGGCCGCGGCATCCTTCCTGGGTGGCGACGACGACGAGCCGTGGGACGCCGAGGTGGCCCTGCGCAACATGCTGGCCGACGCGCTGGGCGACCAGGCCGCCGACGTGCTGGCGCGCGGCCTCTCCCGGCTCACGCCCTGGGACATCTCCGGCCGGGTCGGACTGGACAAGCTGATCCTGCCCGACATCCAGGAGGGCCTCGAAGGCCAGGATCTGGCGAACTCCGCGATGGCCGCGGCGCTGGGCCCGGTGGCCGGCATCGGGATCTCGTTGATCAAGGGCATGCAGGAAATCTCCGACGGCCACTGGCTGCGTGGGCTCGAGGCCATGGCCCCTTCGCTGGCGCGCGGGCCGCTCAAGGCGCTGCGCTACGGCACCGAGGGCGCGATCGACCGCACCGGCAAGCCGATCGTGGAGGAGGTCGGTGCAGCTGGTGTGGTCGGGCAGGCGCTGGGCTTCAGCCCGTCGGAGGTGCGGCTGGCCACCGAGGCCAAGAGCGCGGTGCACCAGGCCGACCAGCGGCTCAACAAGCGCCGCGCGCTGCTGCTGCGCCACTACTCCATGGCGGTCATCATGGGAGACGAGGAGGGCGCGGCAGACGCCCGGCAGGAGATCCTGGCGTTCAACGAGAAGAACCCGCAGCGGCGGATCAACCCGCTGCAGATGGCCAGGAGCGTGGCAACGCGCAAGAAGCAGATCGCCATGTCGCAGGGCGGCGTGTACCTGCCCAGGTCGCACAAGGACGCCATGCAGGCCGGGCAGTTCGGCATGGAGTAGCGTTTGCCCCCGGCAGGGTTTGCCGGGGCATTCTCGGGTCAGCATGATGCGCTCCATCCCATAGGAGCCCACCATGGCATCATTCAACAAGCATCAGGACTACGTCGAGCAGCTGAACAAGGGCGTGCACATCTGGTCCAGCCACACCTTCAAGGCCGCGTTCTGCAACAGCGCGCCCCTCGCGGCCAACACGATCCTGGCCGATCTCACCCAGATCAGCACGGGCGGCGGCTACACCGCTGGTGCCGGCGGCGGCGTGGCGCTGGACAGCGTGACCCTGACCGAGTCCAGCGGCACGGCCAAGGTGACGATCGCCGATGAGGTGTTCACGGCCAGCGGCGCCAGCGTCGGCCCGCTGCGCTACGTCGACATCTACAACGACAGCGCCACCAGCCCGGCCGATGCCTTGGTCGGCTGGTACGACTACGGCTCCAGCATCACGCTGGCCGATGGCGAGAGCCTGACCATCGACTTCGATGCGTCGGGCGGCGTCTGGACGATGGCCTGAACATGGACATCACCGCCCGGCTGCGCGGCAAGACCATTGCCGCGGTCACCACCAACGGCTCGATGCTGCGCATCACCTGCGCGGACGGGTCAGAGATGGATGTCATCTGGGTGGACGACAACGCGCGCCCGCTGCGGGGCCGGCCGATGGTCGGCAACTTCGGCGTGCGCCTGGCTGCCCAGGGCATCAAGGACATCCTGCAGCCCGACCTGATCCGCAACGCCCACTGAGGACCACCACCATGAGCGACACCAAGACCTTACTCGCGCAGCAGAAGCAGTTGCTGCGTGCCCGCATGGCCGAACTCCGGGCCGACATCGACGGGATCAAGGCGCAGAGCGCGCCGATCTACAAGGATATGGATGCTGCGATCGCCCAGCATCAAGCGCTCGGCGCCCACATCCAGGCGCTCACCGAACAGGCCAACTCCATCGAGCAGCCGCGTCTGCATGCACTCAAGATGGAGCTGGGCGAGGTGGCACGGGCCGAGTCTGCCATCAAGGTCTGACTGCCATGAACCTGGCGCCGCGCGAACTGCCGGGCGACGACTACGCCTACTGGCGTGAGGTGCTCATGGCGCTCGACTGTTTGGCCAACGCATTGCTGCGCGGCTGGCACCACGAGACGCTGTCGTCGCGCAGCTGGCGGGCGTGGGTCTGGGGCAAGGTCTTCGGCCGCATCGCGCGCCCGGTCATCGACCTGATCTTCATCTGGCAGTCCTGGCGCATGGACCACTGCCAGCGGCACTATGACTTGGAAGTCGCCCGGGCCGACATGATTGTGAAAGCGAGGACTCAATGAACTACGACAGCTCCGCAGTTGGCGTGCCCTACGTGCGCGCCCCCAAGATCAACATCACCTACCCGCCGCCGGGCAGCGGCGCATCACCTTACGCGACCATTGAGCAGTCGGAGGCCGTCAAGCTGGCCGATGGCACCGCGCGGACGCTGGGCAGCCTCTCGACCATCGAGGCCACCTTCAACCTGGCCGACCAGTCGCCGATTGCGCTGGTTGACCCCGACACCGGCGCAGCACTGTCCCCGGCGACCTGCGCGGCGCTGGGCCAGCTGGTGGCATCTGGCAACGTCAATCTGCCGCTGGTGATGCTGTGCCTGCTGGCTGTGGTCCGCCGGGAGCAGCTGGCCCGGGAGGTGTGACATGGCAGCCAAGTGGAAGATGGGGAGCACCACGACTGTCATCAGTCTGGCCGCGTCCCTGGCAAATGATGCCAACACGCACAGCGGGCACACCGGCATCACACAGACGGCGCTGGACAACAGCACGGACAAGTACCCGCATGCCAAGTTCGTGCTGAACGTGCCAGAGACGTTCGCTGCTGCCCCAACCGCTGGCGGCTACTTCGACATCTGGATGACGGAGAACGACATCGACAGCACGAGCGATGAGACGCCTGTGCCGGGTGCGACAGACATTGAGTATCTGGCCCGCCGGGTCGGCACGATCGTGATCGACAACCAGGACGTTGCGCAGCTCAAGCCCCTGACGCTGCACGGCATTCTGGCCGGGGTATCTTCGGCCCTGTTCTACGTGCGCAATAAGACCGGGCAGGCGACCACGTACAGCAGCACCGCTCTGACGCTCAAAGTCACACCGTTCACCTACGAGGACGTTTGACGTGAGCAAGGCGCTGGATTTCCTGCTGCCGCGGGATCGCCAGCCGCAGGAGTTCACTGGCCCTAGTGAACAATGGGCGGATCGTCTCTCGTGTCTCTATTCGCTGACGCCTAGCACTTGGCGCGTCAATCAAGCAACTGGGAGGATTGGCGGCACGGCTGTTGGCGCTGGCCCAACATGGCTAGGCGGTCGTCTGCGTGTGTCCGGTTCAACATCGGACTATGTGCTTCTAGAGCATGGCTTGCCGCTGAACATCGCGGCACCATTCACAATGGTGATTGGATGCGAGAGGTTGGCGGGCTCCGGTGTATCGTGGACCCTCCTGCGAGATACCTCGGTTTGGTATGGCTGGTACATGGAGGCCCAGGGCGATGTCAAGTCAGCCGACAACAATGTTTTCAATGGTCTTGTTTCTTTAGGGGCAGGGAACAATTACGCCTTTTCTCATAGGTCATCAACCGACCTTACCGGCGCGTCAATTGGATCGCTGGCAATTGACGCGACGGCAACGCTGCCCACCACGGTAAACCGGGCCGAGGTGGCCCTTGGCGTCATTCGTCGCAGCACAATTACTGCTGGTGCTGATTCTGCGTTCACGCATTTAGCCGTGATTCGCGGGACGGTGACGGATGCCGAGCTGACGTCGCTTGCGATTGATCCCTGGCAACTCTTTGCCCCCCAAACCATCTGGGTGCCGGTGAGTGCGGGGGCGCCCGCAAGCTACACGCTTACCGCCGCTGCAGCCTCGTACTCCCTCACAGGCAACGCCGCAGTCATGCGCGCATCGCGCCGGTTGTCTGCCGCAGCTGGCTCCTTCGCGCTGACAGGCAATGCCGCTGGCCTGTACCGTGGCCTGCGACTCACAGCGGCCGCCGGTTCCTACGCCTGGACGGCCAACAGTGCAGGGTTGTTGCAAGGTCGCAGCCTGCTGGCCGCCGCGGCCGCCTACACGCTGACGGGCAACGCTGCCACCCTGCGAGCCGCCAGGAAACTGTCGGCTGCCGCGGCCAGCTACACCTTCACCGGCAATGCGGCTGCACTGACGTACACGCCACTGGGTGCCTACAGCCTGAGCGCGGATGCCGGGGCCTACGTGCTCACGGGGAACTCGGCCGGCCTGCGCGCAGGTCGAAGGCTCGCGGCATCAACTGGGATCTACAACCTCACCGGGTCAGCAGCCAGCCTGTTGCGTGGCTACCGGCTTGCGGCGACGGCCCAGAGCTATGGGTGGACGGTCAATGACGCCACGCTGACCTACACCCCGTTGGCGGCATTCAGCCTGACGGCCGAGTCGGCGGCATTCCTCTGGACAGGGAACGCTGCCACCCTGACAAAGACGAACGCCTACGCCTTGACAGCGCAGGCCGGGGCCTATGTGTGGACCGGCCGCACTGCGACGCTCACCTACTCAGGTGAGGTCATAACCAACTCGGCCTGGTGGACTTACACGGTCGCCGCCGACGACCTGACCTTTTCCATCCCCGCCGACAACCTGACCTATGCGGTCGGCGCGGACCAGCTTGCCTACGAGATTGGAGTCTGATATGCCCACTGGAGCCGCTTGGAACCTCGACGACCCACTGAAACCGTGGGCCCGATTCGACAAGGACGCGATCCGAGAGATCCCCTTCGACTGGACGGAGTGGTTGGCCGACATCGGCTCGACCTACGCCAGCCACACCATCATCTGCGAGACGGGCCTGGAGTGCACGACCTCCGTGCAGGCATCGGGCGTCATCACCGCGACGATCCAGAAAGCCAGCGCCGCCACGCTGACCACCAACAAGAAGTACACCGTCACCTGCCGCATCGTGGCCGCCAACGGCGAGCAGGACGACCAGACCTTGAGATTGCAAATCGTGGAGAAGTGAACATGGCCCGTCAACCATACACCGGCGAGGAGCGCCGCCAGTCCGGATCCGGCGGCATCCGGTTCGACAAGACCATCAACCTGGGGCACATCCTCACGTTCGCGGGCTTCATCATCAGTGGCATGGTGGTCTGGTCCACCCTGGACAAGCGCGTGGTGGTGCTGGAGGAGAGCCGCAAGGCGCAGGAACTGCGCGACACCGGCCAGGACCAGCGCAACACCGACCAGATGGCGGCCATTCGTGAGTCGCTCACCGAGATCAAGTCCAACGTCATCGCGCTGCGGGATCGGCAGGATCGCGAGCGGGGCAAGCCATGAACCCCGCCATCCTCCTGGCCATCGCGCTGATGCTGGGAGGGTGCGCAACCACCATCCCTGGCGTGCAGATCAGCGACGAGGAACGTGCCGCGTGCGCCGCGCAGGGTTGCACGGTCTGGGCCCGGGCGGAACTGGAGGCGCTGGTGATCGAGGCCATGCGCCGCGGCGTTGAGGCGGCGCGCAAGCAGCGGAGCAGCATATGATTTTCTCGGCCCTCCTGAGCTTCCTGGGCGGCTCTGCCTTCCGCATGATCTGGGGCGAGCTGTCGGCCTGGCTCAACAAGAAGCAGGATCACCAGCACGAGATCGAGCGCCTGAGGCTGCAGGCCGACCTCGACGAGCGCGCGCATCAGCGGCGCATGGAGTCGGTGCGGTTCGAAGCCGAGCAGCAGGTCAAGATCATCCACGTCCAGGCCGAGGCCGCGGTGACGCAGATCGAGGCCGAGGGCTGGCTGGAGGCGGTGAAGGCCACCGGGCGCAAGGTCGGCGTGGCGTGGGTGGATGCGTGGAACTCCGCGATTCGCCCAGGGCTTGCGACATGGGGCGTCGTGATGCTGACGCTTGAGGCTTTCGCCCTGGCGCAGATTACCGAGGGCACCGCGAGCGTGATCTTCGCGGCCCTGGGCATCTTCGTCGCAGACCGGACGCTGGGGAAGAAGGGAAGGTAATGGACGCCGTTGCCGTGGCTGCCGAGCTGGCCCGGCGCTTCGAGGGGCTGTACCTGCGTCCTTACCTGTGCCCGGCCGGCGTGCCGACGATCGGCTACGGGGCGACCTACTACGAGGACGGCCAGCGGGTGCGGCTCACGGATCCGCCGATCACGCGCGAGCGCGCCGAGCAGCTGCTGGAGTGGATGGTGCGCACCGTCTACCTGCCTTCGGTTGCGCAACTGTGCCCGGGCGCTGACGAGCCGGGCAGGGTGGCCGCGCTGATCGACTTCGCCTTCAACCTGGGGGCGGGGCAGTTGCGCGCCAGCACGCTGCGGCGCAAGGTCAACGTCGGGGACTGGGAGGCGGTGCCGACCGAGCTGCGCAAGTGGGTGCGCGGCGGCGGGCGGGTGCTGCGCGGGCTGGTGCTGCGGCGCGAGGCTGAGGCGGCGCTGGTGTGATGGACGGCTGCGCACAGCTGCTGGCGGGTCAGGTCGGTCATGACCCCCCCTTATTGCCCGTG
>ERZ650311.1732-NODE-1732-length-10351-cov-9.215812_pt1 | contig 10351 bp, 10 predicted proteins | sample MGYA00376247_ERZ650311 | MGnify/ENA primary metagenome ERZ650311 (study PRJEB26733, sample SAMN07839324) | wastewater metagenome | biome: small river; feature: stream; material: water | place: USA: North Carolina | collected 2016-07-28 ... | reverse complement strand
GGCCAGTTTCACGCCTTTGGAGACTTTTTGGCCCAGTTTTTTGACCACGGCGGCGGCTTCACGCATGTCTTCGATGCGGCTGTTGGTACATGAGCCAATGAAGACTTTGTCGATGTGGATGTCGTTCAAAGCTTTGCCGGGTTGCAATCCCATGTAGGTGAGGGCGCGTTCAATGGCGCCACGCTTGTTGCTGTCTTTTTCTTTGTCGGGATCAGGCACGATGGCATCGATGCCCAACACCATTTCGGGTGAGGTGCCCCATGTGACTTGCGGCACGATGTCGGCGGCATTGAGTTCGACCACGGCATCGAAATGCGCACCAGCATCGGATTGCAAGGTTTTCCAATACGTGACGGCTTGATCCCATTCCACGCCAGTGGGTGAGAGCAGGCGGCCTTTGACGTACTCGATGGTTTTCTCGTCAACGGCCACCAAACCTGCGCGTGCGCCGGCTTCGATGGCCATGTTGCAAACGGACATGCGGCCTTCCATGGAGAGCGCACGAATGGCAGATCCACCAAACTCAATGGTGTAACCCGTACCACCTGCCGTACCAATTTTGCCAATGATGGCCAAGACAATGTCTTTGCCTGTGATGCCTTTGGCCACAGTGCCCTCGACTTTGATCAGCATGTTCTTGGCTTTTTTGGCCAACAAGGTTTGCGTGGCCATGACGTGCTCGACCTCAGAGGTGCCGATGCCGTGGGCCAACGCGCCAAACGCGCCGTGGGTGGAGGTGTGGCTGTCGCCGCACACCACGGTCATGCCGGGCAGGGTGGCGCCGTTTTCAGGGCCAATCACGTGCACGATGCCTTGGCGCTTGGACATGAACGGGAAGAACGCGGCAGAGCCGAACTCGGCCATGTTCGCGTCCAGCGTGGTGATTTGTTCTTTGCTGATGGGGTCGGTGATGCCGTCGTAGCCCAGTTCCCAGCCAGTGGTGGGTGTGTTGTGGTCGGCGGTGGCCACGATCGAGCTGACGCGCCAGACCTTGCGGCCTGCTTGGCGAATGCCCTCAAACGCTTGTGGGCTGGTGACTTCGTGCACCAAATGGCGGTCGATGTAGAGGATGGCGGTGCCGTCTTCTTCGGTGTGGACGACATGCTCGTCCCAAATTTTGTCGTACAGGGTGCGTCCCATGAGAGATCCTTTGGTGGAACCGGCTATTTTATGCGGTGGTCAGTTGTTGCTCAGGTAAAGCGCTGATAATCAGGGGACACATGCAGCGCCTTTGGGCGACAAGGAAATATATGGCGGAACCATCAGCACGACCCAACGCTCTCTACATCGGTGAGGGCGTGGTTTTCAACGGGTCGATCTCAGCCCCCGGCAATGTCACGGTCAGTGGCACGGTCTCAGGTCAATTGACAGCCAATGACTTGCAGATTGGTAAATCTGGCAAGGTTTCAGGCGACATCGAGGCGCGCGAGATCAATGTGCACGGCGAGTTGAATGAAAACGTGGTCAGCAAAGACCACATCTTGATTCACAGCACAGGGCGGGTGAAGGGCAATTTGCAATACAAAGAGATTGAAATTGCGCGCGGCGGTCAGTTCGCCGGCAACATGACCCAGAAAAACTAAGCCGCAACGGCGGGTTTGAAAAAATATCGATAAAAATCCAGGGCTTGTAATATTATCGACGATAAGGTTGGCGTGGCCAAACCTGTTCACGGATCCTTTGGAAGGTGTCGTCGATGGAAAAATCGCTTGGGAATGACTCGGTCACGCAAGATGCCATTCGCAGTTTCAAGACTGCGTCTGATCCTCGCTTGGCCGAGGTGATGGGGCTGCTGGCCAAACACTTGCATGCTTTTGTGGCCGAGTCAAAGCTGACCAAAGAAGAGTGGTTGCACGGCTTGAAGTTTTTGACGGCTGCTGCAGACATCACCACTGAAGAACGCAATGAGTTCAGTTTGCTGTCGGACATCATGGGCATTTCGTCGATGGTGGATGTGGTGACACAACCTGCGGGCGCCACACCGAGCAGCGTGTTGGGGCCTTTTCACAACCACGATTCGCAGGTGCGACCTAACGGCAGCGATTTAACGCAGGGGCAACCCGGCGAGAGGGTTTGGTTTCATGGCCGCGTGTTAGATGTGCATGGCCAACCCGTTGCCAATGCACAAATTGATTTTTGGCAAAACGCCGACAACGGTTTGTATCCGGCGCAAGACCCAGCACAAGACCCACACAACTTGCGTTGCAAAATCAATTGCGATGCACAGGGCGGCTTCAACCTGCTGACGATTTGTCCCCATCCCTACACCGTGCCAACCGATGGCCCTGTGGGCGCGTTGCTTGCTGCGAGCAACCGCAATATTTGGCGACCCGCGCACTTTCACATGATCGTGAGTGCGCCGGGTTATGTGGGTTTGGTGACGGAGTTGTTTCCTTCAGGCTCAGACTACATCGACAACGACACGGTGTTTGGTGTGCGCCCCGGGTTGATTGTGGATATCAAACCCAGCCAAGATGCTGAGGTGGCAAAACGCTTTGGTTTGCCAACACCATTCAACGAAGTGCAGTTTGATTTTTGTTTGGTCAAACAAGCTTAAAAGCTGAGACGCGGTTTTCATTAGCCGATTGACGTTGGTGAATTCATTGAACAACTAAGGAGACGACGATGCGACATTTTTTCAAGGCGCGGGTATGGCGATTGTTAGCAACCACGATCGGGTTGACTTGTCTGAGTTTGTCGGTGTCAGCGCAATCGGATTGGCCTAAAAACAAACCCGTCACATTGTTGGTGGCTTTTGCACCGGGTGCTTCGACAGATATCGTGGCGCGTTCGTTGTCGCAAAAGTTATCAGAGCTGACCGGTGGCAATTTCATTGTTGAAAACAAAGGTGGCGCGGGTGGCAACATTGCAACCACGCAAGTCAAGCGTTCAGCACCTGATGGTTATACGGTGTTGGTGCACAGTGTGGCGTTTGCAGTGAACCCTTCGCTGTACGCTGACGCGGGCTACGATGCCTTGAAAGATTTTGTGCCAGTGGCTTTGGGGCCCAAGACACCCAACATCTTCACGGTCAACCCTTCGGTGCCTGTGAAGACTTTGCCTGAGTTGGTCGAGGCGGCACGCAAATCGCCATTCAACTATGCCTCGTCGGGCATTGGCACCACGACGCACTTGTCAATGGAGCGTTTGAAAACGGCAGCCAAGGTTGATGTGGTGCATGTGCCTTACCAACCTGCGGCGGCGATCAATGCGGTGGTAGCGGGGCACACACAAATTGCCTCGACCTCCATGCCGCCTGCTGTGCCGATGATCAAGTCGGGCAAGCTCAAAGCGCTGGCGGTGACCAGTGCCACGCGCTCACCGTTGTTGCCAGATGTGCCTTCTATCACTGAGTTTGGTTACAAAGAGTTTGACGACTACACCTGGTTTGGTTTTTTTGTGCCAGCGGGCACACCTGCCGATGTGGTGAGCAAACTCAATGCAGCCATCAATCGGGCGATGGAATCAAACGATGTGGTGGAACGCTTTGCGCAGTTGGGCATGGCCAGCACGCCCAACAACGCGAATGAGTTTGCAAGCTTCTTGCGTGCTGAAGTGCCCAAGTGGGCTGCGGTGGTGAAAAGCTCAGGCGCGAAAGCAGATTGACATCGGTTTCACGCAAACTTGCGTTTGCGTGAACACGCGCCATTCGATTTACCCGCGCTGGAGCAAACGCTGCGCATTGCGGCTTTCGATGGCTGTGAGGTCGCTCATGCTAAAGCCCATGTTCATCAAGCCCTTCACATGGTCGAGCGATGTGCGGTAGGGGAAGTCGGTGCCAAACACGACTTGTGACACATCGACCAAGTTCAACAGCGACAGCAACGCGCCGGGATGTGAGGCTTGCGCGGTGTCGTAGTAAAAACTGCGCAAGGTGGGGATGACTTGCTCGCTGGGCAAAATCTTGCCGAAGTTTTGATTCAACTTGGGCAGCATGGTGAGGCGCTCGACCAAGAAGGGCATGGTGCCGCCCGCATGCGAGAAGATGAATTTGATGTTGGGGCAACGCTGCGCTGTGCCGCTGAACAAAATGCTGGTGATGGTGCGTGTGGTGTCAGTGGCAAATTCGATGGTGGAACCTGGCACGCCGTCTTGCAAGTTGTTACAGCACTTGGGATTAGACGGATGCGTGTAGACCACCAATTTGCGGCGGTTGATTTCGTCCATGATGGGTGCGAAAGCTTTGTCCCCCAACCACTTGCCGTCATAGCTGGTGAGCATGGCGATGCCGTTGGCTTTTAGGACATCCACGCTGTAAGCGATTTCTGCCAAAGCGCCTTCGACATCGAGCATGGGCAAGGTGGCGAAGAAGCCAAATTGGTTGGGGTAATCACGCGCGAGTTGCGCGCCGTATTCGTTGCTCACACGCGCCATGCTGCGCATGGTGGCCACATCACCAAAACTCGCAGCGGGTGTGGTGGGTGAGGTGATGGAATAGGTCACACCTGCTTTGGCCATGTCATCGAGCGTTTTGTTCAACGACCAATTGCGTGCTGGAGGCTCTGCGAGTTTGCGCGTTTCAAGCTCTTTCAAAAACGCTGGCGCCCACACATGGTGGTGCACATCGATCAATGGGCGTTTGGCCTCTGCGGGTAGGGGGGCGTTTTTGGAAGTGGTAGCGCACGAAGGCAAAACGGTGGCCGCCGTCGCTGCGAGCAAGCCCGTTAAGAAGCCGCGACGCGGTTGACAATGGTTGCAAGTGCTGTCAGTGGTGTGTTGCATCGTGCGCTCCTAAACGGTTGAATGAAATGAAATGGTTGTGCTGCTGACGGCTTATTGCTCGTCGAGGATGGGGTTAGATAAGGTGCCAATGCCTTCAATTTCAATGTCGCACACATCGCCTTGTTTCATCCACACCGGTGGTGTGCGCGCATAACCCACGCCAGCGGGTGTGCCGGTGATGATGACATCGCCTGGCTCAAGCGTCATGCATTCTGTGATGATGCACAGCGCTTCAACGACATTCCACAAAAAGTCGTTGGTGTTGGCGTCTTGCATGACTTTGCCGTTCAAGCGCGATTGAATGCGCAATCCCGCAGCGCCGGGAGGCAATTCGTCGGGTGTGACCATGCAAGGACCGAAGGGGCCTGTGCCGTCAAAGTTTTTACCCAAGGTCCATTGCGCGGTTTTGCGTTGGTAGTCGCGCACGCTCACATCGTTGAAGCAGGCATAACCGGCGATGCAAGAGAGTGCGTTGGCAGCGGTCAAATGACGCGCGCGCGTGCCAATGATCACTGCGAGCTCGGCCTCGTAGTCGAGGTGTGTGGACACTTTGGGACGAATGATGGCGCTTTGGTGCGCCACCAATGAGGTGCCACCGCGCATGAAAAAGCTGGGGAATTCGGGGCGGGCATTGCCACCTTCTTTGGCATGGTCGGCATAGTTCAAACCCATGCAGACGATCTTGCCGGGGTTGGGGATGAGGGGCAACAGATTCACGCGGCTCAGAGGTTTGATCGCAGCGCTGGGTGCTTTGAGCGCGGCGTCGTTGGCCGCTTGCAGACCACCGGTTGTGGCGATGAGGGTTTTCAAATCGGTGGGCAGGTTCAGGCCCACATGGCGCAAGTCGACCAACTCGGTGGCTTGGGCATTTTTCAACCAGCCCACAGCAGTTTGACCGTGTTCTTCGAAACTGATGAAACGCATTGTTAAATCCTTTTTTATGGAATATGTGTTGCTGAATAATATCGATAATTTTTAATCTTAGCGATTTTTATCGATTAATATCTATCACCATGACGACAACCATCGACACGCCCGCCACCTTGACAGCCAGCACCTACGAGCGCCTGCGCGCCGATGTGTTGAGCGGGTTTTGGGCGCCTGGCCTCAAGCTGGGCATCGAGGCATTGCGCGATCACTACGAGAGTGGTGCCACGCCGGTGCGCGAAGCGCTGAGCCGTTTGGCGGCAGAAGGCTGGGTGCAATACCAAAACCAGCGCGGCTTCATCGTCACACCGGTGAGTGAAGAGGCCATGCGCGAGTTGGCCAAAACCAGAGTGTGGGTGGAAACATTGGCTTTGACCCAATCGATGCAAGCGCGCAACGCCGAGTGGGAAGAGCAACTGGTGTTGGCCTTGCATCGCTTGGCCAAAACGCCGCGTTCATTGAACAAAGAAAGCTATGTTGAAAACCCCGAGTGGGAACGCTTGCACCGTGCGTTTCACATGGCCTTGATCAGCCATTGCGGTTCGCGTTGGTTGATGGCTTTTTGCGAACAGCTGTATGACCAAGCCTATCGCTACCGACAACTGGCTGTGAAGACAGCCTACAAGCGCCGCCACGAACACGATGAACACCAAGCCGTGGTGGATGCGGTGATGGCAGGTGATGTGGCCACCGCTTGCCAAGCGCTGACAGGGCATTACCAAAAAACGGCGCAAATCATTTTGAACAGCCACATCGATAAGTGATCTAACTGTTGGTGACCTATCGACAAGTGACCTAACTAAACGTGAAAGCTTCAGCATGACAGACACCCAAGCACCTCGCATCACACGGCTCAACGACGCGTTTCGCTGGCCGGGTGGCAAACGCGTGGCCGTGATTTTCAACATCGCTTACGAGGCATGGTCGGATGGGCAAGCCCCTGGCATTGGCCCGATGGGCAATGTGTTGAAGCCTGGTTTTTTTGACACCAACGCCGATTCGTGGGGCCGCTTTGGCATGGTGCGTGGTATCCATCGCTTGCTCGATTACGCAGACAAACGCGGGGTGAGAACCAGCATCATGGTCAATGGTGTGATTGCCGAGCGCGACCCTGCCACTGTGAAATCGCTGACCACGCGTGGTCACGAAATTGTGAATCACTCATGGGGCATGGATGTGATTCCGGTTTATTTTGACGAAGCGGGTGAACGCGAGAACATTCGCAAAAACGATGAGATCTTGACGCGCGTTTCAGGCGTGAAGCCCAAAGGTTGGATCAGCCCGCGCGGCACCGGCAGTTTGATTTCGCCACGTTTGTTGGCCGAGGCGGGTTACATCCACCACGGTGACTGCAATGACGACGACCGTCCCTATGTGCTCGACTACAACGGAAAACGCATTGTGGCCATTCCATTGACCATGGATGTGAACGATTTGCCCACCTGCATTCGCTACGGTCATGCGCCGCGCCATATGTTGGATGCTTTCGTCGACACCTTCACTGCCATGCGCGAGCGCGAGTCGGTGCCTTTGATGCTCGATGTGACAGCGCACACCCATGTGATGGGTCGGCCTTCAGGTGCTTGGGTGTATGACGAAATCATGGCCATCGTGGCGAAGCACAGCGATGTGTGGGTGACCACACGCGAAGAAATGGCTGACTATGTTTTGAAGGAGACGCAGTGATGACTTTGCAAAACTCGGTGATGAACATTTTGAAAAAATGTTTGAGGTTTTCAACGCAGCTGAAAAAAACTTGGGTGGTGTTGAGCCATTTGGCGTTGACAGCGTTGTTGTGGCTGCCAACAGCGCACGCGCAAAGCACGGCGTATCCGAACAAGCCTGTCAAATTTGTGGTGGCGTTTGCGCCCGGTGGTCCTGCTGACATCATTGCGCGGTTGTTGGGTCAGCGTTTGTCTGAAACCATCGGTCAACCGGTGGTGGTTGAAAACCGAGCCGGTGCGGGTGGCAATGTGGGCAGTGGCATCGTGGCCAAGGCACCTGCAGATGGTTACACCTTGTTGTTGACCACCAGTTCGTTTGCAGTGAATGCCAGTTTGAGCAAGAACCCGGGCTTTGATGCTGAAAAAGATTTTGTGTTGACCACGGTGGTGGCGTCGAGCCCTAATTTGTTGGTGTCTTTCCCCGGTTTGAAATCAAAAAATTTGCAAGACATCATGGCCGAGGCCAAGTCGGGTAAGTTGAATTACGGCACCGCAGGCGCGGGCACCACGCCGCATTTGACGGCTGAGTATTTGTTCAAAGTGTTGGGCAAAGTCGATGTGACGCACATTCCGTTTCAAGGCGCAGGTCCTGCGTTGGCAGCCACGATGGGTGGTCAGGTCGAAATGGCGAGCGTGGCTTTGCCTGCAGCGGTGGAGATGGTCAAGGGCGGCAAAGTGCGTGGTTTGGCGGTGACCAGCAACAAGCGCGTGGCCTCGATGCCCGATGTGCCCACGGTGGCTGAGTCAGGCTTTGCAGGGTTTGAAGACTACACCTGGGTGGGTGTGTTTGCACCGGCCAAAACACCCACCGATGTGGTGAACTACTTGAACCAAGAGATCAATAAAATTTTGCGCACCGCAGAGTTTCAAAACAAATTGGCAGGTGTGGGTTTCGAAGCCGTGGGTGGCTCACCCAAAGAGGCGGCAGATTACTTGAAGCTTGAAATCAACAAGTGGGCCAAGATTGTGAAAGAAACGGGCGTGAAAACCGACTGAGGGGTTGAACGCATGGCGTAAGCCGTCAGTCGAGAGTCACAACCCCTTGTGTTCACTCCAAACGCCAGGTGTATTTGATGCTGGCCCAGCTTTGTTCAGGTTTCCCATCGACTGTGCCTGGTTTGAATTGGCACTTCGACAACGCGTTGCGCGCGGCTTCGTCGAGGCGTTGAAAGCCTGAGGTTTTTTCAACTTCAGCTTGTATCACGCGACCATCCACACCAATCAAAAATTTCAAGGTGACTGTGCCTTCTTCTTCTAAACGGCGAGAAGCGCTGGGGTAGTCGGGCTTGGCGCATGTTGCGCCTGCTTGAATGACCGCTGATGTGCGCACCGCAGGGGCAGCGGGTGCAGGGGGTGCCGGTGGTAGAGCGGGTGCAGCCACAGGGGGTGCTGGGGGCAGTTGAATGGCGGCAGGTGAGGGTGTTGTCACCACCGGTGCTGTTGGAGGGGGGGGCGGTGCAGGAGGCGGTGGCTTAGGCGCGGGCGGCGGCGGCAAGCTCGGTGTGACTTCTGAAATCAATTCGGCTTGAACCACCACTTTGGCCACTTGTACCACCTTGGTGGCCAAGCCGGATTGAATGGCCCACAACAACAGCAAATGCAATAGCACCACCAAGGCAATGCTGCGCCAATGCTTCATGGGCGAGCGTTGACGCGCGGCGTAGTTGTATTTAGGTTCGGTGGAGCTCAAAGCAATCAGCTGGGGTGGCGTGAAAACGCGAAGTGCTGATTTTAGGCAACGAATGCGTTGCGACTATTTTTCACATTCACCAGGTTTTTCAGATCAACTAGTTGGGTGTCAGCATGACGATCAGCACGCTCAACAACGCAATGACACAACAAATTTCAATCAAGTGGTCTTGGTAAAAGCCGTTTGATTTTTCAGCCCAAGCCCGTGCTTTGCCCATGGCAGATTTGTCCTGCGGGGCGCCGGGGGGTGGGAGTTGTGGTTGGGGGTTCATGTGACTGACTCTGGAGATGGTTGAATTATTCACATGTTGCGAGGGGGCGTCAATGAAAACGGCGCAAAAAAACCCGCCATGCAGCGGGCTTTTTTGCAGACGCTTTCGCGTTGTTCAGCGCAAGGCTGATCAGTGGTTGTCGGTCAGCTGATCCAAGATGGCTGGGTTTTCCAGTGTCGAGGTGTCTTGCGTGATGGCTTCGTTTTTCGCGAGTGAACGCAACAAACGGCGCATGATTTTGCCCGAGCGTGTTTTGGGCAAGTTGTCACCAAAGCGGATGTCTTTGGGCTTGGCGATGGGGCCAATTTCTTTGCCCACATGGTCGCGCAAAATTTTCGCGATTTGTTTGGCTTCGTCGCCTGTGGGGCGAGGGCGCTTCAACACCACGAAGGCGCAGATGGCTTCGCCGGTGGTGTCGTCAGGACGGCCCACCACAGCGGCTTCGGCCACCAGCTCGGTGCAGCTCACCAAGGCCGATTCAATTTCCATGGTGCCCATGCGGTGACCTGACACGTTCAACACGTCGTCAATGCGGCCGGTGATGGTGAAGTAGCCTGTGTCGGCATCGCGAATGGCACCGTCGCCGGCCAAGTAGTACTTGCCTTTGAAATCATCGGGGTAGTAGCTTTTCACGAAACGATCGGGGTCACCCCAGATGGTGCGAATCATGGAAGGCCAGGGGCGCTTGACCACCAAGATACCACCTTGGCCGTTGGGCATGTCTTTGCCCGTTTCGTCCACGATGGCGGCTTGAATGCCTGGGAAAGGCAGTGTGCAGGAACCGGGCACCATGGGTGTCACACCAGGCAATGGCGTGATCATGTGACCACCGGTTTCGGTTTGCCAGAAGGTGTCGACGATGGGGCAACGACCGCCGCCCACGTGCTGGTGATACCACTCCCACGCTGCGGGGTTGATGGGCTCGCCCACAGAACCGAGCAAACGCAAGCTGCTGAGGTTGTAGCTCTTGGGATGCACCGCGTCGTTGGCCTCTGCGGCTTTGATCAATGAACGAAT
>ERZ650311.1731-NODE-1731-length-10355-cov-5.677573_pt1 | contig 10355 bp, 6 predicted proteins | sample MGYA00376247_ERZ650311 | MGnify/ENA primary metagenome ERZ650311 (study PRJEB26733, sample SAMN07839324) | wastewater metagenome | biome: small river; feature: stream; material: water | place: USA: North Carolina | collected 2016-07-28 ... | reverse complement strand
CGGCAATCGCATCCTTTGTCATCGGTGGTGATGCGAGAGATCCGAGCTCTTCGAGCGATGCCTGTCCATGAGCAATGCGTAGCTCCCCTGCCTCTTTGAGGTGGTCGGGAATTGTTGGTCCAAGGATCTCCATCGCGCGTTGAACGCGAGCTGCTGCCGCAACCGCTGCTCGAGCAGAGCGACGAAGGTTGGCATCATCAAAGTTGGCAAGGCGATTTGCAGTGGCGCGGACTTCGCGACGCATTCGACGTTCTTCCCATGCCAAGACTGATTCATGTGCACCGAGGCGAGTTAAGAGTGATCCGATTGCATCGCCATCACGAATGACGACGCGATCAACGCCACGAACTTCACGTGCCTTAGCAACGATATTGAGTCGACGCGCTGCACCAACAAGTGCGAGTGCCGCCTCTGGTCCTGGACAGGTAATTTCGAGAGATGATGAACGACCTGGTTCGGTCAATGAACCATGGGCGATAAATGCGCCGCGCCATGCAGCCTCGGCGTCGCAGACATTTGCCGCAACTACTTGAGGTGGCAATCCACGAACGGGGCGACCGTGAGAGTCGATCAATCCTGTCTGTCGTGCAAGAGCTTCACCAGCTTCGATCACACGAACAACGTAACGAGAACCTTTGCGGAGACCACTTGAGGTCAGGACTGCGAGATCAGAGTCATGGCCATAGATATCAGCGATATCTTTCTTGAGGCGGCGGGCAGATTGAGAGGTATCAAGTTCGACCTCAATCACAACCTTGCCTGAGGCTATATGGAGTCCCCCAGCAAAACGGAGCAATGAGGAGACCTCTGCCTTACGACAACACGGCTTGGTGATCGTGAGTCGGCTGAGTTCATCTTTGACTGCAGCTGTCATTGCCATGGGGCTATCCAACCAGTATTTCTCGGGCAATGTGAGCGAAAGTGGAGGCTAATTTTCCGCCATCATGATGAATGGTCACATCTGTATTGCGGAGATCGGCCTCAAGGTAGCCACTTCCCCGTTCCGCTAGGTACTTCTGCAGCTCAGCGCGGCCGGCGAGGTGTGTATCTGCAACAACTAGATCGAAGCAAAGCTCGGGGGCGTACTGCGCGAGAATTTCACAATGTTCGGTCGGTGAGTAGCCAGCATATTCACCCGCTGCTTCATAGCCCTTATTGGAGTCAAGGTTGAGTAAGAGAATCTTCTTTGCTGGTGATTGCACAATTGCATCTCGTAGCGATGGTACAAGTAAATGTGGAAGAACACTGGAAAACCAGGAACCTGGGCCCATCGTGATCCACTCTGCATCTGCAATCGCTGAAATAACTTCACTGCGCGTTGTGGGATTCTCTGGTTGTAAACGCAATGACTTTAAGCGACCCGGAGTTGTAGCGACTGCAACCTGACCCTGCGCTTCAATCAATTTTCCATTGTTATCAAAGGTGGCATCAATATCGAGGGGCTCTGCAGTCATCGGTAATACTCGACCGACAACTTTAAGCAATGCGCCAACTTGATCAAGACCAACAACTACATCTTCATCGCGATCCCAGAGCGCTGCTAAGAGTAAGTTTCCAAGTGCATGACCATCGAGTGGGCCTTCGCTGGTGAAGCGATATTGCATGATGTCGGCCCAATTGCGACCCCACTCATCATCGGCGCAGAGCGCAGCAAGTGCCATCCGAAGATCACCGGGCGGCATGATGGGAAATTCTTCACGAAGACGACCACTAGAACCACCATTATCTGCAACAGTGACGACTGCTGTGATGTCATGGGTAATTGAACGGAGCGCAGTTAACGTTGCCGCTAAACCGTGTCCTCCCCCAAGTGCAACAACGCGTGGGCGGAAACTCATTCACGACCTACATCTCGATGAGTTGCATGAGCAGAGACTGCATAGTCACTATGGTCGCGATTGAGCTGTGAAGCAATTTCACGCGCAACCGAGACCGAGCGATGCTTTCCGCCGGTGCAACCAATTGCGATCGTTACATACTTCTTACCTTCGTGCAGGTATCCAGGAATCATCTTCTCGACAACTTCAACATAAGACTTTACGAAATCTTTGACGCCATCACTTGCTAGTACATGCTGATAGACCGCGTCATCAAGACCAGAGAGTGGGCGAAGTTCTGGAATCCAATGTGGGTTTGGAATGAAGCGACAATCTAAAACGAGATCTGCATCTACCGGAATTCCATACTTGTAGCCGAATGAGAGAACATTGATGCGCAGCGCCTTTGCCATACCGGCAGCGAAGATCTCTGCGGTGCGCTTTTCAAGCTGATGCACATTGAGATTCGAAGTGTCGATGACGACATCGGCCTGCGAACGAAGGTCTTCGAGCTTGGCACGCTCGCGCTCGATTCCATCGACGATGCGATCTGTTGATTGCAATGGGTGCGGGCGGCGCGTGGATTCAAAGCGTTGAACGAGAGCTTGGTCGCTGGCATCCAGGAATAAGAGGCGGTACTTAATGTTCTTGGTGCCAAGTTGAGTTAATGCGCTTGCGAGGGCGTCAAAGAATTTTCCACCGCGAACATCGACTACAACTGCAACCGATGACTCGGTCTTCTCCATCTCGGTAGCGAGCTCTGGCAGGAGAGCCGGTGGAAGGTTATCGACCACGTGCCAGCCGAGATCTTCAAGCGCATGCGCCACGGTAGAACGGCCTGCACCAGACATGCCGGTGAGGATCAAGAGCTCTCGATTACTCATGCCCCCATTCTGCACCATCGGTCAAGAACCGAGAATCTCGCCCGTCTCCATATCGACTGCCGGCGTACTCAACTTCTCGAGATGCGAGTAGACGACTCCGGCAATCGTCGAACCAATACCGGGCGTTGTTTCGAGCTCGGCCAATGTCGCCTTACGGATTGCTGATACAGAACCAAATCGTTCCAAGAGCGCGCTTCGTCGAGATTCACCCAGTTGTGGAATCTCATCTAAGAGCGATTCGAGCATCACCTTAGAGCGCTTACTGCGGTGGAAGGTAATTGCGAATCGGTGCGCTTCATCGCGGATGCGTTGAAGGAGATACATGCCTTCGCTAGTACGCGGCAAGATAAGTGGATCTGATGAATGTGGCAACCAGACCTCTTCTAATCGCTTTGCCAAACCGACGAGCGCAACATCGGTAATACCTAATTCATCGAGTGCACGTTGAGCTGCAGCAACTTGTGGCGCACCACCGTCAACGACGATTAACTGTGGTGGATAGGCAAACTTGGAGAGCTTTCCGCCAGTCTCGGCAATCTCGCTGTGATTGACGTTGCGATCTGCAATCAAGCGCTTCATACGCCGAGTAATCACTTGATGCATAGCCCGGGTATCGTCGGTCGCGGTCGAAGTATCAATTGCAAAACGTCGATACTCACTCTTCTTCGCTAGGCCATCTTCAAAGACGACCATTGAAGCCACGACCGATGTACCGGAGATATTGGAGATGTCATAGCACTCAATGCGAAGTGGAGTTCGTGGTAGTTCTAGCTGCTCTTCCAACTCAATCAACGCCTTACCAGAGACGGCAGCGTCAGTAGCGCGCTTGCTCATAAATTGAACTAAGGCATAGTGTGCGTTGCGAGCAACGGTCTCTAGCAATTCAACCTTATCGCCACGCTGTGGCACCTTGATAGTGACTTTGTGACCGGCAAGCGAACTCAGCCACTCCCCTAACGCTTCGCGATCAGTCGGCTCTTGGTTGATGTGAATCGTCGATGGAATTTCCGTTGTGCCGCTACCGTAAATCGAGAAGAGGAGTGAACCTACTTGGTCATCACCTTCCAAGGTTCGTTCTTGATCAACAATCCAAGAACGAGATCCCTTAATGGAACCGCGACGAACGATGAAGATTGAGCCAGCAGCATGAAGACCTTCTTCATGGATGGCAATGAAGTCACCATCAAGTTCGTCAGATAGGTTGCCTTGAGTAGAACGCTGTGCTTTTTCAAATGATTCAATTTGATCGCGAATTCGAGCTGCGCGCTCAAACTCCTCACGTTGGGAAGCGAGTTCCATCTCAGCGCGCATTGTTGGAACGAGATCCTCCATACCGGCTTCCATAAATGCATCGAGCTTGTAGGCAATCTCTTTATGCTCTTCCGGCGTTACCCAGCCGACACATGGTGCAGCACATTTTCCGATATCTCCCAAGAGGCATTGGCGTTTCGAACGTTGAGCACGCTGAAAGTTTCCGGCGGTACACGAGCGAACGGGAAAGACTTTGAGTAAGACCTCATAGGTATTTCGGAGTGCCCACGCATTAGTATATGGACCGAAATACTTCAGGCCAGAGCGCTTCTCCTTACGAGTAATGAAGATGCGTGGATATTCATCCTCCAGCGAGATCGCAAGATATGGGTAGGACTTATCATCCTTAAATTGGACGTTATAGGTCGGGTGATACTGCTTGATCCATGAGAACTCGAGCGCCAGCGCCTCAAGTTCAGTATTAACAATCGTCCAATCGACGCGGACCGCTTCGTGCACCATCCGATATGTCTTCTGCGCCAAGTTCGATTGAAAGTAAGAGCTCAGACGGTTCTTGAGATTCTTCGCTTTACCAACATAGATGACTTTGTCGCTCTTGTTATAGAAGCGATAGACACCGGGCTCTTCCGGAATATCGGTCGGGCGATAGCTGGCGGGATCTGCCATGGCTACTTCTTCTTTACTGCTGAACTCTTCGCTGGTGTTTTCTTGGCGGGAGTCGCGATTGCTCGATTAGAGGCGAGAATCTCAGCAAGGAATTGACCGGTGTAGCTCTCTTTCACGCGAGCGACTTCCTCCGGTGTTCCTTCCGCAACAACAGTGCCTCCTCTAAATCCACCTTCAGGTCCCATATCAATGACCCAATCGGAAGATTTAATAACATCGAGGTTATGTTCGATCACCACAACTGTATTGCCAGTCTCAACCAAGCGCTTGAGAACTCTTAACAGCTTATTGACATCTTCAAAGTGCAATCCGGTAGTTGGCTCATCCAATACATAGATTGTTCGGCCGGTTGAACGTCGTTGAAGTTCAGTTGCAAGTTTTACACGTTGCGCTTCACCGCCAGAGAGCGTCGGCGCAGATTGTCCGAGGCGAACATACCCAAGACCGACATCACAGAGAGTCTTGAGGTAGCGCGCGATAGTTGGTACGGATTCAAAGAATTCGTGTGCGATCTCAATCGGCATGTCGAGAACTTCGGCAATTGTTTTGCCCTTGTAGTGCACCTCGAGAGTCTCGCGGTTATATCGAGCGCCATGGCAGACTTCGCAAGGAACGTAGACATCGGGCAGGAAGTTCATCTCGATGGTGATGGTTCCATCACCAGAACAATTCTCGCAGCGGCCACCCTTCACATTGAAAGAGAAGCGACCTTGCTGATATCCGCGAACCTTTGCTTCAGATGTTTCAGCAAAGAGTGCGCGGACCTTGTCGAAGACACCGGTGTAGGTCGCTGGATTTGAACGGGGTGTGCGACCAATTGGTGATTGATCGACGTGCACAACCTTGTCGAGCTGATCAATGCCGGTGACGGTGCGGTGGCGACCTGGAACCAAACGTGCACCATTGAGCTTGTTCGCGAGTGTTGTGTAGAGAATGTCATTGACCAGCGTTGACTTACCAGAACCTGATACACCAGTAACAGATACGAAGAGGCCGAGTGGAATCTCCACCTCAATATCCTTGAGGTTATTCTCCTTCGCACCCTTCACAACCAACTTGCGCTTGGGATCGACTGGGCGACGCTCTGATGGAATCTCGATGGATTTTCTTCCAGAGAGATAAGCGCCTGTGATTGATTCCTTTGAATTAATCAAATCTTCGTATGAACCCGATACAACGACATGGCCACCATGTTCACCCGCACCAGGTCCGATATCGACAACCCAATCTGCAGTGCGAATCGTCTCTTCATCATGCTCCACCACAATCAAGGTATTGCCGAGATTGCGAAGTCGAGTCAGTGTGTCGATGAGACGACGATTATCACGTTGATGCAGACCAATACTTGGCTCATCGAGAACATAGAGAACTCCCACAAGACCAGAGCCAATCTGAGTAGCTAAACGGATGCGCTGTGCTTCCCCGCCCGACAACGTTGCTGCTGGGCGATCGAGTGAGAGGTAATCCAGTCCGACATCAAGGAGGAATCCGAGACGTGCATGGACCTCCTTCATGACGCGCTCTGCAATCTGAGATTCACGTGCATTGAGTTCGATGCTTTTGAGGAACTTAGCGCAATCATCGATAGAGAGAAGACAAACTTCTGCGATTGATTTACCGCCGATAGTTACCGCAAGGACCTCTGGCTTGAGACGCGCTCCCTTACATGCCGGACATGGCGTCTCGCGCATATAGGCCTCGTACTTCTCGCGGCTGAATTCGCTATCAGTCTCTGAGTGGCGGCGATGGATAAATGGAATCACGCCTTCAAAACCGGTTGAGTAATTACGAACGCGGCCGTAACGATTCTTATACTTCACATGAACTTCGTATTCGAAGCCATTGATAATCGCATCTTTCGCCTTAGCGGAGAGCTTCTTCCACGGAGTATCGAGTTTGAACTTCAATTCGCTTGCGAGTGCCTCTAGGAGGCGCAAGAAATATTCCGATGAGTGACCGCCGGCCCATGGCGCAATTGCGCCCTCTTCGATGGAGATGGAATCATCGGGAATGATTAATTCTTCATCTACTTCGAGCTTGGTTCCAATTCCAGAACACTCAGCACAGGCTCCAAATGGTGAGTTAAATGAGAAGGAGCGGGGTTCTAACTCTTCAAAGGAAAGGTTGCAGTCATGGCAGGCAAGATGCTCGCTATACGTACGCTCTTTCTCGTCGCCCTTCGCATCAACAAAGTCGAGAATCACAAGACCACTTGCTAATTTGAGGGCAGTTTCAATTGAGTCAGTCAGACGTGACTTGCTCTCCACCTTTGCAGTCAGACGATCTACGACAACTTCAATGGTGTGCTTCTCTTGCTTCTTCAGCTTTGGTGGTTCCGCAAGCTGGATGGTCCCGCCATCTACGCGAGCACGGGAATAGCCCTGCGTGACGAGATCGCTAAAGAGATCTACGAATTCACCTTTACGTTCACGGACGACTGGTGCTAGAACCTGAAACTTTGTCGTTGCTGGCATTGTAAGAATCTGATCCACGATCTGCTGTGGAGATTGGCGCGAAACTGCCTTGCCGCAGCTTGGACAGTGCGGGCGACCAGCGCGAGCAAAGAGGAGACGAAGGTAGTCGTACACCTCGGTAATTGTTCCTACCGTCGAACGTGGATTGCGGTTTGTCGACTTCTGGTCGATGGAAACAGCAGGTGAAAGTCCTTCGATGAAATCAACATCTGGCTTGTCCATCTGTCCCAAGAATTGGCGGGCATATGCGGATAGAGATTCAACGTATCGACGCTGACCTTCCGCGAAGATGGTGTCGAAGGCGAGTGAGGATTTTCCAGATCCGGAGAGACCTGTGAAAACAATCAGCGCGTCGCGTGGAAGTTCGAGTGAGACATCCTTGAGGTTATGCTCGCGAGCACCGCGTACGACTAGCTTCTCAATGCTCACCGTTAATGACCTGCCTCATCCATTGATCGAAGTTCACGTTTCAACTCTTTAATCTCATCTCGCAGCCGTCCTGCAAGTTCGAATTGGAGTTCATCGGCAGCGCCACGCATCTGCTCGGTGAGGGAGCCTATCAACGCCGCGAGCTCTTGGCGCGCCATAGAGCCCTTGCCTCGCTCCACGAAAGGAATCGGGGTCTTCGAAAGCTTCATACCAGCGATCAGTTCATCGGTGTCATCACTCTCGCGCGCAATCATGTCGGTGATATCGGCGATCTTCTTACGGAGCGGCTGTGGATCTACGCCACGTTCGAGGTTGTATGCAATCTGCTTTGCGCGGCGACGATTGGTCTCATCAATCGCTTTCTCCATCGATGCCGTGATGTTATCGGCGTACATATGAACTTCTCCGGAGACATTTCTCGCAGCACGACCAATAGTCTGAATCAAAGACGTTGCAGAGCGCAGGAACCCTTCCTTATCGGCATCGAGAATCGCAACGAGTGAAACTTCCGGAAGATCAAGGCCCTCGCGAAGCAAGTTGATACCAATCAGAACGTCATAATCGCCGGAACGAAGTTCACGCAGTAATTCGACGCGACGAAGCGTGTCTACTTCGGAGTGAAGGTAGCGCACTCGTACGCCACGCTCTTGCAGATAGTCGGTGAGATCTTCTGACATCTTCTTCGTCAGAGTTGTCACGAGTACTCGTTCATTGCGCTCTGCGCGGAGATTGATCTCTTCGAGCAAATCATCAATCTGACCCTTAATTGGCTTGATCACGATCTTTGGATCGATCAGACCAGTTGGGCGGATAACCTGTTCAACGACATCGCCCTTCACCTTCTCCATCTCATACTTTCCAGGTGTTGCAGAAAGGTAGATGGTCTGTCCGACGCGCTCTTGGAATTCAGGCCACTTCAACGGGCGGTTATCGAGCGCACTAGGAAGTCGGAAGCCATGTTCGACGAGGGTGCGCTTGCGGGATGCATCACCTTCGTACATCGCACCAATCTGCGGCACAGTTACGTGACTCTCATCAATCACCAAGAGGAAATCTTCTGGGAAGTAATCAAGGAGACAGTTCGGAGCCGATCCTGGTTCGCGACCATCGAGGTGGCGTGAGTAATTTTCGATGCCAGAACAGAATCCCAGTTGCTCCATCATCTCGAGATCGAAGGTGGTGCGCATGCGCAGGCGTTGCTCTTCGAGCAACTTGCCCTGCTTCTTAAAGGTATTGAGTTGAATCTGAAGTTCATCCTGAATATCGCTCATCGCGCGTTTCATTGTTTCCGGGCCGGCTGCATAGTGGGTCGCCGGGAAGATATACATCTCTTCTTCGTCTCGGACGATCTCACCCGTCAGTGGATTGAGCGTCGTAATCTTCTCGATCTCATCACCAAACATCTCGATGCGGATCGCTAGCTCTTCATACATAGGAATAATCTCTACGGTATCGCCACGCACGCGGAATGTTCCTCGTTCGAAAGCCACATCGTTGCGCTTGTACTGAACATCGACGAATCGACGAAGCAATGCATTGCGTTCGATCTCATCCCCCACCTTTAGGTGAATCATGCGGTCGATGTACTCCTGCGGAGTCCCTAGACCGTAGATGCACGAGACTGTTGCCACCACAATCACATCGCGACGAGTCAATAGAGAGTTAGTGGCAGAGTGACGCAAGCGTTCTACTTCATCGTTAACACTAGAGTCCTTCTCAATAAAGGTATCGGTCTGCGGCACATATGCCTCAGGCTGGTAGTAGTCGTAATACGAGACAAAGTACTCAACTGCATTGTTGGGAAGTAACTCTCGAAATTCATTTGCCAATTGAGCAGCGAGCGTCTTATTTGGCGCGAGTACCAATGTGGGGCGCTGCAACTTCTCCACTAACCACGCAGTGGTTGCAGACTTTCCGGTCCCGGTGGCTCCGAGAAGAACTACATCGCGCTCCCCCGCATTGATACGTCGCGTAATCTCCTCGATTGCTGCCGGCTGATCTCCAGCGGGAACATATTCACTGATAACTTGAAAGGGCGCGACTTTGCGCTGAACCTCACTGACGGGGCGCATTGAGCTCGCTCTCCCAGATACGGGCACACTCTGCAAATAATTCAGCGCGATCGCCATCATTGATAATCACGCGATCGGCAACAGCTTCACGCTGTGCTTGAGAAGCTTGTGCCGCAATGCGACGCTCTGCCTCATCCTCATCCATTCCGCGCTCGAAGAGGCGATCAAGGCGATTTTCAATATCTGCTTCAACGGTGATGATGTAATCAAACTTCTCTGCTGCTCCGGTCTCGACCAAGAGTGGAATCTCGTAGACCAAAATATCGCCTGGGCTTAACGCCTTTATCTTCGCGGCGAGTGCTTCTTGTACTCGCGGATGGATAATCGCTTCCAGCTTCTTTCGTTCAGAAGCATCTTTAAAGACAATTTTGCCGAGCTTCTGACGATCTATCTCGCCATCAATGAGGATCTTCGCGCCAAACGTTGCTACGACCTCATCGAAACCAGTCGTACCAGGTTCAATCGCTTCACGTGCTAATTGATCGGCATCAACAACAAGTGCACCAAGTTGTGCAAACATATTGGCAACCGTGCTCTTACCTGCACCGATTCCACCAGTAAGCCCCACGATTAACATAAGCGGAACTCTACCGAGTTAAAGAAGAAAAGCCCCCCGAAGTTAATCGAGGAGCTTTTCTGGTGAAGCTTTTTATTCTGCTGGAGTAGCTGCAGCCTCTGCTGCCTGCGCTTCAGCCTTCTGCTTCTTGTGAGCAAGGAAGCGCTGCTGAGCTTCAGCGTACT
>ERZ650311.1730-NODE-1730-length-10358-cov-19.306707_pt1 | contig 10358 bp, 9 predicted proteins | sample MGYA00376247_ERZ650311 | MGnify/ENA primary metagenome ERZ650311 (study PRJEB26733, sample SAMN07839324) | wastewater metagenome | biome: small river; feature: stream; material: water | place: USA: North Carolina | collected 2016-07-28 ... | reverse complement strand
ACAGTCTGATCCCTTTGACCGCTCGGGAACCCCTCCAAGCGAGAAGCTGCGCATTCTAGACATCGGCTTGCCGGTTGTCAAACACAATCGTCGTTTTTCTTGTGGCCTCTGTGCTTTAATCCGTTAGGACTACCACGCTGTCGGATAACGCATGTCAATGGACAAGGATTTGCTGGTCGACGCCGTGCTGGCCAGCGGGGTCGTGCTCCCTGCCCCCGGCCCGGGTTTTCTGCGCCTGCGCGCAGCCGCGGCCGACGATGACGCGGGCCCCCGGGAGATGGCGCAGGCGGTGAGCCAGGATCCGGCGATCACCGGTGCGCTGCTGCGGGTCGCCAACTCGCCGGTGTTCCGCCCCCGCAGCGCGCCCCGCACCGCCCAGGATGCGATCGCGATGCTGGGCCGCACCCGTACGCTCGCCACCGCCGCGAGCGTTGCGCTCAAGGCCCAGAACGACGGGCTCGACCCGCGGGTTGTGGACGCGATCTGGTCCGGCTGCGCGCGGGCCGCCGAGTACAGCTTTGCGGTGGCGCGGGCGACTCGTTTCAAGTCGCTGGCCGACACCGCCTACCTGGCGGCCCTGATGCAGGACGCAGGGATTGCCGTGGTGTTGAGGCGATCGCCCCAGCACACGGCGCTGCTGATTGGCGACGGCCCGACCCTCGAGGCCGGCGCCCGGGCGCTTGACGCCCTCAGCGGCACCGACCACGCCGCCGCCGGTTATCTCGTGGCGCGCAACTGGAAGCTGCCGGTGGAGGTATGCGAGGCGATCCGCGCCCATCACGACCCGAAGCTGACGCGGCGGCTCGGCGACGAAGCCCGCCGGCTGGCCCGCCTGCTGGCGGCCGGGCGACGCGTGCGGGACGGCATTTCACCGGACTGGGTGGATTGGGCCGACGATGTGGCCGAGGAATTTGGCCTCGGCGAAGCGGATCTGGACGAACTGGCTGCCGACGCGCGCTGATCAGCCGGCGTCTTCGGCGCCGAGGCGGAAGCGGATCGGCACCACCACCGACGCCTCGACCGGCTCGCCACCGCGGCGCGCGGGCACGAAACGCCAGTGCCACACGGCGGTGACGGCGGCTTCGTCGAGGGACTCATGCCCGCCGCTCTCGCGCACCTTCACCGCCACCGGAATGCCCTCGGCCGACACCCGCACATCGAGGCGGACGGTGCCTTCCAGCCCGCGACGCCGGGCGATCATCGGATAACCGGGCTTGGGGTTGTCGAGATACCTGGCGCCAAAACTGGGCGGCGAATAGCTCGCCACAGCGGCCGCCGCGACGGGCGGTGCAGCCACCGCAACCGGGGCCGGCGTCTGGTTTGCCGCCACCGCGGGCGCCGGGGCTGGAGCGGTCGCGATGGCCGGCGCGGGATGATCGGCCCGTGCCTCGGCCACCAGCCGCTGCTGGGGCACGACGGGCTCGGGCCGGGCAACCGCCTTGGGCGGATGGGGCGTTTCAGCCGGCGTCGACTTGTGCGGCCGTGGCTGGGGCGGCGGCGGTTCGACGTGGGGTTTTTCGGGGGTCTTCTCGGGCAGGACTTCCTGCACCAGCCGGGCTTCGAGCAGACGCGGCGGCTCGGTGACCGACGACTTCAATCCGCCCCCCATGCCGAGCGCCAGCGCATGGACGCACAAGGACGCGCCCACCGCCATCACCAGGCCGCGATCGGAGATCACAGCGCCACACGCAGGCCCAGCCGCAGGCTGCGGGGCTCCGAGGGGTGGGCGTGGATGTCGGCGACGGGGAAACTTTCGGACTTCAATTGGGACTCGTAGTAGTAATCGATGTCGCTCACCCGACGGTTGAAGAGGTTGAGCACATCCAGCGACAGGGTGATTCTCCTGTCCAGGCGGAAGCCTACCTTAAGATTGGTCAAGGTCGAGGACGCGGATCGTACCGAATTGTCTTCAATCAGGGGGCGTGCGCCAAAATGCCGCAGGCGCAGACCGCCAAACCAGCGCTCGCCACGATCCACTCCGACGCCCACCGACGCGACCACGCCGGCGGCGCCCGGCACCCTCGCCCCGGCCACATCCGCATCCCGAAAGCGAGCGCTCGACACCGCCAGATCCGCATCCACGCTCACGCCGGGCAGCGGCGTCCACAGGTTGGTCCACTCCACACCCTGGCGGCGGGACGGCCGGCTCGGCTCGGTGATGCCCGCGTCGCCGACGAACAGCAGTTCGGATGCGATGTCGAGCCGCCACAGGGCCAGCGTCGTCACCCAGCCGGCGGCCGGCGCGCTGCGCAGCCCCAGCTCGCCGCCGCGAGCGCGCACCAGGGGACGCACCAGCGCCACCGGCTGGCCGAACTCCGCACTGCGCGGATCGGGATTCACGCGGATCGTCGTGCCGCGGGCGTCGTTGCTGTGAAAGCCGTGGCCGTAGTTGGCGTAGAGCTCGGTCCGGGCCCACGGGCCGGCGACGATCCCGAGCTTGGGCGCGGCCAGAAAGGCATCCGCCCGGCCGCTGTTGGCAGCGCCGATGGGCGTGCCGTCGCCCGTCACCTGAAAGCGGTACTCGTCGGCACGCAGCCCGAGGGTGGCGCGCAGCTTTTCCAGCACCTGAATCTGGGCTTCGCCATATACCCCGACACTGGTCTGATCCACCTTGTCGCTGCGCACCTGCCCATGGCGCTGCCGGGCCTCGGTGAGGAACAGCCCGACCTGGCCGATGTGGTCGTGGCGCAGCTGGCTACCGAGGGTCAGCTCCACCGGCCGCCCGGCCCAGTCGGCGAACCAGCTGCGGCTGCCGCCTGCGCCGACGATCTGACGGCGATCCACCTGCTCGAACTGGTCGCCCCGCAGCGGGTCGTCCATGGCGTAGGTGAAGTTGGAAAACAGGTCGAGGCCGTAGTCGATGAGGTAAGCGTTCGCCCGGCTGCGGCCGCTGGCGTCGCTTGCGGCCCATTCGCCGGAGAGGCTCGCGCGGCGGGTGCGGCCACCGCTGGTTGGGTCGAGGCTGCCGAAGCGGCCGATCAGCCCCTGCTCCACGGCCCGGCGGGGCACCTGATCGGTGGCCGACCAGTGAGACTCGAAGGCCATCAGCGTCGCCGCCCAGCCGTTGTCGACGCTGCCCGACGACAGCCGCAGCACGCCATTGAGCCGGCGCAGGTTCTCGCGCTCGGCCCACGGCCCGTTGTTGTAGGCGGCTTCGATGGCGCCCAGGAGTACCGGCCCGCCGTCGCTCACCGGCCGCGACCCCGCCGCGACCAGCCGGTTGTAGTGATGCTGGCCGAGCTCGATCTGCACGAAGTCTGCCGGCAGGCTGCGGAAGTAATCGAGCCGGGCCGAGCCGGCCGCCGAGAAATCCCCGTCCGCCGCGTGGTACGGCCCTTTGCGGTAGCGCACCGACGCGACGAGCTCGGGGATCAGCAGATTGAGGTCGGTGTAGCCCTGCCCGTGGGCGTGGGTGGGGAGGTTGAGGGGCATGCCCATCAGCCAGGTGGCGAAGTCGGTGCCGTGGTCGAGGTTGAAGCCGCGCAGATAGTACTGATTGGCCTTGCCGTCGCCGCTGTGCTGGGAGACGACCAGCCCCGGCACCGTCTCCAGCACCTCGGCGGGGCGCAGCAGCGGGCGGGTGGCGAGCTGCCTGCCGCTCACCGTGCCCTCGGTGGCGCTGGCGGCAACGCCGATCAGATTGGCGCTGCCCGCCTGAACCTCGACGGTCTCGAGCGTGGGCACGCCGCCAGCGATGGCGCCCGGCACGACCGCCCACGCAATTAAGCAGAAAAAATTATTCATCTTACCGCGACACGTAGAAAACGGCGGGCTCAGCCCACCGCCTCCGGCGCCGGATCGCGGGCGAGATGGATGCCCAGGATGAAGCTCACGAAGATCACCCCGACCACGCCAAAGCCCAGCGCAAACTCCTTGCCCTCACCCCACGCCTCGACACCGGGCCAGGCCATCCGCGCCGCGCCCCAGGCCGCCACCAGCAGGCTCATGCCGCCCACGGCGAGCGCCATCACCCGGGAGGCGATCCGCGCGGTGCCGTCAGCCCGGGCGATCAGCCGGGCGATCCAGAAGCCGTTGGCCCCATCCGCCAGCAGCATGCCGAGCATGAAGGTGAGCCCCAGCCCCACCGCGTGGGCCGCGCCGCCGGCCTGCACGCCGGCCACCGCAAACAGCGCCGCCTGGCTCACCGTGTCGAAGGACAGCGCGAACAGCGCCCCCACCAGCGCCACGCCCGCCGGATGGGCGATGCGGCCGAGGCGACCCAGCCAGCGCCCCTTGAGGCCGACCGGCTGCACCATTTCGTGCGCTTCGGCGGCCAGCACCGCACGCAAATTGAGCACGCCCAGCAGAGTGAGGAAGCCGATGGAGATCCACGCGCCCGAAACCTCGAGCCACTCCGGCGTCGTCCAGTGGCGCGAGAGCAGGCTCACCGCCAGCGCGATGGCGATCACCACCGCGCCGTGGCCGAGGGAGAACAGGGTGCCGCAGAAGCGCGCCCAGCGCGGGTTGGCGCGGGCGTTGAAGCGCGTCAGGCCGTCGATGGTGGCGAGGTGGTCGGCATCGAAGCCGTGCTTCACACCGAAGACGAAGACCAGCAGGACGAGGGCGAGTCCGTCGGCAGGCAGGGCGGTCATGGCGGATTTCCGGATGCGCGTATGAACAAATGATTTTAGTGCATACAACATCCGTGCCAAGCCCTGGGGCCCGCAGATCCGGCCCGCGCCGGCCGCGCACCGATCAGATGATGACCAGTGCGCCAACCAATCAGACAGCCGGGTTTCCAGCCAGGGGCAGACGCAGCACGAACTCGGCGCCGCCATCGGGATGGTTGCCCGCCTGCAGCGCGCCCCCGTGGCGCTCGACGATGCCGTAGCTGATCGACAGCCCCAGCCCGGTGCCCCGCCCCACCGGCTTGGTGGTGAAGAAGGGGTCGAAGATGTGGGGCAGATGACGTGGCTCGATGCCCGGGCCGTTGTCGTGGAAGCGCAGCACCGCCACGTCGCCCTCGATGCTGCCGGTGATGCGCAGGCGGGCGGTGGGCTGGCCGGCGGTGGCGTCGGCGGCGTTCTGGACGAGGTTCATCACCACCTGCTGCATCGGGCCGGAGGCGCCCACCACCGGCAGGCTGTCGGGGATGTCCACCGTCACCTCGAAGCGCTCCGGCGCCGCCTTGCACACCCACGTCACCGAGCGCTCCACCACAGCCCCCAGCTCGAAGCGGCTGCTCTCGTCCCGGTCCAGCGCCGAGAAACGCTTGAGGCCGTCGACGATGTCGCGGGTGCGCTCGGCGCCTTCGATGGTGCCTTCGATCAACGGATCGAGATCGCCCAGGATGCGGTCGATGCGCAGGCGCTCGCGCAGGGCCTGGATGTCGTCGGGCACGCCGCCGGCGTGGACCGCGCCCAGGTATTCCCCCAGCCGCGAGGCGTAGCGACGCAGCGCGTGGGTGTTGCCGAGGATGAAGCTGATGGGGTTGTTGAGCTCGTGGGCGACGCCCGCCACCAGCCGCCCCAGGGACGCCATCTTCTCGGAGTGGAGCAGCTGCTGCTGGGTGCGCTTGAGATCGTCGTGGGCCTGGCGCAGGGCCGAGTACGCCTTGCGCAGCTCGCCCACCGGGCGGCCGGTGACCACCACCCCCAGCGATTTGCCCACCGACGAATAGCGCGGCGTGCAGTTGAGCGACACCGGCACCGCCGAGCCGTCCGCCGCGCGCAGGGCCAGCTCGCAGTCGTGCACCGGCGCGTCGCTGCGCAGGGCGAACAGGCCTTTGGCCACATCCACCGCCGCCGGATCGGCCAGCAGATCGAAGAACAGGGTGCCGCGCAGGCTCTCCACCGATCGCCCGGTGAAGACTTCCAGCGAGCGGTTCACGTCGTCGATCCGCCCGCTGCGGTCGCACACCACCAGGATGTCCGAGATCGAGGTGAGGACCGAGAGGATGAAACCCTGGCTCTCCTCCAGCTTGGCGTTCTTCTCTTCGAGGGCGACTTCGTACTGGAGGAGGTCGGAATACACCTCGTCCATCTTCTGGATCACGTCGATCCAGGCGCCCTCGCCCACCCCTTCCGGCGCGGCGGCCAGCAGGGCGGACGAATCGGGCAGCGGACGCTCGGGCTTGGCCATCGCTTACGAGCGCGGCCGGTAGTGGCCGTGGGGATGGGGGTGAGCGTGGCTGTGCTCGCCGTCGCCGTGGCTGTGGGGCTGATTGCGGAAGTCGGCGGTGACCAGGTTGAGCGCCCCGTGACGCACGCCGGGCTTGGCGATCAGCGCCTCGGCGAAGGCCCGCACCTGGGCGGTGGGGCCGCGCAGGATCACGCTTTCCATGCAGTTATCGTGATCGAGATGCGCATGGAGCGTGGCGACACAGATGTCGTGGTGTTCGTGCTGGTCGTGGGTGACGCGCTCGGCGAGCTCCCGCTCGTGGTGGTTGTACACATACGAGAGATTGGCGATGCAGTGGGGCGCTTCCTCGCGGGCCAGGCGGTTCTGTTCGAGCTGGGCGCGCAGGATGTCGCGCACCGCCTCGGAACGGTTGGAGTAACCCCGCGCGGCGATCAGCGCGTCGAAGGCGCGGGCCAGGTCTTCGTCTAGCGAGATGGTGAAGCGTTCCACGATGGGCTCCGGGCAGGACAGGCGGGTCATTCTGCCCGCCCCCACCGCTGGCGGCAATCGCCGGCCGCGATGCCATAATCCGGGCTTTCCGACTTCCGCCGAGATCGCCCCATGGCCCGCATCAAGATCGAACTGCCCGCGCACTTCATGTTCTCCACCGAAGTGCCGATCCACATCGGCCTCATCAACTACGGCCACCACCTGGACAACGCCGCGCTGCTGTCGCTGGTGTCCGAGGCGCGGGTGCGCTTCTTCAAGTCGCTGGGCTACACCGAGCTGGACGTGGACGGCGTCGGCATCGTGGTGGCGGACGCCGCAGTGCAGTACAAGTCCGAGGCCTTCCACGGTGAGATATTGGTATTTGAGATGGCGCCGGACGACTTCAACAAATACGGCTGCGATCTGGTGTGGCGCGCCACCGACAAGGCCAGCGGCCGCGAAGTGGCCCGCGGCAAGACCGGGATCATCTTCTTCGACTACCAGCAGCGCAAGGCGGCGCCGGTGCCCGCGGGCTTCGTCGCCAAGACCGCACCCCAGGCCTGAGCTACACGTTCACATCCACCTGCTGGACGGTGCCCACGGTGCCGTCCTCGCTCACCCAGATGCCCGAGCTGCGCACCGCGCCCAGATCGGCCCCGCCCTCCTTGAGGGTGAAGGGCGTGGCGCTGCGGCCGAGGTAAACCGCCCCGACGCCGCGCTCGCCCAAGCTGGCCACATCACCGCCGCCTTTCGCGTCTGGCGTCCATACGCCCAGCCGGCCGAACACCGGGTCGGCCTCGTCGATCCAGCCGTTGCTGTCGCTGTCGTACGCGGCCAGATCGGCAAAGCCGTCGCCGCTCGCCGGCCCGAACAGCTGGCGGCCGGATTCCACCTTGCCCGACTCCACCGCGTCCAACACCAGAAAGCCGCTGCCGCTGGCAAGGCGCGGCATGTCCACCTCCTTGCCGTCGCCCATCAGGTCGAAGCGGAAGCGCTGGCTGGTGAGGCTCGCCGCAGTGCCGCCGAAGTTGATCACCAGCGGGTCCTTGCTCACCGCCGCGTTGCCGGCGCGCAGGCTCACGCTGCTGGTTTCGGTCTCGCTGCGGCTCATCGACAAGCCGACGCTGAAATTGATGTCCTTGCCGTCGGCGGTGCGGATCGTGCCGCTCGCCTCGAAGGTGCTCGCTTCAAAGGTCTCGCGGGTCTCGGTGCGGTCGTACTCGATGCCGAAATCGGGCGGCGGCGGGGCCGGCTGGCTGGCCGCCTCACCGGTCGCCATGTCGGTCGTCGACATCACCTCGATGCGCCGGCCGGTCATCATTTCGACGATGGACTTGATGAGCGCCAGCCGCGGGTCGATGTCGGCATCCTCGCCGTCGATCTTTCCAGCGGCGTCGGTGGCAGCGCTCTTTTCGAGATCCAGTGCCTGGCGGGCCGCGTTCGAAACCACCACACTGCGGGGTGTCGGGCGGTCGGCTTCCGCCGTCGGCCGGGCGCCAACCCAGGCCCGCAGGCGCTCCGACACCTCCACCCGGCTGGTGCTCAGGTGGGCGGCGGAAAGGCTCAGATCGGCGGAAGCGATTTTCATGGCGGGCTCCTCGAAAGGCAGTGACTTGCCCGATTCAACGGCGCTGCCCCAGCCGACTTGACCACCAGACAGGGGGACGACAGCCCATCCGCACGCCGGCCTCAACCGCGAAACCTGTGCTTACACACGGATCGCGACGGCGCGCTGCCAGCCCACTAAGATTCGATTGAAACCCCTCGCGCGCCGCCCCTGCGGCGTGCCGACCACCCTACCGGGAACCGCCATGCCCAGCCTGTCCTCCCTGCGCCGCCCCCTCGCCGTTCTGGCGGGCAGCGCCGCCCTGCTCCTGCCCCTCAGCGCCGCCGCGCAGAACGCCATCGTCACCCAGCCCGCCCAGCTCTTCGCCGGCCCGGCGCCGGACTACCCGGTGATCGCCGCGGTCTATCCCGGACTCGAGGTGAGCGTCATCGGCTGTCTGGCCGATTACATGTGGTGCGACGTGGTGCTGCAGGACGGCCTGCGCGGCTGGGCCTACGGGCCGAGCCTGGCCTACGGCTGGATGGGCAACGCGCTGCCGGTGCCGGATTACGGGCCGTCCCTGGGGATTCCCCTCGTCACCTTCTTCATCGGCGACTACTGGGGCCGCCACTACCGCCACCAGCCGTGGTTCGACGAATACCGCTGGCGCCAGCCCCCGCCGCCTCCGCCGCGCTTCATCCCGCCGCCACACCACCACGATGGCAGGCAGGCGCCCTACCCGCCCCGCTGGGTGCAGCCGGGCATGCCGCCCCGTGACGACCGGCGAGACGACCGGTGGAACGATCGGCGCGACGACCGCTGGCGCGGCAACGACCAGCCCCCGCGCCGGGATTTCAACCGCGGCGACGTGCCCCAGGCCGCACCGGCACCGATGCCCCAACAGCCCCCCCAGCAACCGCCCCAGTTCCGCCAGGAACCCGGCCGCAACTTCAATCCCCGCGCGGACGACAACCGCGAGCGGCGCAACGACGGCGCCCAGCAGCAGCCCTTCCCGCCCCGCTTCACGCCAGCACCTGCGCCAGCCCCCGTCGCCCCACAGGTCGCGCCACCGCAACCACCGCGGCAGGAAAACCGCTTCAGCCCGCCGCCCCAGCCTCAGCAACCCCAGGCCCAGCCCCAGCCGCGCGGCGGCGACGGCCCGCGCAACCGGTTCGGCGGGCGGATGGACGAACGCTGAACTCCGGGGCCCGCGGCCTTGACCTTTCCCGCACCGATGACGGCAGGCGGAAATGTCTGCCGGAGGTGGGCCGCAGGCGCGGCCGGGGAATCGCCCACCGGGTACGGGTGACGGTCCATCGAAGCCGGCTTCGGCCCACCCGGGGAGTGTCAGTAATTTTGTGTTCGAGGCGAATTTCGATTGATCCCGGCCATGGCCGGGATCAATCGACGGTTCTCATTTTGTGACCGCCGGAATGAAGCGCTCGCCGTACAGGATGGCGAACTGGTTCATGGCGCCTTTCCAGCATGTCATCGTTCCCCGCCATCCGTCGGTGATGTTGCGCAGCGCCAGCCAGATCAGCTTGGTGGCCGCTTCATCCGTCGGGAAGTGGCCCCGCGTCTTGATGATCTTGCGCACCCGCGCGTTCAGGCTCTCGATGGCGTTGGTGGTGTAGATCACCCGACGCACCTCGGGCGGAAACGCGAAGAACGGGATGACTTCCTCCCACGCCCGGCGCCACGCCGCAGCCACCGTCGGGAAGCGCTGGCCCCATTCACCGTCGGCGAAATCCGCCAGCGCCGCTTCGGCCGCCTCGGCGCTGACCGCCTGGTAGATGGGCTTGAGGGCGTTGGCGAGGCCCTGGCGCTCTTTGTAGCCGGCGTAGCTCAGGCTGTTGCGCAGCAGGTGCACGATGCAGGTCTGCAGCGTGCTGCAGGGATAGGCCACCGCCAGCGCATCGGCCATGCCCTTCAGACCGTCGGTGACGGCGATCAGGATGTCCTGGCAGCCGCGCTGCTTCAGGTCGTTGAAGACCTTGAGCCAGAACTTGGCCCCTTCGGTGTGCTCGATCCACAGCCCCAGCACGTCCCGGCTGCCATCGGCCCGCACCCCGAGCGCCAGATACACCGCCTTGTTGCGGACCACGCCGTCTTCGCGGATCTTGACCCGCAGCGCATCGAAGAACACCACCGGATAGACCGCCTCCAGCGGCCGGCTCTGCCACTCGCGCACTTCGTCCATCACTGCTTCGGTGACCTGGCTGATGAAGTCCGGCGACACTTCCGTGTTGTACATCTGCAGCAG
>ERZ650311.1729-NODE-1729-length-10367-cov-20.342320_pt1 | contig 10367 bp, 9 predicted proteins | sample MGYA00376247_ERZ650311 | MGnify/ENA primary metagenome ERZ650311 (study PRJEB26733, sample SAMN07839324) | wastewater metagenome | biome: small river; feature: stream; material: water | place: USA: North Carolina | collected 2016-07-28 ... | reverse complement strand
CCGCCGAACATGCCAACACCGACGATGACGCCCATGATGGTCGAGCCGGTGAAGGCCTTCGACTTGAACAGGTTGAGAGGCAGAATCGCCTCGTGGCCGGCCTTGCGCTCGGCCATGATGAAGGCGATGATGCCGACGACGCCCGTCACATACATCAGGATGCTGTTCTGTGAACCCCAGCCCCAGTCGCGACCGTTCTCGGCAACGATAAGCAGCGGAACAACCGCGATGATGATGGTGACAGCGCCCCACCAGTCGATGCGGTGCTTCTTAGGGGTGTGTGGCACGTGCAGGAACGAAACCACGGTGAACAGTGCGATTGCGCCGATTGGCAGGTTGATCAGGAATACCCAGCGCCAGCCCGGAATCCAGAGGATCTGGTCGATGCCTGCGAAGAGACCGCCGACCAGTGGGCCGAGGACAGACGATGAACCGAAGACGGCTAGGAACAAGCCCTGGTAGCGGGCACGCTCGCGCGGCGGAACAATGTCAGCCAGCACGGTGATCGCCAGCGAGAACAGACCGCCGGCACCGATGCCCTGAACCGCGCGGAACGCAGCCAGCTGAGGCATGTCCATGGCGAAGCCCGAAAGGGCCGAACCGAAGATAAAGATGGTGATCGCGGCGATGAATAGGCGACGACGACCAAAGATGTCGCCGAGCTTGCCATAGATAGGTGTCGCGATGGTTGAAGTGATGAGGTAGGCGGTGGTGACCCACGCCTGCTGCTCGAGACCCTTGAGGTCATCGGCGATGGTGCGCATTGCGGTACCGACGATGCTCTGGTCGAGCGCTGAGAGGAACATGCCCGACATGAGACCAAGAAGAACCAGCTGAATCTGGCGCTTGGTCATCACACCGGTTTTGGCCGATTCGGCGGCCGCTGCCTTACGTGCTTCACGTGACAAAGGGGTAACTCGTTTCTAAAAGTTAGGCTTATTAACGTGGTCAAGCCTAAACGCGAAATTTCTTCTATTTTGACGAACACGGTTCGCGCGTTAGGTATTTCCGCTGCTTTCATTCTTATTGCGGCCAACGGAGCCAACACCGCGGGTATGAGCGCGAGTGCGGCCACCCCAACTCCTGCGCCGAGCGTGAGTGCTAGCGCGAGCGCATCCCCTTCGGTTTCGCCATCGGCATCGCCGACGGCCTCGCCGACCCCCAGCCCAACCGCAAGCACCTCGCCGACGCCGTCACCGGTGCCGACTTCGATTCCGCGACCGAACATTCAGTCGGCCGGTTCACTGCTGGTGGTTGTGAACAAGCAGCGCCCGCTGAACCCGAAGACCTACGCGCCAAAGCCGCTCGCCTATGTGAACGGCGCCCCGCTGTTCAAGGACGCCGCGATTGCGCTGCAGCAGATGGCCGCCGCGATGAAAAAGGCCGGTGCCGGAACCCTCTGGCTCAACTCGGGTTACCGCAGTTACAACACGCAGGTGGTCGTGCACGATCGCCAGGTGCGCAACCTCGGTCTGGCCGCCGGCGAACGTCTGGCCGCTCGCCCGGGCTATAGCGAACACCAAACCGGATTGGCCGCGGATGTGTCGGCGCTAGGCCAAGGTTGTGCGATTCAGGTCTGCTTCGCCAAGACCAAGGCCGGCAAGTGGTTGGCTGCGAATTCGTGGCAGTACGGCTGGATTCTGCGCTACCAGGACGGCCAGACTCCGACCACCGGCTACCAGTATGAGCCGTGGCATTTTAGATTCGTCGGCGTCGACATGGCGACTGATTACAAGTCGAAGCAATCCAAGTCGCTCGAGGCGTACTGGGGTCTGCCTCCGGCACCGACCTACTGAGTCGGTGCGCTAGGGCTAGGCCCGACCTACTGAATGCGCTTGCCGAGTTCGGCGGCGATGCCCGTGTATGTGTGCGGGCGCAGAGCGAGCAGTCGATCCTTGGCGTCCTGGCCGATGTCGAGGCCGTTCACGAAAACGGTTAGGTCGTCGTGGCCAACGCGCTTGCCGCGAGTGAGTTCTTTGAGCAGCGCATACGGGTCATTGATCTTTGAACGACCGGCGGCAACCTCGGCGCGAATCACGGTCTGAATCGCTTCGCCGAGCACCTCCCAGTTGTCTGAAAGGTCTGCGTCGAGCACGGCAGGCGAGAGGTCGATCTCGTTGAGGCCGCGGGTGACGTTGTCGATCGCGAGCAGCGAGTGACCGAAGCCTAGGCCGATGTTGCGCTGTGAGCTCGAGTCGGTGAGGTCACGCTGCAAACGCGAGGTGACCAGGGTCGAGGCGAGGCTGTCGAGAATCGCGCACGAGAGCTCGAGGTTCGATTCGGCGTTCTCGAAGCGGATCGGGTTGATCTTGTGCGGCATGGTCGACGAACCGGTCGCGCCAGCAACAGGAATCTGCTTGAAGTATGCGAGCGAGATGTAGGTCCACACGTCGGTGCAGAGGTTGTGCAGGATTCGGTTGAACAGACCGATTGCCGAATAGAGCTCGGCCTGCCAGTCGTGCGATTCGATCTGGGTGGTAAGCGGGTTCCAGGTCAGACCAAGACCGGTGACAAAGGCCTCCGATTCGGCAGCCCAATCGACGCTTGGGGCTGCAACAACGTGTGCCGAGAAAGTGCCGGTTGCACCCGAGAACTTGCCCAGGTATTCCTGCTTGGCGATGCGGTCGAGCTGACGCTGCAGACGGTGAACGAAGACCGCTAGTTCCTTGCCCATGGTGGTCGGGGTCGCCGGCTGGCCGTGGGTGCGGCTCATCATCGCTGAGTCGATGTACTTAGCGCTGAGTTCGCGCAGCTTGGTCATGAGCTTTTCGGCACGAGGCAACCACACGTTGTTCACGGCATCGCGCACGGTGATCGCATACGAAAGGTTGTTGATGTCTTCGCTAGTGCAGGCAAAGTGAGTGAGTTCGAGCAGGTCTTCGCGGCCCAGTTCGCTGAGCTTTCCGCGGATGAAGTATTCGACCGCCTTGACGTCGTGCTTGGTAGTCGCCTCGGTCTCGGCGAGGGTTGCCACATCGGCGTCACCAAAGTTGGTGACGATGGCACGCAGGTTGGCTGCCTCGGTCAAATCGACGGATGCGTTATTGCCGAGCAGGTTGCGGTTGGCGAGGTGAATCAACCATTCGATCTCGACTGCGATTCGTGCGCGATTGAGACCGGCTTCGCTCAGAAACTCGCCGAGGTCGGCAACGGCTCCGCGGTAACGACCGTCAAGTGGACTTAGGGGCTGCACAGAAAGATTGCTCACCGTTCTATATTGCCCGACTTATCCACAGAATTTGGCGCGCGGGCGCGCAATCAGCGGCATTCGCGCAACCTTTTGTCATGAATCGCACCAGTCTCGCAATCGAACACGCAATCGCGCAGTTGAACAATGCGATTCCCAACCCGGCTTGGTGGTCGGGGCCCGCGGCTCATGCCTGCGCGTTGGCGATCGAGCGGTTGGCACATGACCTGCGTGCGCTACAGGGGCGATTGGGTCACGGTTGGGCCGATGGGCATTGAAGTCTTTGGTGGGGGAACGGTACGAGCATCGCGAGCCGAGCTCGATCGTGTGCGACAACAGGTGCAGTTTTCGAAGCTGGTGCTCGTGAACGAAGGCTCACCGCTCGGCTTGCTCGAGAACCCGCTCGCGCAGTTGCAACTCACGCTCGAACTACCGGCTTTTTTAGAGAGGTTCAGCGCGATCGAAACAGCGTGCCTTGAGGCAGCCGAGCAATACTTCGGAGCAGAGAGCGCAATCTCTCAGCGCATGCATCGAATAGGCAATGTGGATGTGCCCGCGCTCGCCGGATGTGTCTCGAGTGCCGCGGCCCCACTCGGTGCTTTCAAAGAGTCGCCGATTGAAATATCTCGAACCGGCTTCGCCGGTGGGGCGAGTGCTCCGCACTCGATAGTCGAGCTGGGCCTGCGACTGCAACGCACTTCGACCGACGGTGACGCGGGCGACCAGGCTGAGTTCCGCATCGAACGGTACGGGCATCACGTGATCGCATACATTCCAGGAACCAAGAAGTGGTCACCGGTGGCTGGGGCAAACCCACTCGATCTGACATCGAATGTGCACGCTATAGCGAGCCAGGGCAGCGATACGGTCGAGCTTGCGGCCAGTGAACGAGCGGTTTTGGCGGCGTTGCGCGCGGCTCACGTCGGTTCCGGTGACGAGGTTGTGCTGGTCGGGCACTCACAGGGCGGAATCATCGCCGCGAATATCGCATCCCGTCATCACGCGTTCAAGGTCGCTGGAATCGTGACTTTTGGATCGCCGATAGCCCATGCGGCGATCGCCCCAGAAACGCGAGTGCTAGCTCTAGAACACAACAACGATCCGGTGCCCACGCTCGATGGCGGCCCGAATCCGCAGCGCGAGAACTGGGTGACGGTCAAAGAACCGTATGCGCTCGCCGTGGGTGAAAAGCCCGTCGCCGTGCACGACCTGAAGGGCTACCTAAAACTGGCGGGCGAGGTCGACGCCAACCGTTCGGTGCGGTTGCGAGGCGTGCTCGATTACCTGCGTGACTTCGCGGGTCGCGACCAGGGAAAGGTTGAGTGGTATTCAGCTAGACGAATCTAGAAGATGCGAATTAGGCGCAACACCCAGTTCGACACCATCGAGGCGATGCTGATCACGATCGCGCCAAGCATTGCCCAACCGAGTGACTCAATGGTGAGTCCGGTCGAGGTGAAGCCGTCGATGGCGACGGTGTCGCCACCGAGCAGGCTCGACAACCAAGCAACAAACAACAGGATTGCGCCGTTGATGACGAACGAGATCAGGCCAAAGGTCAGCAGGTAGAGCGGGAATGCCAAAACCTTGATAACCGGAGTGATGACCGCGCTGACGACACCAAAAATGGCACCGACGAGCAGATACGACAGCATTACCTGCCAGCCCTGAGTGCCGAAATAAGAGGTGAAGTGGATGCCCGGAACAATCGAAGCGGCTACCCAGAGGCCGACCGCGTTAATAGCAGTGCTGATCAGAAGACGAATCATGAATCGATTCTGACATGTTGCAGGTAAATTGGTTGTCGTGACTGCTCAAGATTCAAGCGTGCCAATGGTGCAACTGCTCTCGCCAGACGGCGAGTACAGCGTTGCGCCGCAATATGCCGAGTACGCCAAACTCGTCCAAGACTTGAGCGAAGCTGACTTCCTCCGTTTTTACCGTGACATGGCGCGCATTCGCCGCTTCGACTTCGAGGCCAACGCGCTCCAGCGCCAGGGCCAGCTCGGTCTCTGGATTCCGGCCATCGGCCAGGAGGCCGCGCAGATCGGATCCGGTTACGCCGTAGGTCACAACGACCACATCTTCCCTAGCTACCGCGAACACGGTGTAGCAATCACCCACGGCATCGACCTCATGTCGATCCTCAAGATGCTTCGTGGCGTGAACCACGGTGGCTGGAACGCAGACGAAACCCGCTTCCACCTTTATGCCATCGTGCTCGGCACCCAGACCCTCCACGCGACCGGCTACGCCATGGGCGTGAAGTTCGACGGCAAGGTCGGCACCGGCAACCCAGCCGAAGACCAGGCGGTCATTACCTATGTGGGCGACGGCGCAACCGCCGAGGGTGAAGTGAGCGAATCGTTCATCTTCGCCGCCAACAACCAGGCGCCACTCGTTTACTTCGTGCAAAACAACCAGTGGGCAATCTCATCCCCGACTCATTCCCAGACTCGAGTGCCGCTGTTCCAGCGCGGCACCGGCTTTGGAGTTCCCGGCATTCGCGTTGACGGCAACGACGTCCTCGCTTGTTATGCAGTCACCAAGAAGCACATGGATGACGCCCGCGCAGGAAACGGCCCATTCTTGATTGAGGCTCTGACCTACCGCATCGGCGCGCACACCTCGAGCGATGACCCGACCAAGTACCGCGACTCAGAAGAGGTCGAATACTGGAAGGCTCGCGACCCGCTGGTTCGCCTCGAGAAGTTCCTGCGTCGCCAGGGCATCGGCCAAGACTTCTTCGACGAGGTCGAGGCCGCCGGTGAGAAGCTCAGCGAAGAAATTCGTTCGGCTACCTTTGCGCTGAAGAACCCGCCGTTCCAGAACATGTTCAACTACGTCTACAGCGAGCAGCACCCGCTCATCGAAGAGCAGACCGCTTGGCTAGAGGCATACGAAGCTTCATTTGGTGACGAGTCTCACCTAGGCGTGGCCAACCCGAGCGAGATTCCGAACATCGGGAGCGTGCACTAATGGCTAACTTCACCGAGATGACGATTGCCAAGGCAATCAACGCTGGTCTGCGCAAGGCACTCAGCGAAAACGACAAGATTTTGGTGTTTGGCGAGGATGTCGCTGAGCTCGGCGGTGTCTTCCGTGTGACCGAGGGTCTGCACAAGGAGTTCGGCCAGGAGCGCGTCTTCAACTCACCGATCGCCGAAGCGGGCATCGTCGGCACCGCGATCGGTCTCGCGATGCGCGGCTATCGCCCAGTGGTCGAGATTCAGTTCGACGGCTTCATCTTTCCGGCGTTCAACCAGATCACCTCGCAGCTGGCCAAGCTTCAGAACCGAAGCGAAGGCACTCTGACCATGCCGGTCGTCATCCGTGTTCCTTACGGCGGCGGCATCGGCGCGGTCGAGCACCACAGTGAAAGCCCAGAGGCATACTTCGCGCACACTGCTGGTCTGCGTGTGATCAGCCCATCGAACCCGAACGATGCCTACTGGATGATTCAGCAGGCCATCGCTTCGAGCGACCCGGTGATGTTCTTCGAGCCGAAGCGTCGCTACTGGCAGAAGGGTCCGGTCAACCTGGACGAGCCACCTGCCGGCATGCACACCGCACGCGTGCTTCGTGAGGGAACCGATGTGACGATTGCCACATACGGCCCAATGGTTGCAACCGCGATTCAGGCTGCCGATATCGCAGCCGAAGAGGGTCGCAGCCTCGAGGTAATCGACCTGCGTTCGATGAGCCCAATCGACTTCACCACGATCGTCAACTCGGTCAAGAAGACCGGACGCCTCGTCGTCGCATCCGAAGCCAGCAATTTTGTCTCGGTTGCGAGTGAGGTTGCCGCCCGAGTTCATGAGCTCGCGTTCTATCACCTCGAATCGCCGGTGCTTCGCGTTGGTGGTTTTGATGTGCCATACCCTGCGGCCAAGCTCGAAGAGATCTTCTTGCCAGACGCTGACCGAATTCTCGAAGCCGTCGACCGGGCGCTCGCCTACTAAGCGAAAGGTGCAAGGCTCATGACTCAGCTCGCATACTTCAACCTGCCAGACGTTGGCGAAGGCCTGACCGAGGCCGAAATCGTCTCGTGGAAGGTCGCCGTTGGCGACCAGGTTTCGGTGAACCAGATCATCGTTGAGATCGAAACCGCGAAGTCGCTCGTCGAATTGCCTTGCCCATTTGCCGGCGTAGTTGCCGAGCTGCTGGCCGCCGAGGGTGACACCGTTGAGGTCGGCAAGCCGATCATCGCCTGCAAGGTTGCCGATGGTGCAACCGGAGCGGTCGCGACCCAGGCGATTCCTGTCATCGATCCTGCCGTTGCAGCCGCTGCCGCCTCCGCGCACGAAGCTGTTGCAGAGGCCGCAGCCAACTCGGTCGCTGCTCAGGAAGGCTCAAAGCCGTTCCCTGCAAAGAACCCAAACCTCGTCGGTTATGGCGTGAACGATGCCGCTGGTGAATCACGTCGTCGCCGCCACATTCCGGCTGCTGCCCTTTCGGCTTCGACCGCTGCCGCTGCTGCGCTACCGGTTGTCGCCAACCCGGCCACCGGGCTTTTGAACACCGCCGCGCTGATCGCCGAAGAGTCGGTTATCGCAAAGCCGCCAGTGCGAAAGCTCGCCCGCGACCTCGGCGTCGACCTGACCAAGGTCACCGCGACCGGCACCGCTGGTGAAGTCACTCGCGAAGACGTCATGAACCACTCGAGCCAGGCTTCGGTGTTCCGCAACCTGAGCACTCCTGCGGCACCAAGCGAGCGCGAAGAGCGCATCCCAGTTAAGGGTGTTCGCAAGGCGACCGCCGCGGCGATGGTTCAGTCGGCCTTTACCGCGCCACACGTCAGCATCTTTGTCGACGTGGATGCGACTCGCACCATGGAATACGTCAAGCGCCTGAAGGCATCCACCGACTTCGCCGGCGTCAAGGTGACACCGCTGCTCATCATGGCCAAGGCGATGATGTGGGCCGTGCGTCGCAACCCGACCGTCAACTCGACCTGGACTGACGAAGAGATCATCGTTCACAACTACGTGAACTTCGGTATCGCTGCGGCAACCCCGCGCGGACTGATCGTGCCAAACATCAAGGATGCCGACAAGCTATCGATGCTCGATCTCGCGAAGGCCATCGAGCAGCTCGCCGCCACCGCGCGTGAGGGCAAGACTCAGCTGCCGGACATGTCGAACGGAACCATCACCCTCACCAACATCGGTGTCTTCGGTGTTGACACCGGTACGCCGATTCTGAACCCGGGCGAGGTTGGCATTGTTGCCCTCGGTTCGATTCGCCCGAAGCCTTGGGTTGTGAACAACGAAATCGTCGTTCGCCAGATCACCACGATTGGCGCGACCTTCGACCACCGCGTGGTTGACGGCGACGTCGCTTCGCGATTTGTGCAGGATGTCGCTTCGGTAATCGAAGAGCCTGCACTGCTACTCGACTAGACCTAATCCAACTCTTTCGTTGCGCATAACTTGCCCGCTTATTGACAACGATTATCAGTAACAGTTAGCGTTGTCGCATGACCAAGATCGTTCGCAAAGTTGTTGCTGCCCTGGCCGCACTAACCGCGGCTTTTGCGTTGAGCGGTTGCGCGTCGAGCGCATCCGACGTCAATAAAGACGGACTAATCCATGTGGTCTCGGCGACTCCGGTCTGGGCTTCGATTGCTAAGGCCGTGGGTGGCGATCGAGTCGCCGCCGAGTCGCTAATCACCAACGCGAACCAAGATCCGCACTCGTTCGAGGCCAGTGCGCGTGACCAGCTCACCGTCAATCGCGCCGATCTCGCAATCGTCAACGGTGGCGGCTATGACGACTTCCTCTCGACCCTGCTGACCAAATCAGCGGATGCCAAATCGGACGGACCAACCGTTTTGACTGTGGCCGACATCGCAACCACCGGAAGCGACAACGAGCACTATTGGTTCGACCTAGCCACGGTGAACAAGGTGGCTGCAGCCGTGCAGTCGAGACTTGCCGAACTCGACCCTGCTCACGCGACCGAGTTTGACTCGAACGCGAAGAGCTTTGCGTCGGATCTGGCCCTGCTTCAAGACCAGCTATCGACCGACAAGAGCAAGTACGGTTCTGCCGCAGTGCTCGCGACCGAGCCACTCGCTGATTATTTGGTCGCGAGTTTCGGTGTGACTGACCAGACTCCCGAGTCCTTCAAGCACGCAATCGAAAACGAATCGGATGCGCCAATCGCCGCCCTGAACGACATGCGCAAGCGCCTGCTCGCTGGCAAGGTTGCGGCACTAATTGTGAATCCGCAGACCGCGGGCTCGCAGGTGCAGGAGCTCGTCGCTGCCGCCAAGACCGGCAAAGTTGCGGTCGTCGAGATAGCTGAGTTCCAGACCGAACCAGGGCAGACCTATTTGAATTGGATGGGCGAAAACATCCGCCTAATTGAAACAGCGCTCGAGGGTTCGACCGCTGGAACGCAAGGTGGCAACGGTGACTAAACCGGTTCTCGAGATTCGTGATGCGAGCATGACCTTTGGCGCTCGCACACTCTGGAGCAACCTAAATCTCGCCGTTCAGCCACACGAATTCATCGCGGTAATCGGCTCTAACGGTTCGGGCAAGTCGACTCTGCTCAAGGCGATTCTCGGTCAGCAAGAACTCACCGAGGGCGGCATCAAGGTGCTCGGTCGATCGGTTCGCAATAAGCGCGGCCAGCGCGGAAACCGCCGCATCGGCTACATTCCGCAGAACCGCGCGATGGACACCGGCCTGCCACTTCGCGGCCGCGATCTGCTCCACTTCGGTCTAGACGGCCACGAGTTTGGCCTGCCGCACCTGCCTTTCTCGAAGCACACGCGCGAGCACAAGCGTCGGGTTGAGCGAATGATTGAGGCGATTGGGGCATCCGCATTCGCAAATAAAACGGTTGGCACTTTGAGCGGCGGCGAGCTGCAGCGTCTTCGCGTCGGCCAGGCCGTGATTGGTGAACCGCGACTGATTTTGGCGGATGAGCCGCTCAGCGCCCTCGACCTTCACCAGCAGAAGACCATCGCCGAACTGCTCGACCGCGAGCGTCGCGAACACGAAGCCGCGGTGCTCTTTGTCACGCACGATGTGAATCCGGTTCTCGACATGGTCGACCGTGTGCTCTATCTGGCGAATGGCAAGTTCTCGATTGGCACACCGGATGAGGTGCTGCGCAGCGACGTTTTGAGTGAGCTGTATGGCACTCCGGTCGATGTCGTTCGCAACCA
>ERZ650311.1727-NODE-1727-length-10371-cov-36.977705_pt1 | contig 10371 bp, 18 predicted proteins | sample MGYA00376247_ERZ650311 | MGnify/ENA primary metagenome ERZ650311 (study PRJEB26733, sample SAMN07839324) | wastewater metagenome | biome: small river; feature: stream; material: water | place: USA: North Carolina | collected 2016-07-28 ... | reverse complement strand
CCGCGACCTTTGCAACGAGCTTTGCCGCGCGTCAGGCGGCGGCAAAGCTGCAGGCATCGTGGGGCAACCCCCGGCCTCGTCTATTCCGCGCCGTCCGCGTGCGCGTCGAGGTCACAGAGGCATGACGCGCCGCTCGGCACCCGTCGCGACCGAACGGCAAGAGCAGGCCGCGCTATTCGCGTGGCTCGACCGGGTCGCGCCCCCGGGGCTGTTTTACACCGCTATCCCGGGAGGCGACGGCCGCATGACGCGGACCCCGGGGTACCGGCCCGGGCTGCCCGATGTGCTGCTGATCTACCGGGGCAAGCCGATCCTGATCGAACTCAAGCGCCGCAAGGGCGGTCGCCTGTCGTCCCACCAGTCTGACGCACATTTCGCCATCACGCACGCCGGCGGGCTCGCTGTCGTGTCCTACGGGTGGGATGAGGCGCGGCAATTCCTGGAGCAGATCATTCCGATGAGGTCGGCGAATGGCTGATTTCCGTTGGACCCTGGACGAAGACCGCTTTCTTCTCGCCGGCCGTGCGCGGGGTCTGACCTGCGCTCAGATCGCCGCGACGATGCGCGGGCGGTCTGCGTGGGCGGTCAAGACCCGGCTGCGGCGCCTCGGAAAGGGCGTGCGCCGCGACCGTCCACCGACCCCGCGCGGGGTCGAGCCGCCGCAGACCTACCGATTCCACACGACCGAGCGGCAGGAGACGGCATTCGCCGCCCTGATGGCGGGGCGCGTCTACGAGGATCGCAAACTGAAAAGCGGGGGGCTCGCATGACACCGACAGTCCACGCAATCGTACACGCCTGCGCTGCGGAGTGGGGCACGACACCGGATCTGATCTACGGCCCGCGCCGGAAGCGCGAATTGGTCCTGCCCCGGCAGGCCGCAATGTATCTGGCGTCCGATCTGCGCCCTGACCTGAGCCTGGCGACGATCGGGCGCCAGATGAAGCGCGACACCAAGACCATCATGCACGGGGTCCGCCGCGTCGCGGAACGCATGCAGGCGGATGATGGGTACGCGCGGCGCGTCGGACGTGCCCGGCTTGCGCTGGGGCCACTTGTGCAGATCCGGAGCGCAGCATGAGCCAGACCGCCGACATCCTCGCCGCGCTCCGCGCCGGCCACGCGCTCACACCGATGGACGCGCTCGACCGGTTCGGGTGCTTCCGCCTAGCAGCCAGGATCAAGGAAATCCGCGCGGACGGGCACTCGATCCTCGCCGAGCCGGTCGATCTGCCCAACGGTAAGCGCGTCGCACGCTATCGGATGGCGCAGGCATGAACCCCGTCGTGATCGGCAACGCCACGCTGTACCTGGGCGACGCGCGGGAGATCGGGCCGGCGCTGCAGGCCGATGCCGTCGTGAGCGATCCGCCCTATGGGCAAGGCTATGTGCACAGCGGCCATGGGCGAGCGGTAAGCAACAACGCGACATCGAAAGCCTACAGGCGCCACCGGGAAGCGGTTGTTGGCGACGAGGCGCCCTTTGACCCATCGCCGCTTCTGGCCATGGCGCCCGAGGTCATTCTGTGGGGCGCGCACCGCTTCGCCGATAAATTGCCGCCCGGCACTTGGCTGGTTTGGGACAAGGTGCCGACCGGCAAGAAGCGCGCGCAGGGCGATGGCGAAGCGGCGTGGAAGAACGATCAGCCGCCCCGCGCCATGCGCATCATTCGACATTTGTGGGACGGCGTGTGCGTCGCTGATCGGGACGACCTTGCCGAGGGCCGCGTGCATCCGATGCAGAAGCCGGTGACGGTTATGTCCTGGTGCATAGCGATGACCAGCGGCGCGACCATTGCCGACCCCTACATGGGCTCTGGCTCAACCGGAGTCGCCGCCATACGCGCCGGCCGTCGGTTTATCGGCATCGAGATTGACGAGCGGCACTTCGCGACCGCCTGCCGCCGCATCGAGGACGCCCAGCGCCAGGGCGATCTGCTGCTGAGGGCTGGAGCATGAGCCGCATCCGCACCATCAAGCCCGAGTTTTTCCGCCACGAAGGCCTGCAGGATCTGGAGGCCGAGAACCCGGGCGCCTACGTCATGCTCGTGTTCGCCGGCCTCTGGGGGCATTGCGACAAGGCAGGGCGCTTCCGCTGGCGCCCGCGCACGCTCAAGCTCGACATCCTGCCCTTCCTCAACTTCGACATGGGCAAGACCCTGGCGCTTCTCAAGGAAGCCGGGTTCATCCGCCATTACACCGTGGGAAGCGATCAGTACGGGGAGATTCCATCCTTCCAAGACCATCAGCGCATCGGCGGCAAGGAAGCGCAGGAACCCGAGAAATACCCGGCACCAACCAGTGAAGCGCCCGAGAAGCAACGGGGAAGCACCGGGGAAGCACTCGGGATTGCAGGAAGGGAAGGGAAGGGAAGGGAAAGGGAAGAGGAAGGGAATGGAGACTCCGCGCGCGAGGCGCGGGTGGACAGTCCCTCGACCTCGGAATTCGCCGAGTTCTGGTCGGTCTACCCGACCCACGTCGGCAAGCGAGCCGCCTTCAAGGCCTTCGCGAAAGCCCGGCAGCGTGCCGAGCATTCCGAGATCATCGCGGGAGCCGCCCGCTACGCCCACGACCCCACGCGAAAGCCCGAATTCACGGCGCATCCGGCCACCTGGCTGAATGCCGACCGCTGGCTGGACGAGCCGATCAAGACCGGCGTGGAAGCGATAATCGAGCGGATGAACGGCGAAAATCACGATGAATATCGATGAGTTCTGCGCGGCGCTGGCCCGCAAGTTCCCGCACAACGCCGACGCCGTGCTGGCGTGGAAGCCGGATTACCGCACGGTCCTCGGCCCCGACGTGGACCTGGCAGCGAGCCTGCAAGCCACGCTGGCCAAATGGCCGTACAACACCCCGCCCAAGCCGGCGCAATTCCAGATCCTGCACAAGCCCTCGGGCGGTGCCGCGAAGCTGGTCGACCGCCGCGAGGACAACACGCTGGTCTGCACCCGGGCGGGCTTTGAGCGGGTCTACGCGATCCGCCGCCGCATGGTCGATGACGCGCTCCGGTATGCCGGCGACCTGACGCCCGAGGAAGCGCGCGCGGCAACCTCGCTGCTGTGGGACCGGGCGTGGCTGGCCGCACAGCACGAGGTCATCACGGGCACGGTGGAGTCCCTGACGCTGACGCCCGAGGACATGGCGGAAGTGCGGTCCATCGTGGCGTGGATCAACCGGCCCGAGAAGGAACGGTTGGGCGGCATCCGCCGTCCGCTGGCAGCACCGCAAGTCAGCGATCGGCAGCGGGAGCGCATGCGCGCGCTGGCAGATCAGCACCGCGCCGCGGCGATGGGCGAGGGGCGCAACCAACAGGAGGATGTGGCGTGAGCGACCGCGAAGCGCTGGAAAGCATGGTCTGGCAGTTCGGGTATCGCTCTGTCGTCGAGGGCCGGCGATGCATTTCATGCGGTGGCTTGGGGGCGCTAGAGGACGCTTTCGACGCGCTCGGCTGGAGTGATCCGCACTACACGGACGAGGGCGGGTGCGAGGTCGCGGGATGCGCGCAATGGGCGGATTGCGTGGGGGCCTATCCGCGCAGTTTGGTCCGGCCCGATGTGGCTTCCGATCGCGTCGGCTTCGGGTTCGTTTGCGGTGACCACTTTCGGCGCTGGAATGGACCGCGAGCCGAATCTGCCCCCGATCTTGGGCGGCGTGTTCCACTGGGCTCGGGTCAGGACCACTCACGGGAGGCGACGGGATGAGCGAGGCGTGGGTGATTTTCACATTTGGGACGATTTGGGGCGCGCTGATTGGACTGGCTACCGGGCTACTATTGGGGGCCAAGCGATGACCATGACCTCGCAGGACACCCCGGAACTGGTCGAGCGCGTGGCGCGGGCGATATGGGACACATGGAGCGATGCTCCGTTTGACCCAGCGTGCGACGACTGGGACACGCGCGAAAGCCTGAAGAAGGCCCGCGCAGCCATCGAGGCCATGCGGGAGCCGACCACTAGGATGGTGCAGGCGCACGCTCAGGAATGCGCCGGGGATGCCGATGAGGCCGGCCCAAAACGCATTGCCGCAGCCTGGCGCGCCATGATCGACGCCGCCCTGGAGCCCCGCCGATGATGACCATCCTGAGCCTGGGTATCGCCTGCTGCGCGCTCGCAGCCAACCTTACCTACGTCTCGGCGGGTGTCCTGGCGCATCTCGGGATCATGCCCCCTTGGCGCAAGTGGTGGCGCCCATGACCACCCTAGCCGACGAGATTGCACGGGCGGCGGTCCTAGAGGCGCGCGGTGGCGTGTATTGGCTGAAAGATGCCAGCGATGGGTACTGGCGTTGGCTGCACGCATGGGAAGAGGGCGACAGGTTGAAGTCGTATCGCTGGTACGCCCGCGGTCTACTGGACTCCCGCTCCACGACGCCCCTCCACGCCCCTAGGAAGCCCCCACAGCAGCCCCAGGCACCGGAGGGCGGCATGATGCCGGAGCTGTGGTGACCGAGCCCATCGCCCGGCAGATCGTCTCCCTCGCCGAGCAGGGCATGAGCCCCAAGGCCATCGCCCACGCTGCCGGCTGTGACGTGCCCTACGTCTACCGGGCGCTCCAGCGCGCGGGGTTCGTGATCGAGCGCAAGTTTGTGCGGGTCGAAGCCAAGGAGGGGCAGGGATGAAAGACGGCGAAATTATAGTGATCGGCTATCCGGGCGAATCAAAACCACGCACATATTTGTATCATCTCGGCGCCGACCCCATCGGGGCCACCTGCATGCAGATTGAGATTTGTTCCAGCCCGGCCGTCGCGCGGGCGCGGTTCGACGACATCAAGGCCGATCGCGAAAAGGCGCAGCGCGAGTTTCTGGACAGAATGAATGAATGGGCCGCGAGCGCGCGCCAAAAGCACGAGTTCCGCATGGCGACGCTCGACCGTCGGTTCGCGGATTTCTGTGTTCGCCTCAAAGCAGCGCAAGCGCGTGTCCAATCTGTGGACATGAAACCCTCCGAGGACCAGCGGTAGGATTCGCGTCGCGAATTCCACAACCGCAACCTCGGAGCCTCACATGGCCAAGCCCAGCAAGAAGTCCGGCGGCAAGAAGAAGGGCTGCTAGTCAGCCCTCAGAACAATGCCGTTTCAGAAGGGCCAGAGCGGCAATCCAGGCGGCCGGCCCAAGGAAAACAACGAGGTCAAGGCGCTCGCCCGCAAGCACAGTCGCGCGGCGATCAAGCGTCTTGCCGAGTGGATGGCATCGAACGAACCGAAAGCCTCGGTCGCCGCTGCCGTCGCGCTCCTCGATCGTGGATACGGCAAGCCGTCGCAAGCCATCACTGGCGGCGACGGCGGCCCTGTGGTGGTTGAATGGCTACCGCCGCCCGCCGCATAACCATCGAGTATTCGCCCCGGCGGCAGTTCATGCCGTTCCACACGCGGGCGCAGCGCTTCGCGTGCATCGTGGCGCATCGGCGCGCCGGCAAAACGGTCGCCTGCATCAACGAGCTGATCAAGGCGGCCACGAACCACGCGCTGCCCGAGGGGCGCTTCGCCTACATCGCCCCGCTGTTCAACCAGGCCAAGGACGTTGCCTGGACCTACCTCAAGCGCTTTTCCGAGGGCGTCCGCGTGTCGGAGCCCAACGAGACAGAGTTGCGCGTTGACGTGATGAGCCGGCACCGCAGCGGCTCGCGCATCCGTTTGTATGGCGCTGATAACCCGGATCGTCTCCGCGGCCTGTACCTCGATGGCGTGGTGCTGGACGAGTACGCGGACATGGACCCGGTGATCTGGGGGGAGGTGATCCGTCCGCTTCTGACCGATCGCCAGGGCTGGGCCACGTTCATCGGCACGCCCAAGGGCCGGAACCAGTTCCACGACATCTGGGAGCGCTCGCGCACCGATCCCGACTGGCTGCCCCTGATGCTGCGCGCATCGGAAACAGGCCTCGTGTCCAAGGGCGAGCTCGACGCCGCCCGCAAGGACATGACGGCCGAGCAGTACGACCAGGAGTTTGAGTGCAGCTTTGAGGCTGCCATCCTGGGCGCCTACTACGGCAAGGAAATGGCCGAGGCCGAGCGGGCAGGGCGCATCGGGCGCGTCAGCTACGATCCGCTGTTGCCTGTCCAAACCTGGTGGGACCTCGGCTACGACGACAGCACGTCGATCTGGTTCGTGCAGTACGCCGCGTCCGAGATTCGCGTGATCGACTACTACGAGGCGTCGGGCGAAAGCCTGCCGCACTACGCCAAGATCCTCGACGCCAAGCCCTACAAGTACCAGGACCACGTTCTGCCGCATGACGTGGAGGTCCACGAGCTTGGCACCGGCCGCTCCCGTCGTGAGACGCTGGCTAGCCTGGGCCTGCGCTCGGTCAAGGTGATCGCCGCGCAGGACATCATGGACGGCATCAACGCCGTCCGCCTGCTGCTGCCGCGCTGTTGGTTCGACGCTGACAGGTGCAAGCGCGGCATCGAGGCGCTGAGGCAGTACCGCGCAGACTGGGACGAGAAGACCAAGGCGCTCAAGACGCGGCCCCTGCACAACTGGGCGAGCCACGGGGCGGATGCATTCCGCACGGGCGCGAACGGGGCGAAGGCGCCTAGCGCGGAGCGAGAGCGCAAGCGGCCGACTGCAAGCGCGGGCGCTTGGCTCGCTTGACAACGGAGAACGCATGACCATCCTTCGCGTCGCCGCCCCCACCTTCACGCGGCCGAACGACACCACGACTTACGGCGCTGGCGATCTGGTCGCAAACAACACCGCCGCTGCAAGCGTGGTCGCGCTCAACTGGCAGTTTCCCCGTGATGCCCTGCCCAAGCGGCAACTGCTGATCCGCAGCGCGGTCAGCAACGTCTCGGGCGCTGGCGCCATCGCCAACAAGTCGATCCGCGTCCACCTGTTCACGGCCGTCCCGACCTTCACGAGCGCGGGCGACAACTCGGCAATCAGCACCGTTGTCGCCACGGGCTATGCCAACTGGATCGGCTCGCTCGACATCCCGGCGCACAAGCTGATCGCGGACGGGTCGTTCGGCATCGGCGGACCGACCTCGGTTACGACATCGCCCGTCAGCGAGATTGTCTGGGAAGCGACGGTTGCGCCCGATGCCGGCGGCAACCTCAACCTGTACGGCTTCCTCGAGGCGACGGGCGGTTATCAGCCTGCCGCGCAGGAGACGTACCGGATCACGCTGTGCGGAATCCCGGTCGTCGACTGATGTCGGACGCATCCGCCCTCAAGGAAGCGCGCGACGCTTTCCAAGTGGCCGCAGATGCGGAGGCGGACAACCGCGCCCAGGCGCTGGACGACATTAAGTTCGCGCGCCTCGGCGGGGACAATCAGTGGACGGTGAACGGCGTCAATTGGGCGCAAAAGCGCCGTGACACCCGCCGGCCGGTCCTGACCATCAACATGCTGCCGAAGTTCGAGCGGCAGGTGATGAACGACATCCGGCAGAACCGCCCGTCGATCAAGGTTCGGCCGGTCGATAGTGGCGCGGATGTGAAGACCGCGGACGTGTACACGGGCTTGATTCGCAACATCGAGCAGACCTCGCGCGCTGACACGGCCTACGACACCGCAGCCGAGTTCGCGATTACGGGCGGCTTTGGATATTTCGGCGTCAATATCGACTACGCCAGCGATGACACGTTCGACCAGGACATCTTGATCGAGCGCAAGCCCAACCCGTTCTGCATCTATGGCGACCCCTACGACCTCGGCGCGGACTCGTCCAACTGGATGAGCGCTTGGGAAACCGAGCTGATCGAGCGCGAGGAGTTTTACCGGCGATTCAAGGGCGCCAAGCCGACCGACTGGCAGGCCGGCAGCGACTACCACAACCTGTCCGCCCCGTGGCGAGTGGATAACGAGGTTCTCATTGCCCGGTGGTGGCGGCGTGAGAAGGTCGCGAAGACCATCCTCAAGCTGTCTGACGGGCGGGTGGTCGCCAAGGAAGATTTCGAGCGCAAGCTTGACGGCCTTTCGATGGCCGATATCTGCGCCGCGACGGGCGTGGAGGTTGTCGGCGAGCGCGAGGCGCCGTCCTATCGCGTCACGCACACGTTGATGACCGGCGCCGAGGTTCTTGAGGACGAGACGGAATGGCCGGGCCGTTACATCCCGATCGTTCCCGTCTACGGCGAGGACATCGTTGTTGAGGGCAAGCGCATCCTCAAGAGCCTGATCCGCGACGCGCGCGACCCGCAGATGCAGCTCAACTACTGGCGGTCCTACGCTGCGGAAATGGTCGCGCTCCAGCCCAAGGCTCCATACGTGGGCGTGGTGGGCCAGTTCGACACCGATCCGCGGTGGGAGACGGCCAACACCGACAATCACCCGTACCTTGAAGCCGACCCAGTGGCCGGCGCCTCGCTGCCGCAACGCCAGATGCCGGCCTCTCTGCCTCCGGGCGCGCGCGACCTCGCGTTGATGGCCAACGACGATATCAAGGGCACTTTGGGCCTGTTCGACGCGAGCATCGGCGCGCGCTCGAACGAGACGAGCGGCAAGGCGATCCTCGCCCGCCAGCGCGAGGGGGACGTTTCCACGTTCCACTTCGCCGACAATCTGAGCCGCGCCATCCGTCACGGCGGCGCGATCATCATGGACCTGATCCCGAAGGTGTACTCGGGCCAGCGCATGGTGCGCGTGCTCGGCGAGGACGGGAAGGCGCAGACGGTGAAGCTCGGGCCGAAGCCGCCGGGGCCGCCGCCGGGGCACATGCCGATGGCGCCCGGTGCGCAGCCTGGCGCGCCGCCGGCAATGCCGCCGATGGCAGCGCCGAACGCTGGACCGCCGATGCCAGGGCCTATGATGGCGCCGCAGATGGCGATGCCCGGCCAGGCTCCCTTGCCCATGCAGGGCGGCCCCGGGCAGCAGATGGGCGCCCCGCCGCCCGGTACCGAGCCGCCGATCCCGCCTGAGGTATTCGACCTCACCGCCGGCAAGTATGACCTCGTTGTGCAGGCCGGCCCGTCCTACACGACGCGCCGCGAGGAAACGAACGAGGTTCTGACCAAGATCGTGACCTCGGTCCCCGCTGCGATCGGGCCGCTTGCGCCGTTGCTTGTGAAGACGCTTGACGTGCCCGATAGCGACAAGATCGTGGCGGCGCTGGAGAACGTGGCGCAGCAGCAGAAGCCGCCCGATCCCGCGCAGGCGAAGATGGCCGAAGCGCAGGTCAACCTTCAGATCAAGCAGATGGAGATCCAGGCCGAGGCCAAGGCCACGGCCGAGAAGGCGGCCCAGGATTTCGCGCTACAGCAGCAGGCGCAGCAGCAGGAAGCGGCGCTAGCGGCTGCCAAGGCGCAGGCCGAAATGGATCTGGAGCGCACGAAGGCCGAGCAGCAATTCCAGCTTGAGGCGTGGAAGGTCGGGCAGCAGGCGCAGCTTGCCGAGCAGCAGTCGCAGCAGAAGGCGGCGCTGGCCGATCGGGAATCGCAGCAGTCCGCCGACCGCGAAATCCGCGCCGCGCACGAGAAGGCGACCAAGGGCCCGCAGCCCAAGGACATCACGCCGGACATCTCCCGCGCCGTCCAAGAGGGCATGAAGGGCGTCGTTCTCAACGTGCAGATGCCGCGCATGAAGCGGACCCCTGTCCGCGACGCGGCGGGGATGATCACGCACGCGATCGACGAGCCGATCATGGACGGGCCGGTCGACGGGTCGCGGATGAATTGAGATGGCAGATAACGTCGACGTAACCCCAGGCTCCGGCGCGACCATCGCGACTGACGACGTTTCGGGCGTCCAGTACCAGCGCGTCAAGATCGACGTTGGCGGCGACGGCGCGGCTTCTCCGCTGGTGCGCGGACAACAGAGCACGGCAAACAGCCTGCCGGTGACGCTGCCGAGCGACCAGGGCGAGCTAGCGGTCACTGGCACCTTCTGGCAGGCGACGCAGCCCGTATCCGGCACGGTGGCGGCGACGCAAAGCGGCTCGTGGTCTGTCACCATCTCGGATGGCAGCGGCCCGGTGACGGTCGACGGCACGGTAACGGCCGATACGGAATTGCCGGCCGCAGCCTCGATCACCGCCACAGGGAACAGCATCCCGTCAACCGTGATCCTGGTAGGCGCCACGGGCGTCTACAACGGTACGACGCTCGACCTTGTGCAGTCCGGGGCCGGCGACGGGGCGACTAGCGCGCAGAAGTTACCGACGACGCAATTCGTCTTCAACGGCTCGACCTACGACCGCATGCGCGGCGACACGACCAACGGGCTGGACGTGGACGTTACGCGCGTTGGCGGCACAGTCACGACCAAGGAGACGCGCGCCGCCACGTCGAGCGTGACCAGCGTGGCCGCGAGCGCATCAAGCGGCACGGTGCTGGCCTCGAACGCCAACCGCCTGGCGGCGACCGTGTTCAACGATTCGACCGCGCTGCTCTACCTCAAGCTCGGGGCGACGGCGAGCAGCACGAGCCACA
>ERZ650311.1726-NODE-1726-length-10376-cov-26.174111_pt1 | contig 10376 bp, 10 predicted proteins | sample MGYA00376247_ERZ650311 | MGnify/ENA primary metagenome ERZ650311 (study PRJEB26733, sample SAMN07839324) | wastewater metagenome | biome: small river; feature: stream; material: water | place: USA: North Carolina | collected 2016-07-28 ... | reverse complement strand
ATCGGCTGTTAACCGATAGGTTCTTGGTTCGAGTCCAAGCCGGGGAGCCACTCTTATCTAGACATCGCTAGAGGTTTCGAGGAGGCCACGTGGTTCAGTGGTTCCTAAGCCGACAATGGCTCCCGCAAATTTATTTAGCAACCTTCTTATTCGCGTTTTTCGGATCCATCGACGCAGCAATTCAAGGCCCAACTAGCCTTTTTTCTTCGGCACTATTGATTGGCAGTCTGATCTTTACGAGGAAACATCAGTGGGTGTCAACGTCGCTGGTTTCACTGGGTTCCATCGTTCAGGTTCTGCTTGGACAGGGACCGCTTTTTGCGGGCCTTGCGACCAGTCTTTCGCTCATTCTTATCGCAGCCTTTGCGACTCCGCTCCTGCGCCAAATCTCAGTCATCGTGACCAATATCTGTGGCATAGGGCTTGCTTATGTTTTCACGCTGGCAGATCCCGACCTGCTCGCTCCTCTCAGCATTGATTTAGCAAATGACAACTCAGGAGTCTTAGCGTTTTGGCTGTCTGTTGTTTGTGTTGTCGCCGTAAACACGCTCGCTTGGGTTTACGGGAGACTGACCATCACAAAGCTTGTTCACGTAGGAACGGATACCGATCGCGCGTTACTCGTGGCACAACAAGCAAAGCTAGCGATTGAAGTCGCTAAACAAACTGAGCGACTGGGGATTGCCCGTGATCTGACCGATCTATTGGTCCAGCGCCTTTCTGCCGTGGTCAGCCTCAGTGATGCCGCGAAATATCTGACCAAGTCAGATCAAGAGGCTACCGATAGAGTCATCAACCGTATTTCCGAATCCGCTGTTTCATCGCAGAGTGAACTTAGAAAGCTATATGATCTTTTGCACCAAGATCACGAACTTGCGGCCGCTCCGCCATCAATATCTGAGATACCTGATCTGGTTCTGGCGATGAGACAGCTAGGTTTCAATGCAAGCCAAAGCGTTGACGGTGCGCCCATCGAGCTGAACGAGGGTGCTCAACTCTGTATCTTTAAAATCGTCTTCGAAGCTCTTGAAAACGTGAAGAAGAACGCTCCTTTGGGCACTTCGGTATCTGTCGATTTCTATTGGACCGAGAACGGCCTTCAAATTCTGGTCAAAGACAATGGTGTTGAGACAGCGAAGCGCGAGTCAAGCGATCCAAATGCAATTCTTGATGGTTACTCCGTTGCAGATGATCTTGAATCTCTGCTAGAAACTATCGATGGTGCGACGCTTTCGACCTTGAGGGAGCGCGCAAGTTTATACTCCGGAACTATCGATGTCGCACGCGTGGCAGGCGTGGGTTTCACTCTTGCGGCGTACTTTCCAAAAATCCGCGAAGTAGCCGGGATTGAATAATTGGATGACTTGATAAGAGTTGGAATAGTCGACTCAGATAGTGAAATCCGAGCCGGGCGAAAAATCATTCTTCAAAGTTCAAATCGAATCTCAGTGATTCTAGAACTTGGCTCGAGTTCCGAGATTCTAGAGAAATTCTCTGACTACTTGCTCGACGTTTTAGTTGTCGACCAGCGCTTGAAGGGACTCTCAGGAGTTCAGGTTGTTGAACGACTCACCAAGATAAAGACTCAGAATCAAATCGATACTCGATTACTGCTCACGGCGCCGTTCTCGTCACCTAGGTTGACCTATGAAGCTCTTGACGCCGGCGCTGCTGAAGTGATCACACAGGATGAAGGGGCTGGAGCTCTGCTCGAGGCCGTCCACGCCCTGGCGACTCGACGTCGGCAATACACGCTTCGCGCTTTAAGGGCAATGGTTCAACAAATCGGCATAAGCGTGCAACCGGATGCGGCATTGGATGCACATCTCGGTTCTCTGCAAGAGCAGGAGTCTCGCATCGTGGAGTCAGTGGTTTCTGGTTCAAGCGTGAGAGAGGTTTCCGACATTGAGCGTCTTCCGCCCTATCAAGTGCGCAAACTAATCCAGGTAACCCTTCGTGCTCTAGGCGTTGCAACGCTGGAGCAACTGCAACTTAGATTCATTCGCGCTGGACGGCTCGGTGCCTCTTGAAAACTGCCTCGGGTGTTCGTTCTGTTTCGTTCTCTGTCGGCTTCGCGACTGGGCTATATGGCGTGTCCTTCGGCGCTCTGAGCGTTTCTTCAGGACTCGACGTCTGGCAAACCTGCGTTCTCAGCCTCCTGATGTTCAGCGGAGGCTCGCAATTTGCTTTCATCGGCGTATTGGGTTCGGGTGGTTTGGCCTCCTTGCCGACCGCAATTGCGAGTGCTTGGCTACTCGGAGTTCGTAACGGATTCTATGCCGTCACTATGTCTTCGATTCTCGGAAGACTTGGTTGGAAGAGGCCCATCGCGGCGCAACTGACAATCGATGAATCAACCGCCGTTGCGCTGAGTCGTGTGGACCACGAACAAAAGCGAGGGTTTTGGCTCACGGGTGGATACGTTTTTCTGTTTTGGAACGTCATGACCATCCTTGGGGCATGGTTGGGGGAGTCCATCGGGGATCCCAGTCAATGGGGTTTAGACGCCGCTGCAGCCGCAGCCTTCGTTGCGCTGGTCTGGCCTAGACTGAGCGATTCAAAACTCCGGATAACCGCCTTTCTTAGCGTTTTGCTAAGTTCCTTGATAAGCCCGTATGTCGCCGTTGGGGTGCCAGTTTTGTTATGCGCATTGATAGCGCTCCTGGTTTGGCTGTTACCGACAGGTCGTCACAAGTGAGTCTTTGGATTGGGCTCTTGATAGCCAGCGTTGCCGTTTATTCGTGGAAAATTATCGGCTTATTGGTGCCTACCCGAGTTTTGGATCACCCTAAGGTTGCTCAGTTAGTTTCGCTCATCACCGTAGCTCTAATGTCAGCCCTGGTGGGTATCCAAACCTTTGTTTCAGACAGCCAGGTTGTTTTAGATTCTCGGGTTCCTGCAGTGCTAGTTGCTCTGGGGCTTACCGTTCTCAGAATGCCATTCATACTCGTTGTTGCGACAGCTGCTGGTGTTGCCGCGATTCTGAGATTCTTACTTGGCTGGGCCTAACCCTCGAGCTTGTCTTTGCCTGGCAGCCAACTCAAACCTGGCTTTCCCCATCCCCAGTCGGAGATAACTACATTCACTTCGGCCCGGTATTCGGGTAGAAGCCGGTCTACATAGAGCGTGCCTTCTAAGTGGTCGAACTCATGTTGAAAGATGCGGGCAAACCAACCCGTTGCAGCAATCGAAACTGGCTCTTGGTCTAGGTCTACGCCAGTTAGTCTCGCGGAATCTGCTCTCTTGAGCGGAAATCTCTCGCCAGGTACGGAGAGGCATCCTTCGGATTCGGTGTCCCAATCCGGCGCTCCCTGGTCAACAGGTCCTATCTCAAGCCGCGGATTGATAACAACCCCTCGGCGTTCTGTGCCGTCTTCGTCGGCAAAGTCGTACACGAACACACGAAGTCCCACTCCGATTTGTGGCGCTGCTAGGCCCACACCGGGAGCCTTATCCATGGTTTCGAACATGTCTGCAACGAGCTGTCTGAGCGATTCGTCAAACTCGGTAACTTCGGCGGCACGTGCATGGAGAACTGGCTCACCAACGATGCAAATCGGTCTAATGGTCATGGAACAAATTTACCTTTCATAAAGCCCTACGAACGCAAGAAAGTGAATCGTCGAAGGTAGTCTGGAAGCGGTATTGCTTGAGAAAGGAAGTCATGAGGGGTCTCGCTATCACTCTGTCTTTGCTCTCCGCCGTTGCACTAGCTTTTGGTGCGCAGTTCCAAAATCAGGCCGTAACCAAAAATCAAGAGGCAGATTCTAAACGGCTTGGATTGAGAGCCGTTCTTGACCTTTTGAAGCGGCCCAAGTGGCTGACTGGAATGTCTCTTCTGGTGGGTGGTGCTCTGCTTCAAATCACCGCTCTTACACTTGCTCCACTTATTGTGGTCCAACCTATTGGTGCTGTCGCGCTGGCCATTACCGCCTTGCTCAACGCGAGGTCTACAAAAACCAGAATCAATAAATCAACTTGGTTGGCCATCTCGCTGTGCACATTTGGAATCGCAACGTTTGTAGCCTTTGCGAGCAACGTTGCCAAGGAGTCCCACCTCGATGACGGCAACCTCGCGCAGATATTGAGCGTCCTAGTCGTGATTGTTTCGGCATTCTTGGTTGCCTTTTTCACGTTCGCCAAAAGGGCCAAGGCCATTACTTACATTCTTGGGGCTGGAATCCTCTATGGTTTCGTCGCATCCCTCATCAAAGCAGTAGTGCAACGCGTCACTCAAGGCGACATTTCATTGCTCACTATTGTCTGCGCGCTAACCACCGGAATAGCAGTGTTGCTCGGTGGGTGGTTTGTTCAAAATGCTTATGCATCCGGACCACCCGATTTAGTGATTGCTGGGCTAACAGTCGTTGACCCGATGGTCGCCGTTCTCGTCGGTATCATCGTGTTGGGCGAGGCGAAGTCAGCGGATCCGCTCGTCTTGTCGGCATTTGCGGTTAGCGGATTGATTGCGATCACCGGAGTTTGGCTTCTGTCGAGAGTGCACCCCGAATTGGCGAACGGCGGCAAGGACGATGTCGTCTAACTTCGACTTGACCTCTGAGCACCCCGCCGCGCTAAGAATAGTAATCGGTTGTGACACATTTCCTCCCGACATCAACGGAGCCGCCCGTTTCGCAGAACGCCTAGCTGGGGGACTAACTAGAAACGGCCATGAAGTCCACGTGTTTGCACCAAGCACCAACAAGCGGTTTGGGAGTTACCGAGAGGTTCACGATGGCGTTCAGATTGTCGTGCACCGGCTTAAGTCTTACCCCGTTCCGGGGCACAAGTTTCTTCGCTTCGCAAGCCCAGTAGGACTCAGGAGCAAGATGGGTCGCTTGGTTGCTCGAATAGAACCCGACGCAATTCACATTCAGTCGCACTTGCTGGTTGGTCGATACCTTTCTCTTGTCGCAAGGGATTCGAACATCAGACTCGTCGCGACGAATCACACCATGCCTGAGAACCTCATCCGCTATGCATTTTGGATTCCAAAGATTTTGACCGGAGTTGCCTCTCGCTTGAGCTGGGTAGACACCTCTCGAGTGCTGCGCAGGGCTCAGTCGATCACAACCCCAACGCAGAAGGCAGCGGAGCTTCTAGAAGATGCCACTGGTATCAATTCAGCCATCGCCATCTCTTGCGGTATCGATGCCTCACAGTTTGCCGGCTCTGGCGCCTTAGTCGCGAGACCACCAATCTTTCTCTATGTCGGGCGTCTCGATTTCGAAAAACGAGTGCAAGTCCTGCTCGAAGCCTTCTCTCGATTACCAGATTCGACGGGCGCCCGCCTTGCGATCGTCGGTGATGGTTCTGAACGCGAGAGCCTCGAGCGCTGGGCAGGTGAACTTGGGATTAGTGCCCGTGTTCGCTTCTATGGCACGGTTTCAGATGAAGACCTGAAACGAGCCTACGACGGCTGCACAGCCTTCGTAATGCCGAGCATCGCCGAGTTGCAGTCAATCGCCACCATGGAGGCCATGGCCTCGGGGCGGCCTGTGATTGGTGCTAACGCAGCCGCGTTGCCTCACTTGGTTTATCCGGGTGAAAACGGGCTTCTTTTTGAGCCAGACAACGTTGACGATCTTGCCGAGAAGCTTCAATGGGTGACCGTTCAAGATCAGGAACTGCTCTGGCGCATGGGTCAAGCTTCTTTGAGGAGAATACAAAGCCACGACATCGCAACTACAGTTTCGCGCTTCGAACAGCTCTACAGAGGCGAGAGCGATGTAACGCCAAGTTCTGACAACGAAGCCACTTACACTCAGCCCATTACCCTGACTCAGCAAGACAGGGATGCTCTCACCGAGCTTGTCGCCCGTGCGAAAACCATTAGATCAGGAGCAAAGCGCGTGGCAAGTGGTGTCTTGGAACGACTAGATGATGTGACCGGAGACGTCATAGAGAAGTTTGATGAGATTCGATTCGACGTCTCGCGCAGGTCTAAAGACGCGACTAAGAAGATGGAGAAAACGATCTCAAAGGCTTTGGCGCGATTCAAGAACCACGGGCGTTAGGCTTATTTCAAGGGGGCGTTAGCTCAGCCGGTTAGAGCAGCGGACTCATAATCCGTCGGTCGCGGGTTCAAGTCCCGCACGCCCCACCATTACGGTTCGATAACGACCTGCCATGAAATCGTTTCCAGTTTTCATCTTTCAGAGTTCACAATCTAGGTTAGAGATAGCCCCTGTAAAACCTATTGGTTTCACATACTCACCAACGAAAGAGCGCTATCTCGATGTCGAAGAAGATTCGAAGCCTACTGTCAACTTTCACAGCCGTTCTAACGGCACTAGCTATGGTTTTCACCACCGGGGCGGCCGCTCAGGCGCTGCCGGATAAGGTCAAACTTACAGTGCACTACAACCGCGTTGCCGGTGACTACGACACCTGGAACGTTTACCTATGGCGCAACGTTGACGGCAACGGCGACAAGGAAGTAGCTGCAAACGGTTTCATGTTCACCGAGACTGACGATTTCGGTATGGTCGCAGTTGCCGAGGTAGACGGCATGGCAAACTTCAAGGACCTCGGATTTATCATCCGCAAGGGAGCCTGGGTCAAAAAGGAAGGTGCCGGTTGTGGACCAACCAAGAATGGTGACCGCTTCGCCGCCTTCGACGGCACCGGAGTATCAGAGATTTGGATCAAGCAAGATGACTGTGAAATTTACACCGAGGCGCCGGTGGTAGTTGCGCCTACCCCGGCGATCGTTAGCGCCAGCATTGACGATCTCAATAAAATCACCGTAAATCTTAACCAGCAATTCACTCTCGCTCAGGGCGGGGGAGCAAACGGCTTCACCGTGAGTGGCGGCCTTAGCGTGACCTCGGTTGCCTTGCGCGGTGGAAACGGAACATCTTCCAGCAGCGTAGTGCTAACCCTGAGTGCACCAATCACTTTCGGGCAGAGTTACACGGTTACCCACGCGGCTGTGGGTTCGGGCGATTCGTTCGGAACGAAGGTTGCCACCATCGGCAACGTTATGAACTCTGATGGCTTCAATAGCGCTTTCAACTACTCGGGTGACGACCTAGGTGCAACATATACGCAAGCTTCGACCGGCTTCAAGGTATGGGCGCCACTGGCCACTTCGGTCTCGTTGCTGACATACGCTTCGGCTTCGAGCCCATCGGCACAGGCTACCGTAACGCAGATGGTCAAGGGCGAAAAGGGAACCTGGTCGGTCTCGTTGAGTGGCGACCAAAAGGGAACCATTTATGGCTACCAGGTGACGAGGAACGGTGAGACTGTTCGTTCGATCGACCCATACGCTCGCGCATCCACGGCTAATGGTGGGCGAGGTGTTGTAGTGGACCTTGACGCTACCGATCCCACTGGTTGGGCAACCACCGAAAAGCCGGCCTTCTCTGGAAAGGCTGTCGACGCCACTTTCTACGAACTGCATGTTCGTGACTTCTCGAACGACTCTTCGAGTGGTATCCCAGCGGCACACAAGAACAAATTCCTTGCACTGACTGACAACAACACGTCCTACGCATGGGCTTCGACCGTTACCGATCCAAAGACGAAGAAGAAGAAGGTAGTGCAGTACCGCACAGCCACTGGTGTTGCCGCCATTAAGGAACTGGGAGTCAGCCACGTGCAGTTGCTGCCGATCTACGACTTCGCGTCCGGTGGCGACGAAACAGCGCCGACGTTCAACTGGGGCTATGACCCTGACAACTACAACGTTCCAGAGGGTGGATATTCGTCAGATGCCACCAACCCAACGGCACGCATCACCGAACTCAAGCAAGCGGTGCAGAACCTGCACGCCAACAAACTCCGTGTGGTGATGGACGTTGTTTATAACCACGTTGCAAATGCCAGCAGCTTCTCATTCGAGCTGATCACTCCGGGCTATTTCTTCCGCACGGATGACACTGGAACACTGCTGAACGGAACCGGTTGTGGCAACGAGGTCGCCTCCGAGCGTCCTATGGTGCGCAAATTCATCGTTGACTCGGTGAAGTACTGGGCAAGTGAATACAAACTTGACGGGTTCCGATTCGATCTCATGGGAATCCTTGATGTCACCACGATGCAGCAGGTCCGCCAGGCTGTAAACGCGGTTGACCCAACCATCCTTGTCATCGGCGAAGGCTGGAACATGGGTGGGCTTCCTGAGTCACAGCGTGCAACCCAGGTAAACATCGAGAGCCTCAGCGGCATCTCGGCCTTCAATGACCAGATTCGAGACGGTATCAAGGGTTCGGTGTTCAACGCGAACGAAACCGGATGGGCAACTGGCAATCTTGGGCGAAAGAACGACGTTATGGCCGGCATCACTGGCAACGTCGCATATTCAGCCCTAGTCAGCGGCAACTGGATCACCAAGGACCCTGGACAATCGGTGAACTATGTTGAGGCACACGACAACCTGACGCTCGCCGACAAGCTCACCGCGTCTTATGGAGGCACGGCTACCGCGCGATCGCAAGCACATCGTTTCGCTACTTCAATTCCGCTGCTCGCGCAGGGTCTTCCATTTATTCACGCTGGACAGGAGTTTGAGCGCACTAAAAACGGCGACGACAACTCTTACAACTCCGGCGACGGACCTAACGCGCTGAAGTACAAGCAGCGGGTAACCAATGCAACGACGCTGAACTACGTCAAGGGGCTCTTAGCTATCCGCAAGGCGCACCCAGCGTTCAGGTTGTCGACCTCATCCCAGGTGAAGTCGAACCTATCGTTCCTCACTACGGGCAGCACCGTGATTGCATACAAGTTAAATGGCGCGGCTGTGGGGGACAAGTGGTCGACCATTGTTGTTATCCACAACTCGAGCAAGCTGGCACAGTCCGTAACACTCCCAGGCGGCAAGGCAACTTGGAAGGTCGTTGTTCAAGGGGACAAGGCCGGTGTGAGCACGCTCTCAACCCTGAAGCTGATCACCAAGGTCAGTGTTCCGGCAAAGAGCACAATGGTTATCTACAAGTAGAAATAACAAGGCAAGAGCGGCATCCTTTGGGAGGGTGCCGCTTTCGCTTGTTATCTAGTCGAGGGGTCTTACGCCAACCGAGTCTGCCTCTTTGAAGTAGCAGGTTGGGCAAAGTGATTCATAGGTTACGACGTCGCCGTCGATCGCAACTTGATCACCGTCAAATGTAAATCGACCGCCAGCCTTGCGAGCATTGAACATGGCCTTTTTTCCACAACGGCAAATCGTCTTGAGTTCCTCGAGGCTGTGTGCCACTTCTAGCAGGCGAATGCTCCCCGGAAAGCCCCGCGTTTGAAAATCCGTTCTGATTCCATAGGCAAGCACGGGGATGTTGTCCAAAACCGCAATCTCAAGCGCTTGGTTTACCTGATCGCGGGTCAGGAACTGGGATTCGTCGATAAGCAGGCAAGAGATAGGGGAGCTGCTTCGAGCGTTGTGCTCGTTGCGAAGCAGGGTGAACTCCACACGTAGGTTGTCGTCGGGGCTAATCAGAAGGTCCACGGCACGTTCGACTCCAAGTCGCGAGACGATCGCCTGATCGCCCTTGCTGTCGATGTTCGGTTTCGCAAGAACTACGGCTTGACCTCGTTCTTCGTAGTTATGAGCCACTTGCAGCAAAGCGGTGCTCTTTCCAGAGTTCATTGCACCGTGTCGAAAATACAGCTTGGACATTTGCTCCTCCTCGTTCCACCATAAACGACTTTGACACGGTGCACTGTCAGGCGTACTCTGATATCTCGCACAGTTGCTTCGAACGTTGGGGAAGACGTATCAAGAGCAAGGGGTATGTGCGTTGAATCAAAAAAATTCGACCGAACTCATCGTTTACGGTCTCGACCAGGCACGCCTTGGTCTTGTCGGCGCACTTGCGAAAGCTAGGGGGCTTTCGGCAACTCAAAGGATGAGCGACTACGGAATATTCTCATGGGTTGCCGAAGTGTCGTTAGAAGACACGAATGAACTCGTCAACTCGATCATCAAACTAAAAAACGTATGCTTTGAGGTCATTTCAACCGACGGACTCGAGTCGGTGCGGCAGGTATACACGCCAAGTCTGGGACTCGGCTCGACAACTATTGATGCGCTGGGCAACGCCTACATCCAGGAGCATCGGCTTCGTGAACTGGTTAGAGATTCGAATATGAATATGTTGAAGCTCCAGAGGCAGATTGCCAGAGAACTGCTCGAACCCTGGAACGCCGAGATTGAAAACCTGTTGGAGTCATCGCTCAGCGAGGCGCGTGCCAGCGCTTAGTCACTTGGGTTGAGGCGCCGAGATGTGTGCCCTGTGCGAGTATCTCTAGTATCTGCGGAATGCTACAACCGCGTTGTGACCGCCAAAGCCGAATGAGTTGCTGATTGCTAGTGCGTGCTCACCCTCGATTTCGCGGGATGCGGTCACCACGTCAAGAGGAATCTCTGGGTCTTG
>ERZ650311.1725-NODE-1725-length-10386-cov-10.864195_pt1 | contig 10386 bp, 6 predicted proteins | sample MGYA00376247_ERZ650311 | MGnify/ENA primary metagenome ERZ650311 (study PRJEB26733, sample SAMN07839324) | wastewater metagenome | biome: small river; feature: stream; material: water | place: USA: North Carolina | collected 2016-07-28 ... | reverse complement strand
ACGGGAAACTGCTTACTTCTTCAGGTTCATCAAAAAGCCAGAAAAGACGATTTTCTATTTGCATGTTCAAATCTTCCCATAAGCGTATTACAGAGCAAAAGAATTCTAGTTCATGTGCATGTCGCTCTAATTTGCCAATGGAAGGCTCTGGCAAAAATCCTTTGTGACTTGCTACTATTCTGAGGCCTACAATAAACATTGCACAATGGTGTACAAGTAAAAAATCATCCGCTAACTTTTTCGAAAGTAAGATTCGTTCTTTCTTTGTGCATAAAACATAATGGACGATTTGATCTGAATTTGATTTCAGAAAATCAACCCAGTCGATCCATCTCATATTTTTCAATAAATTTAGTAACTTTTCTCTATCTGAAATTTTCAATGCATCACTTAGTTCAGAAATGGTTGAATCCATTGTGATTAAGTAAAGAAGACGTATCGATTTTTGTTGAAGTGATTCCATTTGATTTGCGTAAATTATAACGTAAAGTTCACCTGCAAACTGTAAAGCCACGCCCGAAGGGTGGGGGCTTTACAGTTTGTCAGGTGCAACGGCCTGTTAGCCCCGCAGTCACACCGATCTTGTTTTCATATTGATGGAAAAATTAATACCTCTTGTATTTCTTATTGAAGTAGTTGAATTTTTCGAATAATTGTTTCGTAGCATAAATTTCTTTAAAAATTACTTATATATGGTTTTCGAGAGACCGCTTCAGAATTCTTGGTAATTCTCGTGCCATAATCCACATCTCTTTGTCCGGCATATAAAACTCGCGCATGATTGGATGTTCAAATGTGAACTCGATCAATTCGTAAAATGCGCTAACAGCAGCTCTCTTCTCTTCGCTGGAGGTTTCGCTGCGAAGCGTGCGCGCTACATCTAGGCCTGCGTCATATAGCCACGGGAAATCAGTTCGGAACAGACTAATTGCAATTTGAAATCCCGTTAAATTACGCTCAAATCGAGGGGAAACATGAAGTAGTTCTTCGATGAACATTGGATGAATCTTCTTATCTTTTCGAAGACGCCTAGGCTCCACTTCTGAATCGAACCGTTTTGTTAATTTTTCGAGCATAGATTTTATTGCCTCAACTTCCTTTACGAACTCGCCGTCTGGGTTTCGAAGGAGTTTTTGATTATTTCTAGTTAAATCCAGAATTTCCTCAAGAATTTCACTTGAGGAGTCTATTATCTCTTCCTCAGCAGATTTTTGAGATACCGGAGCAGTTTTTAGTAGCGTATTTAGCTGTTCTTCAAGTGTTGGATACCAAACCAAAAAGGCTCTTTCGAGGCGTTCATCACTTAGTGTTTCTGCCCCACACGCTTTATTTAGAGAAAACATTAATTTCTTGATGTCTTCTTTTTCAAAGATAGTTGACTGAAACTGCAAAATTGGCCCACTAACTTCTGAACGCTTAATATCAAAAAGAAATGGACTTACAGCAGCTTTTTCCATTGTCTTGGACAATGCACCTGCTTCAAATGTTAGCCATGGAGCATGGAAATTTTCCTTTGTTACGCAGAGGATCCCAAATGTTGAGTTTTCCAGCTCCTTGGCGATGTCAGTACTCCAGCGAGCTCCTTTGTCAATGTCTTCAGATGAAACATATGGAACAATTGATTGAATCACAGATGGGAGCCAGTCCCTGAATATAATGGCTACTTTGTGACTTAATTCGCCTGACCAACTAAGGAATATTTTCATGTCTATTTCCAATTAACTCAAGTTTAATGTGGTTGAGTGCTTGTTTATGTAAAAATTGTATTATTTGCTGTGCTTAGTTAATAAGTGAAGACTGTGATTTGATGATATTTTGCAATGTGGCTAACGTTGAAGTAACCGGCGCTGCGCGGTTTTATCGCGCAGCGTCCGAGTTGACTGCCGGGTTGGGCGGTAACGCTTCAATAGAGCGAAGGATTGCCCGCACGATTGCCTCCCTCTTGAAAAGATCATCCATTCTGTTTGGCGTATCAATATTCAGTGCGAAGAATACGGAGCCAGTCGGCCACTCAACCCATCCTACCCACCAACCCATACGGCCTTCCCAGCCCGTCTTTGCACGCAGTATCCAGTTGCGACCGGCTTCCACAATCATGAGATCCTTGACCAAGCGCTGATGTTCTACCCGAAAGGGCAGCTCGTTACGATAGAGCTTCCTGAGAAATGCAATTTGCTCCTGCGCCGAGATTGCAAGGCTGCCTTCTATCCAGTAATCGCCATTACTTGTCGAAGGATCGGCGTTGCCATAGTCGATTTTCTTCAAATAGCGCCGAGCTTTGTCATCACCAATTTCCTTTGCAAATAGCTCATACACCCAAACAGTAGAATTCCGCATTGCTGATCGCAAATCTTGGTCTTGATTGTGGCCTGCAAAGCCCCTGTTAACGCCGTCCCATCGAAAAATCTGGAACTCATCACGAACAGCGCCTGCATCAAGTGCAAAAAGTGTATGAGGTATCTTGAATGTCGATGCAGGCGAGTAGCGTTTCTTCGATCGCACAGGATCAAAAACCAACATGGCACGATCCGCTTGGCGTTCGTCTGCCACAACTATCGTGCCTTTGGCTTGAAATTCGCTGAAAAACTTCCTCCAGTCAGAACGTTCTAGCGTGCCTTCTTGCGCATGCGCGAAAGTGGCAAGAGAAAAAATGGAGAAAAGTATCGCGAAGATTCGGATTGCCATTAACTTTTCCTTAATGCCCAACGTGATGTATACGACAAATGTCGCGTTTGGCAGGGAAGACGACTGTCGTCTACCCTGCCAATTTCTTCCAAGTTCCTGTTATCCAATACAAAGTCCAAGCCCAAACGCGTCATGTTGTCGTCTACCCATCTTGTTTCTGATCCGCCAGTTCACGCTCGTTGATTTCCCCGCGTCATTGCGATGGGAGACTCTGGGCTTGTTTTGCAGCGATCTATCCGTTGTATGTCATTCCAATTTAGCGTAGGCCTGCGCGGGCGACAAGGGCCGTATCGTGTCTTTCGCCGGGTGGGGGGGCTGCTGGTTTGGTCGGATGTCAGCGGGTGGCGGTCGCGGGGTTTGTGCTGGCGCATGAAGATGCGGCGGAGCGGGGGCTGCGGTGCTTTTGGTGGGGGGGCGGTTTCCCGCGATGGCGCGATGAGGTCGGGACGGATGCGCCGTCGCGGTAGGGCAGCGCTACTCAAACCGCCTCGAACGCAAGATTTCCGGCACTGCGCGGCGAACGGTCTTTTTTGCGTCGAAATGCACCTGTTCGGCCACAAAATGAGCTTGTTTGCATCCGAACGGCTTCATTTTTTGGCGAAATGCCTTGGTTCCGCGCTGTAATGCTTTATTTCATGCGCGAAAGAAAGCATTTCGTGCATGAAATAAAGCACTACGCGCATGAAAGTTCTTCTTTCAGTTGTGAAAGTCGATCTTTTGTTCTCGTAAGGTCTTCTTTCACTCGCGAAAGGTCTTATTCCGAGGACGAAATGCTTTCTTTCACCAACGAAAGGTCTTCTTTCGGGTGTGAAAGGTCTTCTTTCGTCGGCGAAAGGCTTCATTCCGGGCGCGAAAGGCTTTCTCTCGGCGGTGGAATAAAGCATTCCGTGCGCGAAAGGTCTCTTCGCGGCGGTGAAATGCTTTATCGCCGCGCCGTAAGGTTTCCTTCGCGGTGCGAAAGTCTTCTTCCCGAAGGGCTACCGGCTTCGGCGGGCGGGTCAGCCATTTTTTTTGAGGCGACGTTCGGCCGATCCCGGCCACGGCGGGGATCGGCCGGCGGTTTTCCTGTTGTCGCGGCCGGGATGAAGCGCTCGTCGTACGGAATGGCGAACCGGTTCATCGCCGCTTTTCCGTGAGTCGTCGCGCTCTTTCGCTTGGTCGTGACGTTGCGCAGGGCCAGCCGGATCGGTTTGGCGGTGGCTTCGTCCGTCGGGCGCGGGCGGGCCGGCCCTTGGGGGCTGCCCGCGCCGGGACGGTGGCGGTTCGCACGTCCCGGCGTTTCGGCTTTAGAACGCTTCGTCGGCCAGTTCCAAGAGCAGCGCGTTGTCGGCTTCTACGGTGGCTTGCAGGCCGGAGCTGTGGGTCAGGATGTGGTCGGCGTAGAACTTCGCGGAGACGATCTTTTCGCGGTAGAACGGATCGGTGCTGCCGGCGGCGATGGCCTGGGTGGCGATCTGTGCGGCTTTGCCCATCAGCCAGCCGCCGACTACCGTGGCGAGCAGCTTGAGGAAGGGTTCGGCCACCACCAGCCCGGCGGCGGGTTGGGTGCGCATTTTTTCGAGCAGCGCGGCGGTGGCGGCTTCCAGATGGCCGAGGCTGGCGCCCAGCCGGGCGCCGATGGCGGCGAGCGTGGCGTGGCCGGAATCCTGCAGGCGGGCTGCGTCGCCGTGCATGTCGGCGATCAGGGTGGCGAGCACCTTGCCGCCGTCGCGGGCGATCTTGCGGCCGGCGAGGTCGGCGGCCTGGATCGCGGTGGTGCCTTCGTAGATCGGGGTGATGCGGGCGTCGCGCATGTATTGGGCGATGCCGGTTTCTTCGACGAAGCCCATGCCGCCGAAAATCTGGATCGCCAGCGAGGTGAGTTCCACCGCGCTTTCGGTGCTCCAGCCCTTGAGCACCGGGGTCAGTAGTTCGACGCGGCGGTGGGCGGCGTCGCGGGCGGCAGCGTCGTCCGCCTGGTGGGCCACGTCTTGTAGCGCGGCGATGCTGTAGGCCAGCGCGCGAATGGCTTCGGTGTGGGCGCGCTGCTGCATCAGCAGGCGGCGCACGTCGGGGTGGCGGACGATGGCGACGCGCTCGCCGCTCTTCTGGGTCATGTCGGTGCCCTGGATGCGCTCCTTGGCGTATTCGGAGGCGAGCTGCCAGGCGCGCTGGGCGACGCCGAGGCCTTCGGTGCCGACCGACAGGCGCGCCGAATTCATCATCACGAACATGGTTTCCAGCCCGCGGCCGAGTTCGCCGATCAGGTAGCCGGTGGAGCCGCCGTGGTCGCCGTGGACCAGGGTGGTGGTCGGGCTGCCATGTACGCCGAGCTTGTGTTCGATGGAGGTGCAATACACGTCGTTGTGTTCGCCCGGATTGCCGTCGGCGTCGAGGATGAACTTGGGCACCAGGAACAGCGACAGCCCTTTGACGCCGGCCGGGGCGTCGGGCGTGCGGGCCAGCACGAGGTGGACGATGTTGGCGGCCATGTCGTGGTCGCCGTAGGTGATGAAGATCTTCTGGCCGTTGATGCGGAAGCTGCCGTCGCCCTGGGGCACGGCGCGGCAGGCGATGGCGGCGAGGTCGGAGCCGGCCTGGGGTTCGGTGATGTTCATCGTGCCGGTCCATTCGCCCGTCACCAGCCGGGGCAGCCAGGTGGCTTTCAGGTCGTCGGAGCCGGCGATCATCAGCGCCTCGATGGCGCCGTGGGTGAGCGTCACCACGTGAGAGAAGGACAGGTTGGCCGACTTCCACATTTCGCTTACCGCCACCGCCAGGAGGCGCGGCAGCCCCTGACCGCCGTGCTCGGGCGGGCAGGGCAGGGCCATCCAGCCGCCGTCGGCGAATTGTTTATAGGCGGCCGCAAAGCCGGCGACGGTGAGTACTTCGCCCTTGCCGTCGGCGCCGGGCTGCCAGCGCGCGCCGTCCCGGTCGCCCACCGGATTGAGGGGCGACAGGATGTCGCCGGCAAAGCGGCCAGCCTCTTCGAGCACGGCGTCGATCAGCTCGGCGTCGCAGTCGGCGTAGGCGGGCAGGGCGCAGATCGGGGCGCTGCCGACCAGCTCATGAATGACAAAGCGCATGTCGCGCAGGGGGGCTTGGTAGTTGGACATAGTCTCCTCCGTAAATATCAGATACGATCACTTGCGTTCCAATCATATTATAAAGTATATTTTCCCTGCGGTTGAAAACTCATATCTGATACGCGCCCGGTCGCAGAACCGGATCAACTTCCACCTGGAGGAGACACGATGAAAACCCAACGCATACTGCCCGCGCTGATTCTGGCAACCCTTTCCGGTCTGGCCCAAGCCGACATCAATATCGGTGTTTCCGTGTCGGCCACCGGCCCGGCGGCCTCGCTCGGCATCCCCGAAAAGAACACCTTTGCGATCCTGCCGACCACCATCGCCGGCGAGAAGGTGAACTACATCGTGCTGGACGACGCCACCGACCCCGGTCAAGCCACCAAGAACGCCCGCAAGCTGGTGACCGAAGACAAGGTGGACGTGCTGGTCGGTTCGTCCTCCACGCCGGCCTGCGCGGCGATGGCCGAAGTGGCCAACGAAACCGCCACGCCGCAGGTCGCCATGTGTCCGGTCGATCTGCCGGCGGCCAAGAACCACTGGGTGTTCCGTGCGCCCCAGCACAACTCGCTGATGGCCAAGGCGCTGGTGGGCCACATGCAGCAGACGGGGGTGAAGACCCTCGGCTTCATCGGCTTCAACGATCCTTACGGCGAAGTGTGGCTGAAGGAAATCTCCGCCGCGGCCGAAGCCGCCGGCATCAAGCTGGTGGCGGTCGAGCGCTACAACCGCACCGATACCTCGGTCAGCGGTCAGGTGCTCAAGCTCGTCGCCGCGCGGCCCGACGCGGTGATGATCGCCGGTTCCGGCACCCCGGCGGCGCTGCCCCACACCACCTTGTTCGAGCGTGGCTACAAGGGCCAGATCTATCAAACCCACGCGGCCGCCAACAAAGAGTTCCTGAAAGTGGGCGGCAAGGCGGTCGAAGGCGGCATCCTGCCCATCGGCCCGGTTGCGGTGGCCAGCCAGTTGCCGGATTCGCACCCGTCCAAGAAGCCGGCGCTGGAATACATCAAGCTCTACGAAGCCAAGTACGGCGCCGGCAGCGTGTCGTCCTTCGGCGCCTATGCCTTCGATGCCTACAAACTGATCGAAAAGGCCGTGCCTGCCGCCCTCAAGGCCGGCAAGCCGGGCACCGCGGCTTTCCGCAAGGGGCTGCGCGATGCCATCGAAACCGAGCGTGAGGTTGCCGGCGCCCACGGCGTGTTCAACATGAGCGCCAACGACCATTTCGGTCTCGACGACCGTGCCCGCGTGCTGGTGCGCGTGCAGGGCGGCGACTGGAAAATGATTTCCGGCAAGTGAGGGAGCCCACGATGAACACGATCATTCGCGACCCCAAACTGCTGTTTGCGCCGGCCACCGTGCAGGTGGACCACCGGGCCGATGGCGGTCGCGTGCTGCGCTCGCCGATGGCCCTCGGCCCGGTGCCTGCCAAGCTCGGCGAGCATCTCGAGCGCTGGGCCGCCGAGGTGCCGGAGCGCACCTTTCTGGCCGAACGCGGCGCCGACGGCGAGTGGGTGCGGCTGAGCTACGCCGAAACCCTGGCCCGGGTCCGCGCGGTGGCCACCTGGCTGCTCGGCCAGAACCCGTCGGCGGAGCGTCCGGTGGCGGTGCTGTCGGACAACAGCGTCGAACACGCCGTGCTGATGCTGGCGGCGATGCATATCGGCGTGCCGGTGTCGGCGATCTCCCAGGCCTATTCGCTGGTCTCCAAGGATTTCGCCAAGCTCAAGAGCAACATTGCGCACATCACGCCGGGGGTGATCTTCGTCGAGAACCATGCCCGCTTCGCCCCGGCGCTGGCGGCCATCGCCCCGCTCCACGACGGGGTGGTGGTGGCCGGCACGGCCGGCGGCCCGGCCGAGGGCGCGGTGCCCTTCGCCGCGCTGCTGGAGCGTACCGACGCCGCCGCGGTGGATGCGGCCTACGCCAAGGTGAATGGCGACACCATTGCCAAGTTCCTGTTCACTTCAGGCTCGGTCGGTGCGCCCAAGGCGGTGATCAACACCCAGCACATGATCTGCTCCAACCAGCAGGCCAAGGCGCAGATCTGGCCATTCCTCGAAAAGCAGCCGCCGGTCATCGTCGACTGGTTGCCGTGGAGCCACACCTTCGGCAGCAATCACAACTTCAACATGGTGCTGCGGAACGGCGGAACGATGTATCTGGACGCCGGCAAGGCCGCGCCGGGTGCCTTCGAGATCAGCCTGAAAAACCTGCGCGACATTTCGCCGACGGTTTATCTCAACGTGCCGCGCGGTTTCGACATGCTGGTCTCGGCGCTCCACGAGGATGCATCCCTGCGTCAGGCCTTCTTCAAGAACCTGCAGGTCATCTTCTACGCCGCCGCCGCGCTGCCGCAGCACTTGTACGACGAAATCAACCGTCTCTCGATGGAAACCCTCGGCGTGCATGTGCCGTTGGTTTCCGGCTGGGGCTCCACCGAAACCGCGCCGCTGTGCACCGACAGCCACTTTGCGCCGGAGCGTTCGGGGGTGATCGGCATTCCGATTCCCGGCACCGAACTCAAGCTGGTGCCTTCGGCCGACAAGATGGAAGTGCGGGTGCGCGGCCACAACGTGATGCCGGGCTACTGGAAGCTGCCGGAACTGTCCCAGTCCGCCTTCGACGAGGAAGGCTTCTACAAGATCGGCGATGCGGTCGAATTCGTCGATGCCAACCGTCCGCAGAAGGGCTTGCTCTTCGACGGCCGGGTTGGCGAAGACTTCAAGCTCGTCACCGGCACCTGGGTGCACGTCGGCGCCCTGCGCATGAAAGGCCTCGACGCCCTGGTGCCGATGGCCCAGGACATCGTCGTCACCGGCCATGATCGGGACGAGATCGGCTTTTTGATCTTTCCGAACGTGGCCGAGTTGCGCAAGTTGTCCGCCAACCTGCCGCCCGACGCCTCGGTTGAAGAACTGCTGCACCAGCCCTCGGTGCGCGCCATGGTGGCCCGCGGCCTCGCCACGCTCAAGAAGAGTGGCGGCGGTTCGTCCGGTTACGCGGCGCGGGCGATGGTGCTGGTGGAGCCGCCGTCCATCGACGCCGGCGAGATCACCGACAAGGGCTACATCAACCAGCGTCTGGTGCTGACGCGCCGCGCCGATCTGGTGATGCGCCTCCACGCCGACCAGCCGGACAAGGACGTGATCGTCCCGGCGGGAACCCTCTGACAAGGTCACTGCGCGGGTCGGGAGAATCGCCGCCCCGCGCGCTACAACAAGGAAGAAACATGAAATACGAAAACATCCTGGTCAGCATCGAAAACAGCATCGCCCACATCCGGCTCAACCGGCCGGCCAAGCGCAATGCGGTGAACAACGGTTTGCTTCAAGACCTCGAAGCCTGCTTCGACAGCCTGGGCTCGGACGCCACGGTGGTGGTGATCTCGGGCGAGGGCGAGCATTTTTCGGCCGGGCTCGATCTGTCCGAGCACCAGGTCCGCTCGCCTTTCGAAGTGCTGCAGCACTCCCAGTGGTGGCACAAGGTGTTCCAGAAGATCCAGTTCGGCGGCCGTCCGGTGGTGTCGGCGCTGCACGGCGCAGTGGTGGGCGGCGGGCTTGAGCTGGCCACCAGCACCCACGTGCGGGTGGCCGACAAGAGCGCCTTCTTCCAGTTGCCCGAAGGCCAGCGCGGCATCTTCGTCGGCGGCGGCGCCTCGGTGCGGGTCGGCAAGATCATCGGCCCGGACCGCATGACCGAGATGATGCTCACCGGTCGTCGCTACAACGCCGAAGACGGCTACCGCCTCGGTCTGTCCCATTACCTCGTGGAGCAAGGTCAGGCGCTCGACGAAGCGATGCGGCTTGCCGCCCAGATCGCCACCAACGCGCCGCTCTCCAACTGGGCGTCGATCACCGCCGTCTCCAACATCGGCGACATGTCCATGGCCAACGGCCTCTACACCGAATCCCTGGCGGCCGCGATCGCCCAGAGCAGCGACGAAGCCAATCGCCGCATGCAGGAATTCCTCAACCGCAAGAAGGGTTAAGAACATGGCTTACGAAGAATTCACCCAGAGCGCGCTGGTCACCCGCTACAACGACGTCTACCTCGTCGCTGGCGCCCGCACGCCCTTTGCCGATTACAACGGCGTGCTGCGCGATGTGAACCCCATCGACATGGGCATCTTCGCCGCCCGCGCGCTGTTCGAGCGCAGCGGCATTCCGGCGGCCGACGTGCAGTCGGTGGTGGCTGGCAACATGGCTCAGGCCGGCTTCGACGCCTATTACCTGCCGCGCCACATCGGCCTCTATTCCGGCGTGCCGGCAACGGCGCCGGCGATGCTCGCCACGCGGATCTGCGGCACGGGTTTCGAAACGATCCTGCAGGCGGCCAACCAGATCGCCCTCGGCAGCGCCCAGGTGGTGCTGGCGGTGGGCGCCGAATCCATGTCCCGCAACCCGGTGGCGGCCTACACCCACCGCTCCGGCTTCCGCATGGGCCAGATCGAATTCAAGGACTTCCTGTGGGAAGCCTTCACCGATCCGGCCACCCGTCAGGGCATGGGCAACACCGCCGAAAACGTGGCAAGCCGCTACGGCATCACCCGCGAGGACGTGGACGCCTACGCCGCCCAGACCTTCGCCCGCGCCAACGCGGCCTGGGACGCCGGCTACTTCGACGA
>ERZ650311.1723-NODE-1723-length-10393-cov-4.252273_pt1 | contig 10393 bp, 8 predicted proteins | sample MGYA00376247_ERZ650311 | MGnify/ENA primary metagenome ERZ650311 (study PRJEB26733, sample SAMN07839324) | wastewater metagenome | biome: small river; feature: stream; material: water | place: USA: North Carolina | collected 2016-07-28 ... | reverse complement strand
AGACACCTTCCCAGCCGAAGAACGAGCTGCCCGCATCTTTCACGTGAGCGAAGGACATGGCATAGCCGTAGAGAATCCAGAGAACGCTGACGAGTGCGAGAGAGCCAAAACTCATCATCATCATCGAAACGACCGAAGATGCACGAACCAGCCCGCCGTAGAAAAAAGCGAGACCAGGCGTCATGAACAGAACTAATGCTGTGCAAATCAGCAAGAACATCGTCGCGTTGTCGTGCATCACGACCCCTCTCTCAGAGCTAATCGAGAGGGCCCTGAGACCCTCTCGATTAGCGCTACCTCTTGTTGCTTCTAGCCGCGGTCGGAACCGAAAGCGTATGCCTCTTCGCCGTGAACGACGGTGTCGATTCCGGCAATCTCGTCTTCTGCCTTGACTCGGAAGCCGATCGTCTTTTCGACGATGAAACCGATTATCAGGGCCATAACGAAGCTGAATACCAATACGGCCCCAGCTCCAATCGCCTGCTTGACCAACTGGTCGGCCGTGCCACCGAGGAAGAGACCTACCCCATTCATTCCGAACAGGCCGATCCAAAGCGTTCCCACGATTCCACCAACTAGGTGGATGCCCACCACGTCGAGCGAGTCGTCGAAACCTAAGGCGAACTTCAGATCAACGGCCAGAGCGCAGAGGATTCCCGAAACAAAACCGAGAAGCATCGCCCAAATCGGGTCCAGGTTTGCACATGCTGGAGTGATTGCAACCAGACCGGCGATTGCACCCGAGCCAGCACCAATCGACGTGGCTTTTCCGTGCTTGATCTTTTCGATAAGAATCCAACCGAGCATGGCTGCGGCAGGTGCCGCAATTGTGTTGATGAAGGCCAAGGCGGCAAGACCATCTGCTGCAAGCTCCGAGCCTGCATTGAAACCAAACCAGCCGAACCACAGCAGCGCGACACCGAGCAGGGTCAATGGCACATTGTGCGGCTGGGTGATGCCCTTGCTGAATCCGAAACGCTTTCCTAGGACGATTGCCAGGGCTAGACCAGCTGCACCCGCGTTGATGTGGACCGCCGTTCCACCAGCAAAGTCAATCGCTCCGATGTTGTAAACGATCCAGCCGCCGTCAGTGACCTTGCCATCCTGAAGAGTGAAGTTGAAGACCCAGCTGGCAACCGGAAAGTAAACCAGGGTCGCCCACAGGCCTGCGAACACCATCCAGGCACCAAACTTGGCGCGGTCGGCGATAGCGCCAGAGATCAGCGCTACGGTGATGATCGCAAACGTAGCCTGGAATGCAACGAACGCGAGATCCGGATACGCCGCCTCTCCCGCACTCAACGAGTTCTGCACCTGGTCGTGCAAGCCCAGCGCACCCAAGTCAATTCCAATGAAACCGTCAATGCCAACGAACTGCTTGTCCTCGGCGCCTGCGAAGGTGATTGCGTACCCGTAGAGAACCCAAAGAACCGCGATTAGACCGAGTGAGCCGAAGCTCAGCATCATCATGCTGACAACGCTCTTAGCCTTGACCATACCGCCGTAGAAAAACGCCAGACCGGGCGTCATCAGCAGCACCAAAGCTGCCGAAATCAACAGAAACGCTGTGTTTCCTGAATCAAACACTTGTTTACCTCTCTCTAGAAAACAAAGGTGCGCGGTGCATCACCACCCGCCTAGTTTGAGAGAGCGAAGTTTCGAAAAGTCACACGTAATGTTTCGTGTTTGTAAAAAGATTCTGGTTCTGATCCAAAGGTTTAACTAGTCATGGACCCGAGGCGTGAAATGGCACGCAGGTATTTCTTCCGATAGCCGCCCTGCAGCATCTCAGATGAAAAGACCTCAGTTAAAGCCACGCCAGAGTTTCGAACCACTGCCTGGCGTTCATAGAGGCGGTCAACCAGAGCCACGAAGCGAAGAGCCTCGACCTGGTCGATGATGACGCGCACGTTAGTGAGGCCTAGAACATCGACGTCCTCAACCAAGAACTCGAATTTGCTCTGGTGAATCGTCTTGAGATGCCCTAGTAGTTCGTCGAAGTCATCAAGATAAGCGGATGCGCCAGCGGAGCCCTGATCGCCGAGGAATTTCTCTAAATCGCCATCCGATAGCGCTGCCGAATGGGCTTCCAATGGGCGATGCCTGTAGTCCTCCCCATCGACCGAAACCATTTTGAACTTATCGGCCATGGCATTGATTTCTCTGGCGAAGTCAGCCGCAGCAAATCTGCCTTGACCCAGCGCGTTCGGCGGAGTGTTTGAGGTGGCGGCGAATCTCGTACCGGATTTATCGAGTTCGGTTAGAAATCGCGACATGAGCATCGTGTCGCCAGGGTCATCGAGCTCGAACTCATCGATGCAGACCAGATCGTACTTGCGGAACGCATCCACGGCCTTTGCGAACCCGAGTAAACCAATGAGGCTGGTGTACGCGAGAAAACTGCCAAAAGCCTTTCGGCCGCCGCCGGCGTGATAAATCGAAGCGAGCAGGTGAGTTTTTCCGACACCGAAGCCGCCATCGAGGTAAATACCCGATGTCGGTTCTTGTTTCTTGCGAAACAAGCCACCGACCGACTTGTCGATACCTAGAAAACGTTTAGCCTGCGCCACGGCATCCGACTGACTGGGAAACCGCGTGTCAGGAATGTAATTGTCGAACCGGGCCGAAACGAACTCCCGCGGGGGCACGAGGTGGGTCAATAGTTCGGCAGTCGAGGGGTTTGGAGAAGCGCCAATAAGTGATTTGAGAACCATTTGTTGCGAACTGTTGCCTTCCGGTGGCGCACTCAAAAAACAGCGCTTAATCTTGTATCAGCAAGTTTAAGCCGTCCGAGACAGAGGAAAATCAATGCCGATTGAATTCGATGCAAACCCTAAGTTCCAGGAGTATGCAAACCCGCAAGCGCTGGTTTCGACAGGATGGCTCGAGGAACACCTTGGAACTCCTGGGCTCGTAGTCGTCGAGAGTGACGAAGATGTCCTGCTGTATGAAACCGGTCACATTCCTGGCGCAGTAAAGCTCGACTGGCACACAGACCTAAATGATCCCGTCACTCGTGATTACGTGTCCGATGTAGAGTTCACGAACCTCATGCGCCGCAAGGGAATCAATCGCGAAGACACCATCGTCATTTACGGTGACAAGTCAAACTGGTGGGCTGCATACGCCCTCTGGGTGTTAAAGCTCTTCGGTCACGAGGATGTTCGCTTGCTCGATGGAGGTCGTGAAAAGTGGATTGCCGAACAACGCCCACTAACGACCGAAGCCAGCGAGACTCAGGCTTCGAGCTACCCAGCGGTATCGCGTGACGACAGCAAAATCCGCGCATTCAGGGATGACGTGTTGGCGCACCTTGGCCAGCCAATGATCGACGTTCGCTCGCCTGAGGAGTACTCGGGTGAGCGCACACACATGCCCGCCTACCCAGAGGAAGGCGCCCTTCGCGGTGGACACATTCCTGGTGCGGCATCAGTTCCTTGGTCTCGAGCAGCCGGCGAGTTGGGTGTATTCAAATCCAAGGCCGAACTCGAGGATTTGTACCTAAATCAGGCGAAGCTAAAGAGTGGCGATGATGTTATTGCGTACTGCCGAATTGGCGAACGCAGCAGCCACACCTGGTTTGTACTCAAGTATCTGCTTGGATTCGAGAGCGTTCGAAACTACGACGGATCATGGACGGAATGGGGCAGCCTGGTTGGCGTTCCAATCGTGAAGGGATCCGAGCCTGGTTCGCACGCCCCTGTGCTGCGCAAGTAGCATCATTAGATGCTTTCTAACGCAGCCGACGCACTCGCGGAAGAGTTTCTTGAGCTAGATCTGCAAAACAGACTCCAGCTTTTGCTCGAATTTGCTAACTCTCTTCCTGAACTCCCGCCGCGGTATGCCGATCACCCCGATCTGCTAGAGCGAGTCGAGGAATGCCAGTCCCCTGTCTTTCTCTTTACCGAGGTCAGCGATGGATTGGTACACATTTTCCTCACTGCACCAAGGGAAGCTCCGACAACTCGTGGTTTCGCCAGCATCCTGCATTCGCTGCTTGATGGTCGTACAGTGCACGAGGTTCTCGAATTTGACGACGATTTCCCCAACAAACTCGGGCTTCGCGAAGCAATTTCCGCCCTGCGGCTACGAGGCATGGCAGGAATGTTAGCTCGCATCAAAAGGCAGACTCGAGAGAAAAGCTCTTAGTGAAACAGTTCAATCTTGAACTTCCTATCGGAATCTCTTGGATCCAGGTGATTTCCTCATCTGGATCTCCGGTGGGCGACGACGGCACTAGCGACTCTGTCACGAACCGGCTAGACAGAGAACTGCTTGTGGCGGCGCGCAATGAAGCTGATTGGATTCTTGTTTCAGGAAGAACATTTCTTAGCGAGAGGTATAAGGCATCCAGGCGCGCCCCGATTGCTGTTATTACTGGCTCGTCGCAAACGGCTAGAGATGTCGAAGCGTTGATTGCCCAGAACCAGCCCATTGACGAGGGTAAGCCGATTACTTTGTTCAAGTCGGTGGATGAGTTTCTCACTGAGGCAGGTGGGGCCGAAGCGAACAAGATTCTTTTGGAAAGCGGCCGCACGATGGCCAAATCCCTCCTGAATCTCGGATACCTAACTGGAGCAATCGTTTCGGTGACGGGAGACCTAACCGATTCGGGTAAAAAGGCAATCGACGCGCTCTGCCACGACCTAGGGGCCTCCAAAAGCCACTTCCAGTTGAAGTTTGAAGTCGCAGAACTCCGCATTTGGGCTTACCAATCGACCCTTTGAACAAGGGATGCGGAGTGGCAACCGAGCTCCCCCGCAATCAATACCTACGCTAGGTAGCGATGTTGAACGTAGAAGTGGCCAAGGATGTGGCACCTGACTTCGCCACGGCTGTTGAGTCGCTGGTTGGTTTTGTCGAACGTGCCAACGTCCATGTTGCTCAGATCGAGTCTCCAGCCGGCCTTGCCAAACACGCAATCGCCTTCTCGGCACATGTTATCGACGCAAACGCTCCAGAGCAGACGGGCGAAAACGCCAATCAAGGAACTGGCCGATTAGTCCTTCTCTGGGATGAACCTGGACAGGAAAACTGGTTCGGCAACTTTCGAGTCATTTGCTTCATAAAATCCGCGCTGGAGTTCGAAATCGGCGCAGACGCCTCGAGTTCTGAAATCGCGTGGGATTGGCTTACGGATGCGTTGCGAACCAGAGTCGCAAGCTACGCGGCGCCAGCTGGAACCGTGACGCGCGTTCTTTCAGTTGGATTCGGTGCCCTTGAAACGCAAGACCACCACGCACAGATCGAGATGCGTGCATCGTGGAGCCTTAAGACCAGTGACTTCCTACCTCACTTCGAGGCCTGGCTGGATGCCGTGCTTCTGTTCGGCGGCCAAGCAAATGAACACCTAGCGCGGATTTAAGTTGGAAACCGAAACACCACCAACCATCGATGTACGAAAGCCATCGAGTCCGGTTCGACTGCTGCAGAACCCAGACGAGTTAATCGAGGCAATGTCTGGCCTCGCAATGCTGAACGGGCCAATAGCGGTCGATGCCGAACGTGCTTCCGGCTTCAGGTACAGCCAAAGGGCTTATCTCGTGCAACTCCACCGCAAAGGTGGGGACATACTGCTGATCGACCCAATCACTGCACTGACCACCCCAGAATCAACGCAGGCTTTGCACAACGCAGTCAATGGCCAGGACTGGATATTGCATGCAAGTACGCAGGATGTTCAGTGTCTTCGAGAGCTCGGCATGACGGCCGGATCAATCTTCGATACCGAGTTAGGTTCAAGAATATTGGGGTTACCCAAGGTTGGCCTCGGTGCCGTTGTCGAGCACTTTCTGGGCCAGAAACTCGCCAAGGAGCATTCCGCGGTCGATTGGAGCACCAGACCGCTGGCGACTGAATGGTTAGATTACGCCGCTCTGGATGTCCAGGTGCTGCCTGAACTTAGAGATGCCCTCGAATCCGCCCTTCGAAGCGAAGGCAAACTTGATTGGGCTCTGCAGGAATTCGCAAGTCTGCCAAGCTTTCAGCCGCGTGAAAAGACGAAGGATCGCTGGAGATCGATTTCGGGGGCCCACGAATTACGCGATCCGAGGCAGCTGGCGATCGTCCGTGAACTTTATGAAGCCAGGGACGCGCTTGCGCGCAAGATGGACATCGCCCCCGGGCGACTCATCCCTGATTCTTCGATAGTTGCCGCGGCCAGTAAACCGGCAAAATCGCGGTCTGAACTGCTGGGCAATCGCTCATTCTCTGGACGAGCCAGCCGCACATACATCGACCTCTGGTGGGATGCGTTGTCGCGGGGCGCGAACACTCTCGATCTCCCACCGCTGCGACTGCCAGCCACCGGCATCCCGAATCATCGCATCTGGGCGCAGAAGTACCCTGAGGCTGATACTCGCCTCAAGGCCGCTAGACGGGTGGTTACGGCACTTTCTGAACAGATCAGCGTTCCGATCGAGAACATCCTTCAGCCTGACCTGTTGCGAACGATTTGCTTCGAAACCAATTTGATTGACGCCCGAGAAATAGCCGAGAGGCTAGGAGAGCTCGGGGCGCGAGAGTGGCAGATTCAGCAGACAGTCGGCCTGATCGCGTCGGCCTTTACTGAACCGAAGGACTCCGACGACCTGCAAACTGCTCAATGACCTGCTGAGCCACGGCAGCCGGCGTTAGACCAGCTGATTCTAGAATCTCTTCACGCGTGGCGTGCGGAAGAAACTCATCCGGGAGGCCAATTTCGGTAAGAGCGGTGTCAATGCCTAGGTCGCGCAGATCCTGACGCACGCGGGTACCAACTCCACCTACCTTGATGCCGTCTTCGATGGTAACGACCAGTTTGTGATTGCGCGCTAGCTCGAGAATAGACCTTGGAACAGGAACAACCCAACGAGGGTCAGCAACGGTGACGGTGAAGCCGCTTTCGGCCAATATCTGTGCCGCCTCGAGGCCCACTCGGCTCATGCTGCCCACGCCGAGCATCAATACGTCACCCTCACCAGAACCCGACAGAATATCGACACCGTCGCTGGTGCGGCTCAGCGCTGGAATGGCGCTCTCGGCAACTCCCTTGCCGAAGCGAAGCATGGTTGGGCGATCTTCTATAGCTACAGCTTCACGCAACAGTTCTCGCAAGGAATCCGCATCCCTAGGGGCCGCCAACTTAATGTTAGGAACCAGCTGGAAAAGCGCTAGATCCCACATTCCGTGGTGCGACGCGCCATCTGGACCGGTGACTCCTGCCCTGTCAAGGACAAAGGTTACTCCAGCCTTGTGAAGTGCAACATCCATCAGCACCTGGTCGAATGCTCGGTTCATGAAGGTGGCATAGACCGCGACTACCGGGTGCAGACCGCCGTATGCGAGGCCAGCAGCGGACGCAACCGCGTGCTGTTCGGCGATTCCCACGTCAATCACTCGGCTCGGAAACTCTTTCGCGAACTTATCGAGTCCGACTGGAATTTGCATCGCACCAGTGATTCCAACAACGCGTGGGTTCTGACGAGCAATTTCAACGATTTCCTCTGCGAAAACCTTTGTCCACGACGGACCTGTCTTGACCTCGAGTGATTCACCGGTCTTTGGGTCAATTTGGCCGACAGCGTGAAACTGGTCGTCCTGGTGCAGCATGGCTGGGTCAAAACCCTTACCCTTTTGGGTAATCAAGTGGACAATTGACGGCTCACCGTACTGCTTTGCCTGACGAAGCGCGGTCTCAACCGCCTGAAGATCGTGCCCATCAATCGGGCCAATGTACTTGAGGTCTAGGTTTGGAAAGATGCCCTTGGGTGCGAAGGTTGCGAGCAAACCCTTGCCGGCTCCTCTAGCCGCCGAATAGGTCAACCGGCCAAGTAGGCCAAACTTCTCGAATACACGGCGTGAGAGGCGGTACGCACGGCCGTAGGCAGGAACTGTGCGGACCTCGTTCAAATAACGCGCAAAACCGCCGATGGTGGGAGCGTATGAACGGCCATTGTCGTTAACAACAACTGTCAGGCGGCGCTCTTGACCGTCGGTGATGTTGTTGAGTGCCTCCCAGGCCATTCCACCGGTGAGAGCACCATCGCCGATGAACGCCACAACGTGACGATCCTTGTGCCCCAGGTTGGCATTCGCCCTAGCGATTCCGTCTGCCCAGGACAGCGATGAGGATGCGTGTGACGACTCAACGATGTCGTGGATTGATTCGGCGCGCTGCGGGTAACCAGCGATACCGCCAGATTGTCGCAGCCTGCTGAAATCCTGACGGCCGGTCAATAACTTGTGAACGTATGACTGGTGTCCCGTGTCAAAGATAATCGAGTCTTTGGGCGAATCGAAGACACGATGAATCGCAATAGTCGCCTCGACGGCCCCTAGGTTCGGGCCGAGATGGCCGCCGGTACGGGCTACGGCATTCACCAGAAACTCGCGAATCTCGCTTGCGAGCTCGCTCAACTCGGTTGCGCTAAGCGCATCCAAGTCTCTAGGGCCCCGAATTCTGGACAGAATGCTCATGCGATATCGAATTCGTTTGACGGCTCAGGAATTCCTGAAACGCCTGCCTAAGCGACCAAGCTGCGAAGCACGTACTGAAGAATTCCGCCGTTTCGGTAGTAGTCGGCTTCACCAGGTGTGTCGATTCGAACAACCGCGTCGAACTCAATGGTTGACTTGCCGGCAGCCGAGTGGCTGGTTGGCTTGGCGACGACTCGAACGGTCTTCGGAGTAACACCATTGTTGAGTTCGGTGATGCCCGAGATCGAGAACTCCTCGGTACCGTCGAGGCCAAGAGAGTCGGCAGTCTGCCCGACTGGGAACTGAAGCGGAAGAACACCCATACCAATCAGGTTCGAACGGTGGATGCGTTCGAACGACTCGGCGATCACGGCCGAAACACCAAGCAGTCGTGTTCCCTTGGCCGCCCAGTCACGCGACGAGCCGGAACCGTACTCCTTGCCGCCGAGGATCACTAGCGGGATACCAGCAGTCTGGTAGTTAACCGACGCATCGTAGATGAAGGCCTGTGGGCCGTCGGCCTGAGTGAAGTCGCGAGTGTAACCACCCTCGACGCCATTCAGCAGCTGGTTCTTGAGGCGAATGTTGGCGAAGGTTCCGCGAATCATGACCTCGTGGTTTCCGCGGCGCGATCCGTATGAGTTGAAGTCCACTCGTGAAACACCGTGTTCAGCCAAGTACTTGCCTGCAGGTGAATCGGCCTTGATGCTTCCGGCTGGGCTGATGTGGTCGGTGGTTACCGAATCGCCGAGCTTGGCAAGCACGCGTGCCGCAGCGATATCCTTCACCGGTTCAGGCTTGGCCTGCATCCCATCGAAGTAAGGAGCCTTGCGAACGTAGGTTGAGTTTGCGTCCCATGCAAAAGTCGCGCCCTCCGGAGTGGGTAGCGAACGCCAACGGTTGTCACCATCGAACACGGATGCGTACTGCGTCTTGAACATGTCGCTGTTGATCGAGCTGTCGATCGTGTCCTGGACTTCCTGAGCGGTTGGCCAGATGTCTCTCAGGTAAACGTCGTTTCCGTTCGAATCCTGACCCAGTGGGTCATTTTCGAAGTCGAAGTCCATCGTTCCAGCAAGTGCATAAGCAATGACCAGTGGCGGTGAAGCCAGGTAGTTCATCTTGACGTCTGGGCTGATGCGACCCTCGAAGTTGCGGTTGCCAGACAGGACTGCGGTTACCGCCAGATCATTGTTGTTGATAGCTTCGCTGATTTCGTCTGCCAGCGGGCCTGAGTTGCCGATGCAGGTGGCGCAACCGTAACCCACCAGGTTGAAACCAAGCGCGTCGAGATCCTTGGTTAGACCGGCTTTCTCGTAGTACTCGGTTACAACCTTTGAACCTGGGGCTAGCGAGGTCTTGACCCATGGCTTTGCCTTGAGGCCCTTTGCTACCGCCTTGCGCGCAACAAGTCCAGCAGCCAACATCACAGATGGATTCGAGGTGTTGGTGCATGAAGTAATCGATGCAATAGTGACGTGTCCGTGATCGAGCGCGAAGTCCCTGCCAGAAACATGAGTCGGCTTGGTCTTCTCGGGAGCGTAAGCAGGAAGAACTTCTTCAAATGAGCGCTTGGCGTCGCTGAGCTGGATGCGGTCTTGTGGGCGCTTCGGGCCGGCAATCGACGGAACCACAGTTGACAGATCGAGTTCGAGGTACTCGCTGTAGCGCGGCTCGATCGACGGGTCGTGCCATAGCCCCTGAGCCTTGCAGTATGCCTCAACCAGATCCAGCTGCTCCTGGGTGCGGCCGGTGGTGCGCAAGTAATCAATGGTTACCGAGTCAATCGGGAAGATGGCGACGGTTGAACCAAACTCTGGCGACATGTTTCCGATGGTTGCGCGGTTGGCTAGCGGAACCGAACTGACGCCTTCTCCGTAGAACTCCACGAACTTGCCGACGACACCGTGCTTGCGAAGCATTTCGGTGATGGTGA
>ERZ650311.1722-NODE-1722-length-10396-cov-8.921478_pt1 | contig 10396 bp, 13 predicted proteins | sample MGYA00376247_ERZ650311 | MGnify/ENA primary metagenome ERZ650311 (study PRJEB26733, sample SAMN07839324) | wastewater metagenome | biome: small river; feature: stream; material: water | place: USA: North Carolina | collected 2016-07-28 ... | reverse complement strand
AACCAAGTTCCATAAGCAGCGGCAAAAAATAGCGGATAACCCATAGCTAAATTAACTGTTCCAAGTAGGTTTACATTTCCGCTTTTATATATTGGATACTGAACAGCTATGCGTGAGAAAAACATGGCAACCCAAATCCAACTGGCTTTCATGTACATCTTCTTGCGTGCCGGATTATTTCGCCAGGTGAAGTTCTCGCCCAATAGCGGTCCTAGAACAACTCCTAATATTGGCCAACCCACAAGGTTTGCAATCAGATAAACAGTTCCATATCCAAGGTTTGTCAGTAGTTTTGGAATATAAAAGTCAGAGGCATTTCCAGATCTATTGGCAAAGTAGGCACAAATGAGAACGCCAATAACTCCAGATACTGAATGCTGAATGGTGTCTTTTCGAGCGAGTCGATAGATTGCAAGTACGAGAGAAAGTGCCAACGCTCCCCAAATAGCGGTTCGAACCTCTTTAGTGAGATTAAATGCGACTAAAAAAACAATTGCGGGTAGTCCGGAATCAATTAATCCCTTTGTGCCACCTAGTGCGCCAATTACCTTGTCGCGATCTTCGTGATGCTGGCTCATGAACGCCCCGTCGAACCAAAGCCATCAGCACCACGGCCAGAACCAGGTAAGTTTTCAACCTCTACGAATTCTGCGTGTTCAACTCGTTGAATAACCAATTGCGCGATTCGATCGCCTTTATGGAAGGTGATCGCTTCCTTAGGGTCATGATTAATCATGATGCACTGCAATTCACCGCGATAAGCTGCATCAACGGTGCCGGGAGCATTCACCATGGTGACTCCGTGTTTAATTGCTAAACCAGAACGTGGATGGACGAGGGCAACGTACCCATCAGGCAATGCAATTGAAATTCCTGTTGGAACAAGTGCTCGCTCTCCGGGTTGTAAGGTGATGTCGATTCTCGACACAATGTCAGCGCCAGCATCCCCGCCCTTTGCATACTTTGGCAATGGGATCGATGGATCTAGGCGAGTGATCAATACTTGAACATTTCCCATTTATGGATTTACCTCAAATGTTGGATCAACAAAGGCTAATAGTTCGGGAGTTTTTGCAAGCTCCTCTAAATACTCCTTTGGGGCGTTATTCATAAAGTGATCCATTGGAACAATGACATAAAGCGCTGCTGCCTTTACAGCAATTTCACCATCTGGAGATCCGATTCGACCGATTGCCGATGTGTACACCTTGCGATTTACCTGTCCGGTAATTTCCGCTGTGATGTACAAAGTGGTTCCCATTGGAACAGGCTTAATAAAATCAGTTTCCAACCGTCCGGTTACAGCCGGTGCACGTAAAAGCCACATTAACTTTCCTAGTGCCTCATCAAAAGCTAATGACAACAATCCACCATGGGCTAACCCCGGTGCGCCTTGATGATCTTCAGTTACTGTGAATTGAGCTGTGATATCCAAGTTTTCGCCAGCAAAGGCAACTAAATGCAAACCTGTTGGATGTAAATCTCCACAACCGAAGCAATGGCCGAAGTGTGAAGGAATCTTCGAACCTATTGCTGGAGCCTTGGGGTGACGCTCAGGAAGTGGCGCACCTTCTGGCGCAGTCGTTGATGGAATACGTGCCATAGCGCAAGGTTACCGCTTGAAATCCGATACCGTAACTCCCGTGCGATACCGAGAAGTGATACATGCGCCACTGTGGTTGCTTGCAATCATCTACTTTTTTCTCTTATCGATCGTGATTTCGGTGTGGGCTGCCCTTGGTAACACTCCAGCATTGATCACTCTTGCTTCGGTAACCGGCTTATTGATCCTCTTTTATATTAAATCAGCATTAGTTATCGAAGTTGATGAAAATGAGTTAAGAGTTGGAAGGGCTCATATCGAGCACAAATACGTCGGCGAGGCGCGTTATCTCGATAACCAAACGATTCGACTTGTACGCACACGAGATGCCGATCCGAAGGCGTACCTTGCAATTCGGTTTTGGGCCAATACAGGGGTTCAGTTATTTATCGATGACAAACGTGACTCGACGCCCTATTGGTTAATTAGTAGCAATAATGGATCAGAGTTAATTAAGGCATTGAAAACAACGTAAGGAGTTAGTTGCACTCTTTACAAACAGCTTTTGCGCCTTCACCTTTTGCAAGCTGTGTAATGTGATGAACCAAGAAACAACGAGAACATGTGAACTCGTCAACCTGCTTTGGAACTACACGAACAGCGAGCTCTTCTCCAGATAAATCTGCACCAGGAAGTTCGAGATTCTCTGCAGCTTCTGCTTCATCGACATCGATTTGACCGGATTGAGCATCAACACGCTTGGCCTTGAGTTCTTCTAGAGACTCCTCATGAAGTTCTTCATCAGTCTTTCTGGGTGTGTCGTAATCTGTTGCCATTGCTCTCACCACCTTCACTGCCTCGATAACTGCTTGCGGGCGCATCATGGCGCATTTTTTCAACTTCCACCGCATACAACACGCGGCGTGTCGTACTTATTCCCCCCTACTGCTGGGATTTTTCGATTCCTAGCCCCTTTTCAATTCTTTGCGCCAATCCCCCATCTACTCGGGCGTGAATAGCGGTTCCCTCAGCCACATACTCCTCTTTAAAGATCTCACCACGTTCATGGATCGCATGTACCAAATCACCACGGTTATAAGGAATCACCAAATCTATTTCGACAGAAGGTCGAGGCAATGAGGACTCAATTGCGTGTAGCAATCCTTCAATTCCAAAACCGGTGCGAACTGAAAATGCATAGCTGTTTGGCTCTTTTCGCAGGATCTCCATGATGACCGCAGGATCTGCAATATCTACCTTATTAATGGCGATAATTTCGGGAATATCTTTGCCGCCGATTTCATCAATAACTAGTCGTACGGCACGTATTTGTTCAAAAGGATCTGGATGAGAGCCATCGACTACATGGACAATGAGGTCGGCTTCAGAAACCTCTTCAAGTGTTGATTTGAATGCGTCAATGAGTTGGTGCGGTAAATGTCGCACAAAACCCACTGTGTCGCTAAGGGTATAAACACGCCCATCACTTGTTTCAGATTTACGGACAGTGGGATCAAGTGTTGCAAACAATGCGTTTTCAACGAGGACTCCGGCATTTGTTAACTTATTTAAAAGCGAGGATTTACCGGCATTGGTATATCCAGCAATCGCAACTGATGGAATATTGAAGCGTCGTCGCTCTTGGCGCTTTGTATCACGAGAAACTTTCATCTCAGCGATCTCACGACGAAGCTTGGCCATCTTGTCTCGGATTCGTCGACGATCAGTTTCGATCTTTGTTTCACCTGGTCCACGGCCACCGATACCTGCTCCACCTGCAGCTCGTCCACCAACCTGGCGAGAAAGTGAATCTCCCCAACCACGTAATCGAGGAAGTAGATATGCAATCTGCGCTAACTCAACTTGCGCCTTACCTTCTTTGCTCTTTGCATGCTGAGCGAAAATATCTAAAATCAAAGCTGTGCGATCAACAACTTTTACCTTTAACTTGTCTTCTAATTGTCGAAGCTGTGATGGAGATAGCTCGCCATCACACACAACTGTGTCGGCACCGGTGGAAGATACAACTTGCTTTAATTCAGTAACCTTTCCTGAGCCGATATAAGTGGCTGGATCTGGCTTATCTCTGCGTTGAATTAACCCTTCTAGTACTTCTGATCCTGCAGTTTCAGCTAAAGCTTTTAATTCCGCTAATGAGTTTTCGGCATCTTTAATGGTGCCTTCAGTCCAAACTCCGACAAGCACAACCCTTTCAAGCTGTAACTGACGGTATTCCGCTTCTGAAATGTCTTGAAGTTCTGTTGAAAAACCCTGAACGCGACGAAGTGCATGTCGTTCTGAGAGTTCCTGAGATTGATCAATGTTTTGATCCTCTTCGCTAGCATCAAACTCTGCTGCTACACGCGCGCTTTCACGCAATAACGCCTCAAACTCCTCCTCAAAATCCTTACTCAACCAGGAACCTCGAGATATCTACATCTCTAATTAAAACCGCAGGACCCGTAAGTGTTGCATTTGAGTGTCCATCAATTGAAACCTCTAAACGACCTCCTGGTGGATTAATAATCCACGTTGCAGGCAACTTTCCCTTAGTGTGCAGGGTTGCAGCTAATGCAACAGCACAGGTACCAGTTCCACAAGAGCGGGTTTCACCAGAACCGCGTTCAAAGACTCGCATATCAATTGAATTGCCTTCGGTAATTTTTACAAACTCAACATTTACGCCCTCTGGATATGAATCGCGTGGCCTAACAACCGGTGGCTCATCAAGTGCACCTATCTCGGCCATATCTTCCACAAATACAACCGCATGAGGATTGCCCACGCTGATGTTGTAACCATTCCAAATATGTCCATTCGTTGCAGCGGTAATTGCCTCTGCTTCATCGGTAACCTGACCCATATTGACTGAAATGTCATCGGTTAGCGGGACACGCAAATGTTTCACCCCATCGCGAGTATTGATCGCAAAAATCCCTTCGGGTTGGTGCCCTCGCTCAACTAAATAACGGGCCATGACACGAATACCATTGCCGCACATTTCAGCTAATGAGCCATCAGCGTTTCGATAATCCATAAACCATTTTCCGTCGCGCTTAATCATGCGGATTAAGCCGTCAGCACCGATTCCAGAATCGCGGTTACAAATAGCAGCTGTTTGCGCGGTAGTAATTGAATGCTCATCATTCGGATCGAAAACGAGAACAAAGTCGTTTTCGGTACCGTGGCCGTATGTAGCAATCATTACGTCTAGTTTATCGATTCAAGGATACGTTCGAGGGCGTTTTGGATCGGTGAAATCCAGGTAATGCGCTCATCTCGTGAAAACCAGGTCTCCTGTCGACGCGCATATTGACGAGTTGCTCGTTTAGTTTCTTCTTGAGCCTCTTCTTGCGTGACCTTGCCTTCAATTTGAGCAATGACTTGGGCATAACCTAATGCACGTTGCGCAGTTGTACCTTGCATAATTCCAGAAGCAAGAAGTTTTTCCGCTTCTTGAACTAACCCTTGCTCCCACATTCGTTCAACGCGTAATGAAATTCGCTCCGAAAGTGCGTCGCGATCCATTACCAATCCAAACTGCTTGGCATACGGATACCGTGAACTCTCTTCACGCGGAAGATTCGCGGTAAATGGCTTACCAGTTATTTTAATTACTTCCAACGCGCGAATGACTCGACGTGAATTTGCCTTGTCAATCGCCAGGGCCGCCGCAGGATCTAAGCTTTGCAACCTTTCAAATAATGGCTGAATTCCTTTGGTGGCAAACTCGAGTTCAAGTTCGGCACGAACTACTGGATCTGTATCAGGGAAATTGAGTTCATCCAAAATCGATTTTATATACAGCCCTGTGCCACCAACAATGATTGCATCTTTTGCGCGTCCATGAATATCTGAGATTACTGCGCGGGCGCGATCTTGGTACCACGCAACATTTGCATCCTCTCTCACCTCTAATAAATCCATCATGTGGTGAGGTATGCCTTTGCGCTCTTGCATTGTTATCTTTGCAGTTCCGATATCCATGCCTTTATACAATTGCATGGAGTCAGCATTAATGATTTCGGCATCAATTTCTTGAGCTAAAGCAACTGCTAAATCACTTTTGCCAGTTGCGGTGGCACCGCAAATAACGATCAATCTCATCGTTTGACCGTAGGAATCCCAAGCATTGTTGAAGCAGGCTCTGGCTTTGCAATTCGAAGTGCGTGTGCCTCTGCACCTCTTGTTGCACGCACAGATTGTGGGTCTCCTATAAGGTAATGAGCAGATGCATCGGTAATTTGCACCGTAACCTCATCACCTGGACGTGCCACAAATTTATTGTCGAAGTGAACTAATCTGAAATCTTCACTGCGTCCGGTCAAACGAGATTGAGCTTCATCGCGACGGCCTTCGTAATCGCCTACCAAGATTTTATGAGTTGTTCCTATCGCTTCATTATTAACTGATAGCGAGATCTCTTGCTGATGGTTATGAAGTCTGGTGTAACGCTCGCCCACTACTTCTGGAGATACTTGGTCGGGCATAGTTGCCGCCGGTGTTCCGGGACGTTTTGAGTACTGGTAGGTGTAGGCAGCTGTAAAGCGAGCTTGAGTGCACAAATCTAGAGTCGCTTGAAAATCCTCTTCGCTCTCTCCCGGAAATCCAACGATGATGTCAGTTGTAATTGCTGCATGTGGAATCGCGGTACGAACTCGATCCAAAATCCCCAAATAGCGATCTGTACGGTATGAACGACGCATCTGCTGCAATATGCGATCAGAACCAGATTGCAACGGCATGTGCAGATGTGGCATCACATTCGGGGTCTCGGCCATCGCCTCGATCACATCATCTGTGAAATCACGTGGATGTGGTGACATGAAGCGAACGCGTTCTAACCCTTCGATTTCTCCACATTTACGAAGCAACTTTGCAAATGCCTGACGATCTCCGAAGTCAACACCGTAAGCATTCACATTTTGACCCAGCAAAGTAATTTCAATCACGCCTTGTTGTACAAGCGCTTTAACCTCATCCAAAATGTCGCTCTCATTGCGATCTTTTTCAATTCCGCGCAATGCAGGAACGATGCAGAAGGTGCAGGTGTTATTGCAGCCAACTGATACCGAAACCCATGATGAAAATGCTGATAAACGTCGAGCTGGCAATGTGGAAGGGAAATGCTCTAAAGCTTCCAGTATTTCGATTTGAGACTCTTCCTCAACACGTGCGCGCTCTAGCAATACTGGTAACGAGCCTACGTTGTGAGTTCCAAAGACAACATCTACATAAGGCGCCTTTTTCAGAATTGTCGCTTGATCCTTTTGAGCCAAACAACCGCCAACTGCAATTTGCATATTGGGGTTAGCTTTTTTGATGGGAGCAAGAAAACTTAGATTTCCATACAACTTGTTATCAGCGTTCTCGCGGACCGCGCAGGTATTAAAAACAACGATGTCAGCTTGCTCACCATCTGCCACCGGAATAAAGCCTGCCTCATCCAATAACCCTGAAATTCTTTCAGAGTCATGGACATTCATCTGACAGCCGTAGGTTTCGACTGTGTAGGTGCGGGTCATAGTGAAGATATTGTGTATTTCAAGGTCGAGCGATCTACAACAAGCATCTGATGGTTATCTAAGTGGTTCCAATCTGAATTTCCCCAACCAGTGGATGCGACAATCATGTCCGATCCGCGTTGAGTAAAGCGAAGCTCATAATGATCCTCGGCGCTCCATTCAGATTTATTTGCCTCATTAAATTCGCACACGGCAATCAAAGTTTCAGGTGTTTGAACCATAATATTGAGAGCGGTGTAATCTGCAATGGCGCGAATGGCATTTACAGTTGATCGCACGCCCTCAACCAATCCAAGTTCATCAATAGCCGATAAAACTGCGTAAAAGAATCTCTCGCTATCGGTTGTACCTTGGATAAAGCCTTTGTACTTGTCATTAATGAATTGTTCCGCGGTATTGCCCGGACGAATAGTTCCGTTATGCATAAAGGTTGTTGTTCCATGGGTAAATGGATGGTTGTTATCAATATTTACGGTAATTCCTTTGGAGGCAAGGCGCAGGTGAAGTAGCGCTCCATCTGTCTTAACAGAATCAGCAGATTCACTCAGTTCAGGACTTTCATGAGCAGGCTTGAGGTCCTTCAGAATCTGTCCATCATGGGCAAAACCCCATCCATCCTTATGCTCGGCAGAAAGAGCTACGAACTTCTCAAAATCAGAGCCGACAACATCAAGAAAACTCTTTCGCTCAGTTGATGTAAAGGCTAGTAATCTGCACATGAGGCAACTCTACTTGATGCTTAGAGATTCTTCTTTGCGCGCTCTGTCGCTTGTGCTGCGCGCCATTTAGCGATTTCACCATGATTTCCGCTGAGCAAGATGGCTGGAACTTCCAGATCTCGCCAAACAGATGGCTTTGTAAAGTTTGGATACTCCAGATATCCCTCTTCATTATGCGACTCTTCAGCTAAGGATTCAGGGTTACCGAGTACTCCTGGAATTAATCGGGTAATTGCCTCAATCATTACTAGGGAAGCAACTTCTCCCCCACCTAAAACGTAATCACCAATTGAAACTTCATGTACGCGAAAATTCTTTGCTTCGTAATGTTGACGAACTCGATCGTCGATTCCTTCATATCGTCCACACGCAAAAACTAAGTGCTTTGATTCAGCAAACCTTGCTGCCATGGGCTGATCAAATCTCTTACCGGCAGGTGTCAAAATAATTAGATCAGTCTCATCTGTCATCAATGGATCAAGCGCCTTCCCCCACACTTCTGGAAGCATCACCATTCCCGCGCCGCCTCCATATGGAGTGTCATCTACGGTGTTGTGATTGTCGCTTGAGAATGCGCGCAGATCATGCACCTCAACTTCTACTAGCCCTTGTTCTTGAGCCTTACCTAAAAGTGATAATTGCAAAGGTGCAAAGTAATCAGGAAAGATGGTTACTGCATCAATCTTCATTCCATAACCCCCGTAATTGCAGGTGGAATAACGACAACCTTCTTATTTGCAACATCCACAGTGGGAACAAGTTGATGAACAAATGGAATCAATTGCTCGCCTTGTACTGTTTTTATCGCTAACAGATCTTGCCCTGGAAGATTAATTACATCGGTTACTTCTCCATAAGCTTCACCCGATTCAAGCACTGCTTGGCAGCCAATTAGCTGCATGACGTGATACTCATCTTCATCATCATTTTCTTCGTTGATATCCACGTCGGCATAGAGCAATGTGTTTCGGAGTTTTTCGATGCCATTTCGATCGGTAATTCCATTAAAGCCCAAGAGCAAGATTCCGTTGTGCACGCGGCCCGAGGTAATTGTTAATTCACCATGGGTATCCGTCTGTACAACTGCACCAATGGCAAAGCGACGATCAGGTTCATCTGTACGAACCTCTATCGTCGCCTCACCAAGAATTCCGTGAGCGCGACCAATTCGCCCCACGAGCAAACGCATTGTTATCTAACTTCGTCGGTCTCGATGAGATCGACGCGGACTGTGCGTCCTGCGAGCGCACTTACAACTGTACGAAGCGCTTTTGCGGTACGACCATTACGACCAATGACCTTGCCGATATCTTCAGGGTTCACTCGAACCTCTAAAGTTGTTCCGCGACGTCCTGTCTTTTCAGCGACAACGACATCATCAGGGTTATCGACGATTCCCTTGACCAAATGTTCTAGGGCTTCATCCATCATTGTTATTCTGCAGCCGCTTCTTCAGCTGGAGTTTCAACAACAGCTTCGACAGTCTCTTCTACTACTGCTTCTACTGCTGCAGGAGCTTCTTCAGCAACTGGCGCTTCTTCAGCAACTGGGTTCGCCTTAGCTGCAAGCTTCTCCTGTGCCTTCTTCTTCAATGTTGTTGCGCCTTCTGCAGGCTCTGCTGCTGCAGCCTTCATCGCTGCTTCGTAAGCAACAACCTTTGAAGGCTTCGGTGCTGCAACCTTAAGAGTTCCTTCAGCTCCTGGAAGCTTCTTAAACTTCTGCCAATCGCCAGTCACCTTCAGCAATGCCTCTACAGCCTCTGATGGTTGTGCACCAACGCCGAGCCAGTACTGAGCACGCTCAGAGTTGATCTCGATAAGTGATGGCTCTTGTCCTGGTACGTAGCGACCAATCTCTTCGATTGAAAGACCGTTACGTGCCTTGCGTGAGTCTGTAACTACAACGCGGAAAAATGGTGTGCGGATTTTGCCCATGCGCATTAAACGAATTTTTGTAGCCAAGAAAGTTGTACTCCTGTAAATGTGTGTCATTCAAACCAATCGCAGCGGGGTGCGCGATCAATTCATATAACTATCGAATTGTGGATGTTGCTGGGGGTAGAGGGCCCCGTCAACAGGTGCCCAATTCTGCCATTTAAGCCCTCAGATGCGAAATCGAGGTCTACTGAGCCTCTTCCTGCGCTCGCTTGGCAGGGTTTCCAGATTTGGACTTCTTCTTCTTGACCACAGGGGTGTTCACCTTTGGCAACGCCGGCATTCCCATTCCTGGTGGCATTCCGGCGGGCATCCCACCATTACGGACCTGTTTCATCATCTTCTGTGCAGCTGAGAAGCGATCAACAAGATTGTTTACATCTGACACCTTGCGTCCTGAACCTAAGGCGATTCGAGCGCGTCTAGATCCATTCAAGACCTTTGGATCTCGTCGCTCAGCAGGTGTCATCGATTGAACAATCGCCTTTGTGCGAACAATCTCGCCCTCATCAAAGTTTTCAATCTGCTTTTTCATTTGTCCTGCACCAGGAAGCATGCCTAGAAGCTTGGACATGTTGCCCATCTTCGACATCGCCTGCAACTGTTCCAAGAAATCTTCTAATGTGAAATCTTCACCGCTAGCGAACTTAGCTTCAAGCTTGGCAGAAGTATCCG
>ERZ650311.1721-NODE-1721-length-10397-cov-18.422065_pt1 | contig 10397 bp, 11 predicted proteins | sample MGYA00376247_ERZ650311 | MGnify/ENA primary metagenome ERZ650311 (study PRJEB26733, sample SAMN07839324) | wastewater metagenome | biome: small river; feature: stream; material: water | place: USA: North Carolina | collected 2016-07-28 ... | reverse complement strand
CTGGCACGTCCTGCGGTTGGTGCAACGGGCATCTTCCTCTTCGTCATAACCTGGAACGATCTTCTCTATCCATTGATGTTGATCAACGAGGCATCAAAGAAGACCCTGCCACTCGTCCTCATCGACTTTAAGGGTGAGTTTGCAACGAGCTACAGCATGCTCTTTACAGCGATCATCGTCGCCTCAATTCCTATGGTTGTGATGTATATAGTCGCTCAAAAGTCGTTTATTGCCGGTCTCACTGCGGGCGCTGTGAAAGGCTAGCCCCATGAGCATCACAGCCCCACAGTTAGCACCTCAGCGAGCAGCGAAGATTGCAACCCAGTTGACCGAGCTGATTGAGATTCAAAATCTTCAGCCGGGGGATAAGTTGCCACCAGAGCGTCAGTTGGCAGATCTGCTAGAGGTGTCGCGACCTTCTCTTCGCGAGGCGCTCCATATCCTTCAAGCACAAGGCCTCGTTGCAATCCGACACGGCCAAGGAACTTTTGTGCAAGAGCCACTCGTTGCTCAAGAGCTTCGCGCCTCAATGATGGCCAGTACCCATGACCTCAATGAGCTCTTTGACGCTCGTGAAGTACTAGAAGTACCAGCTTCAAAATGGGCGGCACGGAAAGCAACCAAGGAAGATATCCGCGTTCTACGTGCAACTCTCAATCAGATTGACACTATCTGCGCCAAAGAACCGATTGATTATGATCAATTGCAGATGCTCGATGCAAAGTTTCACCTGACTATCGTGGGCATTGCAGGTAACCGTTTTATCAACCAGACTCTTAACGTTCTGCAGGATGTAATGAAGATGTCTATGGATACAACACTTCGTCTACCTGGCCGTAAAGAAATTTCAAAGAAAGAACATAACGAGATTCTCCAAGCTATTGAAGATGGCGATGGTGCGCTTGCCGCAAAGATCACACATCAACATATCTCTGGAGCCCGCGCGACAGCATTGGCAGATGCCAGCGAGTAAAGTCGATGTCGTCTGCGTTGGCGTCATCACCATGGATACGGTTGCCCTCGTTGACCGCTATCCATCTGAAGACGAACGCGTCATCGCTCAGGAAATCGCCCGTGGTGGGGGAGGACCAGCTGCAGTTGCTGCAGTTGCCTTAGCTCGCCTAGGAATATCTACTGCAATTGTCGGAACAATCGGTGATGATGCCGATGGGCGTGAAATCTTAGAAATCTTTCAGCGTGAAGGTGTTGATGCATCTGGTGTCGCAATTGGAACAACAGCAACGGCCGGCAGCGTTATCGTTGCATCGAAAGAACATAGCGCTCGAGCAATCAGCACTCGTCAGCCAGTTCAACAAGCGCCAATTAATGAAGCTGCAAAGGCACTTGTTGCAGGTGCTCAGTGGGTGCACTGCGATCACGTCGGAATCAATCGACTAGCAGAGCTTGGTATTTCGCGAGGTAATGGCCCAAAAATCTCATTTGATGCTGGATACGGAGTCGAGAACTTTGATGTCAATCTAGTGGATCTCTTTGTTCCTACTGATCGACAGATGGCACTTCGTCATCCTGGTCTGACACTTGAAGAGGCGATGGCTAAAGATGCGTTGTATGCGAAAAATACCGTGGTCGCTACCTGTGGATCTGATGGCAGCGCTGCATATACAGATCACTTCACCACAGTTCCAGGATTTTCTATCGATGTCGTCAGCACATTGGGTGCAGGAGATGTCTTCCATGGTGCACTCATGGCACAGGTAGTTGAAGGTCGACCTATCTTCGATGCTCTTCGTCGCGCCAATGCTGTTGCTGCACTTTCATGTAGAGGGCTTGATGGCCAATCTGCAATTCCAACTCTCAAAGAACTCAATACCTATCTGGAGGCACAATCATGAGAAGAGCACTAACTAACTTGGCACGCCCATCTGGAGCTCTTGCAATGGTTGCAGTTGATCAACGTGAAGCACTTCGTGGAATGTTTGCAGCTCATCAAGAGACTCCAGTCCCAGATTCACAGTTGACCCAATTTAAGGTCGATGTTGCACGCGAGCTATCACCATTTGCTTCAGCTCTTCTCGTTGATCAAGAGTTCGGCATTGATGCAATCATCAATCAAAAGGTGCTCGCGCCCTCATGTGGTCTTATTGCAGCTGCAGATTTATTGGTAGGACCTGCAGGTGGTGCAGCGACAGATACAGCTGTCGATCCTGATGTTGATCCAATCCGTATGCGCGATATTGGTTCTGTCGGCTTAAAGTTCTTGGTTCTGTGGCGTAATGATGAAAGTCCAGAGTCTCGTATGAAGCTCGTCAATGAATTTAATCAGCTCTGCGAAAAGTCAGGGCTTCCTTCGATTATCGAAGTAATCGTCAAGCCACCTACAGACTCATCTCGCTCATTTGATCGTGAAGAAGAACTCGTGATTGCCGCTAAAGAGGCATCTACCTGGAACGCAGATCTCTACAAGGCTGAGGTCCCATTCCATGGTGAAGGGGATCTCACTGCAATTACTCGCAATGCACAGCGCATTACCGAAGCAGTGGGAACTCCATGGGTTGTTCTTTCCAATGGCGTAAAGGCGCCATTCTTTGCAGATGCAGTAAAGGCATGTGCCCAAGGTGGAGCAAGTGGCTTCTTGGCAGGTCGTGCAGTCTGGGCAGATATCGTGGGAGCGAAAGATATTCCTGCTGCTCTGCGCGAGGTATCTATTCCACGTTTAGAGAAGTTGGCTGAAGTTGTGGATCAGTACGCTAGACCTTGGACTGACGTTCGCTAAAGCGAATTAAGCCCACATCTCAGCAAGAGTCACAACGCGACCTTCGCGAATAGATTTGTGTGCAGCAAGCCCTGTTGCAACGCTTGTTACACCGTCATTCAATGTGACCTCTGCTGGAGTTGAATTCAATAGCGCATCACGGAACTTCATATGTTCGATATAGCTAGCGCCAAAATGATGACCCATGACGCGTACATCGTAATTATGAACATGCTTTACTTCGTTTCCACGGCCTTTACTTGCACCGCTTGACCATTCTGTTCGTGCACCATAATTCTCGCGGCGAGATGCTTTGAGCGTCTGAGAAGGCAAGAAAGATTCAAGCTTTCCTTCACTGCCTACGACGGTGAGAATCTCTTTATCAAATGTACCTTCTGCAAACATGCAGAGATCGAGCATTCCGCGTGCTCCATTCGCATATTCCAAAATAACAAATGCGTTATCGAGCATATCTGCCTGCTTGCCATCGTACTTTTCATCGAGGTGGTTAACAGCCTGGCTGCCCGAGGCAAAGACACGAACTGGATTTTCTCCCACTACGACATCCATTAAATTGAAGTAATGGCAACATTTTTCAACGAGGGTGCCACCTGTGCGTTCGCTAAAGCGATTCCAGTTATCCACCTTCGGATAGAAAGGTTCGCGATGTTCGCGAATTGAAACTTGGTGAATCTTTCCTGCCTCTCCGGCCTTTGCTCGCTGGATGACCTCAGTCACTGGAGGCATAAAGCGATATTCAAGAGCCATCCATGTAAGTGCGCTTCGCTTTTCTCCCCATGAAGTAATTGCTTTGCAATCTTCCATCGTGGTCGCTAGCGGCTTCTCGATGAGTGCTGCAATATCTGTTGCAAGAAGATCTTTGAGAACGGCAACGTGGGTGTCATTAGGAGTTGCCACGACTACTGCATCGACCAGGCCAGAATCTAAGAGGGCACGGTGATCGGTAAATGTCTTTGCTCCAGGAGCTATCGCAAGCGAGGCATCAAGGCTTGCTTGATGAGGATCTGCCAGAGCGGTTACGACTCCGCCACCCATGACTTGAATATTGACGATGTGCTCGCGCCCCATGCTGCCGGCGCCGATGATTCCGTATCGAAGTTCGCGTCCCATAGCTACAGGTTAGACCACTGACACAATTTTGGGCAGGGGTCTAGACAAAATACGCTCAAAACCCTTAGACTTCCGGCAGAGGTCAGACCACTTACCCCTTTCGGCAGGTGGAAGGACGCACGACTAACTAAGCAGAGGGGCATATATGGCAATCACACCTCCGCAGTTCTTGCTTCACCATGATGGCGATAACGTCGCAGTGGCGATGGAAGATCTGGAGCCAGGGACTCTTCATGGACGTTCCGTGAAGCAGGGAACTGAGAGCACAGCAATTCTCAATCATGCAATTCCACTCGGTCACAAGTTTGCTCTGACCGATCTCGCAGAAGGCGATGCGATTATCAAGTACGGCATCAAGGTAGGCCTTGCTTCAGCGCCAATTAAAAAAGGTGATTACATCCATACACACAACATGAGGAGTTATCGATGGGAAGCAAGCCGCGCTTAACAGGATACCGTCGCCAAAATGGCACGATGGGTATCCGCAACCACGTCATTATTTTGCCTCTCGATGACCTCTCTAACGCAGCTGCAGAAGCAGTAGCGAAGGTCATTCCTGGCACTCTCGCACTACCGCACGCATTTGGTCGTCTCCAATTTGGTGAAGATCTAGAACTTACTTTCCAGACTCTTATCGGAACAGGTCGCAACCCAAACGTTGCAGCTGTTGTTGTAATTGGTATCGAACCTAAGTGGACTCAGAAAGTTGCCGACGGAATTGCATCAACTGGTAAGCCAGTAGCTGCATTCTCCATCGAAGGCAAGGGAGATCTTCAGGTTATTGCCGATGCAAGTCGTGTTGCTGCAATGTTCTTGCAAGATGCATCTGAACTCCAGCGCGAAGAAGCTGAGATCGGTGATCTCATCATGTCTATCAAGTGCGGCGAATCAGATACAACTTCTGGCCTTGGTTCATGTCCAACAACTTCTCAGGCAGTAGATCGCTGGGTTGCTGCAGGTGGAACAGTCTTCTTCGGTGAGACATCAGAGCTCACAGGTGGAGAGCACCTCATTGCAGATCGCTGCATCGATGATGCTTGCCGCAACTTGTTCCAGCAGACATATGACAACTACATCAAGGTCATCGAATCAACTGGTGCAAACCTGCTTGGCTCACAGCCAACACAGGGCAACATTGCTGGTGGACTTACAACTATTGAAGAGAAGGCACTTGGCAATATTGCTAAGACAGGTTCTGTTCCAGTCGTGGGTGTTCTTAAGCCAGCACAAGAGCCAGATCCAAAGAAGAAGGGTCTCTACTTCATGGATACATCTTCAGCTGCTGCAGAGTGCGTAACTCTGATGGCTGCTGCAGGTGCTGTTATTCACTTGTTCCCAACCGGTCAAGGAAACGTTATTGGTAACCCAATCATTCCGGTCTTGAAGTTGACAGCAAATATCAAGACTGCACGCAGCATGAAGGAGCACATGGACCTCGATGTCTCAGGTCTGCTCCGCTACGAGTATGACTTGACCAAGGCTGGCGACATGATGATGGAGGTCATCGATCGCACAGTTAACGGCCGTCTCTGCACCGCTGAGGTCATGGGTCACCGCGAATACACATTCACCAAGCTATATATCTCTGCGTAATCGGAAAGATAAATAACTTCGTGATTCTTATATCGGAAGATGTATGGGGAGCTCCCTTCGAGAAACTTGGGGGGAGCTTTCCCATTCTTCGTGAAGATGACCTTTGGAAAGATCCAGAGGCTCTTAAGGCAAAGATTAAAGATGCAACAGCGCTTGTAGTGCGCAATCGCACTCAAGTAACAGCCGAGGTCATAGCAGCAGCGCCACACCTTAAAGTGATTGCGCGTGCTGGCGTCGGTCTCGATAACATCGATATCACAGCAGCAGATGCAGCAGGCGTTGTTGTTGTCGCAGGTCTTGGAGCCAATGCAGTCAGCGTTGGTGAACTCACTCTCGGACTTGCCTTAGCTGCGCTTCGAAATATTCCTACTCACGATCTCGCAACTCGTGAAGGCAAGTGGATCCGTACTCCTGGACGCGAACTCTCAGGTCTTACCTGGGGATTGCTGGGATGCGGTGCTACCGGTATGGCAACCGCTCGACTTTTGCAAGGCTTTAATTGCAAGGTTCTCGGTTATGACCCTTACGTCAAAGCTGATGATTCTCGCTTATCTGCTCTCAATATGACGATGCACTCACTTGAAGAAGTTCTGCAGGGGGCAGATGTCATCAGTATTCATATGCCATCGACTCCGCAGACCAATAACACTATTAATGCCGCCACTATCGCCTTGATGAAACCAACAGCAATTATCATCAATGTTGGTCGCGGTGAAGTCATCAATGAAGCAGATCTGATCGAGGCGCTCAAAGCGAAGAAGATTTCCGGGGCCGCACTCGATGTGCGTGCAACTGAACCTCCTACAGTGGGTGAACTCGAGACTCTTCCCAATGTGATTCTTGCTCCGCATGTTGCGGGTATTACTGCGGAAAGCCAACTTCGTATCAACCAAATTCTGACCCAGAATATCGAACTACTTCTCACCGGAAAGCCTGCAGTTAATGCTGTTGGTTCAATTAAGGAGAGCACTCGCTCATGACACAACTGACCGTCGGCACTGCAATTGCGAAAGCAACTGAATTATTAATCGCCGCCGGGATGGATTCCGCAAAGGCTGTCACAAGTGCACATGCAATTGTGGCTAGTGATCGCTGGGGGATTGGCAGCCACGGATTAATGCGCCTTCCCTTCTATCTTGATCGCCTTAAGGCAGGTGGCATTAACTCAAAGGCAGAGCTGAAGAAAGTCACCGATATGCCCGGCCTTGTTATCTTTGATGGCGAAGATGGTCTTGGTCACTGGCAGATTCAGCACGCAGCGCAACTTGCTGCAGAGCGAGCTAAAGTCAATGGAATCGCAGCAGTAGGTGTTGGTCGCTCTTCTCATTGTGGCGCACTTGGAATCTATGTTTGGCCGATGATTGATGCGGGTTTAGTTGGCATCGCATTTAGTACCGGACCTGCAGTAATGCCTCCTACTGGTGGAAATAAACCACTTCTTTCAACCTCACCACTAGCTGCTGGCATTCCAACAAATCCTCCAACAGTTGTAGATCTTGCAACGAGCGCTGTAGCCCGCGGAAAGATTCAAGCAAAGGCTCAAGCAGGTGCCGAGCTCGAACCAGGTTGGGCATTTACGAAAGATGGTGCACCGACAACTGATGCAAAGGAAGCACTTGCAGGAATGCTTGCACCATTAGGTGGCGCAAAGGGTTACGCGCTAGCAGTGCTTGTTGAATCTCTGACAGGTGTTTTGATTGGACCAACTCTTTCAAAGAACATTCCAGATATGTTCAATCACGACCAGGATTCCGCGCCACAAGAGATTGCCCACTTTGTTATTGCAATTGATGCATCCAAGCTCTCCGTTGATGGCGAGAATAATCGCCTCGCTGATTTTGCAAGTGAAGTAAAGGGTGCGGGAGGACGTCTACCTGGATCTAACCGAGTAAACCCTGGCAAACTCGATGTGAATGATGAAATCACCATTACAGACTCAGTAGCGGCACAGTTAGGACTTTAACAATGGTGAAAACTTATGCCCCTGGCTTTGCCCTGATTGCAGCTCTCGTTGCCATCGCCTTTCAAATCAACCATATGCAATCGGCGATTAGTCCATTAGCTCTCTGTGTTGCCTTCGGCTTTCTCGTTGCCAACTTCATCCAGTGGCCAGCATTTGCTGCTCCTGCTACGAAGATTTCAAGTAAGACCTTGATGCGTATCGGTGTTGCACTCCTTGGTGCGCAAGTCAGCGTTGCCTCTTTAAAAGAGATCGGCCTCAAGGGCGTCGTTACTGTCGCCATCGTGGTCAGCTTTACCATCTTCGGAATCCTCGGACTCTCCAAGCTCTTCAAGATGTCGGGTGACCTTGGTCTTCTCATCGGTGTCGGCTTCGGTGTCTGTGGTGCAACGGCAGTCGCTGCAATTCGTCCACAGACTCGCGCTACAGAAGAAGAGACTTCCTATGCCATCGGACTTATCTCTCTCTGCGGAACTCTCTCAATCTTCTTGCTTCCATTCTTGGGGCATGTATTAAATCTTGATACCCGTGAATTCGGTTCTTGGGCTGGAGCTGCCGTACATGATGTCGGTCAGGTAGTTGCAACTGCATCTGTCTGGGGCGATGGTGCAGATAAATATGCAATCGTCGTAAAACTTGCACGAGTCTGCCTCTTGGCACCGATTGTTTTGATTCTCTCGATTCGTCATCGCAAATGGCTGACATCCCAAGGTAAGAGCGAAACATCATCTGCAAAAGTTCCATTGATTCCATACTTTGTTCTTGGATTTGTCGCGGTAGCAACCTTCCATAATCTCGTTGAGATCAATGCACGTGTACTCGCCGACATTGTTTTCACCAGCAAATTGTTACTTGGTGCCGGCTTAGTTGCACTTGGCTCAGGCGTTCGTTGGAAATCTATCCGTGCAATTGGTCCTCGCCCAATGGCGATGGGCATGATTGCTTGGGTGATTGTGGCTGGCGTTGCACTAGCAGCAGTAAAAGTTACTGGCCTTTAATCAGCGCTGCGTAATCAACTTTGATGCACCGGTCCATCACAACCTGAATTCCTGCTGCAGTGCCTTTCTCGGCCACCTCATCATTGGTGATTCCAAGTTGAAGCCAGATTGTCTTTGCGCCAATTGCTAAAGCCTTTTCAAATACAGGTAGGCAATCTTCTGACTTGCGGAAGACATCGACGATGTCGATCTTCTCTGGAATATCAGCAAGTGATGGATAAGTCTTCTGACCCAAAACCTCATCGATGACTGGATTTACAAAGAAGAGATTGAAATGAGAATTTTGTTGAAGCCACTTTGCTACCTGATAGCTGGCTCGATCTTCCTTATTAGAAATTCCGACTACTGCCACATTCTTGGACTCAAGCAGAATTCCTTTAATTTTATCGCTGCTCTGTGCGCTCCATGTCATAGAACGAGTCTAGACCTGGACGATATGCGCCAATAGATGAAAGGCTCTAAAGTTAAGACATGGAGAACATCTCGAACCCAGCCAATCTCAATGAAGAAGAGCTCGCTGCAAAGCTAGATCCGCTCTCATATGAGGTTCTCCGTAAAGGCGCAACTGAACGCCCCTTTACCGGCGAATACACCGATACCGACAAAGTTGGTTCTTATCGCTGCAAGGCCTGTGGCAACGAGTTATTCCGCTCGGAAACAAAGTTTCACTCTGGCTGCGGTTGGCCTTCTTTCTATGCGCCAACGGCTGATGATTCTGTCCGTCTATTAGAAGATCGTTCACTTGCGCCACGCGTCCGAACTGAAGTGCGATGTGGAAAGTGCGACTCACATCTCGGACACGTCTTTAAAGGCGAGGGATATGACGTTCCAACCGATGAGCGTTGGTGCATCAATTCAGTCTCATTAATTCTCGAAGAGAAGTAATGTTTCAAAAGCTCAAGAAAGCAATTCTTTCTCGCAAATACTGGATCCGCCAGATTGTCGTAGCAGGAATCGCAGGAGCATTTGCCTGGCTCTTGGGCGATCAACTCATCATCAATGGCGGTCTCGTTGCCGCAATTGTCTGCACACTCAGCATTCGTATCTCTCTCCATAAGTCACTCCGTGAAGGTTTCGGCCAGATTGTTGGAACTGCCATCGGCGCCGGCGTCGCTCTCTTAACTGTTTCAATCTTTGATTTTGGCTTCATCTCTATCGGAACAACAATTTTTCTCTGCGCTGTGGTTGCTCGTGCACTCCATCTCGGCGAAGTGGCATCTGTCAACGTTCCTGTTACCGCTCTGATTGTTATTGGACCCGGACTATCTGAGAGCACTGCGATTCATCGCCTTGCATCTACTCTCGTTGGCGCAGCAGTTGCTATTGCTTTCTCATACTTCTCTCACCCGAAGACTCCGCTGGATCGTGCGCGCGAGCAGATTTCACTTGTGGGCAGCAAAGCAGCGCGACTTCTTGCTGAGATGTCCGAAGGAGTTGCAGCGGGATACACCCAGAAAGATGCAGCACAGTGGCTTTCACGTGGTCGATTGCTCATCGAGGAGATTCCTGCCATTCGGGCGCAATCGGTTGAAGCTAAAGGTTATGCGCGCTGGATTCGAACAGGTACTCGTGATGCAGCCGAAGAGGTCTACATCGAAGGTCTGGCTGTTGAACATACAGTCGTGCAGGTACGTGCAATAGCCCGAACGCTCTTTGATTCAATTCTTGAAGGTGGAATCGCAGATGTGGTTAAGAAGGATGTGGCTGTCGCGCTATCGGCTGCAAGCTATGCGGTTCAGGCACACATTGAAGATCCCGAAGATATCGTGGGATCAAAATCTTCGCCCACAGATGATGCGCGTGAAGCTAGTTCGCAATTATCTGAGCACCTCATTGAAGATGGGGGAGATGTCGACCAAGAACAGATTATTCGCGGCCTTTCTATTGTTGCCAATATCGGTGTGATTGCAGACTCCTTAGATCACACATCACCTACATTGACCGACGTCTTGACACCGGATGAACCAAATTCAGCGAAGGTATTTGCTGTATCTCCGGTTGA
>ERZ650311.1720-NODE-1720-length-10403-cov-4.694917_pt1 | contig 10403 bp, 12 predicted proteins | sample MGYA00376247_ERZ650311 | MGnify/ENA primary metagenome ERZ650311 (study PRJEB26733, sample SAMN07839324) | wastewater metagenome | biome: small river; feature: stream; material: water | place: USA: North Carolina | collected 2016-07-28 ... | reverse complement strand
CCTCCGCTCCAGCTCCGCGATCTGGGTCTTCGACCAGCCTGCCCCAGCGAGCACCTGGTGGGTGTGGGCGCCCAGGCCGGGCACCGCGGTGTTGAACCCGCCCTGACTGTGCAGGGCCAGCGCTAGGATGTGCGGAAGGCAGAGCATGGGCTCAAGCCCCGGCGCCAGCCGTGGCGATGAAAAACGCCAGTTGATCCAGCCGCAGGCTGTAGCGGTTGCCCGCTTCGCGCACCGTCTCGGTGTACGCCTCGCGGGCCTCCACTGCTGGCTGGGCGGCCACGGCGGGTTGTACCTCGACCAGCACCGGGCGCTGGGCGGCGCGGTCCTCGCCATTGACGCGGATAACCACATCGACCATGCGTTCTTCGTACACCGCAGGCTGCGCTGGCACCGCTGCTCTGGCCTGCACAGCGGGGTGATGCACCACATCGGCGTCCCAGCGGTCGTAGCAAATGAACGCATACCGCGCCGGGTCGAGCCCGTGTTTTTGCATGATGGCAATTACGGATTGCACCGTGTAGCCTACGTGCAAGCGAGCACGATCGGCGCCTTTTTCTTCCACAGCATCCAGAAACTGGAACACGCCAGGGCCTAGCTTGGCAATTTCCAGTCCAGCCGCCAGCTCTGCGCTTGTCAAAGGGCGCAGCGGAGTTTTCAACCGCTCGTCTGATGTGTTGATGCTGCCCGTCGCCGCGTACAACACAGAAGGCCGAAAACTTCCATCCCCCAATGAACAAAAGTTATCGACCAGCGGCAGCAGATTCCGAGAAGAATCAAATTTCCACGCCAGCAAGCCCTGAACCATGAACACAAGTTCGCCCTGTGCGCGGACCACCATTTCCGACAGAGCGCCGCCAGAAAGCGTAGCCCCATAGCCGATATACCCACGAGTAGCGGCATTGGCCGCGTCGTAGATCGTCACATAGGCGCCGTTCGTCCCTGTGCCATTGAACTTGGCGATTTCTGTCAACGATGAACTTCCAAGCGTTGTCAAGCCGGTCGAAGTCAACGCGCCAGAGTTGGTCAGCGTCCCGCCAGTCGGCGTGATGCTGTTAATCGTTGCTCCGCCTGTAGCGCTAATAGAGCCGAAGACGGAGAGGGGGCCGCCGAGTGCAGCGCCCGTATCGGAGAAGTCGTAGTTGTAGGCGTTGCTGCCGTCCGAGCGCCGCGACACCAAACGCAGCGTGCCGTTCGTTGACGTGTTCTCACCGTAGGCTTGCAGCAGTGACGTGCTCGCCGTGTCCTGCGACATGCTGATACGCGAAGCGCCATGGGCGGTGTTCGCCCCGTTGGAGTAAATCTGCGCCCCGCTAGCGACATAGCCACTCGCCGTCGTGTTCGCGGCGAAGGTGACGTTGCCCGCTACGTCTAGCGTCCCGCCAGCAGGCGTGATGCTGTTCAGGCTGGCGTTGACGATCCCTGACGGGAGTGTAGTGAGCGTAGCCAAGCCAGCGTTCACCATGGCCTGCACCGTAACCTTCTTGGTCGTGGCCGGCGCGGTAGCGTCAACGATGGGGAGTACGTCTGCAGCGGTGTCGACCGATGCCTGCGCGAGCGATGTGAGGGCTGAAATCTTGGGCATGATGCCTACTCCACTTCAATCAGTTCGCTGCTCTCTGTGAGCAGAAAGTCATCGGCCTCAGTGAGCAGGGGCCCGCTCACAAGGCTGCCGTAGGCGATGCTGACGCCTGAGTCCTCGCTGTCGTCGGCAACGACGCCGACCGCAACCCCGGAGGTCACGTATGCGAAGTTCGAGACGCCGGCGCTTCCTATAGGCATATCACCGCCCCGGCATGCCGGCCTGAATCACCGTCATGGCCACAGAGCCATTGCCTGACGCCTGCGAAATCCGGATGGCACGCACCGGAAACGCGTAGTTCCCGTCTTGGCTGGTCGTGGCCCCGGCCACGGAGATGTGGTCAAACCACGTCGCCGAAGAAGGCGTGAAGCCGTCTGCCAGCGGGTCGTCAAAAGTGTGCTGCACCGTGTACGTTGCCGTACCAGTCACAACCGCACCAAACCCCACGTTGAAGGGGTCCTGATATGTGTCAAGGACGGCCAGCCCCGAGGTCTTGGTGCCGCCGGAAGCGTCACGGGTGTTGAGTGTGATCGGGCGCATCGTCCGGCTCCTCTTCAGGTGCTTCCAAGCGGTTCAGCAGAGCTCGCAAGGTGTCTGCGGCGGCGCGCGACGCCATCATGACGTTGCGTGCGTGCTCTTCCTGCTGCTTCATCTTGGCCATCTCGTCGCGCAGAAACTCTTCAGTGATCTGCATGTCAGGAAGCCTGCGTGAAGGTGATGCCGGCCGCAACACGGCTGAAGCCGTACGCAAACCAGCTGGTGCCATCGCTGATGACCTCCACCATGTCGCCGGCAACAGCCTGCCCATCCACAAAGGAGATGGTGTCATCAGCAGTGCCCGTGTCGCCCGCGTCGCCAGCGGCGTTGACCGCCATGCCCTTGATGATGTTGGCGCTTGACGCGGTCACGATCGTGTAGCTGGCGCCAACGGGGGCTCCAGTCACAACAAACCGGTACGTGAGGCCCAAGGCCGGCGCGGGGAGGGTAGAAACGAACTCCGTAGCAGAGTTCAGGAAGAAGGTGGTGCCGCTTTCAGTCGCCGTGATGGCGTTGGTGGCCGTGACCACCTCAGATGCGACAGCGCCGGTGACGGCGTCCGTTACGTTGCCCGTCAGGGCTCCCGTGAAGCCGTTGGTCGAAACAACCGGGCCGGAGAAGGTAGTCGTTCCCATGGAACATCCTCGTACGTTGTGGTGCAGCAGTCTGTACGTCGTCAGCCGGGGCTGTCTGTTGCACCGGTTCACCCGGTTTTCGTGTTTGTAACACTACGCGCGGGAGAGGTCAAGCGGTTTTTCATATTTGAAGCTCCAGCCACGCATAACACATAAAAGAAAAGGGCCGAAGCCCTTTTCCCTTTACCGCAAGGGGTAAATCACGAAGCACCCGGACTAGCATACAGGCCGAGAGGGTCACTGACACCGAAACTGTAGCGCTCTCTCGCCTTAAACCTTTGGTTTCCGGTGTCGAAGTCAGTATCCATAGTGGTTGCCAAGGGTACCCGCACGAAGTGCTTGGCGCCGTTTGGCACATCAGTGGTCAAGAACCACGCGTTGGTATCGGTCAAGAAGTGGTTGACCGTGTAGCCGCCGGAGATGGAGTTCTTCGACTTCAGCGCGTTGATGTCATTGTCGGCCGTTGCGGTACGCAGCTCCGTCACCAGCAGGCGCTCGGCCACGAACATCAGAGCCGGCGGCACGATGAGCTTCTTCGGCTTGGCCGCGATCAGCAGGCCGCGTTCATCCGTCCAACCCGCGATCTGGATGACCGCGTTTTCGAGGGACGTCTCATTCAGGTCAACGCCGGTAGTGGGCCGGTTGCTGTTGGTGCCCCCAGAGATCAGCGGGTGCGCGGTCGAGAACAGAGGCTGGCCGTCGCCGTAGGTCACGGCGGAGCTGAACCCGTTGTTCAGGATGGCGGCGGCTTTCACCTGCTTGGTGTAGGCCATGGCACGGGCCAGCGCCTTGGTGTAGCGCGACGACAGGGAGTCGTAGAGGTTGTCCTCCATCGCCTCTTCCGTGATCGAGAAACCCGTTGCGATGGTCTCGTGGTTGTAGCGCGCGGTCCACGCTTCCTGCGCGTTGTCATAGGACAGCGCGTTGCCTTCCGGCTTGACCGGGGCGGCGGAGAAGCCCGACAGCTTCGTTTCTTCCTCGAAGGAGCGCTCAGAAGTCTCGGTTTCGTAGATTTCCTTGTGCTCCTCGCCGTACTTGGCGTACTCCAGACCGAACAGCGCGTTCAGGCCGGGGAGCAGTTCCTTGAGCAGTTGTGCACGTGAAATTGCCATGATTTACTCCTTGAATTACGCCGTGGCGCTGCTGTAGTAGCCGTGGATGAGCAGGTTGACCTTCACCAGAATCTCCGGGTACACCGTGAAGACCACGGTCGAAGATGCCGGGATGGCCGTGACGCCGCCGGGAACCGCAACTGCGGCGTTCATCACTACAGAGGTGTCACCGGCTGCAGCGGCCGTATCCACGAAGGACCCCGTGTTGATGAGCTGACCGTTGGACGCAATGTACCCGACGCTGGTGCCCACAGGGATCGCCTGCGGAGAGCCCGAGCCGGTCAGGGTGATGGTCGCGCCCGAGGAACTGCCGGTAGCCGAGAAGCTGTAGGCGGTGTCAGGAACCACACCCACGCAGCGCACCGGCAGAATCGTCGTGACGGGGGTGTCAGACGGCGCCAGAACTGCGTTGGCCGAATCGCCGGTGTTCAGGTTGCCCGTGTTATTGATCATGGACAGGTTGGTGCCCACCATCGCCAGCGCGCCGGAAGCGACCGTGGTGCCCGAAGAGCACACAACCGCCTTGAACACGGTGTCCGGGTCATCACAAACAACCGCAGTTGCGTCGCCGGCCAGCGTCGAAGCGGGCCAGTACTGCGAGAAGCGCAGCTGTTTGGTGGTCGGGTCCGTGTAGGAACAGCCGAGGAAAACGCCGGTCACTTGGTTCACCCCGGTGCCGGTCGAAACCGAAGCACGCGTGATGAAACCACGAGACAGGACGACGAAGTCGCCGTAGAAGATGTCCGTTGCGTAGCCGTATTGGATCGGCAGCGCGCGGGTACCTCCGGCGAACACCTGTGCACCGATCAGATTGATCGGCTTGAGCCCGTACGGGGCTGAGACAGTGGGGTAAGCCATTGAAGCCTCCAGAGAAGTTAAGCACCCTTGCCGAAGGACACTTGCGTCTTCCGCTCATTGAAGAGCGGCATACGGGCGTCACTTTGGCGCATGAAGTTGTTGTCCACCGACTGCATTTGCGCTTGCGCCTGCTGTTGGTAGTAGTCGTTGCGTTGAGCCGCAAACTCGGCCGGCATCTTGCAGAGGATCAGGCCACCGATCTCCACACAGCCCTTGAAGCGTCCGATGCCCGCTCCTTGAACCTGCAGTTCCGGATGGTCCGAAGCCTTCACAGGCTCCCAGCCTTCACGCATCTTTCCAGAAATGTTCGTGGGGTCGGCCACGCCGAGCGTTGCGGTGCGCACCCAACGGAACACGTACCCCTCTTCAGGGTTCGGGTCGGGCAACAGGGTCGGCGGCGTCCAGCTTTTCTTGCGTTCAGCTGCCTTGCGCGTTGCGCGGGGACGACGGGGCTGCACTTGGGCGATCTCAGTGGTCTCATCCATTTGAATTCCTTTCGAGAATGGCGATTTGTTTGGCGTACTCTTGGAGGGGAACACCAAGTTTTTTCGCCAGATTGACCTGCGTCTGCGTCAGCACGACCTTTTTGGGGGCAGTGCTTCGCGTGGCCGGTGCAACCACGTTCGACTTTGAACGCGACACAGAATCGGACGCTTCCGGCTCGAACTCCTCCGGAAAACGCTTGCGGATGCCTGCGTCAAGGCGACGGTAGTACTCGTCGCTCTGGGGATTCAACCCCTCTTCCTCCACGAGTCTTTGGTGCAGCCCAAGGGCGAGGCTCGTCATTTCGCGGTTGGACCCAAACCAAGCGTTTTTGCGTTGCCATGCAACGGCTTTGGGGTCCGCCACCTGCTGAGGTGCGCGTTGGTTGGGTTGTACCTCAACTTTTTCGACCTGTCCAGCACTTTTTTCAGCGCGTTCGACCTCAAACGCCTTGAACTGCGCGGCGTTGAGCTTTTTCTGGGCTTTCACCAGCGCTTCGGAGTCGAACGCCTCGTGCGCTTCACGCACTTCACGCTCTGCCGCCGCCAGCTCGGCCTCGACCGACGCCTTGGTGCTCTCCAGCAGAGCCTTGGTGCCCTCGTTCAAGGAGCCTTTCAGGCGTTTGTTCTCTTCCAGAGCCGCCTGAGCCAGCCGCAGCGCTTCCGCGCGCTCGCGCTCAGCCGCTTCTTTCTCGCGGCGCAGGTCGTGCTTGTTCTTGGTGAGCTGCTTGATGCGGGTCTGCACCTTCTCGGTGTAGCCCTTGAGCTCTTCCTCGGTCGGCTCGACGTCTTCGATCGGCTCCTGCCCCCGGTCGGCGGGGGGTGTGTCATCAACGACTTCGACTTCGTCTTCCGCCGGCGCTGCGCCGGCCTTCTTCTTGTCCTCGACCTCGTCGGGGAAAGCGAACTCGGTTTGTTCGACTGCCATTACGCTGCCCTCCCTACGCCACGCGGGTCTTCCACCGTCGCCTCGACGGAGTCGTCCGTGATGATGCGGAACTCACGGCCGTGGATTTTCAGGCGGGTGCCCGAATTCGGCCGCACAATGATGAAGTCACCCTTCTTGCAAGACGCGCCGGACGGGAACCGGGCCTTGTCTTTGTAGCAGTCGGGACCCATCGTCACCACAAAATACACGGGGGTCAGGACTTCCTCCGCGTGCATGGTCTGGCCGGCTTTCACCAAGCCGCTCTCGTAGGTCTCCTCGATCTCGGGCAGCGCACACAGGATGTGGTACGTGGCCGGGACGGGGAGCTGTTTCGCCTTTTGCTCAGGCGTGTCGGGCAACACAGAAACGGGGCCGCCGGGCTCCAACGTTTCCGCAATCAAAAGTTCACTCATCGGCATCCTCTTGGTTTTTCGCAAGGGCTTGTAGTTCTAGCTTCGCGGTAAGAAGCCCTGAAACCTGTCCGCGAATGCGCTGGTAGTCGGCCCAGTCTGGGACTGAACCGGTTGCCAAGTGCTCTTTCAACGTCTCGACCCGGCGGTCGAGCTCCTGTATCACAATCTCAAACGCCTGCATCTGGCTTCTCCGTCACGCCGGACTCGCCGGCCTTGTTCTCGCGGAACTGTTTGGCCAGCTCCAGTGCCGTCTTGCGCGCCGCCTCGCGGTCTTGCGCCTGCAGCTGCAGTTCTTGGGCACGCCCCATGACCCCGGTGCGCAGCGCGTTGACCTCGATGGACTTCTCCTTGAGCTCGGCGTCGGCAATGTCCTTGCGCTCCTTGCGGGCGAGGTCGGCTGCCTTGAGGTCCAACTCCTTCTGCTGCATCTGGATGAGGGGGTCTTGGGCCTGCTGCATCGCCTGCTGCTGCGCAGCCTCGGCGGTGTTTTTCTGCAGCAACTGGCCGGCGGCCTGCGCCACGAGGCGGGACAGGTCGACCTCCACAGACTCCGGCAACTGCTCGTCCGGCGGCGGCAGCGGCACGCCCAACTGCTCCTCGATCTTGCGACGGTACGCAAAGGCCAAGTGCTCCGAGATGTGGGCCTGCATGGCAGCCATCATCTGCTGCGCCATGGGGTTCTGGCCGATCTGCTGGGCGATCATGGGGTCTTGCAGGAACGTCGTGTGGGCAGCGATGTGGGCGTCTTGGTCTTGGTAGATGAACGCCTTGACCGGCTGCCCCTTGAGGATGGCCATGTTCTCGCTGATGGGGTCCTTTGGCGTCTGGTCGTCCGTGGTGGGCACCAGCTTGGCCGCGTTTTTGATGCCGATCACCTCCAGCATCTGGCGGTGCAGCAGCGGCAAGTCGTAAATCTGGGGCGCGCGGCTGGCCAGCTCCAGCGCCGCTTGGTACTGCACGATCCGCTGCGCCATGGTGGCACTGTTGGGGTCGCTGACCGGGATGACCTCGACGCGGGCGTAGTCGTCTTTCTTGGCCTGCGGTGTTGCGCTCTCGGGGTCGTACTCGTAGTCGTCTGGTGCGTGGTCGCGGATGATGGCGGCCAGCAGCTTGAACTCCTGCTTCATCGAGAAGTGCACCCGGGCCTGCACCGCCGACATGGGCTTGAGCGTGCGCTCCAGCAGGGCCAGCGTGGTGCCGACCGGCGCCTGAGCACTCATGTCCGAGATGTCCATGTCCGAGATGGCCCCCAGCCGGCGCCCCTCATCGGTGATCTGCTGCAGCAGAGACAGCAGGGTCTGCGACGGCTCTTTATAAGGCAAAGGCATTACGTTGTCACGCAAGCTGCCGCTGGCCACGTCGACGTCACGGAACTCGCCCGGGCTGATGGGGGTGTTGTCCCCCTTGATGCGCAGGCCCCGGGTCTTCAGCCCGCCGGGCAGGTTGGACAGCGTGCCGGCGTCGACCAACTGACGGATGATGGAGGTGCCCGCACGGGCGTAGCCGCCGATGATGTGGATCAGGCCCAGCCCGTAGAACCCAAACCCGGGGATGTACACGTAGTGCACGAAGTGCTGGCGCTTGAGGCGTTTGGGGTCGTCCTGCAGCCAGTTGCGGCGCAGCGCCAGCACCTTGTCCGTACCTTTGTCGACGGTCAGCACGTAGGGGGAGGGCAGCTCGACGTCGTTCTCGACCCACTTCAGCGGGTCTTCCTCGATGTGCATGTCCACGTGAATCTCGTAGACGTGATACCGGTCGTCGCTGGTGACGTTGGCGGTCGACCCCTCCAGCTCGGCCTTCTTCTTGTCGACGTCGGTCTGGAAAAATGAGGGCTCCCCGAGGTCGACGTCCTTGCAGTAGAACCCCGACGCCTGCAGCTGGGCAATGTCGTTCTTGGTGCGCCGCATGATGTGGGTCACGCGCGGTGCGGTCTCCAGCTCCGACGCCCCATACGGCACGATGACGTCCTCGGCCGGCACAAACAGCGACACCTGCCGGCCGCGCTGCGGGTCGAAGTACACCTTCTTGAAGGCCGAACCCGACAGGCCGAGGGAGTACAACATGCGCTCGTGCTCCGGCCGGAACTCCACCATGCGCTCGGTCAGCTGGTAGTTCATGTCGGTGCGTACGCGCTCGGCCGCCTGCTCCTTCATCTTGTCGATGGCGCCGATGATCTGGGTCTTGACCGGGCCTGAGGCCGGGAACGTCTCCATGATCGACTCGGCTTGGAACCGAACTGCGGCCTCAGTCAGCACCGGGGAGTACACCCCGCAGGCGCCATCCCACGGCTCGGTGCGCTCCTCGTACTTCAGGCCCAGCACGTCCAGACCCTTGACAAAGGTCTCCATCCACTCCTTGCGCGACTGCATGTCGGCGTTCACCAGCTCCAGCTGGTCCGAAGCGAGTGTGCTGAGTACAGACTCGTCGAGGTGCTCCGCGAGGTTCACATCAAAGTCCGACAGCTCCTTGGCCGGCTCGGACCCGGGGTTCAGCGTGATCTCCACGCTCCCGTCAGCGTTCTCCACGATGTCCGGCAGCACCACCTCAAGGGTCTCGATGCCTTCAACGGCGACGTCGCCGGCGGCGGGGAGTGACTTGTCAATCATTTTGTGCCTCAGTAGTAAGCCGCCCGACGGCGGAAGGCAGGCTCAGCGTCTTTCTCGTCTGACGGCAGCCGGATGAACCCGCCGGTGCGAAACCGTGTGATGGCGCACGATGTGCAGTCCACCAAGTCGTCGCCGTCCCCAAAAGGAAAGGCCGCCACCTGCTCCACGACCTCTTCCGCCCAATTACGCCCGGCAGGGTACCACACAAGACCCGATCTGAAAATATCTGCGACGGCGTTCATCCGGGCAAATTTGTCGCCCGACCCCCGGTGCGGGGTGAACTCCTGCACCAGAATCCCCATGCGCCGCAGCTCTTGGAACAGCGGCGTGCCACTGGACTTCTTCTCCACGATGAACGCATCCGGCTCCCACTCCTTGTACTCGGTCAGGGCCATCTCCTTGAGCTCGGGGAACTCCACCCGCTTGTTGATGGCGTTGAGCAGGATGATCTGCGGGGCCCCGTCCATGATCTTGTCGTCGGTAAAGACACCCCATGTCGTGATGGCCGAATGGTCCGCCCGGTTGTTGGTCTCGGCCGCCGCGTCCAGCGACATGATGATGTACGAGCACGGCGGTGGCTCGTCCTCCAGCCACTGCTTCCACCACTCCCGCTTGATGAGCGCTCCCTCCTCGGAGGTCGGCTCCTGCATGTACTGCGCCGCCCAGAACTGGGGGTACATGGACGCCTTTTTGGCCTCCAGCTCGGCCACCGACCACACCTCGGGCCACAAGGACTTGCCAGAGGGGAGGAGAGCAGGGAATCTAACTTCTTCCCACTGCGGACTGAGCGGGTTGTTGCGCGCCCACTCCAGCGCGCGGCCGATCGGGTCCCGGGCTCCCCAGCGAGTCCCGATCATCACTATTCTCCCCCCGGGCATCAAGCGCTGCAGCGGGCCCACCTGCATGTAGGTCCACGCCGCGTCGAAGTTCACCTCCGGGTTTGACTCCACGGATTTCTCCGACACAAGGTCGTCCGCCAGCAGCAGGTGAGCGCCATGCCCGGCCACGTTGGCCCCGACGCCGACAGCCAGATACTTGCCCCCCGCCGTGGTCGTCCAGTCGCCGGCCGCCGACTTGTCCTTGGACACCTTGGTTCCCGGGAATATCTTCTGGTAAACAGGCGAGTCGAGCAAGTTGCGCACGGAGCGCCCGAAGGAGTCGGACAGCGCAGCGGTGTGCGTGACCATCATGATGTGATGCGACGGGTTGTGCCCCAGATACCACGCCACAAACAGAAACGAAGTGGTCACTGA
>ERZ650311.1719-NODE-1719-length-10404-cov-9.917287_pt1 | contig 10404 bp, 10 predicted proteins | sample MGYA00376247_ERZ650311 | MGnify/ENA primary metagenome ERZ650311 (study PRJEB26733, sample SAMN07839324) | wastewater metagenome | biome: small river; feature: stream; material: water | place: USA: North Carolina | collected 2016-07-28 ... | reverse complement strand
ACCGATACGGGCGTTTCACTTGCCTGGCTCGACAGCGACAGCGATACGTTTCTCCTCGCGCTCGTCCCGAGTGTTCACGGTGCAACGCTCGTCGAACTCGCGCTGGCAACCGGGCACTGCGTGCGCGTGTTCTAGAGTCTCAGCGTTTGCCGAGCAGGCGGCGCAATCCTTCGATTCGATCGCTCAGTCTGGGCGGCGTGCGCTCGGGATCCATCAGTGCATTTTCAGCGAGCACGTGGTCTTCGCCGTCGACTGTGTTCCGGTCGAATTCGCGCAGACTGCGAGCGTCGGAGGTCGAGAGAGCGCGAACCGTCGACAACAGTGACTGCTCGCCCAACGCGACGTCGACTTCTTCCTCGGTGACGTCGAGGTGCTCGCTGAGTAGCCGGCGCCTCAATCCGATGATCGAGGCGCGCAACTCGACATCTGCGTCGTCGTCGGATTCGACGGCGATGTCGCACTCGGTGTCGAAGCCCATCGAACGGTTGTTGAGATTCGACGACCCGATTCGCAGGAGGCGATCGTCCATCACGAGAACCTTGGCGTGTACGTAAATAGGTGCGCCAGAAGAGGTCACGGGATAAAATGCACCGAAACGGTCGTGGATATCGGCCGACCACAGCAGATGCAGCAGGTCGTGGCGTGCCCCGTCCATCGCCTTTTGTTCGAGCCATCCATCGGCATTGCGGGGAATGACCAGAACGATTTCCGGCCCGTCGGCCTCACGTAGACGCGCGGCAATCGCCTCGGCCAGCTGCTTCTCGAACGCCAGGTCAACCACAGGCGGGCGACCGCCGAGGTGGCCGTGAACGACCTCCGACCAAACCGAACCGTCGAGCTCGTCGCGAGTGACGCCGAGCAGGTAGATGTTGTGGCCGGCATCCTGCCAGCCCGAAGGAATGCGACGCGCAACGTCGTCAATCACGCCGAGCACACCAACCACCGGGGTCGGGTGAATCGCGACATCGCCGGTCTGGTTGTAGAACGAAACGTTTCCACCAGTGACCGGGATTCCAAGTTCCAGACAGCCATCGGCAAGCCCCGCAGTCGCCTGCTGGAACTGCCACATTACCTCTGGGTTTTCTGGCGAACCGAAGTTCAAACAGTTGGTAACAGCCATCGGGTTTGCACCCGAAGCGGCAACGTTACGGTAAGCCTCGGCCAAGGCCAGCTTGGCGCCGGCGTATGGGTCCAACTGGCCGTAGCGACCGTTCGCATCGGTGGCGATTGCAACACCGAGGCCAGAGTCCTCCGAAACACGGACCATGCCCGAGTCGTCTGGCTGTGCCAACGCGGTGTTTCCACCAACGTAGTGGTCGTACTGATCGGTGATCCAAGACTTGTCAGCCTGGTTCGGGCTGGTTACAACCTGCAGTAGCTGAGTCGCAATCTCGGTGGCGTTGTCATTGGCGCGAGCCAGACCCGCAGCCACGACGCTGTTCGCGTTCAGGCCATCGATCCAGGTTGGGTACTCAACCGGACGGTGGTAGACCGGGCCATCGTGAGCGACGGTGCGAGGTGGAACATTGACGATTTCCTCGCCGTGCCAGTTGATGTACAGGCGGTCCTCGTTGATTACCTCACCGAGGATCGAGTACTCAACCTCCCACTTGTCCACCAGGGCGATGAAGTCCTTCAGGTGCTTCTTCGGGACGATGCCCATCATGCGCTCCTGAGACTCCGACATCAGAATCTCTTCTGGGGTCAGGCTCTCGTCGCGCTTCAAAACCTTTTCCAGATCTACGCGCATACCGGCACCACCGTTGGAGGCAAGCTCGCTGGTGGCGCAGCTAATGCCGGCTCCACCCAGGTCCTGAATTCCGGCGACAACGCCAGCGTGGTAAAGCTCAAGGCAGCACTCGATGAGTACCTTCTCGGCGAATGGGTCGCCAACCTGAACGGCAGGACGCTTGGTCGGACCGGTCGAGTCGAATGTCTCCGATGCCAGCACCGAGACACCACCGATTCCGTCGGCACCGGTGCGAGCACCGAACAGGATGACCAGGTCGCCAGGGTTCGAGGCCTTGGCAAGCTTCAGGTCCTCGTGACGCAGGGCACCAACCGACAGCGCATTGACCAGCGGGTTGCCCTGGTAAACCTTGTCGAAGACGGTCTCGCCACCAATGTTTGGCAGACCAAGGCAGTTTCCGTAGAAGCTAATGCCCGAGACCACACCGTGAACCACGCGAGCGGTGTCAGGGTTGTCAACCGCGCCAAAACGCAGCTGGTCCATGACCGCAATCGGGCGCGCACCCATAGTCAGGATGTCGCGTACGATACCGCCGACGCCGGTTGCGGCGCCCTGGAAAGGCTCGATGTACGAAGGGTGGTTGTGGCTCTCCACCTTGAAAGTGACGGCCCAGCCCTCGCCGATGTCGACCACACCGGCGTTCTCGCCCATGCCCACCATCAGGTGCTTCTTCATCTCATCGGTGACCTTCTCACCAAACTGGCGAAGGTAAATCTTGCTGCTCTTGTAGCTGCAGTGCTCAGACCACATCACCGAGTACATAGCCAGCTCGCTGCTGGTCGGACGGCGACCCAGGATCTCCTTGATGCGGTTGTACTCGTCCTCCTTGAGACCGAGTTCCTTCCAAGGCTGGTGCTTGTCTGGGGTGGTGGCGGCAACCGCAACGGTGTCCAGATTGGTCACCGGGTTGTTCGAGGTGCTCATGCTTTCGGTTTTCATACGTTCAGGGCCGCCTTAATTACAGACTCGAAGAATTTCAGGCCGTCGATTCCGCTGCGCATTGCGCCAGCGCTGTCTGGACCAAAGCCAGGCTCGACCGCGTGCTCTGGGTGAGGCATCAGACCAACAACGTTGCCGCGCTCGTTGCGCAGACCGGCGATGTCGTTCATGCTGCCGTTAGGGTTTACGTCCAGGTAGCGGAACGCCACGAGGCCCTCGCCCTCTAGGCGCTTTAGGGTTTCGGCGTCGGCGATGTAACCACCCTCACCGTTCTTCAACGGGATGGTGATTTCCTGGTTTAGTTCAAACTGGTTGGTCCAAGCGGTGTCCACGTTCTCTACGCGCAGCTTCTGGTCGCGGCAGATGAAGTGCTGGTGCTCGTTGCGAATCAGGCCACCTGGGAGCAGGTGAGACTCGACCAAAACCTGGAAACCATTACAGATACCCAGCACTGGAAGTCCACCGTTTGCAGCCTTGACGATCGCCTGGGTGACAGGTGCCTGAGCGGCGATTGCGCCACAGCGCAGGTAGTCGCCGTAGCTAAAGCCACCAGGAAGTACAACTGCGTCAACCTTGTGCAGGTTTGCGTCGGCGTGCCACAGCGGCACAACCTCGGCACCGGCCAGACGGACAGCACGACCAGCGTCGCGGTCGTCCAGAGTGCCTGGGAAGGTAACTACACCAATCTTCATTTGTGCAGCCCTTAGCCCTCGACGTGGATGTTGACTACGTCTTCGATGACGCCGTTCGAGAGGAAGCTCTCGGCAATCTTTGCAGCCTGGGCCAGGTCGGCCTCGGTTGGGGTGTTGTCCACGTGAAGCTCGATGCGCTTGCCGATGCGAACGTTCTTGATGTTGTCGTTACCCTGGCGGTGCAGCGCGTTTGCAACTGCCTTACCCTGTGGGTCCAGCAGGTCAGCCTTAGGCATTACCTCAACGATGATTTTTGGCACAGAATGCTCCCGATTTGTTGGCCGAAAAATGGCGGAATGACGCGCCCAAGCGACGTTGGCGGACACTACAAGTTTAGCGGTCATCACGACCGCCGACGGAACGCGAATCGGCCAGGTTTAGCGGGCCCGTAGCTCCACGTTCGGAAGTTCTGGCGCAGGGATCCAGCCGCCCACCTGGTCAGTGAAGACGGCACCGAATCGGTCATGACTAGCAGTGACTTCCTCGGTCAATTCCGAACCACGAGCGTTCCACAGTTCGCGCATCTCGACAATCTCTCGGTGGCTGCGACCAATGAAGTTCCACCACATCACCAGATGTTCCTCAAACGGCTTGCCACCGATAAGCATGGCCTCGGTGCCGGGGCGATGTGCCAGCACGGTTACCCCGGCATCACCGGCAGGCAGGTAAATGAGTTCGCCCGCGTTTACGTGCCGGCCGTCAACCTCTAGCGAACCGTTTAGCGGCATGATTCCATGCTCGAAGTCCGGTTGGATTGGCAAAACCACACCCTCGCGACTGTCTAGGCCAAACTGCGCACCGACCAGCGGCCAGTGCATAGTTGCTGGGCTGGTGACTCCGTGAAAACTTCCGGCAAAGACTCGAGCGTGGAAGCCGCGACCAATCACCCTCGGCAAAACGGCGTGGTGTTCAAAGCTGGGTTCGATATTCCGCACCGAGTCCGGTAGCGCGATCCAGAGTTGCACCGCGTGCATGACGTTCACCGCACGGCCGTCACCACGGGTATTGCTTGAACTGGTTTCGCCACCGAAGTGGCCCAGTGCTCGCTGCTCGGCAATCGTCAGCAGGGTAGAGGTGTCCACGGTCGGTTCCGGGGGAGTGACGCCCAGCTCGGAGTGGGCGATGCCGCGTCCGGCAGTCATCAGGTTGAACTCTCCGGGCAGCAGAACCTGAGTGTTCCCGATTGAATCTCTGTGCTCTACAGCGCCCTCAATCAGCCAGGTGGCGGTCTGCAATCCAGTGTGCGGATGCGCCGCCACAACCATCGCATCGTCAGCGATGGTCGGGCCAAAGTGATCGAGAAAACACCAGGCGCTGATTTTCCTCAAGCCGGCTTGGGGGAGCAGGCGTTGAACCTCGACACCGGTGCGGGTGGTGAGGCGAATGGCTCTCGGGGTGATTACCTGGGCTGCCGGGTGCTGCATGCTCTAAGGCTAAGTCAGGATGGGCTGGAATCAGCCCAACGCGCCTTCGATTCCCGCGATGGCGAAGCGCTCCAGTGCGGCGGCTTCGCGAGTAAAGTCGTTGCCAGCGTCGATGCGTTCGGCAGCTGCCGCAACCGAGGCAAAAAGTAGATGGCAGGTTGCGGTTGGATCGGGAAGACCCAACTGGGTCAGCGGATTTATCAATGCAAACATGAAGTGCCCGTGCATGGATTTCAGCATTCCGCGTGATTCCTCGGGGAGCGACTCCACGCTGATCTGCCTGATCGATCGGTGCTCGGCGCTCGCCAGGTGTGCAAGCGAATAGTGAATCCAAATCCGCACGCGTTCCATCGGGTCTGGGAACGCAGAGACTTTTTCATCAATAGCGTTCGAGAGGTCTGCCATCTCGTTGATAACGAGTTCCGCTAGGACATGCTCTCTTGACGCAAAGTATTGATAAATCGCCGGTCTCGAGAGTCCGGTAGCTTTGGCGAGTTCGGCCATTGACACGGCATCTACGCCACGATCAGCGATGAGTAGCTGCGCGGACGCAAGAATCGCATCTTGGCGGGAGTCTCGCACTGCCGATCTGACCATACTTCTACCCTAAAGGTTCGTTCAGGCGAATAAAAGGCGATGCCGCAAATCTGCTTATGCCGCGACTAGGCGATTTCGGTGGTTAGGCGCTCAACCAACTCGGCATACTTGGCGCTGGTCTGGGTGACAATTTCGGCAGGCAGAACCGGGGGCACTCCCTGCTGATTCCAGTTGTCCGCAAGCCAGTTGCGAACTAGTTGCTTGTCGAAGGAATCCTTGCGCTCGCCGCGGTCCCAGGCGGCCTTGCTCCAGAAGCGGCTGCTGTCCGGGGTCAACACCTCGTCACCGAGGGTGATCTGGCCGGTCGCAGGGTCAACACCAAACTCGAACTTGGTGTCGGCCAGGATCAGACCCGCTTGCTCGGCCAACTCGCTGGCCCGCTTGAATACTGCCAGCGAGAGGTCGCGGAGCGCCTCGGCATTTTCAATACCCACTAGTTCGATGCACTTCTCGAAGGTGATGTTCTCGTCGTGCTCGCCCATCGGGGCCTTGTAGGCGGGGGTGAAGATGGGTTCTGGAAGTTTGCCGCCGAAGTTGAGTCCGGCAGGAAGCTGGATTCCGCAGACAGTTCCATCTGCCTGGTATTCCTTCCAGCCGCTGCCGCTGATGTAGCCGCGGACCACGCACTCGATAGGGAACATTTCCAACTTCTTGCAGACGGTTCCGCGACCTGCTACCTCGGCCGGAACCGGCACCTCGTGCGAGACGTGGTTCGGAATGTCCAGACGATCGAACCACCACAGCGTCAGCTCGGTTAGGTACTTTCCCTTACTAGGAATTGCTGGCTCGAGAACGTGATCGAACGCAGAAACTCGGTCGCTTGCGACAACCAGAATCAGGTGTGAAAGGACTGGGTCCGCGCTCTCGTATAGGTCGCGAACCTTGCCGCTGTAGACGTGGTTCCAGCCGGGAATCTGCAGCGCAGCGGTCTCGGTGCCCACTAGTTGGCGACCTTCTTGGCGATGTCTTTACGGAAGTGCGAACCCTCAAGCTTGATCTGGCCGATCGCCTCGTAGGCGTTGGCGCGGGCGTGCTGGAAGTCCTTGCCGGAAGCGACCACACTGAGGACGCGTCCACCAGTTGCAACGAGGTGGTCACCCTCCGCGGCGGTTGCAGCGTGACAGATTTCCACACCCTCGACCGAGGCGGCCTCGGCCAATCCGGTGATTGGGCGGTTCGGTGCAGCGGTTTCCGGGTAGCCCTCGCTCGCGAGCACCACGGTGATTGCAACGTCCTTGCTGAAGACAGGTTCTGGAGCGTTAGCCAGCTGACCGGTTGCAGCCGAGTGCAGCAAACCAGCCAGCGGGGTGACCAAGCGGCGCAGCACGACCTGGGTCTCTGGGTCGCCGAAGCGAGCGTTGAATTCGATCACGCGAATGCCGCGGTTGGTGACGATCAGACCGCAATAGAGGAGTCCGACGAAAGGTTCTCCCAGGCGAGCCAGCTCGTCGATGGTTGGCTGGGCGACAGTGCGCTGAACCTCCTCGACGAATCCTTCCGGCAACCACGGAAGTGGGCTGTAGGCACCCATGCCACCGGTGTTTGGCCCCTCGTCGTTGTCAAAGGCGCGCTTGAAGTCTTGGGCCGGGGTTAGTGGCAGAACTTCCTTGCCGTCGGCAAGGAAGAACAGCGAAACTTCCTGGCCATCCAGGAACTCCTCGACCAGAATGCCCATGTCGATGAACTTGCGCGCGTGCTCCAGGGCGGCCTCGCGGTCGCTGGTCACGATTACTCCCTTGCCGGCAGCCAAACCGTCGGCCTTGACCACGTATGGAGCACCGAAGTCGTCCAGAGCGGCGGCAACTTCCTCGATGGTCGTGCACTCGTGAGCCATTCCGGTTGGAACGTCGGCAGCAGCCATGACCTCCTTGGCGAAGCTCTTCGAGCCCTCCAGCGCAGCGGCCTTCTGCGAGGGCCCGAACACTGGGATTCCGGCGGCGCGCAGTGCGTCGCTCACACCTGCAACCAGCGGGGCTTCTGGACCGATGATGGCCAGATCAAACTTCTCGGTGGTGGCATAAGCAACAACAGCAACAGGGTCGTTGGCGTTCAGGGCCACGCAGGTTACGTCCTGGGCGATTCCGGCATTGCCAGGAGCGCAAACCACGTTGGCTGCGGCGGTGCCGGTACGGACTAGGGCTTTGACGATCGCGTGCTCGCGCGCACCCGAACCAAGGACAAGAATCTTCACCCATCAAGTTTAACTGCCGCTGCCAGCACAATAGATACGTGGCAAAGCGACGCATTCCAATCACCGAGGGCCTGGCGGCAGTTCAGCAGTTGCGTGCCGTGACTGCGGGTGGCGCCGGTGCCGACCGTTCGGGCGATGCCGCACCGGCGAATCCGACCCTCACCACGGCGGTGCGTTTTTTGCTGGAGGATTTGGCTCAGCGGATTCCCGGTAACTCGGTGGAGGTGCGCATCCCTCTCTTCGGTGCAGTTCAGTGCGTAGCCGGGCCGGATCACCGCCGCGGCACCCCGCCAAACGTGGTCGAGATGAACGCCCAGACTTGGCTTGAAATATGCCTGGGGGAGAAGTCCGTGGATCAGGCGCTCGCGGAAGGTCTCTTGGTTGCCAGCGGAACTCGAGCTCTGGAGTTCGCGGCGGTACTGCCGCTAGTGCGTTAATTGATGCATGGCCGATAAAGAGCAAGTCGAAATCCGCAGAGCACCAAAGTTCCTACCCTTTCTTCTTACGGGTGGAGCATTCGGGTTATTCCTGGCCCTGGTTCTTTTCTTCCTCACGGGTCAGTACGCCAGCAAAGACTGGGCGCAGTTACTGGGCGTCTTGATTGCCTTCATGTCCGCCCTCGGTGCTTTCGGTGGCTTGTACCTGGCTGTGATTTTCGATCGGGTAAGTAGGGCTAAAGCCAAGCGCACTTCAGCGACTAAACTTGAAGGGTAAAGCCCAACCAACCGTTTTCGGTGCCCGTTCGCGGGTCAGCTTCCAAGATTGGTGATGTCGTGCTCCGTGGCGATGGACTTCTAAATCACGACCTGCTACCTGACGAAAAAGGACCACAGGATCAGTGTGGAGTCTTCGGTGTTTGGGCACCGGGTGAAGAGGTTGCCAAGCTGGCATTCTTCGGTCTCTATTCACTTCAGCACCGAGGTCAGGAATCGGCCGGTATCGCCACCTCTGACGGCGAAAAAATTCTGGTTTACAAAGACATGGGTCTGGTTTCGCAGGTTTTCAGCGAGAGCGCCCTTGAGAGCCTGGTTGGCCACATCGCGGTAGGCCACAACCGTTACTCCACCACCGGCGCATCTTCCTGGCGCAACGCCCAGCCGACTCTCGGCCGCACCAGCAGTGGAACCGTTGCCCTTGCTCACAACGGCAACCTGACTAACACCGCGGATCTGTTGGACTTGCTGAAGCAGCGTTACCCAGATCAGGACAGCAACGAAATCACCGGCGGTAACACCACCGATACCGCTGTACTAACCGCACTGCTTGCCGGCGACTTGGACCACACACTGGAAGCCACCGCGCTGGAGCTACTGCCTCAGGTCAAGGGTGCCTTCTGCCTAGCCTTTATGGACGAGACCACACTCTATGCGGCTCGCGACCCACAGGGCGTTCGCCCGCTGGTTTTGGGTCGTCTGGAGCGCGGCTGGGTGGTCGCCTCGGAGACCGCCGCCCTGGACATCGTCGGTGCATCGTTCGTCCGCGAAGTCGAGCCAGGTGAGTTGATCGCGATTGACGAAAATGGTCTGCGCAGCACTCGCTTTGCCGAGGTGAAGCGTGCCGGTTGTGTTTTCGAGTACGTCTACCTGGCTCGCCCCGACACCAGTATCAACGGTCGTGTGGTCTATGACTCGCGCGTTGACATGGGTCGCGAACTGGCCCGCGAGTATCCGGTCGTGGCCGACTTGGTCATCCCGACCCCGGAGTCCGGCACCCCGGCCGCTATTGGTTACAGCCAGGAATCCGGCATCCCCTTCGGTCACGGACTGGTGAAGAACGCGTACGTGGGTCGAACCTTCATTCAGCCTTCTCAGACCATTCGCCAGCGCGGTATCCGCCTGAAGTTGAACCCGCTCAAGGAAGTAATTCGTGGCAAGCGAATCGTTGTGATCGACGACTCGATTGTGCGCGGAAACACCCAGCGTGCTCTGGTGCAGATGCTGCGTGAGGCTGGTGCGGCCGAGATCCACATCCGCATCTCGTCGCCTCCAATTACCTGGCCTTGCTTCTACGGCATCGACTTCGCCACCCGAGCCGAGCTAATCGCAACCGGTCTCGGTGTTGACGATGTTCGCGCCTCAATCGGCGCCGACACCCTCGGTTATTTGACCAAGGATGGCATGATCGCCGCCACTGGCCAAGAGGAATCAAAGCTTTGCACCGCTTGCTTCACCGGCAAGTATCCGATCGAGTTGCCGCTGGCCGAACGCCTGGGCAAGAACTTGCTCGAGCGCCCAGCCGGCAGCCCATCAGACGATGCTGACGACCCGGCTGCCTGCAACCCAGGCCCTGATTCAGAGCTAGACGCAATCGTTCGCGATGCCGAAGCCAACTAGTTTTAGCCCAAAGATTTAGCCCCAAAAGAAAGCGCACGATGTCTAACGCATACGCAGCATCCGGAGTCGACACCGAAGCAGGCGACCTAGCCGTAGAGCTTATGAAGCGTGCCGTTGGCGCGACTCACAACGACCTAGTCATGGGTGGCCTCGGTGGCTTCGCCGGCATGATGGACGTCTCATTCTTGAAGTCTTACGACCGCCCACTTTTGGCAACCTCGACTGACGGTGTTGGCACCAAGGTTGCAATTGCTCAGGCAATCGACAAGCACGACACCATTGGCCAAGACCTGGTTGGAATGGTTGTCGACGACATCGTTGTGGTTGGCGCCAAGAGCCTCTTCATGACCGACTACATCGCCTGCGGCAAGGTTGTTCCAACCCGTATCGCCGACATCGTCCGCGGCATTGCCGAGGCTTGCTCGCAGGTTGGAGTGGCACTGGTCGGCGGCGAGACCGCTGAGCACCCAGGTCTTTT
>ERZ650311.1718-NODE-1718-length-10405-cov-5.734203_pt1 | contig 10405 bp, 7 predicted proteins | sample MGYA00376247_ERZ650311 | MGnify/ENA primary metagenome ERZ650311 (study PRJEB26733, sample SAMN07839324) | wastewater metagenome | biome: small river; feature: stream; material: water | place: USA: North Carolina | collected 2016-07-28 ... | reverse complement strand
ACCATGGCCCGGCACAAAATTCAATTTGGCGGTAGGAATCTTCTTTTCTAACCAATATCCATGTGAGTGCGGAACCATAAAGTCATCATCACCTTGATAAAGAATTACTGGTTTATCAATCTTTGTAATATCGAAACCGAAATCTCTTACAAAAGCTAAATCATCATCAAGCCAACCGTAAAAAGATATTGAACCTGAGTGGCGCATACCTACTGCCATCAGCTCTGCAACTTCTGGAGTCAGTGCGCGCTTATCTGCATCTCCGATTAACCCGCCAAATGCTTCGATTAGCTCAGAGCCTTTAATGTTCTTATAGCCAACTGCATTCACTTTCATCCACTCTTCAATTGCAACTTCACCTTTAAGCGCTTCGCCAAACTCTTCGTGATTTTCTGGACCCATATCTGCAAGGAAATCTAAATCTGCATGACCCCACTCGCCTACTCCTGCAAGAGTAAATGCCGCTTTGCATCGCTGATCGCGAGTCATATTCAGTGAATGCGGACCACCACCTGACCAACCGATAGATACAAAGCTCTTGATGCCAAAGTGATCCAAAATTTCTTGTTGGTCCTGTAAATCATTAGCGACGGTGCGACCTGCATGACGATCAGATAAACCATAACCGGCACGGGAAGTCGCAATTGCGCGAACTCCTTTTACTTCAGGTAAATAGCTATTCCAAGCCTGCGCGCATCCGGGTGTGCCATGTAGAAAGAGAATCGCTTTATCGCTCTCAACTCCATTATCTAAATACTCTAATTTGCGGCCGCTTTTTAGCGTTAATAATGAAGATTGGCTCATGCTGTAAGCGTACCGATAGATTTACGCCTATGAGCTTTAAGTTCGAGATTAAGAAAGAGGTGGGCATGGCCCGCGTCGGAACTATCTCGACCCCGCACGGTGAAATCCAAACACCGACCTTTATTCCGGTAGGTACTAAGGCGACGGTTAAATCTGTTCTTCCAGAATCAATGCGCGAATTAGGTTCGCAAGCGCTTCTGGCGAATGCTTATCATCTATATTTACAACCAGGTCCAGATATTTTGGACGAAGCTGGTGGCGTTGCAAAATTCATGAATTGGAATGGTCCAACAGTTACCGATAGCGGTGGCTTCCAGGTCCTATCACTTGGCGTTGGATTCAAGAAAGTTCTTGCAATGAATGCAGATACTTTCCGTGCTGACGATGTTATTGCTGAGAAGAAACAACGCCTCGCTCATGTTGATGATGAAGGCGTTACCTTTAAGTCGCATCTAGATGGATCAATGCATCGCTTTACTCCTGAGATTTCAATGCAGATTCAGCACAAGATTGGCGCGGACATCATGTTCGCCTTCGATGAGTGCACAACCCTTCATAACACTCGTCCATATCAAGAGCTCGCGATGGAGCGCACACATAATTGGGCGATTCGTTGCCTCGATGAGCACAAGCGCCTGACTGAAGCCCGCGCAGATAAGCCTTACCAGGCTCTCTTCGGAGTCATTCAAGGCGCTCAATACGAGGATCTTCGCAAGGAAGCCGCCGCAGACCTCGGCTCAATGAGTTCTTCTGGAATCTCATTTGATGGTTTTGGCATCGGTGGCGCCCTCGATAAAGAGTCGCTCGGAACAATTGTCAGCTGGGTAAATTCAACTCTCCCCCAAGAAAAACCGAAGCATTTGTTGGGAATCGGCGCACCAGAAGATCTCTTTGTCGGTGTTGAAAATGGCGTAGATACCTTCGACTGCGTACTCGCCTCACGTATTGCCCGCACCAGCGCGGTCTACACAATGACGGGACGATTTAACGTATCTAATGCCGGATATGTTCGTGACTTCAATCCGATTGATGCAGAGTGCGATTGCTACACATGCCAGAACTACACCCGCGCGTATCTCTGCCACTTATTCCGCGGTAAGGAGATGGTCGCAGCGACCCTTGCAACAATTCACAATGAACGATTTATCGTGCGCCTAGTAGATCAAATGCGTCAGCACTTACTTGATGGGACGTTCTACGACTTCAAGGCAGATTTTCTTGGCCGCTACCTTCATCGCAGCGGCCAAGCATCTAATTAATGATGTGAGTTCTTGATGTCGTCAGCTGCGCTGCCGACCGCATTCCATCCGCCTGGAACCAACTCTTCTGCCTCAACTGGTCCCCATGTTCCACCCTCGTAAGGGATTACAGGATTTGGATTCTTGAGTAGATCTTCGAGGATGTTCCAAGATTGAAGAACAGAGTCGATACGTGTGAAGCGGAAGTGATCTCCCACAATCGCAGCGCGCAAGAGACGCTCATATGGACCTTGGCGATCTCCGAACTCTGCAACAAACTCAACTGAGAGATCTACAGTTTCGGTGACAAGCTTTGTTCCTGGCTTCTTCGCTTGGAGTGAGAGATCTACGCCATCTTTAGCGCCGAGGCGGAAGCGAACCTGATTTGATTCGGCCTTACCGAAGAGTGCGCGCGGTGGCTGCTTAAATTCGACGATCACTTCGAGCACAGTCTCAGGCATCTTCTTACCTGTGCGCAGGTAAATAGGCACGCCAGCCCAGCGCCAGTTATCGATAAAGATCTTCATCGCAACGAAAGTTTCAGTATCTGAATTTTCCGCAACCCCTGGCTCATCAAGATAACCCTCAAACTGGCCGCGGATTACATCATTTTTATTGATGTCGCGAATCGCACTGAGAACCTTGATCTTCTCATTCTGCATCGCTTCAGAATCCATATCGATTGGTGGCTCCATCGCAAGCATGGTGAGCACCTGTAAGAGGTGGTTCTGCAATACATCTCGAGTTGCACCGACACCGTCATAGAAATTTCCACGACCATCGATACCGAAGTTCTCAGCCATCGTGATCTGGATATTTGAAACGTAGTTGCGGTTCCACACTGGCTCGAAGAGAGTGTTTGCGAAGCGGAAGACCAATAGGTCTTCGACTGCTTCCTTACCGAGGTAGTGATCGATGCGGTAGATCTGTTCTTCTGGGAGCAACTTCTTTAGCTCGGCATCAAGTGCCTTTGCTGATTCCAAATCGCGACCGAATGGCTTCTCAACCACGACGCGTGCGCGATCTGTAATTCCGACCTCAGCGAGTGCTGCAGTAATAGTTGCAAAGAACTCTGGCGCAATCGCCAAGTAAATAACCGGAAGCTTGTAATCCTTCAACTCTTTCGCAAGCTTTACGAAGGTCTCTTTATCGTTGTAATCGCCGACAATAAGTTTTACTTCGTCGCGGATCTTAGTCATGATGCGAGCATCTGGCTGTGGCTTGCGAGCGCGAATCGCTGCTTCAACATTGTCGCGGAATACTTCTTGCGTCCACTTTGATGATGCAACTCCTACAACTGGAATATCGAGCTGACCCAAATCTTCCATGTCATAGAGCGCTGGGAAGAGCTTCTTCTTTGCAAGGTCACCCGTTGCACCGAAAAGTACTAAAACATCTGCCTTCATTAATTTGCCTTTGGCTTCTCGTTATGGCCACCGAACTTGTAACGCATAGCGCTCAAGACACGGTTGCCGAATTCGTCATTGTTACGTGATGCAAAACGTGAGTAGAGAGATGCAGAGAGAACATGTGCTGGAATTCCGGCTTCGATTGCTGCCTGGACTGTCCAACGGCCTTCTCCGCTATCGCTTACCTGTGTTGAATACTCGGTAAGTTCATTCGATTCATTGAGCGCCTGAGCGGTGAGATCAAGCAACCATGATGCAACAACGCTGCCTCGGCGCCAGACTTCGGTGATCTCAGGAATATCGAGGTTATATGCAGGAGTCATCTCATCTGCTGCTTCGAAGATTGCAAGACCCTCAGCAAATGCCGCCATCATTCCGTATTCGATTCCGTTGTGAATCATCTTTACGAAGTGGCCAGCACCAGTAGGACCGCAGTGGAGATATCCGTACTCGGCTTGCGCAGGCTCACCAGTGCGACCTGGTGTGCGCTCGGCTGCTTCGACTCCTGGGCAGAGCGCCTTAAAGATTGGATCGAGTGACTTTACGACTGCATCGTCGCCACCGATCATCAATGAATAACCGCGCTCGAGTCCGTAGACGCCGCCTGATGTTCCGACATCGACAAAGTTAATTCCCTTAGCCTTCAAGAGTTCTGCATTCTTGAGGTCATTCTTGTAATAGCTATTTCCACCATCGATGATGGTGTCACCTGGTGAGAGCACATCAGCAACTGCTGCGATTGTTGAATCGGTAACGCCAGCTGGAACCATCACCCAGACAGTGCGAGGTGCAGTGAGCTTTGATGCCATATCTACGAGGTCGCTGGCACCGATTGAACCTTCCGCGGCGAGAGCCTTCACTGAATCCGGAGATACGTCGTAAACAACAGAGGTGATGTTGTGACGGTGGAGGCGGCGAACGATATTTGCGCCCATACGGCCAAGTCCGACCATGCCAAATGTAGTTGTGCTCATCAGTGATTGCCTTTTTCGTTATACAAGCACCTCGTCATTGAGGCTGCCGTGCGAATATGACGGTAAGTCTAGTGGATGAATCTACTCAGTGAAGAATGAGGCCTGATCCACGATGAGGCGAGTTCGCTCTTGGGCACTCACGTAACTGGCAGGAATCGATAAATCACCCTCGATGATTTTGGCAACGGCATCTGCCTTACTTTCGCCAGCGGCAACAATCCAGACTTCTCGGGATTCGTTAATGAATTTCATAGTAAATGAGATGCGCGCTGCTGGTGGTTTTGGAGAATCAGTAATGGCGAAGATATTGCGACGGTCATCAAAATCTGCAATTCCCGGGAAGAGTGATGCCACATGTCCATCAGGGCCAACACCCAATATGTTGAGATCGATTGTGACTCCAGCAAGTGCACTGTCATAATCTCGAACCGCATCCTCAATTGTCGCTGGTGAATTTGGCGCGAGGGATTCATGCACAATTACGTTCGAGTTTGCAATGGTTCCGTGGAGCGGAGCAGCATTGCGCTCGTTGCTTTCGAGTTCCACGAAGCGCTCATCGCTAAACCAGATGTGAAGTCCTTTGTAGAGTTCTGGTGCGCTATTGAAAGCGCCTACCAAGAGTTGAGAGATCTGAACTCCAAGCGTTCCGCCTGTAAGCACAAGGTGGAACTCGCCGCGAGCCAAGAGTCCATTTTCGATTGCGAGCAGAATTTGCGATGTAACTTCTTCAGCTAATTCATTGGCGTCGGCATAGAGGGTGAGGTCGAGTTGGTCATCGATCTCGCCAACAATCTCATCGAATTCGTCGCTCATGCGCTTCCCCACTTCTTTCGAAAATCTTCCACCGACATCTCATAGATGTCTTCTGGGCCATCAATCTCATCCATCTGCTGCCCCATACGCGCGAAGCCGAAATATTCAATGACTTTGATAGAGGCAATGTTAGTTGGACTTACTGTGTACCGAAGAGTCTTGACTCCCGGCTGATCGACAACCCAGCGCCACATTCCGCTCAGGGCTTCTTTGGCAAAACCTTGCCCCCAGAATTTCTCTTCAATTCCCAGTCCAATCTCGATCATCCCTTCGCCATCAGGCGCGCTATGAAAACTCGTGCTTCCAATAACTTCGCGAGTTTCTTTGAGAACGATGAAGCGAACAAACCACTTATTTACTTCTGGATTGATTTTTACCTGTGGCACTCGCCAACCCAACGGTCCTGGTTCGATGACTAATTGACCATGAGGATTTTTAAAATCTCGGCCTGCAATAGCGAGCACATCCTCTTTCTCTTCAAAGAGTGAAATTAATCCATCCACCGGAATGTGGTGAAGCTCTAGGCGTGGCGTTGAGATCGAGGGCTCGTACATGGGCTAAGTATTACTTATCTTTGACTCGTAACGAACGCACCTGAATTAAATGAGGAAGGAAGCTTTAGCCTTTTCGACTGCATCATGGCGATCTTCTGCGCCCATCTTCTTATAGAGATTCTTAAGGTGAGTCTTCATCGTGTTCTGAGAGATGTGGAGTTCACTTGCTATGACGGTCAAGGTTCGCCCCGTTGATAGCTGTCGAAGAATTTCAAGCTCACGCTTTGTTAGTGCTGGTTGTCCATCTTTCAAAGTAGTTCCTCGCTCTTTGATTCGTTGCGCCATTGCGCTTGCAATCTCTTCGTTGTAGACAGTTGGAAAATCATTTGCGATACGAATAATTAGATTTCCCATCTCATCTCGTTGCCGCAAAAATGTTTCCTTAGCGCCTACCTCGGCACCAATTTCAAGTGCTTTTCGCATCGCAGGTAGGGCAATATTTTCCGTATCGATATTGAGTGAAACTTCCATCAAGTGTTTCCAAATCGCATCCCGCGGCGCACTTGAAGGAAGGTTTTTGGCATCCTCTTGGAATGTCTTTCGCTCTCTAAACTGATCAACGGCGAGTTTCATTTGACGCACGTGGCGAATATTGGGAGCGCGATTAATGAGATTTTCTAAGCGGTCAAAGTCCTTAAGATTGCGACGGATATTCATCTCTGCTAGATCGCAAAAGACTTCAAGTTGATGCGCCGAATCTATTGATGCCGCTTTTTCACGAGCTATCCGTACCCGTTCAAGCGCTTCCTTGGTCTTACCCAGGTAGGTGAGGTGCTCCATAAAATGTTGATCGGATGCGAAGTACCAGTGCCACTGCTTCCACTCCTGGGCAATTTTGCGCACTTCTTCAAGAATTGACAGCGCCTCTTGTGGCTTTGAGAATTCCAGCAAGCAGCGAGCCATTACATACATTACGTCGAGTGGGCCGTGATTTCCAACGAAATTGTTTCGCTTATATTGATTAAGGCCAACATTGGCTACATCAAAGGCACGGCGATACTCGCCACGTTGATGGAGATACATGGCCTCGATTGCGAGCAAAAAGGCGTGTGATGTTGCAAGAGAAGTCTTCTTCGCTAACTCAACTGCAGTTGCATAAGCAGTTTCAACGCCTTCAGCTTCACTCCAGATATATCTTTTCGTTGCAAGAAGTCGCAGCAGGTTTATTTGATCATCGACTCCGAGCATCGACTTACTTCCACCGAGATCGAGAGTGGCAAGTGTTGCTTCAAGCTCTTCGAATCTACCCAGGCTCAAGAGCGAATAAGCCTCCGCTCCGAGCGAAAATTGCCGGAAAAATTCAGAGTTCTTTGAAGTTTCCGCAAGCAATTTCAGCTTTGAGATCTCTGAACGCGCCGAAGTGAAATCCAGGTCAGCGAGAAGTCCAGTAATTAACACCGTGCTTTTCTTGAGCTCACCATCTTCAGGTGACATTCCAGCAAATACAGACCATCGAATTAATTCTCCACCTTTGCCCTGCGCCTGCTTAATGCGGGTTGCTTCAGGAAAGAGAGTTGAAATTTTCTCTTGATCACCGATCTCAAAGGCATGGCTAATCGCCGCGCTTGGATTACCAGTAGCGATAAAATGGTCGATTAATTTCTTGTGAAGTTCTACTTTTAATTCGCTGCGCTTACCAAGGCGTTCAAGTAATACCTGTCGAACCATCGGTGAGAAGGCATAACCCTCACCCGGAGTGCGGAGCGCTGCGAAGATCTCGCCCTTATGCGCGATTTCACTAATCAACGTGAAGTCGTAGCTCTTACCTAGGAGAAGTTGTGCCTCATCGGTAGTAAATATCTCTAGGACTGCTAGCTGCTCGCAGAGATCCAACAATCGTGAATCAAGACCATTGACTACCAGCAGAACCAGTGCCCGCAAGGATTCGGTACTAGAGCTCATAATTTTCTGCAAATCTTGCTTTGATCCATTTGCTTGCAGATGCGCAATCAAGAGTGCTGTCGCTGCAGCCCAGCCGGAACTTGCCTGAAGAATATTCTTGACGTTCTCATCGATGGCGATTCCAGAGTTGACCGCATATTGCTCTATTTCTTCGGCAGTGAAACGTAGGTCATTAGTATTCACAAATTTGATTGCACCACGCGATGCGCAAATTCCATAAATTGCATCTGTCTGATTTCCGCGGATCGCAACAAAGTGCACATTGCGCGGAAATTGTTCGATGAGTTTTACTGCGATATCTACATCTTCATTCTCTGGACTACGCAAATTGTCGAGAACAAAGATGTACTCGCGACCAGTTTCGAGTAAATCATTTCCCCAACGACGAACAACTTCGGTGGGACGAATAGGTTGATCTTTCTCAAACCATGGCGCGAAATCTGGAAGCACTCGCCGAGTTGCGACAATCAACATCGCCGACATCTCGTTCGTGGTGTCACGATTGGCAACAGTCAGCCAGATAACACCTTTGCTTTGGTTCTGCGCCCACTCAGATACGAGAGTGGTCTTTCCATACCCCTGGGGCGCGATAACAAAAGTGGTGCCGGCCGACTCGTTATCGAGCAATGGAAAGAGGTGGCGGCGCGAGAGGTATCCGGTCGGCAAGGTGGGGATGAGGGTGCGGCTGATCGTTACCCCTAAATTCTTCTCACCCGGCATGGGTGAAGGTTCTCGCACTCAGCCTCAATAAACGATAGAAAATCACCCCTATTGGGGTGAGATATCAGGGTGAATTCACCCTTAGGGCTATCCCTTGAGCGTGGTAAAGATGGAGTCGAAGTGCTCTTGTGGCTGAGCCCCTGAAATTCCAAACTTCATATCAATGACATAGAACGGAACTCCGTTGGCGCCGAGCAGGCGAGCTAGGTCCTGATCTTCATTGACCTGGTCCGCAAATCTGTCAGATTGTAGGAGCGCCTTCGCTTCATCACCATTGATTCCGATTGATGATGCGAGAGCGATGAGATCGTCGTGAGTAAAGATGGATTTCTTCTTCTCAAAGTAGGCGGAGTAGATGGCTTCAAGAAGTTCATCGCCCTTTCCGATTTCTTCTGCCCAGAGAATGAGGCGATGTGCGTCGGCAGTATTTCCAGAGAGCGTTTCTGAAAGGTCGTAGCAAAGGCCCTCGCCATCGGCAATAGAGCAGACATTTGCCTGCATCGCTGCAACTTGATCTTTATCGACCTTGTACTTCTGAGCGAGCATCTCATCGGTGCGAACAACATCGCGCGCATCGGGTTGTAATTGAAAAGCGCGATGGCGAACGATTACTTCGCGACCATCAGCATGGTTCGCAATTGCTTTCTGCAGTCTGCGGCGACCGATAAAGCACCAAGGGCATACGACATCTGACCAGACATCGATATGAATAGGTGCGGTTGCGCTGTCGTTCATTAATTACGCAACTGCATCAAATGCTTCGGCAAGAACGCTAAGCGCATCCTTAAGAAGTTCATCTGTGATGACCAGTGGAGGTAAGAAGCGAATTACGTTTCCATAAGAACCGGCAGTCAAGATAAGAACGCCCTTGCTCTGGCAGTACTTAATGACCTTCGCCATCAACTCTGGATTTGGATCCTTGGTTCCAGCTTTCACAAGCTCGATTGCAATCATCGCACCACGCCCACGGATCTCACCGATCTCAGGATGCTTCGCTGCAATTGCCTGCAATGAAGTTGTGAGAATCTCACCGATGTGGCGAGCGCGCTCAACGAGCTTCTCGCTTTCGATAATTTCAATCGCTGCAAGCGCTGCAGCACAAGCAATTGGATTTCCGCCGTAAGTACCACCGAGGCCACCTACGTGTGATGAATCCATGATTTCCGCGCGAGCAGTTACTGCTGCAAGTGGAAGACCGCCAGCGATTCCCTTAGCGGTAACAATCATGTCAGGCTCGACGTTCTCATTGTTAACCGCAAACCAGTCGCCGGTACGCGCAAAACCCGCCTGCACTTCATCAGCGATAAAGACAATCTTGTTCTCATTCGCATACTGAGCAAGACCTGGCAGGAAGCCCTTTGGTGGAACGATAAATCCACCTTCACCAAGGATTGGCTCGATCAAGATTGCCGCCACGTTGTGCGCGCCAATCTCTTTCTCAATCTTGGTGGTGACCATCTTGAGCGCATCTTCAGTAATCGTTGCTTGATCACCGATCCAGCGATATGGATATGGCATTGGCATACGGTAAATCTCGTTAGCGAATGGGCCGAACCCTTCCTTGTATGGAACGTTCTTTGCAGTCAGCGCCATCGTGAGGTTTGTGCGACCGTGGTAGGCATGCTCGAAGACAACAACTGCAGGACGCTTTGTGTAGTGGCGTGCAATCTTGATTGCATTCTCAACGGCCTCTGCACCTGAGTTCTGCAAGATCGACTTCTTCTTAAAGTTTCCTGGTGTGAGTCGGTTGAGCGCTTCACATACCTCGATGTACCCCATGTATGGAGCAGTGGTGAAGTTGGTATGTGTAAATGCAGCAACCGCTTCTTGAACGCGCTCGACTACGAGCGGAGCTGCGTTTCCAACGTTAGTCACACCGATACCTGAACCGAGATCGATAATGCGATTACCGTCAATATCCTCAAGGATTGCATCGGATGCGCGCTTAATAATGACGGGAATCGCAGTTCCTAGTCCCCCAGACACTGCCT
>ERZ650311.1717-NODE-1717-length-10409-cov-6.672011_pt1 | contig 10409 bp, 9 predicted proteins | sample MGYA00376247_ERZ650311 | MGnify/ENA primary metagenome ERZ650311 (study PRJEB26733, sample SAMN07839324) | wastewater metagenome | biome: small river; feature: stream; material: water | place: USA: North Carolina | collected 2016-07-28 ... | reverse complement strand
GCGCCTGAACGAGATCCTCCGTGAGGTCATCGCCGACGAACTCACCCGCATCGACGACGAGCGTCTCGAGCTGGTGACCATCACCGCGATCAAGAGGTCGATCGCGAGGGTGCCGAAGCCGACCCAGAGCGTCTTGTACGTCGTCTGCCGTGACGCCCACCTGCGACGCTAAGGCACCTCGGCGCGCGGATCGCAACAGATCGGAGTAGGCATCAAATTCCGTTCCAACAGCGCGTCGGTGAGTTGCCGCGAGTGCGAGCGTCGAAAACGAGTCTCGAACTGGCCATTGGTGGCCGACGAGGAGCGATGACCATTGGCCAGGCGGCAGATCACTCATTGCACACCGGCGAGATCCGCGCGACCACCGCGTCTGCGCCCTCGTAATCGGACTGCAGTTGGGCTTGATCCGCCTCACGTATTTGATCGAGAAGCATGGCCTCGTATCGGTTCGCGAGGTCTCGAATCAGTTTCGCGAGTTCAGTTGGTGTCGCGGAGGAATCGCTTAGAGCCTGATGCAAGTGGTATGCCGCTGCTTGAATGGTGATTCGCGTGTTGGCGATCACCGCAAGGTCTTGTGATGGGTTACTGCCCGCGCGCTGAGCGTTGACGTTGAGTGCCTGTTCAGTCTTCAGGTACGCCTCGCAAACCGCCTTCTTCGCGTCGGCCGTCTCCTGCTCGGTGTAGGTCTTCACCGGGGGAACTTCCGCCTTCGGCGCCGGCTTGAACCACGCTGCAATCGCCACCGCGACGGCCACGAGGGCGATCGCAATCGCGATGATCGCGGCCATCCGTGACGGGCCGCGCGGATTTGGCGGCTGCTGCGGAGGCCATGGAGGCGGCGCGGCAGCCGTCGGTCCGAGCGGCGCTTGTGACATCTGGCGACCGTATCCCTCGTGTTTGCCGGGGCGCTATTCACCTGACCCGAGTGAAGGGCGCCGATGCTTCCTATTTCCGCACTTCAAGGCTGGATTGCGATTCTCGGTGCTTGCCGTCTACTCGTTCCCGATCTGGTTGCCGCTCAAACCGTGGCTGAACCTTTACTTGACCCTGCGAAGACGTCCCGTGGACCATGGTCCGATGCGCCGGGTCCTGGTTTCGATGTGTGCTGCCCTCAGCGCAGCGCTCCTCGCCGTGGCTTCGGCGCCGCCGAGTTCAGCGGAGACGCCCTGGTTCCAGGCCAACGTCGGCAACGCCACCCAGGTGCTCTCGGTGGTGAGCACCGGCGGTTCGACCGCGAAGATGGACGTCTGGCAGCGTGACGCCAACGGGTGGAAACCGGTGGCCACCGCAATCCCGGTCCACGTCGGCGCCAACGGCATGGTTCCGCAATCCCACGACGGCGAGATGGCCACCCCGATGGGCATCTTCAGTCTCGATTTCGCCTTCGGCACGCAGCCGAACCCCGGCGGCGGCCTGGACTACGTGCAGGTGACCCGCGACTACTGGTGGGACGGCGACATGAACAGCCCGACCTACAACACCATGCAGGTCTGCAAGAAGGCGGACTGCCCGTTCGACACCAACCCGGCCAGCGGCACCGAGAACCTCTATATCCCGCAGTACGCCCACGCGATCGTGATGGGCGTCAACAAGGCTCGTGTTCCGGGCAACGGCGGCGCGTTCTTCGTGCACACCACCGACGGCGGAGCCACCGCCGGCTGCGTCTCGCTCGACGACGACACCCTGGTCAAGATCATGCGCTGGCTTCAGCCCGGCGCGCTGATCGCCGTCGCTAAGTGACCGGAGCGATCGCCGACCCCGGCGTCGCCTTGAAGTTCAAGGCCTCAGTCGACATCGTCACCTCGTAGGTGCGGTCGTATCCGGTCTTGCTGATCTTCCAGCCGTCCGGCGTCTTGCGATAGCGGTCGCGGTAGAAGGCGGCGCCCTCGAGCATGAAATTGAACTCCGGCACGATCACCCGGTCCTGCAGATACCAAATGGCCTCGGCCTCGTCCCCGTCCACGCTGATCTCCGGATGGGTCACCCGGTGCTCGGTCAGCACCCCGGCCGGCATGGACTTGCGCATGAAATCGACCAGGTCTTTGCGGTTGGTGAAGTGATGCTCCTCGCCCAGTGACGATCCGTAGTCGCCGATGATGTCCTCGGTCAGGGTGTCGGCGAAGTCGTCCCAATGCTTGGTGTCGAGCGCTCGCAGGTAGCGGTACTTGACCTGCTTGATCGCCTCGATCGCTTCTGTGTCGGCCATGCCGGTCATTGCAGCACATCGCCCGCTGTGGTGGGGCGGATGTCCCGCTGACAAATACGGGCCGCGCTTCTCAGCCGTCCTGCAGGTAGCGGGTGACCATCTCGACCAACAGCCGGCGTTCGTCCTGCCACTCCAGGTGTTCGTTGACGATCATCTCGACCAGCACCATGCCGCGCAGTGCCGACCAGATCACCTCGGCGACACCGCGGTGCGCCGGGTCGTCGGAGATCAGCCGGCCCAGTTGGGTGATGGCGGCGTTGATCTCCCGCAGGTGCCGGCCGGTGGTCCGTTCGTGGGTGCCGCGGGTGGCCCGCAGGATCTCGAAGGCGGCCAATGATGTTGGGCTGCTGTAACACTCGAACGCGGTGTCGACGACGACCTCGATGCGCTCCCGCAGGGGCAGGTCGCCGACGTCGGCCCTGCCGAGGCTTTCCAGCAGCCGGGCCACCCCTTCGTCGACGACGGCCATCAGCAGCCCGTCGCGGTCCCCGAAGTGGTACTGGATGACGCCCCAGGTCACCCCGGCGCGCTCGGCGACGTGTTTGGCGGTGGCGGCGGGAAAGCCCTCCTCGACCACGCAGCGCACCGTCTCGTCGATGATCCGCGCCCGGGTGTCGTCACCACGCTTGCGCGGCGCCTGCGTCTGCCGTGTGGGTGGGGTGCCGAGCGTCTTCACATCGTTGACTTTATAACATTGAGCCAACTATGTTTCGCATGTGAGCGAACCGCGAAGCCGCTATGCCCGATTGTCCCGGGACGAACTCGCCGTCCTGGTGCCCGAACTCCTCCTCATCGGCCAGTTGATCGACCGGTCCGGCATGGCCTGGTGCATCCAGGCCTTCGGCCGCCCCGAGATGCTGCAGATCGCGATCGAGGAATGGGCCGGCTCCAGCCCGCTGTACACCCGGCGCATGCAGAAGGCCCTGAAGTACGAGGGCACCGACATCATCACCATCTTCAAGGGGCTGCAACTCGACATCGGCGCGCCGCCGCAGTTCATGGACTTCCGCTACACCGTCCACGACCGCTGGCACGGCGAGTTCCACCTCGACCATTGCGGCGCCCTGCTCGACGTCGAGCCGATGGGCCCCGACTACGTCAAGGGCATGTGCCACGACATCGAGGACCCCACGTTCGACGCCACCGCGGTGGCCACCAACCCCAAGGCCCAGGTGCGCCCGATCCACCGACCGCCGCGCACCCCCGCCGACCGCCACCCGCACTGCGCCTGGACGGTCATCATCGACGAGTCCTACCCCGAGGTCAGCAGCATCCCGGCGCTCGACATCGTGGCGAGGACCAACGCCGCGAACTGGAAACTCGGCCCCATCGACCCCGAGGACGAGGGGCAGGCCGACTACTCCGGGCCGCTGCTGTCCGACGTCGACTTCACCGCGTTCTCGCACTCGGCCCTGGTGCGCATCGCCGACGAGGTGGTGCTGCAGATGCACCTGCTGAACCTGTCGTTCGGGATCGCGGTGCGTGCCCGCGCCAAGGACAACGCCGAACTGGCCACCGACATCTGCACCAAGCAGCTGATCGGCATCGCCGGGGTCGCTGCCGAGCGCATCCAGCGAGCGCTGAAGCTGCCCAACGACTTTCACGGGCTGTCGCAGGTGCTCGAACTGCACCCGCTGTTCAACCCGGCCGGCTATGTCGTCGCCGAGATCGAGGGTGGCCGGCTGCATGTGCATCGCTCACCGGCCCACCAGGACGGGTCCTGGATCTCGCTGTGCTCGCCGGCCTCGGTGCAACCGCTACAGGCCATCGCCACCGCGATCGACCCGCACATCGCGGTGCGTATCACCGGCACCGCCGACGACTGGACCGCCGAGTTCGAGAAATCCGACACCGCGGCCAAGGAAGCCCCCGAGGTCGAGGTCACCAAGTTCAGCGGCGGTGCCACCTTCGAATTCCAGCAACGCCGCTCGCTGCCGTTGACGGTCGTCTGAGCGATGGTCTACCGCGTGGTGCAGTGGGGCACCGGTGCGGTGGGGGTGGAGGCGATCCGCGGCATCCTCGACCATCCCGACCTGGAACTGGCCGGGGTCAAGGTGTACTCCGACGACAAGGTCGGGCGCGACGCGGGTGAACTCGCGGGCCGGGAACCGGTCGGGGTCGCCGCCGCCAAGGAGGTCGACACCGCCGGCGTCGACGCCGTGCTCTACGCACCGCGCCACCCCAGCGTCGCCGAGGCCGCCGCGATCCTGGCTTCCGGCGCAAACCTGGTCACCACCGCGTTCGCCTTCCACCCGGCCCGGATGGAACCCGCCGCGCGGGAAACGCTGCGGCAGGCGAGCGCCGCCGGGCACAGCTCCCTGCACGGCACCGGGCTGAACCCGGGCAACCTCGGTGTGGTGGTGCCGATCGCGCTGTCCGGGATGTCGCGCAGCATCGAGCATGTCAAGGTGCAGGAACGCGCCGACTGGTCGGTCTATGACAGCGTCGAGATCACGTTCGACCAGATGCACTTCGGCAGCCCGCCCGAGGAGGTGACGCCCGACACCGACGGGCTGAAGTTCACCAGCGAGCTTTTCCAGCAACAGGTTTGGCTGCTCGGCGACGCGCTGGGGCTCGGTGTCGACCACGTCAGCACCGACCTGGAAGTCATCCCGGCGAGCGTCGACCGCGACATCTGCGGTCGTACCCTGCGCGCCGGCACGGTCGCCGGCCAGCACTGGCGATGGACCGGCCACCACGACGGCGCTGCCGTCGTCGAGGTCGAGACCCTGTGGACCGTCGGTGAGCCGCAGCCGAAGCACTGGCCCGCGCCGCAGCACGGCTGGACCGTCACCATCGAGGGCACACCCGCGATGCAGGCCCACCTGATGACACTGGCCAGCTTCCGCCGCGACGTGCCGCTGGCCGAGCACGTGCGGTCGGCCAGCGTGGCGACCGCAATGCAGGCGGTGAACGCCGTCCCCGCAGTATGTGCCGCCACGCCCGGCTTCGTCACCATGGCTGACCTGCCGCTACGGCTGTTCGGCTGACGTTTCGCTCATCGCGAACACCGCATCGTCGACGCCGCGGCAAACTGCGCGCACACTGTCAGGTATGGAGAACAACGGACCGTTCGGGTTCGACCCCGACGAATTCGATCGCGTGCTGCGCGACGCCAGCGAAGGCCTGCGCGACGCTTTCGGCAAGTTCCTGAGCGGCTCGCAGGAGAAGGCCGGCCTCGGCATCCTCTTCGACGAGTTCACCCGGCGCTCGCGGCCCCAGCCCCGGCCCGAGCCGGAAACCGCGGGTGAGGCCGGCGACGGCGTGTGGGCGATCTACATCGCCGACGGCGACGGCAAGGCTCACGTCGAGCAGGTCTACAGGACCGAACTCGACGCGTTGCGGGCCAACAAGCACAACACCGACCCGAGCCGCAGCGTCCGGTTCCTGCCCTACGGGATCGATGTCAGCGTGCTCGACGCCGGAGAGAAGTCGGACGCCGCCGCCGACGACGGCTTCGGAGACGGCGCCGAGTAGCTACATCGTCAGCACCATGCGGTAGCGGGCCCGCCCCTCGTCCATGGCGGCGTAGGCCTCCGCGGCGTCGGCCAGCGGCGTCTCCTCGATCCGCGCCCGCACCCCGGACTGCACCGCGAAGTGCATGGTGTCCTCGATGTCCGCCGACGTGCCCGACGGGTGCCCGATCACGCTGAAGTTGCCGAACAACAGATCTCCCGGGGAGATCGGCAGCGGGTCGAACGTCGCACCGATGATCACCAGCTCGCCCTGCGGGGCCAGGCCCCCGACGGTCGCGGCCATCGCCGCCGAGTTGGCCGCCGTGGCCAGCACCACCTGGGCACCACCCAGCTTCTGCAGCGCCTCGGCGACGTCACCGACGGTCGAATCGATGTAGTGGTGGGCGCCGAGGTCGGTGGCGTCCTGCGCCTTGCCCGCCCCGCGGGCGATCGCGATGGTCTCGAAGCCCATCGCCCGTGCCCACTGGATGCCCAGGTGCCCCAGCCCGCCGATGCCCAGCACCGCCACCCGGTCACCGCCGACGGCCCTGGTGTGTCGTAGCGCGTTATAGGTGGTCACACCCGCGCAGCCCATCGGGGCGGCCTCGGCGAACGACAGTCCGTCGGGAATCCTGGCCAGGGCCGTCGCCGGGGCGGTGACCGACTCCGCGTAGCCGCCGGGGTAGTTCCAGCTGGGCACCTGCAGGTTCACGCACTGCATGAACTGACCCTTGCGACACGGCACGCAGTGGTTGCAGTTGCCGCCGAACCAGCCGACCGCGACCCGCTCACCGACCGTGAACCCGTCCACCCCGGAGCCCAGTTCGGCGACCGTGCCTGCGATCTCGTGACCGGGGGTGATCGGCCAGCTGAGGTTGGGAAACGCTCCGGCGACGAAGGCGTGGTCGGTGCCGCAGACACCGCAGGCGTTGACGTCGATGCGGACGTGGCCGGGCGGCGGCGCGGCGGTCTGCACGTCCACGAGTTCGAAGGACTCTCCGGCGGATTTCACGTGGACAGCGCGGTGGGTCGGCATCCGTTCTCCTCGGTCCGGTCACAAAGGGTCTTTTATCCCTATCTACCCCGGCCAGCCCACACATACGATCCCCGCAAAACTGGGAGGGCATGGTCATGACCGGGACGCTGAACACAACACAAATTGCGACCGATGACATCCGCACCGCGGAGATCGACGCGATGGTCGACACCGCGGCCGAGGCGGCGCGCGAGTTCCGCAAGCTCGACCAGGAGCAGGTGGACCGGATCGTCGAGGCGATGGTCCGCGCCGGGGTGCGCGCCGCCGGGGAGCTGGCCGGCCTGGCGATCGAGGAGACCGGCTTCGGGGTCTTCGAGGACAAGGTCGTCAAGAACTACGTGGCCACCGAGTTCCTCCACGACTACCTGCGCGACAAGAAGTCGGTCGGCGTGATCGACGAGGATGTCGAGCACAACATCGTCTACGTCGCCGAGCCCATCGGTGTGGTGCTGGCGCTCACCCCGGTCACCAACCCCACCTCGACGGTGTTGTTCAAGGCGATCGTGGCCGCCAAGACCCGCAACGCGGTGCTGTTCCGCCCCTCGCCGTACGCGGTTCGGTGCTGCGAACGCGCGGTGGAGATCCTGCGGGAGGCGGCCGAGGCGGCCGGCATGCCGCCCGGCGCGCTGCAGGTGATCCCGGACGCCGCGCACGACGTCACCCACCACCTGTTCCACCACCCCAAAGTCGACTTCATCTGGGTCACCGGCGGACCGAAGATCGTCAAACTGGCCAACCAGGCCGGTAAGCCGTCGCTGAGCGTCGGGCCGGGCAACGCCCCGATCTACATCCACAAGACCGCCGACGTCCGGGGTGCGGTCGTCGACATCCTGATCTCGAAAACCTTTGACTCCTCGGTGATCTGCCCCGCCGAGCAGACCTGCATCATTGACGACGAGATCTACGACGAGATGATCGCCGAGTTCGAGCGGATGGGCGCCCGGATGCTCAGCCCGGAGGAGGCCGCCAAGATCACCGAGTTCGCCTTCGGCTGCGGCGACAAGGTGTCGATGGACGCCGTCGGCCAAAAGGCGCCGGAGTTGGCCGCCCGCGCGGGTTTCAGCGTTCCGCCCGGCACCAAGATCCTGCTCGCGCCGCTGCCCTCGGATCTCGACGAACTCGCCGAGCACCCACTGGTGCAGGAGAAGCTGATGCCGGTGCTGGGCCTGGTGCGCGCCCCCGATGTGCAGACCGCGATCGACGCCGCGGTGCTGGTGACCGAGCACGGCGGGCTGGGGCACACCTCGGCGATCTACGGCGACGACCAGTCGGTGATCGACGCCTACGCGCTGGCGGTGCGCACCGGCCGCATCCTGGTCAACGCGCCGACCGCGGTCGGCGCACTCGGCGGCGTCTACAACAATCTGACCCCGACGTTCTCGCTGGGCTGCGGAACCTGGGGCGGGTCGAGCACGACCGAGAACGTCAACTACCGCCAACTGCTCAACATCAAGACCGTCTCGCAGCGCCGGACTCCGCCGCAGTGGTTCCGGGTGCCGTCCAACACGTTCTTCAACGCCGGCGCGCTGGACAATCTGCGCGAATTGGATTGCGAGACAGTGGTGATCGTCACCGACAACCTCACCGACGAGCGCGGGGTGGTGGAGATGCTGCGCGGCAAGCTTCCCACCCGGCACGTGCACGCCTTCACCGAGGTAACTCCGGAGCCCGACGAAGAGACCATCCAGCGCGGAGTGGCGCTGCTGCAACGGGTGCAGCCCGATGTCCTGATCGCCGTCGGCGGCGGGTCGGTGCTCGACGCGGGCAAGGCGATGAGGTTGTTCTACGAGCATCCGGAGAAGACGCTCGAAGAGCTGACCATGCCGTTCCTGGACCCCCGCAAGCGGGTGGCCGACTATCCCACCGACCGCCACAAGCTCCAATTGATCGCCATCCCAACGACGTCCGGAACCGGATCGGAGGTTTCCCCGGCGGCCGTGATCACCATGGGCCCGCGCAAGCAGACCCTGGTGGACTACAGCCTGGTGCCGGAGGTGGCTATCGTCGACCCGCTGTTGACGTCGTCGATGCCGCCGAGCCTGACCGCCGACACCGGTGTCGACGCGCTGACCCACGCACTGGAAGCGGCGGTGTCGATCTTCGCCTCGCCCTACACCGACGCGCAGTGCGCGCAGGCGGCCCGCCTCATCTTCGACGCGTTGCCGCGGGCCTATCGCGACCCCGACGACCTCGAGGCGCGCACCCAGATGTCCAACGCCGCGACGCTGGCCGGGCTGGCGTTCTCGAACGCGTTCGTCGGCACCAACCACGCCCTGGCGCATGCGACCGGCGCGGCGTTCGGGATTCCGCATGGCCGGGCCAACGGCATCTTCCTGCCACATGTGTTGCGGTACAACGCCAGTCTGCCGAGCAAGTTCATGCCGGCGCCGGGCTACTCGGCCTACATCGCCCCGGAGAAGTACGCCCAGGTCGGTTCGCTGATCTTCGGCGGTCACTCGCCGGAGGACAGCCGCAATCGGCTGTTCGCCGGGGTGGACCAACTGCTGCTCGAGTTGCACATGCCGCGCTCGCTGCGGGAGGCCGGGGTGGCAGAGGCGGACTTCCTGGAGGCGCTGCCGACGCTGGCGATGACGGCCTTCGAAGACCTCAGCAACCGCACCAACCCGCGGATGCCGCTGGTCACCGAGATCGCCGACCTGCTGAAGCTGGGCTTCTACGGCACCGAGGACTGAGCCGCACCGCGGGCCCGTTGCGCTGTCGGGGCAGGTATGTGTTGCCCGCCTTTGAGCGACTCTGCCCCGCCCACCGCGTCGAGTCGCTCGAAGCCGGGCACAACACCCCCTGCCCGGGAGGCGCCGAGCTCAGCCCCGGGGGTGATGGCAGGCCGCGAAGTGACCAGCCGACAACTCCGCCAGGGCCGGCTCCTCGGTGCGGCAGACGTCGGTGGCCGATGCGCAGCGGGTGTGGAACCGGCATCCGGGCGGCGGGTCGATCGGGCTGGGCACATCACCTTCCAACGTGATGCGCTCGCGTTCGGAGTTCCTGCGTGGGTCGGGGATGGGCACCGCGGACAACAGCGCGTTGGTGTAGGGGTGCAGCGGGCTGCGATACAACGCGTCGGAGGCCGAGGTCTCGACGACCTTGCCGAGATACATCACCGCCACCCGGTCGGAGACATGCCGGACGACGCCCAGGTCGTGGGCGACGAACAGGTAGGACAGCCCGAACTCGTCCTGAAGTTCCTCGAGCAGGTTGATGATCTGCGCCTGCACCGAGACGTCCAGCGCCGACACCGGCTCGTCGGCGATGATCAGTTTGGGCTGCAGGGCCAGCGCCCGGGCGATGCCGATCCGCTGCCGTTGCCCGCCGGAGAACTCGTGCGGGAACCGGTTGTAGTGCTCGGCCTGCAGCCCGACGCGCTCGAGGAGTTCCAGGACCCGCCGCTTGAGCTCCGCGCCGCGGGCCAGGCCGTGCAGTTCGATCGGGTCGCCGATGATCTGGCCCACCCGCTTGCGCGGGTTCAGAGACGCGAAGGGGTCCTGGAAGATCATCTGCATCTCCCGGCGAAGCGGGCGCAGGTCGCGCCGGGATCGACCGACCAGCTCGTCCCCGGCGAAGCGGACCGAGCCCGATGTCGGCGACACCAGCTGCAGGATCGCCCGGCACAACGTCGACTTGCCGCAGCCCGATTCACCTACCAGGCCCAGGGTTTCGCCCTCGTGCAGGGTGAGGCTGACGCCGTCGACGGCGT
>ERZ650311.1715-NODE-1715-length-10416-cov-3.641251_pt1 | contig 10416 bp, 9 predicted proteins | sample MGYA00376247_ERZ650311 | MGnify/ENA primary metagenome ERZ650311 (study PRJEB26733, sample SAMN07839324) | wastewater metagenome | biome: small river; feature: stream; material: water | place: USA: North Carolina | collected 2016-07-28 ... | reverse complement strand
GACCTCACCTACAGAACCCACAAGCTTTCCAGTGGCCCTCTGTAGGATACCTAAAGTCAAGTTGCCCCAACCTTGGGTTTCTGATTTTTTTTGACGTTGCTTGTCATATTCCTCTAATGCTCTAGCATAGGCATATTTGTCGTCTTTTAAAATCTGAGCCCCGGATGATTGATTCGCCTCAAGTGCGGTGATGAATTTATTCCGATCGTTGATGAATTGATCAGCTTCAAACTCCTTCTGGCGTTTGATAACTTCATTTTTGTCATACTTGTAGTTAGGGTCCTCTATAGCCTCCTGACGGGCATAATAATCTTGCATCCAGTTATCGCCCCACTTTTCTTTAATCCTCGCCTCAGAAGCTTCTATGGCTCTTTGGAGGTTATCTGAGTCAGTACGGAGTGTGTTCAACCGGGCTTCATATTCTTTTTCCGGCTTTAGGATTGATCCTTCGGCTTGGGCTTTTTCGTATTCTGTTAAGTCGGCTGCTTTTTCAAAATTAGGACGCTGACGAGCCTTTTGTAAAGCTAGTTCTTGGCTTGCTCTTTTAGATGCAGCCAAGGCTTCTGGCGTCAAAGTCCCGGATGAACCAGTAAGCGACGTAGAAGTCCTTGGAGTAGATATTTTAGCGGCCAGCTCTGGGCTCCCAGATTCCCATGAGTAGCTTGCGCCAGAAAAATCCTGAGCGGCTTTTTTTTTACTCAAATCCTCATACTTAGCATGGAATCTAGTTAGGAATTCATCTGGGTCTAGGTCAGAATAAGAGTCCTTGCGAAGCATCTCAAGGGTCTTCATATACTGACCATTGTCGATATATTTTGCTTGGATTTCCGCGTCGGTCAACTTTGGGTTATAGTGCCTAGCGAATCCGTATATTGGATGTTCTTCCATTGTTAAATTTTAGGAGCTCCTGACCAGCCTTTAGTAGTTGAATTAAAATAATCTTTTATCTCTTGCTGTTGCATCGACTTTCCAATCGGCTCAAATGGCTCTTTTGTTTGCTTTAGGGTTTGGCCGTGGATTCGTTTTAGAATCTGCTCGTTTTCTGGGGTGATAGGGACTTTTAAGACTGTACCGAACTTGGATTCGTTGCGGTAGTAATTGATTAAATCATTATAAGCTTTACCATCTGAAGAGTTATCCGATCCTTTTTTGAGTTCATCATACATTTTATTCCTGGCATCTTCCATTTCTGCTTGACTGCGGAACACGATTTGAAGAACCTTGACCTTACGATCCGGCTTACCCATTGTGTATTGATCATAAGCCCGTTTGCCTTTTTCGTTTAGATTATATTCCCCTCCCGAAACAAAAGCCGAGGCAACCTGAGATTTATCTACACCCAATCCCTGAACTAACCAGTTGGCAGCCTCGGTAGACTTAGCTTTGTCTTCAGAAGTAAGGTTAATCCGCCATTTATCATAGTTGGCCCTAACTTCTGAATCACTAGAATTCCCCGTGCCAGCACGACTGATGCTGAATTCGGATTTAGTTGCAATGTTGTCCTTGATTTGTTTGGACATCGCAACAATTGCTTTTTTCTTTCTTTCTTCCAGTGGAAGATTAGGATCGACCCCAAGGGCTTCCATGTACTGCGGTTCATTAAGAGCCCATGCATTCTTTGCAAAATATGACGTCGCTTGCTGAGTTGGGAATGCTTGGTTTTTTAAGTAACTTTTAGAAGAAGACTTAGTAACCTGAGACAGATCTTCAATAGAAGATTCAGTTGTCGAAAGCTCAGCCTTATTTGCAATAGCCAAAGCATCACCAGCAATATCTAAAGCTGGTTTTTTGTATCGACTCTTAAGTTGGTCGTTAGCGTATGCCAACCATCCTTGCCCATTAAATCCTGGTGTGTTTTGAGCTTCTGCGATGTAAGCGTTCTGAGTTTCTTGATCCAAAGAAGAAAACATTTGCTTGGCTGCAACTACGTTTTTTTCTGCTTCCGGAGTCGAGAAATAAGATATAGAATAATTGTTAAAATCACGATCTGTTAAAACATTCCCTCCTGCGGCTTTTTCTAAATTACCTAAACCATTGACCATATAGTCCTGGTGAATAGTGGAGGGGTTTTTGAATTCGGCTTGAGGGAAATCAAACTTCCCCGATGCAATTACATCCAACGGATTATTAGCTGCGAAATTTTTTATTTTTTCTTTGTACTCGTCGGTGTATTCATCGCCACGGGAATTAATATCACCCATGGCTTTATCCCATAAAGCTTTTGCTTGCTTAATGTTTTCGTTGGCTGCTTTCAACCGCGACCCTTCTATTTGCCACTGGATAGCATCTTTATCGTAACGCTTAAAAGGATTTCCTTTGGGCATCATTTCAGCACCTTTGTTTACCCACCCCTCCCACGCTCTTTGTTGGTCCGCAGAGTAGAAGTGCCAAGTCTCCTCGGGCTTGACCTCCATCATTCCCTTAGAAAGATCAGCGGAATCCTTGGCTTTGTCTGCGGCTTTCTTAGCTGCGTATCCTTCATAAGATGCCAAAGCACGACTAGGGCCAAGAACTGTCGCCAGTTGATTACCCTGCTGTCCTGTATAAACCTGACCTAAATTTGATCCTATCATTTAAAATTTCTTTACTCGCCCAATTGGCCTAGATGTAATAGTCGGAGATGCACTTATTTTCATCTGGTTCATCAACTGATAAGCTTCCTCATAGGACATTGGGTAGTTATTGTTTTGAGTAGATTGAGACACACCATTTTGTGGTCCAGTCGCATTTAACCCATACATTTTATTTATCATACCCATCTGCGCATACATGTCTCCTGCATTGTACAAATTCTGCAACCCTCCGCCAATCATATTTTTAGACTGTTGAGACTTGTCTGCATATGGAGCAAACTCGTTCATTTGAAACTGAAGATCCTGCGCTTGTTGCAGCTTACCTAATTCTCCTTGGAGAGAAGCGTAGTCTTGTTGCTGAGACTGTTGATTGTACATCTCTAAATCTCGCATAGACTTTTGCTGAGCAGAAGCCAAGGCTTGGATAGACTCCTGTGGGTTGCCCTGCATTTGGGCGGCAGCCAACTGATTGCTCAAAGTAAGTTCAGTTTGAGCTTTTGCTTGCCCATAGCCAGGAGCATTTGGGTCAGCTACGTTTAAACGAGCCAATGCCAAAGACTCCCGAAGAGCCGGAGGAATTTCGTACTCAGGTCTCTTCCCCGAAGATAAAAGTCCACCTATCATTTGCGCTCCGCCCAGTACTCCTTGGCCCAGCGCTAACATGGTTATTGGATCCATGGTGTAAAGTTATGTTATTTTTGTTGATTTTGCAAATGATTGTCTACTCTTTTCATTAAATCGGTAGACATCTCCACAAAAACCTCTATTCTGGCCATTGAAACCTTGATAGCTGCAACTTCCTGACGGGTCTTCTCGTTGTCCCTTTCGACCTCATCGATCCTTAAGTCAATGGCAGTAAACTTTGTTTCGCCATTTTTTAGTCGTTCTTCCATTACCGTAAGTCTTTTGTTAATGGAGCTTACGTATCTAGCAAGCACAACTACCAATGTAACCATGATTGCCGCGATACTAATTAGATTTTCTAACTGCATTGACCGTAATACTTAATAATCTTGAGAAAATATTTGTTTCTACAGTGATTACAATTACTGTCCCCCATAACTTCCTTCCTCTGCGGAGTCTTTCGTTAGATGGGAAGTTAGGATCTCTTTCGTCTCTCAAAAACGATCCTTTCCACACTCCATTAAAAGCACGAATGTCTGGGATTTTTGAGATCTGACCAAGGGCGTAGTTTCCGTTAATAGGAACTTCGACTAAAGGAACATCCCATCTTTTATCAGCTACAATTTGTATTTCACTTGGGCTTATCTCAACACCTTGAGTATAATGACATTTTAACTTAGATTTAGTTTGGAGTCCGTAATAAGTTCCTACCACCCCGCTTTCGTGTATCCACAACGCACCTTCGTAAAACGAAACCATTCGCTGGTCTAAGGAACACATCGCTTCTGGATAGAACGAATAAAACGAAACCCATCCTTCGTCATAACCTGCGGTGAATGCGCCTATTCCTGTTGTGCCTGAAATGTAATAAGTATTGTACTCTCTTTGAAAGCCTCCAATAATTGTTGCGTTACCTTGGGCCCACGCATACTGCCCGAACGCTTGAAAATAATTCACCAAGCCCTTGGTAATGATGTCCTGACCTGCCCCTGCAACATACCTCCAAACTGTCCCTCGGTAAACGTCAAATGCATAACACGCTCCTTCGTTCACTACTACTGACTCTGGATTCTGAGTGCCCAGGTCGTAACGGAGTTCGTCTGCAATAGAGAACAAATTAGACGATCTCGAAAGGAGTGTCTGCCCGGATGCATCAATAACCCTGCCCCGAGAAACGTAAATAGGTTGAGTTTTAAATTCACCTATCGCCAGTAAGACTCCATCTACGAAGGCTAATTTGCCTATCGTTCCGTTTTCGATTGAACATCTCACATAGTCTGTCCCCTTAAAAGAAGATAGGCCATTGATCTCAGTATAAAGGCCGGTAGCTCTTATCTTGTTTCTTTCGAACCTTTGCTGCTCATCCGGGTTTCTCACCACTACTCTTCCAAAGTCTGTAAAGACATCAGTTGAGTTTTTGTGTAAAGTGTTTCTCTCAATTTGAGGAGTAACAAAATACGGCCCTCCAGCGGTGAATGTATTGTCAAATCGCTGAGCTACAAGTAATGTGTCTCCGTAGTTCTCAAGTGACACTGATGGAGCCGCACGGAACTCTGTGCCCGGGTCCGTTATTAAAACAGTTGGGCCAATCTCGTAATAAATCTCCGGCGAGGTTGAGTTGGACGGTGTATACACCTCACACAAAATATAATCCGTTGCGTTCGGAAGCGTAGAAAAGTTCGGAAAATCAGAATTAAATTCTAAGAAAATAGAAAATTTATCTATCGTAGAAGTTCCTGTCACCGTGGTCAGGTTGTACCCAACAATGTCAAAATTATAGTCTGCAATATTTGCTGTTCCCGGGTTTGACCCCCCTGAGATGAGCCAACTAATAAACTGCACTCTATCGCCAGTTCTTGGGATAAAAACATTTCCTGGAGCTTGTGCATCAAAAAATTGATTTCTTAAAGACCCTGAAATCTCTTCGGTAGGATTAAAGGAAAGGCTGACATGTGTAGCGTCACCCGCTGCATAAGTTGTTGAGGTGGCAGTATCACCTGCCCTATCCATTTTCCAATACTGCAACTCCCAAGCAGGCGCTTGGAAATAAACGGATTGGTTTTGATTTTTCGTCATTGCAATTCTATACTTCGTGGCCCAGATAGGCGGAAGCGAATTGAACGTAAATAAAGGGTTATAGTTCTGACCTAAACGATTAAATTGAGGCGAATATTTCCCAATATAAACTGGGGCTTGACGGCCATAATTATCTTCCCACACTGCCACACATTCGTATAATCCTCCACTTTTAAAAGTTTTATTCGTGGTTGACTGTGGGCTAGTTGGGGTGGCTGGAATGTAGGATTCGTGATCTATCGTGCAATCTACCTCCTCAATATCCTTCCCTTCAACACACCCTGACCATACCATGATAGGATTACCGTTTTCATCGTACACAGTTTCGCATGACATAGCAATTTCAGGACAGAAGTCATAGTTTTTCAACGCCTGAGTGTCGGCGTCTGACGCCTCATCAGAAGGGATGGCTGGATAGGACTTGTCGTTGTAAAAATAAATTTCAGTCTTATCTATGTCGTAGCGATCAACATATCTCCATATCCCATTCTCGGAAGTCCTAACAGCTAATTCTATTGCCCGGATGAAATGACGGCTGTCGTTCATCCGGGGATCAGAGAAGTCAATTCTAATTCTATCAAAGTCTCTTTCGTTATCTGTTGAAAAATTAGTAGGCGTGTAAGATGCTGGCCCCCACGCGCTTTTTTCTCCGTCATCAAACACATATCGATAACGAAACTGAAAAGAAAACCCATAAACCTTGTTGTTTTCCTGCCCGCTTTGTTCGTAATATGGAATGGGCTCAAACGGAGTTGGCTTAATTAGGTTTAAGTCAAAATTAAGAGGATAGTGGTTTAGGGGGTAGAAGATAGCTGGTCCAGTTATTTCTAAAATCCTGTCCACAGAATCTTCTACTCGGATATTTGTAAAGGTTGGAGATGTAATCACTCCGGTTATCCCATATCCATCTAATGCTGTGATTAAATCACCAACAATTGTTGCTCTATCTCCACCAGGAGCCGCTACATATAATGGGTTGGAAGACTGAGTAGAGCCATCCGGGTTTTTAATGATTAAGGTATATAATCCGCCTGCTGCGTATGCTGCGGAAGAAATATCTAACTGATAGGTGAGTGTTTTATTTCTTGATGCCTTGGTTATATTAAATTTCCTTGGCGGGTTGCCTTGACCGTCCTTACCATCTGTGAAATAACACAAATTGTTTACAAACTTACAAGAGTGGATTCGTTGATCGAATAATCCTGTTCCAAAAAGGAGAGTTTCAATAACCCCGTCCTTATAACGGCAAATCCTGTCTTGATCACCTTTTATAAAAAAAATTACAGAGTTTTCTTGCTTGTTTTCGAACGCCCCTATGCACTCTGCGTTAGCTGGAAGATCGTAAGGTACTAATGTATTCCCTTCAGCAGGAGTAATCACTCCACGCTCCGAACCAACTCCATTACGGATGTTCATAGCGTCCAAGTAATCGCCTTCTTTGACAATGTGAACATTAGTGTCTTGATCTATTCTTCCAGTAAAAATCATTAGTTTTTATTTTTTCAAATAAAAGATACAAAATAGTTTCTTTTATTTGAAAACATTTTGTATCTTTACGCCATGAAGTTGACACTGAAAATAAAATTACTTCCATCTGACGCGCAGGCATTGTATCTTTTAAACACAATAAAAGAGGCTAATTCTGCGTGTAATGCTATTTCTGAAATAGCATGGAGTAATCGTGTTTTTCAGCAATTCAAGCTTCATGGAATATGTTATTATGGGATCAAAGACTCATTCAGCCTTTCTTCACAAGTCGTTGTCCGATGCATAAGCAAAGTTGTTGATTCGTACAAAATAGACAAAAAGTCAAAACGGTCTTTTCACCCACTTGGAGCTATCGCATATGACAGCAGAATTATTTCATACAAAAAAGACTTAGTGTCTATATCTACCATAGATGGCAGGGTAAAGATACCATTTATTTGCCACAATACCAAATACATCCCTTATATCAAAGGAGAGGCGGATCTGGTCTACAAAAAAGATAAGTTCTACTTGTTTCAGACGGTAGAGATTCCAGATGTTGAAATTGAAGATATTGAAGAATTTATTGGTGTTGATTTCGGACTCACAGACATAGCCGTGACATCTGATGGTGCAAAACATTCTGCCGAATGGCTCAATCAATATAGAGAAAAAAGACAAAATATTCGTAGTTCGCTTCAACGCAAAGGCACAAGAGGGGCAAGAAGACTCTTGAAACGGCTTAAAGGCAAAGAGAAAACTACGGCGACAATAATCAATCACACAATATCTAAGTCTATCGTAGAGTCCGCTAAATCCCAGGGCAAAGGTATCGCTATAGAGGATTTGACTGGAATACGATTTACTTCCAAGCGGAGAAGTAAGAAATTCAGAATCAAACTTGGAAGATGGGGGTTCCATCAACTCCGTTGCTTTCTGGAGTATAAATCCAAACTGAACGGAGTTAAATTGATTGTTGTTGATCCTGCGTACACATCGAAGACTTGCTCCTGTTGCCGCCATATCGGTAAAAGAAATAACAAGTCTTTTAAGTGCGAAAATTGCGGAAACGATATAGATTCCGATGTTAACGCTTCGATCAATATCGCTACGCTTGGGGCTGTTATAAGTCAGCCTGAAAAATCGGAAATGTATAGCTGCGCTGTTCATTTTTAGGTTTAAAATCACTTTGTGGTAACTTATCTTGGACGGCTTGAGTATGCTGAGGTAATAGCGTCTACATAGTCTTCGTATGGCAACTTTTGAACGTCGCGCTTGTAGCGTTTGTAGTTATCAATGAACCTACGTTCAAACATTTGACTTTTTACGGGGTCAGCGTTCTCCCAATAATACATTAAAGCCCTAGCCTCGATGACTGGAGCAATGTTCGTTGTGAAATGCTCGTACCCTTGGTCTGTAGACTTATACTTAACAGCTACATAATCCCCGGCATTCACACAATAACCTGACAACAAATAAAGAGTATTGAGGGCTTCGTCGTAATCGTAAAGTCCGAAAAATCGAGATTGCTCCGCTCCGTAAATTTCCCCGTAGTAATAAGGGTAGTAGTAGTATTCGATGCCATAATGATAAACGGTTTCAGAGGCCACACTATCGGTATATTGAGCACAGTTTAATGGCTTTTTGATGTCCACTAACATGGAGTTCTTTTCTCTTCCTAGAGGATAACAATAAGGCTCTCCATTAATAAAAAATGTCTTGGCGGCAGAGAATATAGAAAGGCAGTCGCCGGGCATTTTTATTGTAAGATTGTCAGAAACAGTCCCAACATACACACCTGTTTTATGATTGCCGCCAAAATGAAACAGCTCATCCGCTGCCCGGGTGATACACCGGGACAGCGGAATATAAGCGTCGGGATTAGACATCGTTGTCATTAAATCCCGAATCATTTCATCATAAGTCTTTACTCGTCTCAAGAGAAAGCTTTTAGCGTAACTGATCCCAAAGTCGCCCCTGATCCAGCCGTAGTTACTTTTCCGCGAAGATAAGGGAAATTGTAATTGTTTACTGTGATCGAAACAGTACTAGAGGCAACAGAAATCAAAGCCGAGCTCAAGTCGAACCAGTTCGATCCATCTTCGCTTGCTTGGATTTTCATCTGAGGCGCAGTGGTCGTGATAGCCCCCATAGTGATCGTCAGTGTAGCGTTCTTAGCATGGAAAGCCGGAAGTGCAGAAGTGACAGAGTTCAGGGTGTTAACGGCAATTGCGCGGTCTGTCAGTTGAGTTACAAGTACTTCTTCGTTGACAGATTCTCGTGATACAGAACGGGTAAAAACAGGATTCGTACCGCCTACGGTTTGCACATATCGAATCAAACTTCCCCGAAGAGGGATGGTGTGAGAACGATACGTACCCGCTGCGGTAATGCGGGGGAACGAATAAATTCGTGTCCATGTAACACCCTTGTCATCTGAAGCCTCAGCATGTACGTCAAGGGTTGGGTTTGTTCCAGACACCGCCGTAACCTGAATAGCCACTTGAAAGGCTGGTCGAAGCGGGGCCGCAAAAGAGCGGCTAGTCTCGGTTGCACTCAATTGTGCTCCACTAATGTCTACTGCCATTGTTTATAAATTATCCTTGTTGTTCTTTAACGTCGTGATCGTTAGTTCGGTAATCTGTTGGATTCCCTCTTTGTTTTTCAAAGTGAGCACACAACAGATCTATAACTTTTGCTTCTCCTCCATCCGGGAATGGGATGTCGTCGTCATCCTCAAACCCGCTAGGATCGAGTTGGTAGGTGACGCGGAGTTCGCAGTTTAATTCTTGATTGAAAATATACACCCTACGTCCCTCAGTCCAGAATACTGGAAATTGGAGCGGAGAAGATTGTACATCTGAAGCGGACCGAACCTTTATGTACTCTGGACCATTCTTACTTGCCACCCTGGCTACCCAATTACCGGTGTCGTTAGGCGAAACTGGCTCCATATAATAATATGGATCACCTTGAGTTGGGGTGATGAGGGTGCTGGTGAATGTAGCGAGGTTTTGAACTGCCCCCGGCCCTTGTACTCGAAACTCCCTAACATTTTGTTGTCGTATCGGGTCTTGCGAAATCACAAAACTGAACACAGCAGGGAACATAGCTTCTATGTCCTCGCGCCGAACAACAATGTCAGGCGAAAGCTTACCGCCAGAAACCCTTAGCAGTACAAGTTCGATCAATTGAGCTTTGGTCACTTATCTTCGTACTTGTTGACCTCAGTTTTAAACACACCACCACCCTTGGCTCGGTTAGGTAGCCAGTCGTCCAGCTTTTGGATAAAGCGAGTCAAGGGAGCGAGGTTCTTTTCAGAGACAAATACCCGAAGAAAAATCTCAAGCGCACCAAGCATGGCAATAAACAAGGACAGAACATCATCCCAGTTGTTTACAGCCCAAGCGATGATGGCCACAATATACTTGGCCAAATCTTTCTCCCATTGAGGGATAGGCTGTACGCCTTGAGCTAGCAAAGCATTGCAAATAAGGAATCCAAAAGTAAAAAGAAGGATTTTTTTCATAATCTTAATAGCTTACAGCTTGTAATTATGGTGGTTTAAGTACTCCTTTGTTAGCCAATTCCTCAACACTCCAAACAAGCCTATCTAGATAAATGCGCAAATTGTTATCTAAGTCAACTGATATGTACACTAGATGATTTTTAAGAC
>ERZ650311.1714-NODE-1714-length-10416-cov-24.783998_pt1 | contig 10416 bp, 11 predicted proteins | sample MGYA00376247_ERZ650311 | MGnify/ENA primary metagenome ERZ650311 (study PRJEB26733, sample SAMN07839324) | wastewater metagenome | biome: small river; feature: stream; material: water | place: USA: North Carolina | collected 2016-07-28 ... | reverse complement strand
CCCATCAGGCGACGGTTGCGAAGCACCTGCCAGATGGTTGCCCAACCGCGATTGAAGGTCAGCAGCACGGCAGCGGTGACGAAGCCCCAGATGATGCGCCAGCCGACCACCTCGCTGATCGGAGCGAAGCCGAGCATGGTGATGAATAGCGGGAAGCTGCCCCAGATCAGATAGGCGCCAAAACCGTACGCGAAGCCCTTGCCAAGTTCTGGATACTTGGCACGTAGTTGCGATTGCGATTGCGGTTGGCTCACGGGTCGAGCCTAGCCGCAAAGCAAAACGGCCCAGACTTTCGTCTGAGCCGTTTATGAAGATTGCCGTTTAGCGAACGACCACAGCGAGTACGTCGCGAGCCGACAGGATCAGGTACTCCTGACCGCCGTACTTGAGCTCGGTGCCGCCGTACTTCGAGAAGATGACCTTGTCACCAACAGCTACGTCGACCGGAACGCGGTTGCCCTTGTCGTCGATGCGACCTGGACCAACAGCGATAACCTCGGCCTCCTGTGGCTTCTCTTTTGCGGTGTCTGGAATAACCAGACCCGAAGCGGTGACCTGCTCAGCCTCAACTGGGCGAACAACGATGCGATCTTCAAGCGGCTTGATTGAAACCGACATTTTGACCTCTTCTTTAGCACTCTGGGACGGGGTTTGCTAAGAAAAACTTTAGAGCATGGTTAGCAGTCGGTCAAACCGAGTGCTAACGATTTCGCCAATGGCGATACTGGCTGGTTGCTACCCTAAACGAGTGAACCGCGAAGACTTTGTCAGACTGCTGACGACCGAGGCTCAGCAGCTGCTGAACCAGGTTGGTGACCTCGACGCCAAGGCGGATGTGGTCAAGTTGGTCTCAAGTTTGCGCGCCGCTGGGCACGATGCCGGGTTGGTCGCAGCGGTGCTTTCCCAGGCGAAACTTCGCCGCCGCGCGCGAGCCAAGTTTGGCGAATTCGCCGACTCGATGCTGTTCACCGAAGCCGGCCTCGAGCAGGCCTCGCGCCTAAAAGTTGCCGCGCTGCATGCCGGTCGTTACCGCGCCGCGGGCATCAAGGACGTGGCCGACCTCGGCTGCGGAATCGGTGCCGAATCGCTCGCGTTGGCATCGTTGGAACTTCGCGTGCACGCTTTCGAGCTCGATGAGGTGACGGCCGCGGCGGCTACCTATAACTTGGCTCCCTTTGCGAACGCATCCGTCGAATTGGCCGATGTGACTGAGCTCGATCTGAGCAAGTTTGAATCGCTGTTCTTTGACCCGGCAAGGCGTGAACTGCACGGAGCCGCGCGAGCCAAAGCAGTTCGCAAGTTCGACCCGGCCGAATTTTCGCCGAACTTTGACTGGGTGGTCGAACAGGCACTTCAGCGACCGACCGGCATCAAGCTAGGCCCAGGCCACCCGCACGAAGCGATTCCCGAATCGGATGAGGTTGAGATCGAGGCGCAGTGGGTTTCGGTTGCCGGCGACCTAGTCGAGCTCGGGCTGTGGTTCGGTTCGCTGGCGCGACCCGGCTTGAAGCGCTCGGCCCTGTTAATCGACGCCGACGGTCGCCACCACGAGTTCAACAGCTCCGACTTGGCTGGCTCGCACGCGACACTTGGCGAGTTGGGCGAATACCTGCACGAACCAGACAACGCAATCGTTCGGTCACACCTGATTGGCCCACTGGCGGATGAGCTCGGGCTCAGAGGTTTTGCGCCCGAGATCGCATACCTGACTTCGGATGAGCCAATCGAATCTCCGTGGTTGCGCAGCTACCGGGTGCTCGACTCGATGCCTTTCGATCGCAAGAAACTGAAGAGCTACCTGCGTGAGCGCGGAATCGGCGTGCTTGAGATTAAGAAGCGCGGGGCCGACATCGTTCCCGAGACGCTGCGCAAAGAGCTGCAGCTTAAAGGCGAAAGCGCCGCCACACTCGTTGTTACCCGAGTGGGCGACGCTCATCGCGCGATTATCGCCGAAGCTATTCAGCGCTAATCACTGCTGCCTGCCGGCAGTTAGTTGTTCTGCTGGTTTGGAGCGGTGGTTGCGTCAGGAACGACCATCATGCCGCCCTGCCCAGGGTTGATGAAACCCTGACCGCCCTGGTTGCCCATGTGGCCGCCGAAACCGCCCTGGTCACCAAAACCGCCGCGGTCATCGCCGAAGCCGTCCATCATCCCCTGGCCACCCTGGTTGCCGAAGCCACCCATCATGCCCTGGCCATCGTGTCCGTTGAAGTCGAAGCCGTTGCGAGCACCCCAGATGCCAAGGCCAACCTTGAAGATGGTGCCGAGCACGGCGAAACCGATACCGACGTAACCAACGACAACACCAGCGATTGCGAGGCCGCGTCCCGACTTGCCATCGGTCTTGAGCTGGGTTAGCGCAACGTGACCGGTGATGACACCGGCGACTGCGCCGAAGCCGGTTAGTGCGGTCGCGATTGAGACAACCGAGAGGGTGTTGAGAGTGTTGAAGTCGAACTTCTTGCGAGGTGCAACATAAGGAGTCGCGGTGGTTTCGGTCGACTGCTCGGTCGACTCGGTGTTTTCGTTCTTTGCCATTGGAATGCCTTTCAGTTGATTGGTGGTTCTGAGAACAGTCCAGTTGGTTTGGCTGGGAATCGTCTGAGATAGCCCTGTGTGCCGGCTAGGAGATTTTTCTAAATCAAAGCGACTGAACCGAGGTGACCGGCAGGGTCGATTCGGCCGAGAAGCCGAGCGATGACGGCTCGCGTCCGGCCATGATCAATTGCGCGCCGAGGGCAGCAATCATGGCTCCGTTGTCGGTGCAGAGACTGAGTGCGGGGATGCGCAATTCGATACCGTGCTTGTCGCACTGCTCCTGTGCCAGCTGGCGAAGTCTGCGGTTGGCAACAACACCACCGCCGAGCAGCAGACGAGGCACTCCGTAGTCGAGGCAGGCATTGACAGCCTTGGTCACGAGCACATCCACGACCGCTTCTCTGAAACTCGCCGCGACGTCGGCCTTGTTGTAATCCTCGCCGCGCGACTCGGCGAGCTCGACATGACGAGCGACCGCGGTCTTCAGGCCACTGAAGCTGAAGTCGTAGCGGTGTTTTTCCATGTCTTTCGGCAGGCTCAAACCACGCGGGAACCGAATCGCCTTCGGGTCGCCGCCCTCGGCAGCACGATCAATTTCTGGCCCACCCGGATACTTCAGACCCAGCACGCGGGCGACCTTGTCAAAGGCCTCGCCCGCAGCATCGTCGATGGTTTCGCCGAGCAGTTCGACATCATCGAGCAGGTCACGAACCATCAAGAGGGATGTGTGACCGCCGCTGACCAACAGCGCAATGGTCGGAGTTTCGACAACCCCGCGCTCGAGCACATCGACACCAACGTGACCGACGAGGTGGTTGACTGCGTAGATCGGCTTGCCGGTGGCGACCGCGAGGGCCTTGGCCGCGCCAACTCCAACCATGAGGGCACCGCCGAGGCCAGGGCCGTTGGTCACGGCAATGGCGTCGACGTCGTCGATAGTCAGACCTGACTCGGCGAGCGCCTTGTGCAGCGTCGGCTTCAGAGCCTCGAGGTGAGCGCGAGCGGCGATCTCAGGAACGACACCGCCGAAGCGCGCGTGCTCATCCATCGAACTTGAAATGACGTTTGCCAGGAGGGTCGCGCCGCGTACGATGCCGACGCCGGTTTCGTCACAGCTAGATTCGATGCCGAGCACGATCGGTTGTTTTTTGCCGACACCTGGCACCTCGAAGCTGGTCAGGTCGAGACGCATGATGAGCGCGTCGATGCCGTCTGGCTGGTAATAGTTTTTGCGCACACTGATCTGCATGAAACCGAGCTTGCGATACAGCTTCTGGGCGACCGGATTGTCGGCGCGCACCTCTAGGAACATTTCGGTCGAACCGAGTTCCTTGGCGCGGCCGATGAGCCGATGCATGAGTTCGCGACCGAGTCCGGTGCCGCGCTGATTGGTGGCGACCGCAATGGTCTGAATGTCGCTCTGCTCGCTAGATGGCAGCTTGCTGAGGCCGGCATACCCGACCAAATCGCCCTCGATTTCGGCGACGAGGTAATACGTGTGGTGCTCGACGAGCTCAGCACGCATGTTGTTTTCTGACCAAGCGTCGCTGCCGAAACTCGCATGCTCGAGCTGCATGATTCGGTCGAGGTCTGACTCGCGAGCTTCGCGAATCGACCAGTTCAGGTGAAGGGTCATTAGCCACTCACCTTCTTGGCCGCGGTCGGCACGGCGTCAGGTGCGCGCAGGTAGAGCGCGGTGATGTCATGCGATTCTTCACCACTCGCCTGCTGAGCGAAGAACACCTTGGCGACGTTGGCCGCGGTGATCGGTTGACTTGCGGTTGCGACTGCTCGGCCGGCAGCAGCAAGTTCGGCCTCGAGGTCAGCCGGCTTTTGAACCGCAGGGCCTGCCGTGCGAAGCGGCATACCGTGTGAATTTTGCCCCGAATAGGTCGCCCAGTAGACCTCGCTGCGGCGCGCATCGCTCGTGACCAGCAATTGCTGCGGGTTTTCGAGGATGAGCCCGGCCTCGAACTCGGCGAGCGCAATCGCGTCGTGGCTGACGACACCGAAGATTGGCAGGTTCAGACCCTCGGCAAACATGATGGCTGCCGCGATGCCAACTCGGAGTCCGGTGAACGGAGCCGGGCCGCGACCGACCACGACGGCGTCGATTCCGCGGACGCGCGAGCCAGTTGAGCTGGCACCGATTGCAGCCCCGGTCGCAGTGCCCGCCTTAGCAAGCGCCTCCGCGATTGCGATGCCAATACTCTCGGCATGCTTCATGGTGTTTTCGCTCGCCGCCTCACCGAGAACGCGCGGGGTTCCGTCGACGTTTTCGACCACCGCCACCGAGGTGCCTGCAGAAGTATCAATCGCGAGGACGCGCATCAGAGCACTCCCCCGTCGACCAGCTTGAAGTCGGCTTCTGAGGCATCGCTCCAACGAGGGCCGTTGCCCGTGATGGTCACCACGCGAGTTTCGGTCTCGCCGGTGTGGTCGCGCTCAATCTCGATGTCGAGCCACGAATCGCTCAGTCCGTCGGTGAAACCGCGACCCCACTCGATGAGGCTGATCGAGTGAGCAAAGTCAATGTCGAGGTCGTCGAGTTCATCGGGGCTGCCAAGACGGTATGCGTCGACGTGCACGAGGGGCACCTCGCTGCCGCTGCGCTTGTGGGTGCGCGCGATTACGAAGGTTGGGCTCGACACCGTGCCGATGCAGTCGAGGGCCTCGCCGACCCCGCGCGTCAGCGTGGTCTTGCCGGCGCCGAGCGGTCCCGTGAGCACTACGAGGTCGCCCTCGCGAAGTTGCGCGCCTAAGCGCATACCCAGTTCGTGCATTTGTTCAGACGTGAAGATTTGCTGGCGACTGATTAGTCGCGCTTCAGGGGTGGCCGACATTATTCGGCGGCTCCGAGGTAGCGACGGTGAAAACGGCCGCCCATGCGGGTCACGATTTCGTAGTTGATGGTGTCGGCAGCGCGCGCCCAGTCATCGGCAGATGGCAGGCCAGCAGCCGGGTCACCGAAGATGACGACCTCGTCGCCAACCGCGATCGAATCGTCACCAACATCGAGCACCAACTGATCCATCGCGATGCGACTCGAAACCGGGTATGCCTTGCCGTTGATGCTCACGCTCGCCTTGGTGCTGGCATCGCGCGGCAGCCCCTCGGCATAACCGACAGGCACGAGCGCGAGAGTCGAAGCCCCTGAAGTGCGGTGCATGTAGCCGTAGCTAACGCCCTGACCGGCCTCGACCCGCTTGGTCTGAACGACCAGCGCAGTGGCGGTCATCGCCGGCTTGAGCCCAAAGTCGGCCGAGCTGTGTTCGGTGAATGGGCTAAGGCCATAGAGCGCGACGCCGATGCGAACCATGTCATACAGCGCCTGCGGGTAGTTCATGCTGCCGTCGCTCGCGGTCAGGTGACGCAGTTCGAAAGATACGTCCATCTGGCGCGCCTTGTCGACCGCCGCCTCAAACTTGGCGATCTGGCGCAGGTCATCGGCCTCGCTGGTGCACGAGAGGTGGCTGAAGATTCCGACCACTTGAATACGACCGGCGGCGACCCACTCTTTGACTCGCTCGAGCAGGTTTGGCCACTCGGCCTCGCTCGATCCGTTGCGACCAAGACCGGTGTCGATCTTTAGGTGGATGCGTGCAACGCGGCCGGTGTGTTCGGCCGCCTTCGCGATGCGGTCCAGCTGCTCGGTGTTCGCAACGCCGAGTTCGATGCCTGCACTGAGTGCCGAAGCAAAAGTTTCGCGAGGTGAATGCAGCCAGGCAAGGATCGGCAGGTCGATACCGGCGTTGCGCAGTTCGAGCGCTTCGGCGATGTCGGCAACGCCAAGGTAGTCAGCGCCTTCGGCCTCGAGCTTGCGGGCGACCGGAATCATGCCGTGGCCGTAGGCATCGGCCTTGACCACGCACATCACGAGCGGGCGCGAGCCATCGTGACGGGTGACCTTCTCGGTCATGGTGCGAAGGTTGTGCGCGATCGCATCCAGATCAATGATTAGTTCACGCATGCGCACCTCCTGCCGGTTGGTCGTTCGACAATTCCAATTCTTCAGCAATCACGTATGCGATTGCCATGCCTCCATCATGCGCTATCGACAGGTGCAGGCGCGATACGCCGGCTGCCGAGACGATGTTGGCGGTTTCGCCAGAGAGCTCGAAGTGTGGCTTGCCCGAGGCATCTTTGATAACGCGCACATCTTGCCAGTTCATTCCCGCACCCGAACCGATGGCCTTGATGAAGGCCTCTTTGGCGGCGAATTTGCCAGCCAGAGTGGCTGGCTTGAGGTCGGCCTCGGTGGCGCGCTCAGCGGGGGCGAAAAGGCGTTCGGCAAGACCGGCAGTCGAGGAAAGCTGGGTTTCAAACCGAGCGATGTCGACGATGTCGACACCGACACCTTTTATGGCCATGACCGCTGAGTGCTTTGCTCGGCCGATTACTCGACCGTGACCGACTTGGCTAGGTTGCGTGGCTGGTCGACGTCGAGACCCTTGGCGGTCGAAAGCTCGAGCGCGAATGCCTGCAGCGGAATAACCGTCAGAATCGGGCTGAAGATGTTCTCTGTCTGCGGCACAAACACAACGTGCTCGGCGTAGTCAGCGACCTGGTTGTCGCCCTCTTCGGCAATCGCGATGACGCGAGCTCCACGAGCCTTGATCTCTTGGATGTTCGAGATCACCTTCGGGTGCAGCGAGTCTTCATCGCGGAGGCTTGGCACGATCACGATGACTGGCTGACCCTCTTCGATTAGCGCGATCGGGCCGTGCTTGAGCTCACCGGCGGCAAATCCTTCTGCGTGAATGTAGGCGAGCTCCTTGAGCTTGAGCGCACCCTCCATCGCGATCGGGAATCCGACGTTGCGACCGAGGAACAGCACCGACTTGGCGTTTGCCATCTCTTTGCCGAGCTTGCGGGCGAGGTCGAGGCCGTCGAGAACTTCGCTCACCTTGGCAGGCAACTTGAGCAGTTCATGACCGAGGCGCTGCAGTTCGTCTGCAGGCAGGCTGGCACGACCAGCAGCCGCGCGACCGTTTGCGAGCCAGAGGGCGAGCAACATGCCAGCGGTGATCTGAGCGGTCAGCGCCTTGGTCGAAGCGACCGCGACCTCAGGGCCGGCGTGGGTGTAGATAACGGCATCCGATTCGCGGGCCAGAGTCGCACCCTGGGTGTTACAGATCGAAAGAACCTTGGCGCCCTGCTCCTTGGCGAAGCGGGTTGCCATGAGGGTGTCCATGGTTTCGCCCGACTGACTGACCGCAACGATCAGGGTGTTTGGGGTCACGATCGGGTCGCGGTAACGGAATTCGTGCGAGAGTTCGACCTGCACCGGGATGCGCGCGAACTTCTCGATCGCATACTTGGCAACATCACAGGCGTAGCTCGCGGTGCCGCAGGCGACCATGACGATGCGGTCAATCGCGCCGATGTCGGCGATCGAGAGGCCATCCATCTCGTCGAGCTTGACCGAGCCGTCCGACTCGAGACGACCCATGAGAGTGTCGGCGACGGCCTGTGGCTGGTCGGCGATCTCCTTGGCCATGAACGAGCTCCAACCGCCCTTGCTGGCTGCCGAGGCGTCCCAGTCAACGGTGAATTCGTCTGGCTGAACGGTCTTGCCGTCGAAAGTGCGAACCTCGACAGAGTCGGCACGAAGGATGACGATCTCGTCCTGACCGACGCTGATAGCGCGCTTGGTGTGCTCGACGAATGCCGCGACGTCTGAACCGAGGAAGTTCTCACCGTCGCCCAAACCGATTACCAGAGGTGCGTTACGGCGTGCTGCTAGCACGACATCCGGCTGGTCTTCGTGAATGACAAGAATCGTGAATGCACCGTGCAGGCGATTGACCACCTTGGCGAAGGCGGTTGGCAGGTCGCCGACGGCTGCAAATTCGCGAGCGATCAGGTGAGCAGCAACCTCTGAGTCGGTCTGGCTGGCAAAGCGGGTGCCCTCGGCGACCAGCTCGGCCTTGAGCTCGGCAAAGTTTTCGATGATGCCGTTGTGGATCAGTGAGAGCTTGCTCTCTGGGCCGCCTAGGTGCGGGTGCGCGTTGCCGTCGGTCGGTGCACCGTGAGTTGCCCAACGGGTGTGGCCGATGCCGATGTGTGCTTCTTCGAGCGGGCTGGCCTGAATCTCGGCGATTAGATTGTCTAACTTGCCGGCCTTCTTGCGGGTCTCTAGGTGACCGCCGGGGGCGATGACCGAAACACCTGCCGAGTCATAGCCTCGGTACTCCAAACGACGGAGTCCGCCTAGCAAAACTTCGAGGGTCGACTTCGGGCCTACATAACCCACGATTCCACACATGGGTACTAATTTACCCGCGGATTAGGGCAGAATTGCTCTTTGTGACCGACCTACTTAGCCCGTTTGTCGAGATTTCTCGTGAAGACTGGGCTGCACTCGCAAGCCACACTGAGCAACCGCTCACTGAGGCCGAAATTTCGCAGATTCGTGGCCTCGGCGACTTTCTCGATCTGCGTGAGGTCAGCGAGGTTTACCTACCTCTCAGCCGCCTGCTAAACCTCTATGTCTCGGCGACTCAGCAGCTGCATTCGGTCAGCAACGACTTTCTCGGCGAGCGCGCCAAGCGCGTACCTTTCATCATCGGAATCGCGGGATCGGTCGCAGTCGGCAAGTCGACCGTCGCCCGTCTTTTGAAGGAACTGCTCTCTCGCTGGGATGGCACCCCGCGCGTGTCACTGATTACGACCGACGGCTTCTTGCACCCGAACGCCGAGCTCGAGCGCCGCAACATCATGCACCGCAAGGGATTCCCCGAATCGTATGACCGCCTCGCGCTGCTCAAGTTTGTCGCGGATGTGAAGAGCGGCGCCGAAGTGGTCGAGGCTCCGGTCTATTCGCATCTGGTCTACGACATTGTCGAAAATGAGCGCATTCGCATCGAAAGCCCTGACGTGCTGATCGTTGAGGGGCTGAACGTGCTGCAGCCGCCGGCCGCTGGGCAAGAGGTTGCCCTGAGCGATTACTTCGACTTCACCGTCTATGTCGATGCCGAGGTCGAAAACATCAGCGCCTGGTTCCTGGGTCGCTTCGAAAAGCTGCGTGAATCGGCCTTCACCGATCCGGCTAGCTACTTTCACCGCTACGCCGAAATGCCATACGAGGATGCGCTCGCGCGCGCCAACGAGATTTGGCGGACCATCAACCTGCCGAACCTGCTCGAAAACATTCAGCCGACTAGGTCACGCGCCAAGTTGGTGCTCAAGAAAGGCAAACAGCACGCCGTCGAGAGCGTGCTGCTGCGCAAGAGCTAATCGCCGACTAGGCGATGCAGCACTTGTTGCTGTCGTTACTCACGCGCACCGGGCCATTGGCTGCCTGCGCCGGCAAAGCGGTGCCTGCAGCAAGAATCGCGGTTGCCAAAATTGCGATAACAGTTTTCATTTTGTTCCCCTTTTTATAGATCCCTTCTGGGATATTTGTTAATGCTGTTAAACAGGAGGGGTCAAGTCAATGAGCGACACACTTGCAGTCGAAGAAGAAACCACGACCAGAATTACCGGTGCGGATATTCGCAAGCGTCGGCAAACACTGGGGCTCACCCTCGAGACGCTATCGAGCGGAATTTGCAGCACCGCATACCTATCGCTCATCGAGCAGGGTCATCGCCAAGCTTCACCGCGCATCGCGGACTTGTTGATCGCCCGACTGCGCGCCAAGGCAGGCGAATCCGGTGTCGCGATGCAAATTGCGTCGCTTCGTGTTGCCGAGTGGCAGATCCGCCAGAGTTCTGGCCTCGAACCTGAATTGCGCAACTCGCCGGCTTTGCGCGGCCACCAATTTTTGCTGGATGCGCTCGAGAGCGAGGCTCGCGACGAACCAGGCACCGCCCTCGCCCAGCTGGACACCTGGCAGGCAGAGCACGAGGGTAGCCGCGATCTGAAGAGTTTCGG